>Ga0209693_10000205_pt1 | contig 23050 bp, 22 predicted proteins | sample HubBroMetageWRM3_FD_188345 | JGI IMG/M metagenome (GOLD analysis project Ga0209693, IMG submission 188345) | Warmed soil microbial communities from the Hubbard Brook experimental Forest, New Hampshire - Hubbard Brook CCASE Soil Metagenome WRM 3... | ecosystem: Environmental > Terrestrial > Soil... | reverse complement strand
GGCTAGGTCGCGTCGGTGTCGAATGGCGTGTGGGCGGGTGCGTGTCCCCCGCTAGCGGGCGGTACCCCCAGTTCGGGCCGGTGTACCGGCTCCGGCGGCTGCACGGCAGGCTCTGGCGGTTGCACCGGTTTCGAGGACCCTCCATTGACCGGCGGGTCGAAGTTCCCGGTGAAGATGGAATCGTCCCCTTCGAGAAGGTGCTTGGTCAGCGCCGCGCGCGGTGTCATACCCCGCAGCTTCTGCAGCTCGCTGAGCGGACCACGCAGATCGTCGAACTCGGGCCCGATATCCTCGCGCAGCTGGGTGGTCACACCGCTGAGATAGTCACGGGCCTGCCGCAGTGCGGTCGCGGTCCAGCGGATGGCACCCGGAAGCCGCTCCGGGCCAAGGATCACCAGCCCGACCACGACGAGTACGAGCATTTCCCCCCAGCCGATGTTGGCGAACATCTAACTGGTATCGGGGTCTGGTTTCACCGTCAGCGTGACGTGGCGACCATCACGGACCACCTCTACCGGCGCGTCCTGCCCAATGGTCAGTAGCCGCACGGCGACGACGAACTCGTCGGCGTCGGCGACCTTGCGGTTGCCGACCTTCACCACCACGTCGTTTTCCAGGATTCCGCCCTTCTGCGCGGGACTTCCCGCCTTCACATTGGCGACCTGGGCGCCTGAGGCGATCGCGTTGCTCACCGACCGGGTGCTGATCCCCAGCGTCGGGTGCACGATCTTGCCGTCTTTGATCAGTGTCTGCGCGACCTGTTTCACCTCGTTGACTGGGATCGCAAAGCCCAGCCCGCTCGCGCTGTCCGACAGCGACTTGCCCGCGGTATTGATACCGATCACCTGGGAATCCATATCGATCAGCGGGCCGCCGGAGTTACCGTGATTGATCGAGGCGTCGGTCTGGATGGCGTCGATGACGGTGTCGGTGTCAGAGCCCTCGCCCGACAACGGCACCGGGCGGTGCAGCGCGCTGATGATGCCGTGGGTCACCGTGCTGCGCAGCCCCAGCGGCGCACCTGCGGCCAGGACCTCGTCGCCGACGCGTACCTTGTCCGAATCGCCGAGCTGGGCCACGGCGAGGTTGTCGACGTTGTCGACCTTCAGTACGGCCAGGTCGGTCTTGGGGTCGCGGCCCACCAGGTTCGCGGGCACTTCCTTGCCATCGTTGAACACCACGGTCGTCTTGTATTGGCTGGGATTGTTGGCCGCCTCGGAAATGACGTGGTTGTTGGTGACGATGTAGCCGCGGCCGTCGATGACGACGCCGGAGCCCTGCATACCCTCCTGATCGCTCTTCGACTCGATGGTCACCACGGCGCCAGCGGTCGCGGCCGCCACCTTGGCGAACCGGCCCGCGGGCTGTTCACCATTGCCGTAGGTCGACAGCGTCACCTTCGACGTGGTGAACGCCTCGACAACTTCAGCCGTCTTGCGGCCGATCAGCCCGCCGACAGCCCCGATAAGCAGCGCAACAAGGAGCAGGATGGCCAGCGCCCGGTAGGACACCCGGCGGCCGAACAAAACGTCGCGGACACCCAGCTTGCCGGTGTAGCCGGGCGCGACCTGCGGGGCCGGAGTGGCCACCGCCGGGGACCCCAGCGCGGCCGCAGCTGCAGGATCGCGCCACGGATCGTCCGGCTTGTCGTGGTCGGCCCCGTTTTTCTCGGCAGCCAGCGCCCCAGCATCGATGGGGTGGCGTTGCAACGAGTCGGTGCCCCCGGCGGGACGGCTGAATGCCTCCGCCAAGACCGGGTCGGCCGATTGGTCGATGGGCCTGAATTCAGCCTGGTCCCGGTACTTCTGCGGGCGCACGCGTTCCGCGACGAACGACCCCTGCAGTCCATCGGGACGACCGAAGGCTTGACGCGATGCTGCATCGACCGGTGGCCGGGAGATCGGGCGCGGCGCCAGGCGAGGTCTGCTGTCTTCGCCGCTGTTGTTGCCTTGGTCGGAAGTCACGTGTCCTTCTCTAAATCCTCTTCTTGCGCGCTCGAGACAAGCCTTATCGACGGGCGACATACCGGCGCCGCGTTGTCCGTGTCCACCCTAGTATCTACCGGCGCTTGCGCTGGTCGCGCGCGTCGCGGTCGGCAAAACGGTCGGAGACTGGCTCAGCTGCTCGTGATGGCGTGTCGTCGGGCGGACAGTGCGGAATCTCGGACAACATCCCCAGCAACGTCGTGGGGATCCGGATCGGGCGCGAGTCGCGCAATGCGGCACGCGCCCGGCTCTGGTCATCCACTTCGGCCGCGCATTGGGGGCACAGGGAAAGGTGATGCGCGGCGCGCAGGTGTGCGTTCATCCGCAGCTCACCGTCGACGAACGCCGCGATCGCCTCGATGGACAGATGCTCGGTGGAACCGAACTGCCGCGGGGCCCCGATGGGCGCATCGCTCTGGGAGGCAAATTGTGCGGGAAGCCAAGAGAACGCGCGCCGGAACCCATGTCCTCGGTCGGCCATCACCTGCTCCTTTCGCAGCCCTCCCTTATGTCGAATGTAGCGTGACGGGAGCCCAAGTTCCCCTCTACAGGCGGCAGAGTCTGGAATATTGGTCCAGTTGGAGCAACTGGGCTGTGGATAGCCGTCCAAGCCGTCCAAGTCCGCGATCTAAGCCGATCTCGCGTCTGGCACGCGCTCGCCGTGTTCGGAATGTGCAGCCAGGTAGTCGCGCAGAGCCTGGCGTCCACGGTGTATGCGACTGCGCACGGTGCCCAGCTTCACTCCCAGGGTGGCACCGATCTCTTCGTAGGACAGACCTTCGATATCACACAGCACAACCGCGGCACGAAACTCGGGCGGCAACGAATCCAGGGCCGCCTGCAGGTCAGGCCCCAGCCGCGAATCGTGGTAGATCTGCTCGGGATTGGGCTCGTCGGCGGGCACGCGGTCGTAATCCTCGGGCAACGCCTCCATCCGAATGCGGGCACGCCGGCGGACCATGTCAAGGAAAAGGTTGGTGGTGATGCGGTGCAACCAGCCTTCAAAGGTCCCCGGTTGATAGTTCTGCACCGACCGGAAAACCCGGATGAAAGTCTCCTGGGTCAGGTCCTCAGCATCTTGCTGGTTGCCGGCGAGCCGGTAGGCCAGCCGATACACGCGATCCGCATGCTGGCGCACAAGTTCGTCCCACGACGGCATCGATGCCTTGCCCCCGGTCGCGTCGAAAACCGCGGTGCCCTGCAACTCGTCCGGCGTTTCTACCCACTCGTCGGCCTGGCACTGCTGCGGATGCGACATGCTGGTCGGGCTCAGGACAGTTGTGATAATCGGATCCTCCACAGTTATCCTGCCACGGCTTGGCAGTTCCTCACCGTCGGCAACACGAAGCTGCCATCCGGTATTCCCCCGGGTATTGCCCGTCCAACGTCCTCCGCGTTCCATAGACACACCGTCGCTTACCGGCGTGTGGGCGACATAGGAACAAACTGAGGTTTGCCTGAGAAACTTTATCGTTACCTGCGTTGTGCAGGGCATATCGGTAGCCGAGTGATCATTATCGGGGCCGGCGTTCCGGGCGTGTCATAACGGCCCGGCTCAGGCGCGCCTGACCACCTGCACCGCGAATTCGACATACGCTGCGGGACATGGACTCCGCCGACGACATCCCCGGGCAGGCGGCCCCCAGTCGAGCCGAATCACTCGCCGCGCACGCCGAGGGTTCGATATCAGAAGACGCGATCCTGGCCGGTGCCCGCGAGCGCGCCGTCGAAATCGGTGCCGGGGCGGTGACGCCCGCCGTAGGCGCGCTGTTGAGCCTGCTGACCAAGCTCAGCGGCGGCAAGGCTGTCGCCGAGGTGGGTACCGGCGCGGGCGTCAGTGGACTCTGGTTGTTGTCGGGTATGCGCGACGACGGCGTATTGACGACGATCGACATCGAGCCCGAGTATCAGCGGCTGGCCAAGCAGGCATTCATTGAGGCCGGCATCGGTCCATCGCGCACCAGGCTGATCAGCGGCCGAGCTCAAGAGGTGCTCACGCGGCTCGCCGACGACTCCTATGACCTGGTGTTCATTGACGCCGATCCGATCGACCAGCCAGATTACGTCGTCGAGGGCGTCCGGCTGCTGCGATCCGGCGGTGTGATCGTGGTGAACCGGTCGGCGCTGGGCGGACGGGCCGGCGATCCCGCGGCACGCGACGCCGAGGTGGCAGCGGTCCGCGAGGCCGCCCGGCTCATCGCCGAGGACGAACGGCTCACCCCTGCGCTGGTGCCGCTGGGCGACGGCGTGTTGGCCGCGGTCCGCGACTGAGTCGACAGGCCGGCCGCTCAGGAGCCGACCACGGCGTTGACCAAACTCTGGCTGACCGCAAAGGGGAAGCGGACCGTCGCCGTGGCGACCTCATTGGCACCGTCTCGAACCGCATTCACGATCGTCGCCGGATCGCCGGTGAAAAGGGCCGCCCCTATGTCCCAGGCGGCAAATTGCGGCGGGGTGATCAGGTTGCGCACATCGACGAATAGCTGGGTCGGCAAATTCGCCGGCGGGACCGGTGTCCCGTCCCAGCTAACCATCGTCCAGCCGCTCTGAGGATTGCCCTGCACCACCACAACGCCGGTGTTGGGCAGCGGGTGGGTGAACATCAGCAAGGGGTCGGGGTTGTTGACGTTCATCAACGTCCCGACCTCGATCGCAAGTTCGCTTGAAAATGCGACGTCGGTGATGTGGCCGTTGGCGGCCACGACCGGGTTCGCCAGGGCCGTGGCATACATGGTTTGAAGCGCACTGTTGAAGCTGTTGCCAAAAACGACCCCGTTGGGGTCGGCGCTGAACGGGGCCAGCATCGGTGTGAGAGGGAATCCGAGAGTCCACGCGACCGGGCCGACCAGGTAGAGGATTCCCGCAGGGATCTGCCCCAAGCCCTGGAAAGCTCCGGCACTGATCTCGTTGAGCCCGGCCAGTGGCTGCGGGGTCATCCCGATCAGCCCTGCCAACGGCGCGGCGGTCTGCTGCGTCCTGAGCAACTGCGAGTCGAAGATCCCGGCGAAGGGGCCCTGCGACGCGAGCACGTTGGCGATGGTCTGCGCCTGTTGCTGGCCCAGCGCATTGAGTGGGGCTCCGGGTATCGCGGTGTCGATCAAGTTCATTGCGTTCGGATCCGTCTGCCCGTGCCGCACGAAATCAATCACGATTGACTGCCCGTTGCCGCCGGTGGCCGTCGTGGTGGGGCCACCATCACCGATGAACAGCCCGCCAAAGCCGACGGCCCCGCCGGCCCCGGCACTGCCGCCGGCCCCGCCAGCGCCGCCGGCCCCGCCAAAGCCGCCGTTGCCGAACAACAAGGCCTGGCCGCCGGCACCACCCGCACCGCCGACGCCGCCCGCGGTGGTGACGGCACCGCCGACACCGCCCATCCCGCCGTTGCCCATCAACAAGCCACCGACGCCGCCCGTGCCGCCCGACCCGCCGGCAAAGCCGGCACCACCGGCGCCGCCGTTCCCGATCAACCCGGCACTCCCGCCATTGCCGCCGACCACCGCTCCCGTACCGCCGGTCGGGGTATAGCCGCTGCCGCCGTCGCCGAATAGGAAACCGCCGGCGCCGCCGGTGGGCGACGCCGCCGTTCCGGCCACGCCGTTGCCGATCAGATCACGCCCGAACAGCAGGTCGGTGGGCGTATTGATGATCGGGTCAAGCGTCTGGCCGAATGGGCTGTTGATCCAGGTTTCGCCGATCGTGTGAACCGGACCATATACAACGGTCTGGAACCCAGCGGCGACGAATGAACCTGCTGCAGCCAAGGGAGCTGCGGTGGCGCCACCGCCGAGCAGTGTGTTCTGCATTGCCGAGGCGATGGTCGCCTCCGTGTCCGCATACGAGACCGCCGCCGCGTGCAAAGTGCTCACAAACTGCTCGTAATACGTCGCTGCCTGCGCCGCCGCCGCCTGATATGCCTGGGCGTGTGCGCTGAACATCGCCGCAACGCCCGCCGACACCTCATCGGCGCCCGCTGCGGCCAACTCCGTCGTCGGGATGGCTGCGGCCAGATTGCCGGCGCTCACTGCCGAACCGACCTGCGCCGCGTCCGCGGTCCCCGCCTCGAATATGTCCGGCGCTATGAGAAAAAATGACATCGCGTACTCCACGTTGAGTAATCGGGTTCTGGCCATCATGGCACCAAACGCCAGCAAAAAGGCGTGAACCGATAGAGATGGAGTTCATGTAAGCAACGACGCCATAGCCGCGCATGTCCAGCGCACCCGCCCGGAAATCCGGCTGCTGCGATGACGGGCAGTTGATGGCGCCGGGAGTACCGGCACCCCGTTGGCGTCAAACCGGTATGCAGAGCACCTCGTCGAGGCTGGCGGTCCGCAGCCCGGCAGCCGCGGCCCGCCGCCCGAGTTCGGCGATCGGATCCGCGTCGGTGCCGGCTGCACCGCCGGCCCGGTCCAGACGTGCGATATCGAACATCGCCGGGCCGCCGGCCACCACATCGGTAAGGACGTAGCGGCCGGCATCGGGCGCCCGGCGCACCGCCTGCTCCGCCGCGCAGACGCCGGTCAGCTTGACCGCATCCGCGAAGTTGACGCCCACCTGAAACACCTGTGCTTCGGCCTCGAGCACCGCCCTTAGGCGGGTAATGAGACTCTCGGGTGCAAAGAACCGCCAGCCCTGGCCCAGATGCAGCCAGAACCGTCCGTGGACCTGATCGCGGATCTGCGCGAGCTGGGCGGCGGGCCTGTCGCCGGGGCCGCAATGGCCGAACTCGAGGAAGCCATAGCGCTTGAGCAGCTCCGCGCGATCCTGGGCTGACAGGCCGGCGTCGACCACCAGGAAACGCCCGACCTGCGACACGTCGATGCAGCAGCGCAGAAACGAGTTCAGCATGTGCTCGGCGGCAGCCCGATCCGGCCCGGCGACCAAGCTGACCACCACCTCGGCCTCGCGTGCACCGGCGACCAGGCGCTGCACCAGCTCGTCCGGGTACGACAACGCCGCATCGATCATCGACGTGGCACAAACATCGCGGTTGCCCGCAATCCTTTGCCGCTCATCGTCGGGTAGGCCGGGGCGGGCCAGCAGGCGCCGCCACAGCGTGAACGCCTCGTTGTGCTTGCCGATACAGAATGCGCACACCGCCTGCTCGTCGGCTGCGCGCCAGGCATAGACGTCTGCGCGGGTAAACAGTCTTTCCTGTTCGGGAAACGGGATTCCGGCGGCGCGCTCGGCAAACAGGTAGCCGAGCTGGTAGCTCTGATCCAGGCGGTACCGGTGGGCAAGGGCATACAGCGGTTCCGCGCGGGTCGGTCGGAATTGCCAGGCCTTCAGATAGGCGTCTTGAACGTCCGGCCACGGCGCACCGAGTTGCGACATCGACTCCGCGATGCGATACATCGCGACGTAGACCTCCTCGTCCCAGCCACCCATCTCGACCCGCCGCGCATACCACTTGCGCGCGTTGACGAAATCGCCCAGCGCGAAGTAGCTCTGGGCCAGGTAGAACACCGACCGCGCATCCTCGGGGTTGCGTTCGACCTCTGCCAACAAAAGATCGGCATCGCGCGCATACTTCTGCGGATCCAGGCTGCGGCCACCGAGGTGACGACACTCGATGTGGTATTCGCCCTCGAGACGCACCCGGACGCAGGGGTCGTCGCACGCGGCGTGCTCGTGGACGACACCTTCGTAGCGCACGCGCAATCCGTCGCGGAACAATTGCGCGCGCCAGTACATCTCGCTGCCGCCTCGGTAGCGCAGCCCGTAGATGTCAGCGCTCAGCCGCGTGAAGTCGGGCGTGCCCACGACCATATCGTCGGCGTCGATGACCCAAATGTAGTCACCGTGGCCCTGCGCCAGCGTCAGCGCCTCGGTCCGGTTGTGGCCGAAGTTGCGCCACGGCCGTTCGTACAGCTCACCGGGGATGCCAAGACGGGCCATGTGGTTGCGGATCACGTCCTGGGTTCCGTCGTCGGAGCCGGTGTCCACGATCACCCACGAGCTGATGTAGGGCGCGACCGCGTCAAGCACCCCCTCGACGATGTGTGCCTCGTTTCGGACGATCATGTTGAGGCAGATCGCACTTCGCGCGGTCACCGGCTCGGACACGGCCAGATCGTAACCGGCCGTGTGTCGCGTTGACTTCACAGTGAACGCGCGTTTAGTATATTGACCATGCGTTCAGCCGACCTGACCGCCGCTGCTCGAATCCGCGACGCGGCCATCGAGCAGTTCGGACAGCACGGCTTCGGCGTGGGGCTACGCGCCATCGCCGAAGCCGCGGGGGTGAGCGCCGCGCTGGTCATCCACCACTTCGGTTCCAAGGAAGGCCTGCGCAAAGCCTGTGACGACTACGTCGCCGAAGAGATCCGCAACAGCAAGTCCGAGGCGATGCAATCCAACGACCCGGCCAGCTGGTTAGGCCAGCTGGCAGAGATCGAGTCGTACGCGCCGCTGACGGCGTACCTGGTGCGCAGCTTGCAGACCGGCGGTGAGCTGGCGATGACGTTGTGGGACAGGATGATTGAGAATGCCGAAGAGTACTTCGCCGACGGTGTGCGGGCCGGCACCATAAAACCCAGCCGCGATCCCCACGCCAGGGCCAGGTATCTGGCTATCACTTCAGGTGGCGGACTGCTGCTGTATTTGCAAATGCACGAAAACCCGACGGATCTGCGGGCGGTCCTGCGCGACTATGCCCGGGACATGGTGCTGCCCGCCCTCGAGATCTACACCGAAGGCCTGATGGCGGACCGCACCATGTACGACGCATTCCTGGCCGCCGATGATCGAGGAGATTCCCATGCCAGTTGACAATTCCGCACCTATCGAAATCCAGAACCTGACCAAGAGATTCGGCCCGGTCCAGGCGCTGGACGGCCTTGACCTGACGGTGCGCGCCGGGGAGGTACACGGGTTCCTCGGGCCGAACGGCGCCGGGAAGTCGACGACCATCCGAATCCTGTTGGGTCTGGCGAAAGCCGACAGCGGCAGCGTGCGATTGCTGGGCAGCGACCCGTGGACCGACGCCGTCGAATTGCACCGCCAGATCGCTTACGTGCCAGGCGATGTCACGTTGTGGCCTTCGCTGACCGGCGGCGAAACCATCGACCTGCTGGCCCGCATGCGAGGCGGCATCGACGAGAAACGTCGCACCGAGCTGATCGAGCGCTTCGACCTCGACCCGCACAAGAAGGCGCGTACCTACTCCAAGGGCAACCGGCAAAAGGTCTCGTTGATCTCCGCCTTTTCGTCGCGAGCCCGGCTGCTTCTCTTGGACGAGCCGAGCAGCGGCCTGGACCCGTTGATGGAGAGCGTGTTCCAACAATGCGTCGGCGAAGCACGCGACCGTGGCGCGACGGTCCTGCTGTCCAGCCACATCCTGGCCGAGACAGAAGCGCTGTGCGAAAGGGTGACCATCATCCGGTCCGGCAAGACCATCGAGAGCGGGTCACTCGACTCTATGCGCCACCTCAGCCGCACCTCGATCAAGGCTGAAATGACAGGTGATCCAGGCGATCTCACCCGTATCAAAGGGGTGGAGAACGTCAGCGTCGAAGGCAACACGCTGCGTGCCGAGGTTGACAGCCAAAGCCTCGGGGAACTCATCCGGGTCCTCGGCGACGCCGGTGTGCGCAGCCTCCTCAGCCAGCCACCGACTCTTGAGGAACTATTCCTGCGCCACTACAAAACCGGAGGTGGCCCAGATTCACAAGGCCAGCGCGGACACGGCGGGAAGAAGGTTTCAGTGTTATGAGCACCGCCACCCTGGATCGGCCACGCCCTCCGGAGCAGCCTGCACCGCACCGTAATTCGAACTTCTCCGGAACGCTTCGAATGCTGCGGCTTTATTTGCGCCGCGACCGGGTCTCCTTGCCGTTGTGGGTGCTGCTGCTATCGGTCCCGTTGGCCACCGTCTATGTCGGCAGCATCGAAAAGGTCTACCCCACTCAGGCCGCCCGCGCCGGATTCGCCGCGTCCATCATGGCCAGCCCGGCCCAGCGAGCGCTCTACGGACAGGTCTACAACGACAGCCTTGGCGCGGTGGGAATTTGGAAAGCCGGGATGTTTCACTTGCTGATCGCGGTGGCCGTGATCCTCACGGTGATCCGGCACACCCGCGCCGACGAAGAGACCGGCCGCACCGAGCTGGTGGACTCGACCGCGGTCGGCCGCTATGCCAGTCTCAGTGCCGCGCTGCTGTTGTCGTTCGGGGCGTCGATCGCTACCGGCGCGATAGCCGCGGCGGGATTGCTTGCCACCGACGTTCCGCCCGGCGGCTCACTCGCTTTCGGGGCAGCACTGGCCGGCTCCGGCCTGGTGTTTAGCGCCGTTGCCGCGGTGGCCGCGCAGCTGTCGGCGAGCGCACGCGTCGCCCGCGGTGTCGCGTTCGCCGTGTTGGGCGCGGCATTCACGCTGCGCGCCATCGGTGACGCCGGTGATGGCAAGCTGTCGTGGCTCTCGCCGCTGGGATGGTCGCTGCAGGTCAGGCCGTACGCCGGCGATCACTGGTGGGTCCTGCTGCTGCACCTGGCGACGGCGACCACACTCACCGCGGTCGCCTATCGGCTGCTCGTCGGCCGCGATGTCGGCGCCGGACTCATCGCCGAACGCGCCGGCCCAGGTACCGCCGCACCGGCGCTGGGCAACGTCTTCGGGTTGACGTGGCGGCTCGACCGCGGCTCGTTGCTGCTGTGGACCGTCGGGCTCTGCCTGTACGGCCTTCTGATGGGCAGCGTCGTACACGGCATCGGCGATGAGCTGGGCGACAGCAGCGTGGCGCGCGATATCGTCGCGCGGATGGGCGGCACCAGCGCGTTGGAGGAAGCCTTCATCGCGGTGGCGTTCACCATGATGGGCATGGTGGCTGCCGCATTCGCGGTCTCGATCACCTTACGGCTGCACCAGGAAGAGTCCGCCCAACGAGCTGAAACAACGCTGGCCGGTGCGGTTTCCCGAAGTCGCTGGCTGGCAAGCCATCTGGTGGCCGCATTGATCGGGTCCGCGGTGGCGATGCTAGTCGCCGGAGTGGCAGCAGGACTCGTCTACGGCGTCGCGGCCGGGGACATCGGCGGCAAGCTGGCCACCGTTGCCGCAAGCGCGGCCGTACAGCTGCCCGCCGTCTGGCTGCTTTGCGCCGTGACAGTGGCGTTGTTCGGTCTCGCGCCCCGGTTCACGCCGGTGGCGTGGGGTGTGCTGGTCGGCATTGTCGCCTTGTACCTGATCGGTTCGTTGGCCGGATTCCCGCAATGGGTGCTTGATCTCGAGCCGTTCGCGCATATTCCGCGGATCGGCGGCGACTTCACCGCCGTACCCGTGCTGTGGCTGCTGGCCATCGACGCGGTGCTGATCGCCGTGGGAGCCATGGCTTTCCGGCGACGTGATCTGCGTTGCTAGGTGGACCGAGTCATGAAAACCGGTGTTCAGGCGACGGCCTCAAGCGTATTCGGGCTAATCGTGTTGAGTGCGCTCGTGTTCTTACCGGCCGGCACGCTGAACTATTGGCAGGCATGGGTTTTCATCGCTACCTTCATGGTGGTGACGATCTTCCCGAGTATCTACATAGCCCGGACCAACCCGGCTGCTCTGCAGCGCCGTATGCATGGCGGCCCACGGGCGGAAGCCAGAACCATTCAGAAGATCCTCATCACCGGTGCGTGGCTTGGACTGATCGCGTTGCTGGTGATCAGCGCATACGACCATCGGATGGGTTGGTCGTCAGTGCCCACTTGGGTGTGCTTGCTAGGCGATGTCCTGCTGGCGACCGGGCTCGGTATCGCCATGCTGGTGGTCATTCAGAACGGCTACGCGGCCGCCACTGTCACTGTGGAGACCGGCCAAACCGTGGTCTCCGGCGGTGTTTACACGTTCGTCCGGCACCCGATGTATGTCGGCAACGTGATCATGATGGTCGGTGTGCCGCTGGCACTCGGATCTTACTGGGGACTTGTCTTCGTCCTCCCAGGCGTGGTGGCGCTGGTGTTTCGCATCCTCGACGAGGAAAAGCTGCTCACTCACGAATTGGCCGGGTACCGCGAATACACGCAGCGGGTGCGCTATCGACTGGTGCCCCACGTCTGGTAAGCCCTAGGGTGTTTGCGTGGCCCCGAACCCGGCACCTTCCCTGGACCGGCCGTGGCGAGGCCGGGGCGCTCTCCGGTACGCAATAGAGCGGATTCGCTGCATCGCCAAACCACCGATAACCGTCACCGGTGCACCGACCGGTGTCCTCATCGAGGGTGATGTCGGCGTACCAACCCGCGACGGAACAGTGTTGCGGATCAACGTCTTCCGGAAGACGGATGCCGTCACGCGGCCCGCCATCGTCAGCATCCATCCGTACGGCAAGGACGATCTGCCGGCCCGGCGCGGTAAACGGTGGACGTATTCCAAGCAGTATCGGCTGATTCGCCAGCCGGATCCGGTGACCTTCTCGTCCATGACCGGTTGGGAGGCGCCGGACCCCGCGTGGTGGGTCCCCCAAGGTTTCGCTGTGGTCAACGCCGACGCGCGCGGCTGCGGCCACTCCGACGGCACCGGAAAGCTGCTGTCGCTGCAGGAGGCCGAAGACACCTACGACCTTGTGCAGTGGATCGCTGCCCAGCCGTGGTGCGACGGTCGGGTCGTCATGCTTGGGGTGTCCTACCTGGCCATCAGCCAATACGCGGTTGCTGCCCTGCAACCGCCGGCGCTGCGGGCGATCTGCCCGTGGGAAGGCTTCACCGACGCTTATCGCGACCTCACGTTTCCGGGCGGAATTCGAGAGACCGGCTTCACCAAATTGTGGTCACGGAACCTGGACCGCGGATCGCGGCAGACTTACCTCCTTGCGCAGATGCAAGACGACCATCAACTGCGCGACGACTTCTGGCGCTCACTGGTACCCGACCTGTCGGCGATCAAGGTTCCCATGTTGGTCTGCGGCAGCTTCTCGGACAACAACCTACACAGCCGCGGTTCGATCAGGGCATTCACTCACGGCGGCTCTACCCACGCCCGGCTCTACACCCATCGCGGCGGCAAGTGGTCGACTTTTTACTCCGAAGCCGCGCTGGCCGAGCAGCTGAAGTTCTTCCGCGACGTGCTGGACGGGGCGCCCGATGCCCGCAGCGTTCGCCTCGAGGTTCGCGAGGACCGCGACACCGTGACCGCGGTCCGCGAAGAGGACGAGTGGCCACTGGCCCGCACCCGTTGGCGGCCAATGTATCTCGCAGGAGGCGGAGCGCTGGCGACAGAACCGCCGACAGCGGGCAGCATCACGTTCGAAACCCTTTCTCGCGCGGCGGCATTCAGCTGGGAAGTCCCGGAAGACATTGAGCTGACCGGCCCGATGGTGGCTCGGCTTTGGGTCGAACTGCAGGGCTGCGACGATGCGAACCTGTTCGTTGGCGTGGAGAAGTGGCGCGACCGGCGGTTTGTCCCCTTCGAGGGGGCGTACGGCTACGGCCGCGACCGCGTGACCACCGGCTGGCAACGCGTCTCGTTGCGCGCACTCGACCCCGAACTCTCGCAGCCTTGGGAGCCCGTCGCGGCATGCATCGAACCGCAGCCGGTGCCCGCCGGCGAGGCGGTCGCTGTCGATGTTGCGCTGGGCCCATCGGCGACGTTGTTTCGCGCCGGCGAACAGCTGCGGCTCGTGGTCGGCGGGCGCTGGTTGAATCCGCGCGACCCACTCACCGGCCAGTTTCCGGCCGCCTACGGCCACCCGCCGCGCGGTCGGGTGACGCTGCACTGGGGCCCGCGTCACGACGCGCACCTGCTGATCCCGGAGATCCCGAAGTAGCGCGAGCAGACGCAAAATCGCCCATTTCGGCACGAAAATGGGCGATTTTGCGTCTGCTCGCGGTGCTCAGCCGAGCTAAATCCAGACGCCCTTGCCCACCGCGACCACGCCACCGGAGCTGATCGCAAAGCGTTCCCGGTCTCTCTCCAGATCCACGCCGACCATCTCGCCGGGCCCCACGACGACGTTCTTGTCCAAGATCGCGTGCCGCACCACCGCGCCGCGGCCGACTCGAGCACCCGGCATGATCACACTGCCCTCCACGATCGCGCCGTCGTCCACCACGACGTTCGACGACACCACCGAGTTGCGCACCGATGCCGCCGAGATGATGCTGCCCGAACCCACCACCGACTCCTGAGCGGAGCCGCCGTTGACGAACTTGGCCGGCGCCAAATTCTCCGACGCGCCAAGGATCGGCCAGCGTTTGTTGTACAAGTTGAATACCGGATGCACCGACACCAGATCCATGTGCGCGTCGTAGAACGCGTCCAACGTTCCAACGTCACGCCAGTAAGCCCAGTCGCGGTCGGTCGCCCCGGGCACCTCGTTGTCGGAGAAGTCGTAAACCGCGGCTATCCCGTCGGCCACCAACCGCGGGATGATGTCGCCGCCCATGTCGTGGTCTGAGTGGTCGTCATCTGCGTCGGCTCTAATCGCGTCGATGAGCACCTTGGTGGTGAAGATGTAATTGCCCATTGAGACGAACGTCGACTCGGGGTCATCAGGGGTCCCGGGTGGTTCCAGCGGCTTCTCCAAGAAACTGCGGATACGCCCAGACTCGTCGGCGTCAATGCAACCGAACGCACGCGCCTCGGTGCGCGGGACCCGGATGCCGGCCACCGTCGCGCCCGCCCCCGAGTCGACGTGGAACTGGACCATCTGCTCGGGGTCCATCCGGTACACGTGGTCGGCGCCGAAAACCACTATGTAGTCGGGGTCTTCGTCGTAGATCAGGTTGAGCGACTGATAGATCGCGTCAGCGGAGCCGGTGTACCAACGCGGGCCGAGGCGCTGCTGTGCCGGCACCGGGGTGATGTACTCGCCGGCCAGGCCGGATAGCCGCCAGTTCTGCGAAATGTGACGGTCTAGCGAGTGCGACTTGTATTGGGTGAGAACGCAGATCCTCAGGTAACGGGCGTTGACGAGATTGGAGAGCACAAAGTCGATCAATCGATAGGACCCACCGAAGGGAACCGCGGGTTTGGCCCGGTCCGCGGTCAGCGGATACAGCCGCTTACCCTCACCGCCGGCCAGGACGATGCCCAGCACGTGGGGTGCTTCCCTCATAGCTCAAACCTATCGGCAGCCGCGGGCGGCTGCCAGGGGAAATCGCCGCAATTGGCCGCGTTCTGACGGACTGTCCGTCAAGGTATTTGGTCTAGTTCGACGTTTTCCCATCGCCACCACCAATTATCCGGCCCGACTCGCAGGCCGCATCGTCGCCGACCACACCAAATCGTTCAGCTCCTCCTCGGCCCGACTCGCAGGCCGCATCGTCGCCGACCACACCAAATCGTTCAGCTCCTCCTCGGCCCGACTCGCGGGCCGCATCGTCGCCGACCACACCAAATCGTTCAGCTCCTCCTCGGCCCGACTCGCGGGCCGCATCGTCGCCGAACTACGGTGCCCGTATGCGGGTGGCGATGATGACTCGGGAGTACCCACCAGAGGTCTATGGCGGAGCCGGGGTACACGTCACCGAACTGGTCGCGCAGCTGCGCCGGCTGTGTGCGGTCGACGTGCACTGCATGGGGGCGCCGCGACCCGGCGCCTTCGCCTATCAGCCCGACCCGCGATTCCACGGGGCCAACGCGGCACTGTCCACCTTGTCATCGGATCTGGCGATGGCCAACGCCGCGTCAGCGGCCACCGTCGTGCATTCGCACACCTGGTACACCGGGTTGGCCGGGCATCTGGCCGCGTTGCTCTACGACGTCCCGCATGTGCTGACCGCGCATTCCCTGGAACCGCTGCGACCCTGGAAGGCCGAGCAGCTCGGCGGCGGCTACCGGGTGTCAACGTGGGTCGAGCACACCGCGGTGTTGGCCGCCGACGCCATCATCGCGGTCAGCGCCGGTATGCGCGAGGACGTGCTGCGGGTCTACCCCAGCCTGGACCCGAGCCTGGTGCACGTCATCCGGAACGGGATCGACACCGACGTCTGGTATCCGGCCGGGCCGGTGCGCACCGGATCCGTGCTGACCGAGCTCGGTGTCGATCCAAGCCGGCCCACCGCGGCGTTCGTCGGGCGGATCACCCGGCAGAAGGGTGTCGCACACCTGGTGGCGGCCGCGCACCAGTTCAGCCCCGACGTGCAGTTGGTGCTGTGCGCCGGCGCTCCCGACACCCCGGAGATCGCCGACGAGGTTCGGTCCGCCGTGGCAAGACTGGCTCACACTCGCACCGGCGTGTTCTGGCTCCGGGAAATGCTTCCCATCGGGAAGCTGCGCGAAATACTTTCGGCGGCATCAGTTTTCGTATGTCCGTCGGTGTACGAGCCGTTGGGCATTGTGAACCTGGAGGCGATGGCCTGTGCCACCGCGGTGGTGGCCTCCGACGTCGGCGGCATACCCGAAGTGGTCGCCGACGGGATCACCGGGTCGCTGGTGCATTACGACCCCGACGACCCCACTGGTTACCAGGCCAGATTGGCCGACGCGGTCAACAAGCTAATCGCCGACCCGGAAAAAGCGAAGCGCTATGGCGCGGCGGGACGCCGGCGCTGCATCGAGGAATTCTCCTGGGCCCATGTCGCCGAGCAAACGCTCGACATCTACCGCAAGGTATGTGCCTAGGCCCGACAACTTCCGTCGGTAGGCCTTAGCTGGTAACGCCCTTGAGTTCGTCGCCCAACGCGGCGGCCTCATCGGGCGTCAGCTCGACGACGAGTCGACCGCCCCCTTCCAGTGGTACCCGCATCACGATGCCGCGCCCCTCCTTGGTTGCCTCCAGAGGACCGTCGCCGGTCCGGGGCTTCATCGCCGCCATCGAGTGCTCCCTCCAGATTTGAGCTGGCCCGCGCTCGCGGACCTGGTCGGCGCCGAGCACGCCCCGCCAGTGGATTTCCTGCCATACCCGACATTGAACTGCCAAATCACTCCTCTATTGTTCACTATTCGGTTCAGTTGCTGCACAAGGCCCGCTTGTCCGACCTCATCGGGCTGTCAGACCCCAGTGCCCGGCTGCACCGGGCCCCTTAAAAAGGCCGCCCGCCGGCCCGCATCCTCACCGGGCTGGAGGCACCCAGCAATCGCGGATGTGGTCATCGACCATCCCCGTCGCCTGCATCAACGCATAGGCGGTGGTGGGCCCGACGAAACGGAACCCGCGCCGTTTCAGTTCGCGCGCCATAGCCTTCGATTCCGCACTGGCCGAGGGGATTTCAGAACCGTCGACGGGCCGGGGCCGCGGTGGCGGCGCGAACGACCACAGCAGCTCGGACAGATCTTCCGAAGAGCCAAGGTCAGCGGCTACCCGCGCGTTGGCGATCGTCGCCTCAATCTTGGCGCGGTTGCGGACGATTCCCTCGTCGACCATCAGCCGGTGCACATCGGCATCGGTGTAGCGGGCGACCTTGTCGATGTCGAATCCGGAGAAGGCGTGCCGAAAATTCTCCCGCTTGCGCAAGATGATCAGCCACGAAAGACCGCTCTGAAAGGCCTCCAGGCTCATCCGCTCGAACAACGCCACCCGGCCATGCAACGGACGGCCCCACTCCTGATCGTGATAGTCGCGATACAGCTCCCAGTGCGCGCCGGAACGAACATTCGCCCAGCTGCAGCGAATCAGCCCGTCATCGTTCACGTCGCGTCCCGATGGTCCCCAGCGTCCGGGCCGTCCGGCAGCTCCACGCCATCGGCTTCGACTTCGGCGGCCTCGGCGTCAGAGGCCTGGGAGGCATGGGAGGCCTGGGCGGCCTTGGCCGCCGCAGCGGTGTGGACAGCCGCCAGCTGACCGCGTAACGCCTCGAGTTCGCGGGCGAGCCGGTCCAGCACCCAGTCCACCTCGCTGGCCTTATATCCGCGCAAGACCTGGGTGAACTTGACGGCATCGACGTCGGAGCCGGTGACACCGAACGCGGGCAGCACCGTCGCCGTCGTCCCCCGCGGCAGGGGCGGTAACTGCTCACCGCGGCCGAACAGCAGGCTGGCCGCGCCGAACAGCACGATCGCCACCAAAACCAGCACCACCAGGTACAGCAACACCAACGCCACGTGATCGATATTGCCTTACAGAGTTGCTGCGCCGCCGACACCCCGGCGATCAGCGTGGCCGCAATCCGTTCATCGGCGGCCGGTCCACCAGCGACACCGGCGAGGTGTGCTGGGTGTAGCCATGACCGTCAGGGCCATCGGCGAAGAACTGGGTCAACCCAACCCCGGAGTCGGGGACCCCGCAACGCGAAAGCAAGGTGGCAATGACCTGGCGGCTCATCGCGCCCAGCTCGGCCAGCGGCCGGTTGTGGTGCGCCCTGACACCCAAGTTGACCTGTGCGATCGCATCGAGGCCCAACCGGTCAAAGGTGTCAACCAGCAGGCCGATCTCGACCCCGTAGCCGGGAGCGAACGGCAGTGATGTCAACAGCTCCCGGGTGGCCGCGTACTCGCCGCCGAGCGGCTGCAAGATGCCGCCCAGTTCCGGCCGCAGCGCCGCCAGCAACGGCCGCGCCACAAGCTCGGTGACCCGCCCGCCGCCGGTGGCGCTCGAGCCGCCACCCACATCACCGACCTCGCCGACCTTTAAGGGCCGTCGGTAGAAGCTTTTGACCAGGCCAATCCCGTCGCGAGTAAGCAGCGGGCCAACCAGCCATGGCACGAACATCGGGTGCGGGTTGATCAGATCAGAGTCGACGAACACCACGATGTCGCCGCTGGTGGCCGCGAGTGAGCGCCACAATGCCTCACCCTTGCCGGGACGCGTCGGGACCTCGGGCAACGCCTGTTCACGGCTGACGACGCGGGCGCCGGCGGCGATGGCACGGATCTCGGTGTCGTCTGTCGAGCCGGAGTCCAGCACGATCAGCTCGTCGACCAACCCATCGACCAGCGGTGAGATGCTGTCGATCACCGATTCGATGGTTTCTTCCTCGTCGAGGGCAGGAAGCACCACCGAGATCGTTCGTCCGGCTTTCGCCGCTTCCAATTCTCCGATAGTCCGGCTGGGACGCTGCCAGCTGCGGTCGGACAGCCAAATATCCCCAGGCCGTGTGGCGAGCAGCCCGGCATTGGTGAACTCGCCGGCGACCAGTTCAGATGCGGTCATGCGAGCCCCCGTACCGTGCGCGTCGGCGGGCGTGTGCCCTGAATCGAGGCCACCATCTCCAGTACCCGCCGGGTTGCGGCCACCTGGTGCACGCGAAACATCCGCGCTCCGGCGGCCGCCGCCAGCGCGGTAGCTGCCAATGTTCCCTCAAACCGTTCGGTCAATTCCACGCCCAGAGTCTCCCCGACAAAGTCCTTGTTGCTCAACGCCATGAGCACAGGCCACCCGGTCTTAACAAGATCGGCCACATGACGCAAGAGGAGCAGTCCATGGAAGCTGTTCTTGCCGAAATCGTGCGCTGGGTCGATCAACACCCTGTCGCGGGCAACCCCGGCCGCGACTGCCCGCTCGGCGGCAGCTGTGACCTCGCGAATCACATCGTCCACCACGCCGCGGGTGGTCGTGCCGTAACTCACCCGGAACGGACGCGTGCGTGGCAGCGCTCCCCCGGTGTGCGAACACACCAAACCAGCGCCGAACTCGGCAGCCACCTCCGGCATGGCGGGGTCGATGCCGCCCCAGGTGTCGTTGATCAGGTCCGCGCCCGCGGCGCAGGCCACTCTGGCCACCTCTGACCGCCAGGTATCGACACTGATCAGCTGGTCCGGGTAGGTACTGCGGAGCCATTCGACGAACGGCACCAGCCGGGCGATCTCGGTCTCCGCATCGACATGCTGGCCTGGCCCCGCTTTGACCCCACCCACGTCGATGACATCGGCTCCTTCGGCGACGACCCGGTGCGCCGCAGCCCTGGCAGCCTCGTCGCTAAAGGTCGCACCCCGGTCATAGAACGAGTCCGGGGTGCGGTTGACGATCGCCATGATCAGCGGGCGATCCCCGGCGACCGGTCGGCCGCACAGCGTTGACTGCACACATCCATGGTGCCTGGTCACCTGGGGAGTCGCCGTCCGGGGATCGAGGCTTGCGGCTGCGCTGGGTGCGACGACCATCGAAACCCGGCGCTTGACCATAATTCGTGTCGGACCCGCCGGGCTCACGGGTGGGCGCCGACGCCCTCATCACCGCCGAGGTAATCGCCGAACTGCCAACTCGGCACCACTGCAGCCGCTTATTCATCCGCTCGACGCATCCCCGGAGCGTGGCTACACCCCTCGTCGGCGCTGGCGGACTTCGTGCGCTGCCGCGATCTGACTTGTCGGTTTCCAGGCTGCGATCGCCCAGCCATGGATTGCGATGTCGACCACACAATCCCGCACGCTACCGGCGGAGCCACCCATGCCTCCAACCTCTGATTGCTCGGTCGTTTTGATCATGAGTCACCAATAAAATGGCTGGTAAACGCCACCATTGAGGGCATGGGGTGTTATTTGAGACATGCGAGGTGGCCCGCATGAGTGGGGCTGGTGGCGATTCGAAGGGCGGGAGGTCAGATGGACGCGCCACGAACCCGAGCCGGCAATCGCGCCTATGCGCTTTCGAGTCGAAGCGGCGGGGCCGGGGCTCCCAGCCACTGTGACGGGTGGTGAACAGGGTTGCGGCCGACAATCGCGCGTTTCATGTAGCGGTCCGTCCTCACATGCCCGAGACACACAAGACAAATTACGTAGTCATATGTAGTATAACGTAGGTGTGCGGGCTGATTGGGGCAAGCGGGCCGACTACATCGGGGCGCGGCACGGCATCTCTGCGGACTGGGCCGATGAAGCAGTCGATGATCGTCACGCTGTGTGGCAAGTGCCAGACCCGGCCAGTCAGTCAAGGCTGTCGGTTCGAGTGATCGGCTATTCGCCGTCGGCGCGGGCGGTGCTGACCGTGATTTTGGTGTCCGCCGATGCTGACCCCGATGAGCGCCCGGACGGCGATTGGTGGGGCAGCAACGCCTGGGTGTCGAATCAACAGGATCAGAGCCTCTACAGTGAGGAGCAGCAGGAATGAGCAGGATTGATGATTTACTCGCCGAGGAGGGCGCACGCGCGGAGGCCTACCCGGGAGGCCCGGCGCCTGAGCATGTCACGACGAGCCGCCCGAATCTCGGCCGCCAGGCTGTAGTCTCGGTGCGCTTGGCCGCCGATGAGCATGAGCGCCTGAGCCAGGCCGCTCGCAAAGCGGGAATGTCGCTATCGACTCTTATCCGGGTATGGGCCGTCGATCGGCTTCACGCCGAAGATCACAGCGAATCAGGAACGGTCGCCGAGCGTCTGGCACGGCTCGAACGCGAAGTATTCAAACGACCCGCCTAAAAGCTGAACGCCGCAGAGTGCAGGTGAATGCCCGCTTTCACGGACAGCCACCACCTGACGAGCCGTTTGACGCCTACGAGATGCCAGCGTTCGACGGCGAGTCTGTCACGTTCGGCGCGTCGGGCCTAGCGGACGTTGTAGAACGATTTGACGTTTTCGTGCAGCTTCTTGTACAGCGGTGGCGCCTCGTAGGCGGCGGTGACGACTTCGATGTAGGCGGCGCCGTCGGCTTGCTCGGCTGTCTTAAGTGCATCGTCGAGCTCGCCGCACGTGCGGACACGCGCGGTGAACCACCCCCGGCAGCCCAGCGCGTGGGGAAGCTCGGCATAGTTCCAGGCCGCGATGTCGTTGTAGGCGAGGGCCATGTCCTTACACAGCATCCTCTCGCTGAGATAGCCGGAGTTGTTGAGCACGAAGACAATCGGGCGCAGCCCACGCCGGCCGAACTGGCTGATCTCCTGAGCGGTCATCTGGTGAGCCCCTTCGCCGGTGATCAGAATCAGCCGGCGATCCGGGGCACCGATTGCGGCACCGAAGGCCGCCGGAGTCGCCCATCCGATAGACGCCCAAAGGGTCTGGTTGTGAAACTCCGCACCCTTAGGCAGCTGTGCGAATGCCAAACCCAGCGAGGGCGATCCGGTGTCGGTCATGATCACGTCGTTGGGTCGCAAGAAGTCCGCCCAGCGCGGGTAGAGGGCATCGGCGGTGATCGGGTCATCACCACCGCTGACGATCGGCCCAAGCGTCCGGGGTGAGATGGCCGGCCGCTGAAATTTGTCGGCGACCTTGACTCGCATGGTTAGTTGCGTGAGAAGGTCGGCCATCTCGACGTTCCGGTACGTCACCGCACCCACCGTGGTGCGGTGATGGCCGATGTTGATCGTCTTATCCGGGTCCAGCCGGACGGTGTTCCCGGCGGTGTTTCCGTCGGTCAACATGGCGCCGAGCATCACCACCACGTCGCACGATTCGACGAATACGCGCACCTGTTCTTCCATGAGCCGACCCGAGTACATACCGATGTAACCGGGGTGGTCCTCGCCAAGCACCGACTTGTCGCCGAACATCGTGGCGCAGGGCAAACCCGAGGCGTCGAGAAACGCCGCCGCCGCGCCCTGCAGACCCAGCCGCCTCAGCAGCACCCCTGGCAGCACACATGCCTGACCGGCGTTGTGCAGTGCAGCGGTCACCGCATCGGTCGCCGCAGCCAGCGAGTCGGGATCACTGGAAGGCAGGCTCCGCGCTGGCGCCGCCCCAAGCGCCGGCATGTCTGCCACGTCGCTGGGAAACGCCATGTACACAGGCCGCCGATGGTAGAGGGCCTGGGCGACGAGCCGTTCGGTCTCCGACGCCGCGTTCTGCGGCGTCATGATCGCGCTTGCGCACACGACGGCCTCCGCCATCCTGCTGAACAGGTCGAATTCCCCGTTGCCCAGCGTGTGGTGCACCAGCGCCCGGCCCTCCTGCGTCGCCAGGTTGGGCGTGCCGATCAGGTGAAAAACCGCAAGATGCTCGGCGTACGAACCCGCAATAGCGCTCAGCGCCGCGAGTTCGCCCACCCCATATGTGGTGCACAGCGCGCCGACCCCGCGCATCCGGGCATACCCGTCAGCGGCGTAGCCGGCGTTGAGCTCGTTGCAGCATCCGATCCAATTGATCGCCGGGTGCTCGACGATCGCGTCATTGACGGGAAACGCGTAATCCCCGGCGACGCCGAAGACGTCGTCGACACCAATCTCCTTCAGGCGCCCTAACACGTGCCCAATAACGGTTTCGGTCATCAACTATTTTCGGACCGCCGACCGATAGCGCACAAGGGTTCACACCACCCGGAAGCCGCGCGTGCGCTACATGGGCAG
>Ga0209693_10000204_pt1 | contig 23089 bp, 24 predicted proteins | sample HubBroMetageWRM3_FD_188345 | JGI IMG/M metagenome (GOLD analysis project Ga0209693, IMG submission 188345) | Warmed soil microbial communities from the Hubbard Brook experimental Forest, New Hampshire - Hubbard Brook CCASE Soil Metagenome WRM 3... | ecosystem: Environmental > Terrestrial > Soil... | reverse complement strand
ATAAAACGCGACCTGAGCCACCGATGCCAACGACGACAGCGGCAGGGTCGAAGCCAACGAAGACACCTCGCCCACCGAGCTCGGGATCACCGACAACACCGACGAAGCTCCCGCCAGCGGGGCTGCCGCGCTCGACACCGCCCCGGCAACCTCCGACGCGATCCCGCCCAACCCAGCCAGACTCAGCTGCGGCAGGCTAAACGACGGCAACGTCGCAGCCACCGACGCCGCACCCGTGTGATAGCCCACCATTGCGCCCACATCCTGAGCCCACATCTCCAGATACTCGAGCTCATTCAACGCAATCGCCGGCGTGTTCTGGCCCAAAATGTTCGTCGCGATCAACGTCGCCAACGACACCCGGTTGGCCGTCACCGCCGCCGGAAGAATCGTCGCAGTCTGGGCTGACTCAAATGCCGTCGCCGCCGCCCGAGCCTGGCTTGCCGCCGCCTCGGCCTGCGCTGCTGCCGCGCTCAACCACGTCACATACGGCGTGGCCGCCGCCGCCATCGACAGCGACGCCGGACCCGACCACGGCCCACTGGCCAACCCGGAAACCACCGACCGGAATGACGAGGCCGCCGTCGACAAATCTGACGCCAACCCATCCCAGGCCGATGCCGCGACAAGCAACGGCCCCGGCCCGGCACCACCAAAGATCAGCGCCGAGTTAATTTCCGGCGGAAAAAGCGTAAAATCAGCAACCATCACAACCTCAACGCAGCCAGCCGCATCAGCGGCTCCAACACCTACCTAGCCCGCCCTGCACGCCCACAACAAGACGCGCCAACGCTACTTCGGATCTTAGGTCAAATCCACACCAATATCCGGGCTTTCACCGAAATCTCGTTGCCCAATCCAACGACGTCGGGCCGCACGCCATCACTTATCGCGGTTAACCATACTACCGCCCGGACAACCGCACAGACGACGTAAAGATGCCTGTCAAAGCGCTGGACAATCAAGGGCGGCTTTGGGAAGGCCTAATCATACCGGAGATGAGCGATTGTCGACTCGTACCCGAAGGCGCCGCCAAGGGGTCTGCCCGCCGTTAACGATCTCGTCATGCGGGTTCGCCGGCTTCGGGACAATTACGTCAAGCGTTGAGCACCGTGAAAGGGTTTGTGAAAAGCGCAATCAACGATTATGAGAAGTTATTGACGACACCAGAAATCATGTAGCTGGAAACGAATAAGCCAGAGCTGTTGACCCTGAAGACTAACAATCCTGACCTCGTGACACCGGCAATGAAGATACCCGCGTCGTCGACGGCCGCGTTATAGTAGCCCCCAGTTGCCGAAGCCCGTGTCGAGCGCACCGGAATTTCGCAGATATCCGGGATCGCGGGCGGTGTATCCCGAGTTATCTCTACCCAAGTCCTGGAAACCTGAGTTACCCGTACTAGACGGGTTGTGTTCTGGCCAAAACCTGAGTTACCGGTACCCAAGTTGGCCCAGCCCGGGTTCGGGCCAACTTGGGTCGTCGCACCGAAAAACCCGGTGTTAAAGGTGCCCGCGTCGAGTTCACGTCGTTTGGGTGAGCGCGCTGCCGGAGCCTATGCTGAGTGTGCCCGCATTAGATCCGCCGGTGTTCATGGCTGCCGAATTCCCGAAGCCTGTGTTCAGGCTACCCGAGTTGAAGAACCCGTATCTCCAGCACCCGAATGAAGCCTGGCGTGCACGCTGCCTGAATTCGCGCTTCCCGCGGCGAAAAGACCGACGTTTCCGGTACCTGCGCTCCCGATGCCCGTGTTGGTGTTGCCCGAATACCAGACGCCCGAGTTTGTGTCGCTCGCGTTCCCGTATCCGCAGTTGCCGTCGCCTGAGGTCCGGTACCAAAATTTCCGTTACCCGAGTTAAAGAAGCCGATGTTGTTGTTACCCGAGTTCCCGAACCCGATGTTGCCGATGCTCGAATTGAAATTGATGCCGATCTCACCGTTGCCGCCACGACCGATGCCGATGTTCCGGTGTCCGTGTTCGGCAAGCCGATATTATTGCTCCCGTTGTTCCCGAAGTCGAGGCTTCCTGTATTTCCCAAGCCGAAGTTGAAAAACGCCGTTGTTCCCGTCGCCGATGCTTCCGCTGCCGATGTTGTGCCGCCGATGTTCCCGATGCCCGATGGTCGGAGGCCGTGGTCCTTAGCTGCCCTTGAGCCGCACCGCCAGATAATCGGTGACTGCGTCCATCGCGACCCGCTCCTGCGTCATGGCGTCGCGCTCGCGCACGGTGACGGCGCCGTCTTCGAGTGAGTCGAAATCCACCGTCACGCAGAATGGGGTACCGACCTCGTCCTGGCGTCGGTAGCGGCGTCCGATGGCGCCGGCGTCGTCGAAATCGATGTTCCAGTGCTTACGCAATTCAGCGGCCAGGTCGCGGGCCTTGGGGCTCAAGTCGGCGTGCCGCGAGAGCGGCAGCACCGCCGCCTTGACCGGCGCCAGCCGTGGGTCGAGTCGAAGCACAGTCCGCTTGTCCATCCCGCCTTTGGCATTCGGAGCTTCGTCTTCGGTATAGGCGTCGATCAAAAACGCCATGAAAGACCGAGTCAGACCGGCAGCAGGCTCGATGACATATGGCGTGTATCGAGTGTCGTTGACCTGGTCATAGAACGACAGATCGACACCAGAATGCTTTGCGTGGGTTGATAAATCGAAATCGGTTCGGTTGGCTACGCCTTCCAGCTCACCCCACGGGTTGCCGACGAAGCCGAACTTGTACTCGATATCGACAGTGCGGTCGGAGTAGTGCGACAATTTCTCCTTGGGGTGTTCGTACAGCCGCAGGTTCCCCGGATCGATTCCAAGGTCGATGTACCACTGCCGCCGGGTGTCGATCCAATACTGATGCCATTCCTTCGCGGTCGACGGCTCGACGAAGAACTCCATCTCCATCTGCTCGAACTCGCGGGTGCGGAAGATGAAATTGCCCGGAGTGATCTCGTTCCGGAAGCTCTTGCCGATCTGCCCGATGCCGAACGGTGGCTTCCTGCGGGCAGTCGTCACCACGTTGGCGAAGTTCACGAAGATGCCCTGCGCGGTCTCCGGGCGCAGGTAGTGCAACCCTTCCTCGGTCTCGATGGGGCCGAGGTAAGTCTTGAGCATCATGTTGAATTCGCGCGGTTCGGTCCATTGGCCGGGCTCGCCGGTCTCCGGGTCGCGGATGTCGGCCAGCCCGTTGGGCGGCGGCTGACCGTGTTTGGCTTCGTAAGCCTCGATGAGATGATCGGCGCGGTAGCGCTTGTGGGTGATCAACGATTCGACCAGCGGGTCGTGGAAGACCTCGACATGGCCGGAGGCCAGCCACACCTGTCGCGGCAGGATGATCGACGAATCCAGGCCCACGACGTCGTCGCGGCCGGTGACCACCGCCCGCCACCACTGCCGTTTGATGTTCTCCTTGAGTTCCACCCCTAGCGGACCGTAGTCCCAGGCCGATTTGGTACCGCCATAGATCTCGCCGGCGGGGAAGACAAAACCCCGTCGTTTGGCCAGGTTGACTACGGCATCGATGACGGAAGCCACGGTGCAGGGCACTCCCTTTCGGGGTCGGGGCAGGGGCGCGCCGGCTACTAACCACTACAAAACCGCCGCGAAAAACACCAGTCATCGTAGCGATCGGCGCAGCGGTCTTTGACATGCGTCATCATGCATGTGACAGTGGAAGATAAGGGCGCCGCTGAGCGCGATAGCGAGCCCTCCCAAGACCCGCGCATCTCGAGGTGATGACTCCCCATGGTGATGTCCTCGTCCTCGGTGCCCCCAACAATGCCCCCCAGGCCAACCGCCGACGGCTCACCGGAGACTGTGACCTCGGATCTCGGCCCTGACTTGGTCGGTCACGGGCACGGGTCCCGCGAATACCCCGTGTCACCGCCACGGGTGATTCTCGACGCCGCCGGCGAACTGCTGCGCGCGCTGGCGGCACCCGTTCGGATCGCCATCGTGCTGCAGTTGCGCGAATCCCAGCGCTGCGTTCATGAGCTGGTCGACGCGCTGGGCGTGCCGCAGCCACTGGTCAGCCAGCATCTGAAAATCCTGAAGGCAGCAGGTGTGGTCGCCGGGGAGCGATCGGGCCGCGAAGTGCTGTACCGGCTGGCCGACCACCATCTTGCGCACATCGTCGTCGACGCCGTCGCCCACGCCGGCGAGGACAGCCCGTGACCCGCGCCACCGACGATGCAGAGCGAAGCGATGAGGAGGAGGGGCGCCGATGACCCCCGCCACCGACGATGCAGAGCGAAGCGATGAGGAGGAGGGGCGCCGATGACCCCCGCCACCGACGATGCAGTGGGGGCACCGCCCGCTTGCGGGGGACGAAGCGATGAGAAGGAGGGGCGCTGATGCCCGGAACGAGTGTCCGATCCACCCGCCAGCGGGCAGCGATTTCGACACTGTTGGAGACGCTCGACGACTTCCGCTCGGCCCAGGAGTTGCACGACGAACTGCGCCGCCGCGGGCAGAACATCGGGCTTACCACCGTTTACCGGACATTGCAGTCAATGGCAGCGGCGGGACTGGTCGATACGCTGCGCGCCGACACCGGTGAGTCCGTCTACCGCAGGTGCTCGGATCATCACCACCACCATTTGGTGTGCCGTCGCTGCGGTTCCGCCATCGAGGTCGGCGACCACGAGGTCGAGGCCTGGGCGGCCGAAGTGGCTAGCAAACATGGCTTCTCCGACGTTAGCCACACCATCGAGATCTTCGGCACCTGCGCCGACTGCCGGCCCTGAGGTCCTGTCAAAGGCGGGGCCCGGGCTACCGGACCACCGGGCTCAAGTCGTCAGGGTGCCGCGCATCTGCGCCCCGGAATCCAGCACCAACAAGATGAGCGTGCGCAACGCGTCGTCGGTTAAGCCGGCGCCGGGAAAGTTGTATCGCAGCATCACATCTACTGTTTTGGAGGCACTTTTGCCGGAGTTGCGCTGCACTGCCTTCGCGCTGACCTTCTCCACCACGGTCACCGAGCCGAAGTTGGTGTTGCGCGCGTGTTGGGCCACCAGGTCGCCGATCTTCTTGGTCAGCGGCAAATCCCACGCCAGTACCTGAGTGAGGGACACCAGATCAAGGCCCTCGACGATGTTCACCACCCGCAACGAGGCGAACGTACCGTTATGGCGGACCGTTAGCCCGCCGTCGGGTTCTTCCTCGACGGGGAGGACGTCACGGAGGATCGACGCCAGCCGCTGCTGCAACGATGGCATCAAGCGCTCCCGAACCGTCGACTGCGGGACGCGTATTGCTCGCAAGCCCCCCACAGGTCGCGGCGATCGTAGTCGGGCCACAACTTGTCCTGAAAGATGTATTCGGCGTAGGCCGATTGCCACAACATGAAATTGCTGGACCGCTGCTCCCCGGAGGTCCGCACAAAGAGGTCTACGTCGGGGATGTCGGGCCGTTGCAGATGCTGGCCGATCGTGGACTCGGTGATCCGGTCCGGGTTCAGTCGCCCAGCGGCTGCCAAACGAGCGATTTCCCTTGTGGCTTCTGCGATTTCGGTGCGACCACCGTAATTGACACAGTAGTTGATGGTGATGACGTCGTTGCCTGCCGTCATGTGCTCCGCGATCGCCAATTCATTGATGACGGAGCGCCACAAGCGCGGACGTGAGCCCACCCACCGAATCCGGACCCCGATCTCCTTGAGGTTCTCGCGGCGCCGTCGCACCACGTCTCGGTTAAAGCCCATCAGAAAGCGGACTTCCTCGGCGGAACGCTTCCAGTTCTCGGTGGAGAAGGCGTAGAGACTGAGCCACTTGATCCCGAGTTCGATAGCGCCGCAGGCGACGTCGATCACCACCGCCTCGCCCATCTTGTGCCCCTCGGTGCGATGCAGTCCGCGTTGCGTAGCCCAGCGGCCGTTGCCGTCCATCACGATGGCGACATGAGCGGGCAACTGGGCGGCCGGAATCCGCGGCGCGGCCGCTTTCGACATGTGCTGCGGTGGCCGCTTGGGGCCGCCGTCGGGTGATGGCGGCAGCTCCGGGAAAACAACGGGCCATGTCGATGTGTCGGGAAAGGTCGGGTAGTCGTCGGGCGCCGCGGGCAGCTGCGGGAAGTCGGTGGACTTCAGCTTGCGCACGATCTTAGCCACAGGCCATATCCTGCCTGATCAGCGCTGCGCGCTGGTCAGCAACCGTGCGATCGACCTGATACGTCCGCTCCACCAGCGGCAACGTTTTGAGCTGCCGTTCCAGATGCCATTGCAAGTGGGCGGCCACCAACCCGCTGACGTGGCTGCGGTGCGATTGCGGCGCCTCCTGGGCGGCTTCCCAATCGCCGTCGTGCAGCGCGGACATCAGATCCAGCACACCCGGCGGCGGTGTGGTCGAACCAGCCGGGCGGCAGTGCGCGCAGACGCTGCCTCCGGCTGCGATGTGAAACGCCCGATGCGGGCCGGGTGTGGCACAGCGGGCGCACTCGGTCAGCGCCGGCGCCCACCCGGCGATGCCCATGGCGCGCAGCAGATAGGCGTCCAACAGCAGATCACGGGGCCGGCTTCCGTCGGCCACCGCCCGCAGGGCGCTCACCGTGAGCCGGTGCAGGGCCGGGGCGGGCGCGCGCTCCTCACCGGCGAGGCGTTCGGCGGTTTCCAGCATCGCGCACCCGCAGGTGTACCGGCCGTAGTCGCTGACGATGTCGGTGGCGAACGCGTCAATCGCGACGACCTGGGTGACTATGTCGAGGTTGCGGCCCGGGTGCAGTTGCGCGTCGATGTGCGCGAACGGCTCCAACCGCGCGCCGAATTTGCTGCGGGTGCGGCGCACACCTTTGGCCACCGCGCGAACCAGCCCGTGATCGCGTGTCAATAGGGTTACGATCCGGTCGGCTTCGCCGAGCTTGTGCTGGCGCAGCACAACAGCCCGGTCTCGATATAGCCGCATCACAATAGTTTTGCACCCCACCGCGACATCGCGGGTACCCGCGCCGATAGTCTCGTACCCCGTGGTTAGCGCTTCTGGGTCCGCTTCCGGATCCGTATCCGGATCCGGAGGCCGGCGCCTGCCGACCGTCGCCGACCTGCTTTATCAGCTGGTCAACCGCTCAGTTACTTCCGACATGCTGGTGCGCCGTTCGCTGCGCGCGATCGATGCCAGCCAGTCCACGTTGAACGCCTTCCGGGTAGTGCTCACCGAATCCGCGCTGGCCGACGCGGCGAAGGCCGATCGGCGACGGGCCGCCGGTGACACCGCCCCACTGCTGGGCATCCCGATCGCGGTCAAGGACGACGTCGACATTGCCGGAGTGCCCACCGCCTTCGGAACCGAGGGGCACGTCCGGCCCGCTACCCAGGACGCCGAGGTCGTTCGCCGTCTCAAAGCGGCCGGCGCGGTGATCGTCGGCAAGACCAACACCTGTGAACTGGGCCAGTGGCCGTTCACCAGCGGCCCCGGATTCGGACACACCCGCAACCCCTGGTCGCGTCGGCACACGCCAGGCGGATCGTCGGGCGGCAGCGCGGCGGCGGTGGCCGCGGGTCTGGTCACCGCCGCTATCGGCTCCGACGGCGCCGGCAGCGTCCGTATCCCCGCCGCGTGGACTCACCTGGTGGGCATCAAGCCGCAGCGCGGTCGCATCTCGACCTGGCCGTTGCCGGAGGCGTTCAACGGCATCACGGTCAATGGCGTGCTGGCCCGCACGGTGGCCGATGCGGCATTGGTGCTCGACGCCGCGTCCGGCAACGTCGAAGGCGACCGGCACAAGCCCCGCCCGGTCACGGTATCCGACTACGTCGGCATTGCGCCCGGCCCGCTGAATATCGCGCTGTCAACCCGATTCCCCTACACCGGCTTTCGCGCCAAGTTACATCCCGAGATCCTGGCCGCCACGAAATGGGTGGGCAAACAACTCCAGCTGCTCGGCCACACGGTGGTGTCCGGCAACCCGGACTACGGTTTGCGGCTGTCGTGGGACTTTCTCTCCAGATCCACCGCGGGCCTGCGGGACTGGGAGCAGCGGCTCGGCGAGGATGTCATCCTGGACCGCCGTACCTTGTCCAATCTGCGCACCGGCCATGTGCTGGGCGAGGCGATTCTGCGTAGCGCACGCCGCCACGAAGCCGCCACCCAGCGCAGGGTGGGATCGATCTTCGACATCGTCGACGTGGTGCTGGCGCCGACCACCGCGCAACCGCCGCCGTTGGCCCGCTACTTCGACCGGTTCGGCAGCTTCCGCACCGACCGCGCGATGATCCGCGCCTGCCCGGTGACATGGCCGTGGAACCTGCTGGGCTGGCCGTCAATCAACGTGCCGGCGGGTTTCACCAGCGAAGGCTTGCCGATCGGGGTGCAGCTGATGGGACCGGCGAACAGCGAGGGCATGCTGGTCTCGCTGGCCGCCGAGCTGGAGGCGCTGTGCGGCTGGGCGACCAAACAGCCGCAGGTGTGGTGGAACAGCTGACGCGAGTCGAGCTAAAAGCCAAGCCGACCAAGCTGTTTAGGGTCGCTCTGCCAGTTCTTGGCAACCTTGACACGCAGGTCGAGATAGATCTTGGTCCCGAGCAGCTTCTCGATCTGGCCGCGTGCCGCGGTACCGACTTCGCGCAACCTGGCCCCACCCTTGCCGATGATGATCCCTTTCTGACTGGACCGCTCGACATAGAGCACCGCGTACACGTCGACCAGGTCGTCACGCCCCTGCCTCGGGGCGACCTCGTCGATCACCACCGCCAACGAATGCGGCAGCTCGTCGCGCACTCCCTCCAGGGCAGCCTCGCGGATGAGCTCGGCCATCAGAATCTCTTCGGGTTCGTCGGTGAGCTCACCGTCGGGGTAGTACGCCGGGCCGGCGGGCAGCGCCGCAGCCAGCACGTCGGTCAGCACGTCGACCTGTGCACCGGTTACCGCCGAGACCGGCACGATCTCTGCCGAGTCGGTGACCAGCTCGCTGACCGCGACCAACTGCGCGGCCACCCGGTCCTTGGGCAATTTGTCGATCTTGGTGACGATGACGACGAGCGTCGCCTTGGCAGCGATCGATCGAATCTGGTCGACGATCCAGCGATCTCCCGGACCGATCGCCTCGTCGGCCGGGATGCACAGCCCGATCACATCGACTTCGGTGTAGGTGTCCCGGACCAAGTCGTTGAGTCGCTTGCCCAGCAGTGTGCGCGGCCGGTGTAAGCCCGGGGTGTCGACCAGAACCATCTGAAAGCTCTCCCGGTGCACGATCCCGCGAATGGTGTGCCGGGTGGTCTGCGGCCGCGCCGAGGTGATCGCCACCTTGGTGCCGACCAGCGCATTGGTCAGCGTCGACTTGCCGGTGTTCGGCCGGCCGACCAAACACACGAAGCCTGAACGGAATTCAGTCATGATCGCGTGTCGCCGAACGTGCACTCGGCGTCATAGCCGCCTACCGGCGTCCTCGGCATCCCGCTGGTCAGCTGTGATGATCGGCCTCCTTACCATTGGGCGAAGCGTCGGAATCCTCTGGTCGCGCCGGGCTGAGCAGCACGGTGCCGATCCGCACCCGTCCGCGATGATCGGGGCCGCCTTCGGCGTGTAGCCGCAGGCCGTGCGATATCACCTCGGCGCCCGGCAGCGGAACCCGGCCCAATTCCAGGGCCAACAGGCCGCCGACAGTATCGACGTCGAGATCGTCATCGAATTCCACGCCGTACAGTTCACCGACGTCTTCGATCGACAGCCGCGCCGATACCCGGAAACGTTTGTCGCCCAAGTCTTCTACCGGCGCCGTCTCGGCTTGGTCGTACTCGTCGGCGATCTCGCCGACGATCTCCTCCAGCACGTCTTCGATAGTGACCAGACCCGCGATCGCGCCGTACTCGTCCACCAACAGCGCCATGTGGTTGCGGTCGCGCTGCATTTCCCGCAGCAGCGCGTCGAGTGGCTTGGAATCCGGCACGAACACCGCCGGACGCATCACCTGGGCCACCTTGGTGTCCCTGCCGCCGTCGGACGACAGAAATGTCTGCTGCACGAGGTCTTTCAGGTACACGACTCCGACAATGTCGTCGACGTTCTCGCCGATCACCGGAATGCGGGAATGCCCGCTGCGTACGGCCAGGTTTGTCGCTTGAGCAGCTGACTTGTCACTTTCGATCCAGATCATCTCAGTGCGCGGCACCATCACCTCGCGGGCCGGGGTGTCACCGAGTTCGAAAACCGACTCGATCATCCGGCGCTCGTCGGCGGCCACCACACCGCGCTGCTGGGCCAAGTCGACGACTTCACGCAATTCGATCTCGGACGCGAACGGCCCGTTTCTCAAGCCACGGCCTGGGGTGAGCGCGTTGCCCACGAGCACCAGCAACCGGCTGATCGGCATCAGCAGCCACGAGATCACCTGCAGCGGAAGCGCGGTCACCAGCGCAATGGAATATGCATTCTGGCGCCCAAGGGTGCGTGGACCTACACCGATGACGACGAAGCTGGTCAGCACCATGATGGTCGCGGCGCCGAACAGCGCCCAGGTCAGGCCGAGATTGTCGTAGAGGAACACCACCAGCAGTACGGTCGCCGTGATCTCACAAATGATCCGCAGCAGCACCACCAGGTTGATGTAGCGCGGCCGCTCGGACATCACCTTGAACAGGGCCCCTGCGCCGGGCCGCTCATCGCGCACCAGCTCCTGGACCCGGGCCAGCGACACCGTGCTGATGGCAGCGTCGATCGCCGCAAAAAGCCCACCCAGACCGATCAAGGCGATCGCGCCGAGCAGCTGGGATAAGCCGGTCAAAGGTCGAGATACCTCGACTTGTCCAGCAACCGGCGGTCTTTCTCGTCCTGGCGGTCGAGCCGGTAGGCCTCGACCTGTTCGGCGACCCACTCTTCGAGTAGTCGGTTCTGGAGGGCGAACATCTCTTTTTCCTCGTCCTGCTCGGCGTGGTCGTAGCCGAGCAGATGAAGCACACCGTGGATTGTCAGCAGCGCCAACTCTTGGCCCAGGCTGTGGCCCGCCGCGGCCGCTTGCTCGGCCGCGAATTCCGGGCACAGCACAATGTCGCCCAGCATCGACGGTCCCGGCTCGGGGGCGTCGGGGCGACCACCCGGCTCCAGCTCGTCCATCGGGAAGCTCATCACATCGGTCGGACCGGGCAGGTCCATCCAGCGCATGTGCAAGTCGGCCATCGCCGGGGTGTCCAACAGCAGCATCGACAGCTCGGCACCGGGGTTGACGTCCATCGCTGTGATGACAAAACGCGCGACGCTTACTAATTCCGATTCGGAGACGTCGATGCCCGACTCGTTGGATACCTCGATGCTCATCGCTTTTCTCGGTCGTTCAGCGCAGGTCGCACGCACTTCATGGGCACCATCATCGGCGACTGCGGGCACCGGATGCGCGCCGGGCCGCCCGATTCATCCCTGAGCCGGGCTCCTCGTATCGCGCGTAGGCGTCGACGATCTCGGAGACCAACCGGTGGCGCACTACATCCACACTGGTCAGCTCGGCAATGTGGATGTCATCGACGTTGTCCAGGATGTCGATCGCCGACCGCATGCCCGACCGGGCCCCGCCCGGCAGGTCGATCTGGGTGACGTCCCCGGTGACGACGACCTTCGACCCGAAGCCCAGTCGGGTGAGGAACATCTTCATCTGCTCAGCGGTGGTGTTCTGCGCCTCGTCGAGGACAATGAACGCGTTATTCAAGGTGCGGCCCCGCATGTACGCCAGCGGCGCCACTTCGATGACCCCGGCGGACATCAGCTTCGGGACCAGCTCGGGGTCCATCATGTCGTAGAGCGCGTCGTAGAGTGGTCGCAGGTACGGGTCGATCTTCTCGCTCAACGTGCCTGGCAGAAAGCCAAGGCGCTCACCGGCTTCCACCGCCGGCCGGGTCAAGATGATGCGAGTCACCTGCTTGGTCTGCAGCGCGTGGACAGCCTTGGCCATCGCCAGATAGGTCTTCCCCGTACCGGCCGGGCCGACCCCGAAGACGATGGTGTTGGCGTCGATGGCGTCGACGTAGCGCTTCTGGTTGAGCGTCTTGGGCCGAATGGTCTTACCGCGGCGCGACAAGATGTCCAACGTGAGCACTTCGGCCGGTGACTCGTTACCGGTGCCGACCAGCATGGCGACGCTGTGGCGCACCACCTCTGGTGTCAACGGCTGACCGCTGGCCACGATCGCTACCAGTTCGGAGATCGCCCGCTCGGCCAGCGCCACGTCGGCGGGCTCACCCGAGACGGTGACGGCGTTGCCCCGCACATGCAGGTCGGCGCTCAGAGTGCGCTCGAGGGCACGCAGATTTTCGTCTGCCGAACCCAGCAGGCCTACGACGAGATCGGGCGGAACGTCGATGCTGCTGCGAACCTGAGCCGATGATGCGTCAGCAGCGCTGGTCTCGCGTGGGCTCACGTGGTTTCCGATGCCTGCTTTCTGGGCCTGTATGGGGGCTTGTCTCGGGGGTTCCTCGGCTGCCTCAGTCTACGCCGGGGCTCTGGGCGTGTCGCCGGAAATGCGTCGTCCCCGTGGAAAGGACTTGACCTGTTCGGCCAACTCGTTCGCCCACCCGGTCGTGACCTCATATATGGCATGCCTAGCCTAAGTTTACCGAGCCGCCTGCGATACCCTCTGAAAACGATGACCGACACAGCGCTCGCGCGCGAGCTCACCGGCCTGCCCGACGAGATCCGGCGGGTGCCGGCGCCACCGGTTCCGGCCCTGAGGGACCCGTACACGGTGCGGGTGGCAAACGTTTCCGACGCCGCGATGGTCGCCGAGTGGATGAATCGTCCGCATCTGGTCGCGGCGTGGGAGTACGACTGGCCGGTGTCGCGGTGGCGGCGGCATCTGCAGGCGCAACTCGAAGGCGCGTATTCGCTGCCACTTATCGCTGCGCTGCGCGGAGTCGACCGTGGCTATCTCGAGTTATACAGGGCAGCAAAGGATTCCATCGCGGCTTGCTATGACGCAGGCCCCCACGACCTCGGCCTTCATGCGGCGATCGCCGACCCTGAATTCGTCAACCGCGGGTTCGCACCCTTGCTGCTGCCCCGCATCGTGGCCAGCCTGTTCGAGATCGAACCGCAATGCGGGCGGGTGATGTTCGACCCGGATCACCGCAACACCGCTGTCCGGCGGTTGTGTGAGTACGTCGGGTGCCGCTTTCTCGGCGAGCACGACATGACGAACCGGCGGATGGCGCTCTACGCGTTCGACCGGCCGACCAGCGCGTCATAGCCGTCGTAGTCGGATTCTCACGCGCTGACCGACCCCAGATTGCGTTTGACCTCGAGCCGGCGCAGCTTCCCCGACGACGTGCGCGGCAGTGATCCGGGCGACAACAGCACCACGCTGGCCGGGACCACGCCACACACCGACGCGATCCGCCTGATGACCTCGCCGCGGGCGCCCGCTTCGTCGCGACCCCGGTACTCCGCGGCGATCACGAGGCTGGGCCGGGCCGAACCGTCGCCCGCACCGACGGCGACCACCGCACCCTCCCGCAGCCCCGGCACCTCTGCGGCCACCTGCTCGACCTCGGTCGGGAAAATGTTACGGCCCGCGACCGAGATGAGTTCCTTCGCCCGGCCGCACACCACCAGCCCGTCGTCGGCGAGATAGCCCAGATCTCCGGTGGGAAACCAGCTTTCGCGATCGAGCGGACGTTCTCCGTGGTAGCCCGACATCATCGACGTGCCCCTGATCTGTATCTCACCGACCTCACCGCCGCCATCAACCAGGTGGTCGCCGGGTGCGATGCGGATCTCCATGCCCGGGATCGGCGGGCCGAGGATGGCGCGGTGCCGGGGGCCGGTGGGGCCCTCGACCTCGTCGACGCGCAAGCCGGCGCCCAGGGCCGGCATCGTGACCGCACAGGACGATTCCGCCAGACCGTAAGCCGGCGCGGCCGCTCCGGCCTGAAACCCGAACGGCGCCATGGCCGCTGCGAAGCGGGCGAAACCCTCGCAGTCGACCGGCTCGCCACCGTTGATCGCAACGCGCACGTTCCCGAGATCCGCGTCGACCACCCGCCTGGCGTACTTGCCGATGAGGTTGTAGGCGAAGTTGGGTCCGGCGGTCATCGTGGCCCCGCTCTCGCTGAGCCAGCTCAACCAGCGGAACGGTGACGCGGCGAACGCGGCGGCCGGCGCCAGCCAAAACGGCGCACCCGACAGAGCGCCGGCGAACAACATCGCCAGGCCCATGTCGTGATACAGCGGCAGCCACGAGCAGCCGACGTCGGTAGACCCGTCGATTGCGAACCGCTGGATCAACCCGCTGATGTTGGCCAGCACCGCCTCGGGGGTCAGCACGGCGGTGCGCGGGGTGCCCATCGATCCCGCCGTGCCCTGCAGCACAGCGCGGGTGGCGTCGCGGGGGGTCAGCGCCGCGCCGGCTCGGTTGCGGGCGACGGCCGCGACGTCGAGCACCGAGATCGGGGACTCGAGGTCGCGCAGCAGGTCCAGCTCCGGACCGTTGCTGAACACCATGCCCACATCGATCCCGGCGAAGCGGTGCAGCGTTGTGTCGGCCCATCGTCGCGGGTCGGCACCGCGCACCATGCCCGGCAGGACCGATACGCCCGCACCGGCGAGCAGGGCGCCGACAACGGCAGCGACGACGTCCACGGTCGGTTCGCCGACGACGCCGACGTCACGGGCAGCGTCGTCGTCGAGGACGTGTGTCGCAAACGCCTGCGCGCGCCCGTACACCTCGGGCCACGGGTAGCGCCGCCAGCTGTCGGCGGCGCGGTCGAAAACGACCAGGTCGGCCTGTGAGCTCGTCATCGACTCGGTCAGCGCCGACGCGAGCACGCTCATCCAGGCACCTTGTTCTGGATGGCGCAAGCTAGATCGCCGACGGTGTTGCACGTCAGCAGTTCCTCTTCGGAGAGCACGACGCCGAGGTGTTCTTCGATGGCCACCATGGCAACCGCGAACGCCACTGAATCCAGCCCCAGGTCGTCGATGAGGTGCGAGTCCGCGGTGATGCGCGAGATGTCGACCTGGAGATCATCGCGCAGGATGCTCCGCAGGGGCGCGCTGATGCCAAGGGAATCCATGGCGACGAACATTACACGGCTAAGTATGGTTAGGCTTTCCTTCCCGGTGGGACTCGAGACGTCAACGACTCGAGTCCCACCGGGCGGTGAGCACGCCCAGCGCACCCAAAGCCACCGCGGCCGCGGTCGACGTTCGCAGCACCTGCGGGCCAAGCCGGACCGCCACGGCGCCCGCGCCGGTCAGCATGTCGATTTCTTCCGGCGCGATACCGCCTTCCGGGCCGACCAGGAGCAGCAGCGAGTCAGCTCGTGCCACGGGGATATCCGCAAGCCGATCGGTTGCCGACTCATGCAAGGCCAAAACCGCGGCACCAGCGGCCACCTCGTCGCGGACCCGGTGCGTCAGCGCCGCGCTGGACAGCACGCCGTCGACCGGCGGGATGTGCGCACGGCGGGATTGCCGGGCCGCCGACCGGGCCACAGCGCGCCACCGGCGCAGGCCCTTGACGACCTTCTCGCCCTCCCAGCTGGCCACACAACGGGACGCCTGCCAGGCCAGAAACGCGTCGGCGCCGGCCTCGGTGGCCAGTTCGATCGCCAACTCCGAGCGCTCGGACTTGGGCAGCGCCTGCACCACGGTCACCCGCGGCTGACCGGGCGGGACGCTCCAGCGCTCCAGCACCCGAGCCCGTAGCCCCTCGCGGCCGGCCTGCTCCACCACGCAGCGCGCCAGGTTTCCGGCGCCATCGCCGAGCACCAATTGTTCGCCAGGACGGATCCGACGCACCGTGGCTGCGTGAAACCCTTCGTCGCCGTCCACGACGGCAAGCGCGCCGGCATCGGGCAGTGCGTCGACGTAGAACAGCGTCGCGACCATGTGCAGAGACCTAGGAACCGCGAACCTGCGTTAGCGCCCGGTGAAAGTCTCGCGCAGCCGGCTGAACAATCCACCGCTGCCGTTGTGCGTCGAGCGGACCTCGGCCACGTCCCGGTTGCGGCGGGTCTTGAGCTCGCGCAGCAGCTCCGTGTCCTGGTGATCCAGCCGGGTGGGCACCACCACGTCGACATGGACGTGCAGACTGCCTCGCGCGGTCGACCGCAGCTGCGGCATCCCGTGTCCGCGCAGCGTGATCACCGAAGCCGGTTGCGTGCCAGGCGGAATGGTGATCTCGCTCAAACCATCCAGGATGGCGTCAACGGTGATCGTTGCGCCGAGCGCCGCGTCGACCATCGGTACCGAAACCGTGCAGTGCAGGTCGTCGCCGTCGCGGACGAAGATGTCATGGGCTTGCTCATGGACCTCGACGTACAGGTCACCCGCCGGCCCTCCCCCGGGCCCGACCTCACCCTGGGCAGCGAGCCGGACGCGCATGCCGTCGCCGACACCGGCGGGAATCTTGACGCTGATCTCCCGGCGGGCCCGGATCCGACCGTCACCAACGCACTGGTGGCACGGGTCGGGAATAACCACTCCGACACCGCGGCAGGTGGGACACGGCCGCGAAGTCATCATCTGGCCCAGTAGCGAGCGCTGCACGGTCTGCACCTCGCCGCGACCACCGCAGGTGTCGCAGGGGATCGGCGCGGAATCGCCGTTGGTGCCCTTGCCCTGACACCGGTCACACAACACGGCGGTGTCGACTGTGACCTGCTTGGTGACACCGGTTGCACAATCTTCGAGATCGAGCCGCAGCCGCAACAGCGAATCCGAACCCGGCCGAACCCGGCCGATCGGACCGCGTGCTGCTGAACCCGCGCTGAACCCGCCGCCGAAGAAGGCTTCGAATACGTCGCCCAAACCGCCAAAGCCGCCGAAACCGCCCGCCGATGCGGCCGCGTTTTCCATCGGGTCCCCGCCCAAGTCGACGACGCGGCGCTTCTCCGGGTCGCTCAGCACTTCGTAGGCAACGCTGATTTCCTTGAATTTCGCCTGCGCGGCCTCATCGGGATTGATGTCGGGATGCAGTTCGCGCGCCAGCTTGCGATAGGCGCGCTTGATGTCCGCATCGCTGGCATTTCTGCTCACGCCGAGCAGCCCGTAATAATCGCGTGCCACGCCTGACCTTCCTTGCGGGGTGTAATGCCGCCCCTACGCGGCTGTCCACAGATTCTGCATTAGGTGCGCGTTCATCGCCCACCCAGGACTTCACCGATATAAAGAGCAACCGCGGCGACGTTGGCGATAGTTCCCGGATAGTCCATCCGGGTCGGTCCCAGCACACCCATACCGCCGAACACGGTGTCAGAAGTGCCGTAGGAGGTGGACACCATCGACGTGCCCGCCATCTGCTCGGCCGCCGTCTCATGGCCGATGCGCACGGTCACCTTGCCGGCTTCTTGTTGGGCCGCCAGCAACCGCAGTACCACCACCTGCTCTTCGAGCGCCTCCAGAATAGACCGTAACGAGCCACCAAAATCCGCGGCGTTGCGAGTCAAGTTGGCGGTGCCGCCCATCAACAAGCGTTCTTCCGTGTGCTCCACCAGCGACTCCAGCAACACCGTGGCCGAGCGCCCGACTGCGTCGCCCAACCCGCCGGCCCCGCGCAGTTGTCCGGCAAGGTCGGCGACCGCGACAGAAGCCGCCGCCAGCCTCTTGCCTTCCAGCGCCTGCCCCAGCATCTCACGTAGCTGGGCCAGCTGGTGATCATCGATCACATCGCCCAGCTCGACGATGCGCTGGTCGACCCGGCCGGACTCGGTGATCACCACCATCAACAGCCGGGCCGGTGTCAGCGCGATCACTTCCAGGCGGCGAACCGTCGACGTGGACAACGTCGGGTACTGAACCACGGCCACCTGGCGGGTCAGCTGAGCCAGCAGGCGTACCGCACGACGCAGCACGTCATCGAGGTCCACCCCGGACTCCAGGAAGCTTTGGATCGCGCGCCGCTCGGCCGATGACAGCGGCTTGATGTCGTCGATCCGGTCGACGAATTCGCGGTAGCCCTTCTCCGTGGGCACCCGTCCGGAGCTGGTGTGCGGCTGCACGATGTAGCCCTCTGCCTCCAGCACCGCCATGTCGTTGCGGACGGTGGCGCTGGACACGCCCAGGTTATGACGCTCTACCAAGGATTTCGAACCAATCGGTTCTTTGGTGGCAACGAAGTCGGCGACGATGGCGCGCAACACCTCAAAACGGCGCTCATCGGCACTTCCCATCGACTGTCACCTCCTTCGGCCCTCTCTGACCGGTCCATTTTACGGTGTCAAAAGGCACTCTCCCATCAGCAGGCCGCTCGGCGACCGAGGCGCCCACGCTGCGGAAATTTTTCCGACTAGCCTGTCCAACATGATCCCGTCGGGCCCGGGTGGCGCATTGCTGAAGAGCCACGAGAAGGGCCGCCGATGATTTTCAAGGGCGTGCGGGAAGGCAAGCCGTATCCCGAACATGGGTTGTCTTACAAGGAGTGGTCGCAGATACCGCCGCGACAGATCCGGCTCGACGTATTGGTCACCACCACGACAGTGCTGGCCCTGGACCGCCTGCTGTCGGAAGATTCCACGTTCTACGGCGACCTTTTTCCGCATGCGGTGAAGTGGAAGGGCATCACCTATCTCGAAGACGGCCTGCACCGGGCGGTGCGCGCCGCACTGCGGAACCGCACCGTGCTGCACGCGCGGGTGTTCGACATGGACATACCGCTCGGTGAACAAAGTCAGCCGGGCGGCGGGCCGCACACGCGCGGGTTTTAGTTCCGACGGCGAAACCGGTCACGTTCCAGCGTCGCCAGGTGTCGACGTAGTGAGGACCATAAAGGTCCAGCCCAACGTTTCAGGAGGATTGCCATGCCCCGGCTCATGGGGGTCTCCGACCGCGACGCCAGCCCAGGCGCCAAGATCGCCTTCTTCTTCACCAGACGCAAGCTGGCGCAGATGACCGGACTCGAAACGGCGGGGATGCTCGAACCCCTGCGCATGTATGCGCACATCCCCAGGCTGCTCAACGCCTACGGCAGGCTGGAACAAGCCGAGGCGAAACTGGATATTCTGAGTCCCCGCCACCGCGCACTCGCCGAGCTCAAAGCAGCGACGACGGTGCGCTGCGAGTACTGCATCGACCTTGGTTCCCAGATCGCCCGCGAATGGGGCATCACCGACGAAGAGCTGCTGGCCCTGTCCAATTGCAAGGCCGACTACCAGAACGCCCCCTGCTTCTCTGAAGTCGACAAGCTGATCCTGGAGTACGCCAGCGCGATCAGCCGCACTCCGGTCGAGGTGAGCGACCAGCTGTTCGATGCACTGCGCGCCCACTTCGACACCGCCCAACTCGTCGGCCTCACCCACATCATCACGCTGAGCAATCTTCGTGCCCGCTTCAACGTCGCGCTCGACATCGGGTCGTCCGGCTTTTCCGGCGACCGGGTATGCGCCCTGCCCGAAACCACGTGACGGTGGATGCGTCGCTAACCGCGCGTTTCCAGGCGGCCCGGCCTCGGCTAAGCGCTGTCGCCTTCCGGATGCTGGGCTCGATCGATGACGCCGAAGATGCCGTGCAGGAAGCGTGGTTGCGGCTGAGCCGTGTCGGCGCGTCTGAAGACGACCCGGAAAGCAAGGAGATAGCCAATCTCGACGCCTGGCTCACCACCGTGGTTGCCCGGATCTGCTTGAACACGTTGCGTGACCGCCGCGGCCAGGGTCGCGAAGAGCTGGTTGCGCAGCTACCGGATCCGATCGTGGACGCTGCGGGGGAATTCGACCCTGAACACCGGGCAATCCTGGCGGACGCGGTGGGCCTGGCGTTGTTCGTGGTGCTGGACACCTTGCCACCGGCAGAGCGGCTGGCACTGGTGCTGCACGATGTCTTCGCCGTCCCGTTCGACCAGATTGCGCCCATCGTCGAGCGCTCGCCCGAGGCAACCCGCAAGCTGGCCAGCCGCGCGCGCCGGCGCATCCGGAAGGCGGAGTCGGTTCCCGACACCGACATGGCAACCCAGCGTGCAGCCGTCGACGCCTTTTTCGCGGCGGGCCGAAGCGGTGACTTCGACCGACTGGTGTCGGTGCTGCATCCAGAGGTGGTGTTGCGCGGTGACTTCGGACCCGACGCCGGGTTCTGCGCCGAGGGCGCGTCCGCCGTGGCCAAGCTGGCCCGCAACTACGCTGCGCCGGAGCGCGAAGTGCGCGCCGCCACCGTCAACGGTGCCGCCGGCGCAGTCATCTTCGTTGCCGGCCAGGCAACGGCAGTTATGGGGTTCGTGGTGCGCGATGGCCTGGTCGCCGCGATCGACGTGCTGGCTGATCCAGGGCGGATCGCCGAACTCGACCTGAGCGTCCTGGGCGGCTGATCACCCGACCGGTATCACTGCCCTTGCACCGCCTGAACTATCTGCGTCGCGGAGTCGCGCGACAGCATCCATCCACCCTGATTGACGAACGTGAGATTCTTGGTGACCGGCGCCGGGAGCTTCGGACCCGAGGTGGCCACGTCGGCGGTCACCGAATTCGGACCGGCCGGCTGGATATTCGACACGTTGAACGACAACGGGAACTTCCCGTCCCGATACGCCTTTCTCAGCTCGTGGTCGACCAGGTGGCCCTCACCGGAACCGATGCCGCCTTCGACCAGACTGTCCTTTGTTTTATACGACACCCCAGGATCGGAAAGGTTGATGAGCAGGCCGCTCAACTGGTCAGGGGTCGGCAGGTCTTGCGGGTTTGGCGGCGGCGGTGGCGGGTCCTGCGGTAGCGGCGCGCCGACTGCAGCCAATTGCACCTGAGCCAGGTCACTGGGCGGTGCGACGGAAGCTGCGATAGAAGTGACGCCTGCGGCTGCGCCGCCGATGACGGCCAGCGCTGCCACGGTTGTGGTTATCGATTTCATGGTTTCCCCCTTTGGTGCCCATGGACGTGACGGGATATGACCGACTGCCACGAGATCTTCCATGGTGTAGATGGTGTCAGTGTGCTCGTCAGTGCCCGGCGGCGCGGATCAGCTGCATCGCCGAAGCGCGCGAGAGCATCCAGTTGCCCTGATTGACGAACGTGACGTTCTGCGTGACCGGCGTCGACAACTTGGGACCCGACACGGAAACGTCGGCCGTGACCGAATCGGAAGCACCCGGTTGGATGTTCGCCACGTTGAACGCCAATGGCAGGTCCCCGTTCTTGGCCGCCTTGTTGAACTCATGGTCGGCCAGGTGTGCCTCGGTCGGGCTGATGCCGCCCTCAACCAAATTGCCCTTGTTCGCGAACGGTGTGTTGGGATCGGCGAGGTTGTTGAGCAGGTCGGTCAGCTGGTCGGCGGTCGGGACGGCCGCGCCCGGGGCGGGGGCCGGCGCCGGGGCAGGGTCCTGCGGCAGTGGCGCGCCGACCGCGGATAGCTGCACCTGGGACGCGGTTGGGCCGGCCGGTGTTGCAGTGGACGTCAGTCCGGCCGCCGCGGCTCCGATCGCGGCGATGGCTGCCACTCCCGTTGCGATGGATTTGGCTGTTTTTTTCATGGTCGGGTCCTCCCCCTATTTCATGGGATGATGGCAGCCTTGTGACGAAATGTCACAAACGTCGGACGCCGATCATGTGTCCCATGGTGCAATTGTGCCGTCTGTGACAGGTACTTCGTGTCTCGGCTCGGTCACGTTACAAAATTACGGATGAACTACGCCGCCTCGCCTGTGCTCCAGCTGTGTGCCGGATTAGAATCCCGCCCGCCCAACCTCGATGCCGCCGGTTCAGTCCTGTTCGTCCCCAGCCATGACCTTACGCAGGCTTTTCGGCCGCATGTCGGTCCAGTTCTCGTCGACATAGTCCAGGCACGCCGCCCGGGTCGCTTCCCCGTACACCACGCGCCAGCCGGCTGGAACGTCCGCGAAGGCCGGCCACAGGCTGTGCTGCTCCTCGTCGTTGACCAACACGAAGAAGGCACCGCTGTCGTCATCGAAGGGATTGGTGCTCATGGCTTCCTCTTTCCGGGTTGTATCCGAGCGAACCTGCCGGTCCCGCCGCCCAGGTTCGTTGCGTGGTGATGCTGCCACCGAGCACGCGGTCCGACAGCAATCCGAGGCAGCTCAGATTGGGGAATCCGGGTCCCTGGTTGAGTCCGGACAGGTTCGGCAGGAACAACTTCGGTGTGACGTCGGTGATCGCCAGGTCGTAGCCGATGGCTTCCTGCAGGCGGTCCGCGGTCAGCGGTCCACCCAGGCCCAGCTCGAGTAGGTCCAGCGCGTCCTGGCTGAACAGCGAGGTGAACCATAGCGGGTCGGCGCCGGAGCCGTCGATGACGAGATCGAAACCGTGCACCGTCTCCAGGTTCTCGCTGCCCCGGTTGGTGCTGAGCGTCAGTCGGATCTGCCCTTGCCGTCCCACTGCGTGGGCGACCCGGCCGCGCAGGTGGCGGATGCGATCGTCGGCCAGCAGCGCTTCCTGGACGTTTGCCGAGAACACTCCGCGGTCGGTGCGGGCCAGCGCGTCGCGACGTTCGTCCAGGGTCAGCGCGGTCCAGTCGGTGGGGTTGGAGAACAGCGAGTTCTCGAAGAAGCCCTCACCGCGAGTGAACAGTGTCACCTGCGGGGAGATGACGGTGATGGTCGAAACCCGGTGCCGGAACAGTTCGTTGAGCATCGAAGCGGCTGTTTCACCGCCACCGATCACCGCCACCCGCTCGGCGTCGATCCGGTCATGGCCGGCGGCGCGGTCCCAGAATTGGGCGATCGACAGCACCCGCGGATTGCCGGGCAATAGCGATTTCTCGGCCTGGCCGGGGCCGGTGATCATCAAGGCGTCGGCGTGCACGGTGGTCTCGTGGGTTCGCAATGCCCAGCGGTCGCCGGTGACGGCAAGCCCGTCCACATCGCCGTGGACAACATTCAAACCGACGTGGTCAGCAACCCAACCCAGGTATTGGCTCCACCGGCGATGGGTTGGCGCCGGCCTGCCGCGGTCGATCCATTGGGCGAACGACGCGGTGGCGATCAGATACGACTGCCAGCTGTACCGGGTCATCCGCTCGTCGAGCTCGGCGTTGCGGCGCGGCACCAGCGCTGATCGGTAGGGAAAGCCGACGTCCTTTTCGGGGCTGGTTCCCAGCCGGTGCGCCCCGTCGGTCCAGCCGCCGCTGGCCTGCCAGTTGGCACCGACCCCGGTGCGTTCGACCGCGATCACATCGGGGGTATCGACGCCCATCTCGCGCAGCACGGATGCCTTGGCGGCGACGGCCACCGCCTTGGCTCCGGCGCCAAGGACCGCAAG
>Ga0209693_10000203_pt1 | contig 23135 bp, 29 predicted proteins | sample HubBroMetageWRM3_FD_188345 | JGI IMG/M metagenome (GOLD analysis project Ga0209693, IMG submission 188345) | Warmed soil microbial communities from the Hubbard Brook experimental Forest, New Hampshire - Hubbard Brook CCASE Soil Metagenome WRM 3... | ecosystem: Environmental > Terrestrial > Soil... | reverse complement strand
CACGACCACGACCCCGACCGCGACACCGACCGCGACCCCGACCGCGACCACGACCACGACCCCGACCGCGACACCGACCCGTCGAAGCCGGCCATGAGCATCGTCGGGTTCACTTCTGCTTCTCCGGGAGAGGGTGCTTCCACATCGAGACCGCGATGATCCCACCCCTGTTGACCCTGACCTCTTGGTCCTTGCCGTAAGGCTCGACCTCGTTCAGCTCGCCAGTCTCCATCGCGTTAGAGAACCGGCCGGTGTCTGCGGCCCACGCTGCCTTCGTGAGCACGTAGTCATTCTTCGTGACCTTGACGACCTTGCCCGTGAAGTAGAGCGTCACGGTCTGGATGAACACGGCTTTGCCCTTGAGCGGATGCGCCATTGCACACCTCCTTAGCTACTAATGCCGTGGTACCGCAAACCGGTTTGCGGCCTAGTGTTTTTTTTTTATCCGATGAGGAAGCCAGGGCTGCCGACGCTCGGCATCGTACCGTCCGCGTTCGCCTTGGCTACCAAGGCTTCAGCGATGGCAGGGGCGAACGGCGTGATGTCGAACGTCGAGCACTGTGACAACCCGCTGAGCATCGCTGTGATGAGCCCGGCCGGGTTGATGAACGGCGTCAGCGGCACTGCGAAGACCGGGCTTCCCGGCGCCCCCACGACGGCAGCAGACAGCACGGCGATCATCGGCTCCCACATGGCGACCATGACGTTGTAGATCATGTTCGCCACGGCCTCGGCGCTGGTCGCATGCTCGATGGCCTGGTTGCCAACCGTGTTGATGCTGAACGTACCTTGAGCGAGGATGCTGCTCGACGTAGGGTCGATCGTCAGCGTGGTGAAGGCACCCGGGATGGGGTCAGGCACGGCAGTCGTCGGTGTCGGTGGGCTGGAAGCCTGGAGCACGACCTGATTGGTGTTCAGGTTCAACTGCATGACCAACGTGCTGTCACCCGTCATCATCCCAACGAAGTCAGAAGTGAGAGACATCGTGTTCTTCGACGAGTCTGCGATGACGACTTGGCCGTCCTGGGTCATGGTGAGGAAGGAGCCAGTGCCGGCAGAGCGGAGCATGTAGCTCGACGCGAACTCGGTGATGAACGGGCACCGCATGCGCCTGAAGCCGAACGTGTTCTGCGTCGCGTCCTGCCCGGCGACGGCTCCAGGCCACTGGTCAAGCTCATTGTTGAGGCGGCCTACGATGGTGCATCCGGCCCTCTCGTCGCCACCCGGGACGAGGACGATGACCTCGTCACCAGCCTGGAACGGGTAATACTCAGCCTCGAAGTTGCCAGCTACCGAGCCAGCCACTCGGCATGGAACCGAGATGCCCGAAGGCTGGAGCGTGCAATTAACCAACGGTCCGAGGCTGGCGTCGAAGACCACGGCTTGCTCGTCAGAGCCCGCAGTTGGTGTGTCGACGACACCGAAGGAGACCCACTGGCGAGGGTCGATACCGGGGCGGGACAAGCCATCGGCGAGGTCGTCGAGGTTAACTAGGCCGTGAGCTTCTTCGTGCCTACCCACGCGAGGAGGCTACCGCAAACCGGCTTGCGGTTAGCCAATCCAGATCGTGACTCCGTCAGCCTTGATGCCCCAGACGTCACGGATCATGTGGTCCCACTCCTCGCGGGTGAAGCGAGGCTTCTTGTCGTGCGTGCGGCGACACGTAACGAGCTTGGGAATTTCGTTGATGGTGATGACCTCCAGGATGCCGAATACTGGCGTTTATAGCCCCGTGACGAGGCTTTGGTAGGTAGGGACAGCCTTGGGTATGGCTGGGATGTCGAGGCCCGTAATGAGGCTATTAACGGCAACATGCGGCGGAGCCCGGGTACGACACACGTTGTCTAACCACTCGATTATCGACCAGCGACCGTCTGTGGCTGGAGCCTAATACCGCAAACCGGTTTGCGGTCAGGTCTTCTTGGTGCCAGGGGGCAAGTTACCACTAGCGAGAGGGAGGTCCGCCCTCACGGCGACGTAGTTGACTGCCACGATGTCGAAGGCCACACCGTCGTCAACGTTCCACGTCACGGTGATGCTCTTGACGCAGTAGACGGTCGTGAAGTTGGCATTCGTGTACGCCTTGGCGTAGGCCGAAGCGAATGTGTCGCCGAACCCTAGCTGCGTCAGGAAGGCGTATCCCCTCTGCTGCATCAGCATGACCGTCTCGACGTTGGTCATCGTGCTGACGTCAACGTCGCTGCCCTCGTCGGACCTGTTGACAAGGACCTCGAAGGGGTCGCCGGCCTTCATGTCGAGCAGGTCTGGATCTGTGTTGTCGCCACCGAACGAGGCCAGGTTCTTCGTCTTGATGGTGACAGCGAGTTCCTGCCGCACGTGCTGCTGATAGTAGTTCTGGGCGATGACGTCGAGGGTCTGCTGGTCCTTGATCCCGGACACGTGGTAGACGGTCCACTTCTCGTCCGGTGGCTGGTCGCCAGGCTTAGCCTTCTCCAGCCTGTTGTTCGCACCCTGAGGTGGGAAGTGAGCTACGAGGACGTTCTTCCTCTCGGGTACGTACGACCGGATCTCGATGTTGAGTTCGCTCTTCTTCCCGGCCATGTTGTGGGCCATGGTCATCGACTCGACATCGCGGCCGAAGATGCACCTACGGACGTAGAACGTGTCCCCGTTAGGCATCCGCCTGGGTAGGAACGGGTCGTCTGGCCGACCGTACGAGCCATCCGTGTAGGAGACACTCCGTTGGATGATGAGGTTGGCATCCTCGACGCGGCAGATGTGGCCGACGGACCCGCACACGTCGGTGATGTAGTCCCAGACGGCGAGCTTGGAACCTGCACCCCCACCCTTGGCCGGCTGAGGTCCAAGGTTGGGTCGGTAGGCTGTCTTGGATAGGACAGTGTTGAGCACGGGAGGAGCGAAGCCTGCTGGCCTGTACTCGACCGTCATGCCGGCGAACTGTTGAAAGTTAGCGAGGTACGCGGCGATGGCCTGGTCGAGAGGCTTCGACATGCTGATGACTAGCTTGAACGGCGCGTCAGCCTCGATGAGCAGGGCAGTGTTGTCCCTGCACTCCAGCTTGACGGTCGGTTCCTCGTCGGCAGGCCACTCGACCTTCCACGTGTCGACCCAGCCCATGAACCGGACGTTGGTCCTCTGCTGTCCGTACTCGTCGACCCAGTCGTCGGGGACCACGTTCAGCGGCTCGGCCCCACCGTTGGAGGCATTGCGGGTCTGACCGTTGATGCCGTCTGCGAACTGGTCTGCCGTGACGGTGCCGAGGTAGAAATAGACGGCACACGATCGGACCACGCGAGGGTCGACGGGCAGGTCGATCCACTTCAACGTAGCTGAAAGAGTGTCGGCTGTACGGGCACCGTTGAGGCCGAGCGACGCTGACTTGGGGATGACGCCGGCCAGTGAGACGGTGTAGCCGTCTGCGGAGGAGGCTTGGTCCTGCGGCTTGCCCGTGACCGCACCTTGACCTTGCAGGAGTGTACGTGTGATGCCGGCGGGAGCGTTGGGATCGTTGCCGAGGGTGAGCGATGGAGAGGCTTGGCTCGTCCCGTTCATCTTGAGCGGTGAGTAGACGTTAGCGGCGCGGCCTGCGTTGTCTACGGAAGGGTCGGCGAAGTTGTCGAAGCGAATGACCAGAGCGAGCTTGGCACTCGGGTAGTAAGACTGGTCATCCGATGCCACGCGAGGAGGCTACCGCAAACCGGTTTGCGGCTCAGGCAGCCTTGGGGAAAGCCGGGATGACGAGTTGCTTGCCAGGGTCGAGCATCACGGTCCACCCAGGCAACCCGTTCGCCTTGAGGATCTGCGACACGAGGTCGGGTGAGTTGTAGTACCTAACGCTGAGACTCACAGCCGTATCGCCTTGACGGCACGTGTGAATGGCGAGCGGGGCAGAGCCACTGAGGAAGGACGCTGCCATCACGCTCGGCTTGGCTCCTCCCGGGTTGTTGGAGACCTGGCTCCGGCTCTTCAGCTCCAGGTCCTTCGCAGCGCCACTAAGCGACAGCGTCGCCTCCCACGCTTGGCCGAACGTGTTCATCGCGAGGATGACCGACATCGCGTCGCTGTTGTTCGACATGAGGTCGGGTGGGATGGCTGAGAGTTGGTCGAGCGAACTGTTGGCCTGCACGACCGCGAGGTTGGAGAACTCGACGTAGAGGTTGGCCGTCGCTGACGGCTGACCAGATGTAGAGGCGATCGTCGCCGCGATCTGCTGAGCGTTGGCTTGAGCAGCCTGAACCTGGAGTTGCATCAGCGTGACGATGTTAGAAGGCCCATCGGCCAAAGCTTCCGCAGTTCCGACCGAGGTGGCCGACGCGGGAGGAGGGATGAATGCTCCTGCCGGACTGCCGCCACTAGAGATGAACCCGCCTACCTGTCCGAAGAAGGCTTGGTACTGGGAAAGGAACGAGCCGAGCGTGTTGTTCGACGCCACGACGTTGAGCGCCGCCAGCACCGAAGCAGCGTTGCTGAGTGCTGCGTTGAGCGAGGTAGCGTCTGCCGTGTTGTCGTCCCTGGTAGAGACCACCGACTGACCAGTAGTGCCTGTGCGACCTACCCAGTCGAACGTCAACTCCCAGGGGACGTCGTGGATGGTGTCAGGAGTCCACTCGACTTGCGACAGCCGGCCAACGCGGACGATCTGGACGTCGTTGCCGCCGATGGCCTGGGCAGCCCAGGTCACTTGCAGGAGTGCTCCACCCGCGAGCATCTCCTCGAAGAACTCCATGATCACGTCAGGACGAACCACGAGGAAGTTCGTGTTGTCCTGCGTGAGCTGGACTGGGCAAGTGGCGAGCTGGACGACGGACCACTTGCCCGAGAACGTGGTCGACGGCTGCTGAGGTCCCAGGACTTGCTGGGAAGCCCTGGAGTTGCCTGGGAACCACGTCGTCTTGATGATCTGCTTGCTCGCCCACTTGGTTCCCTTGTGGGGGAGTCCAGCACCAGTCATCACGACCTGACGTGCGGCAGTGCCAGAGACCTCAGCGATCGTGATGGATGAGACGTCTGCCACTGGTGGACCTCTCCCGGCTCACGGCTCCCACCTAGCCGCAAACCGGCTTGCGGTCACTTCATGCGAGCGTCGGCCCACGCGGCGAGGCCCTTCTTCTTGGCCTTCATCTTCTTGGGGTCCTCCGAAGAAGGCGGAGCTGCTTCGGAATCCGGCGCCTCGTCCTCGTCGTCCGGGTTGGCGACGGGCGGCTTCTTCGAGGCGGGATCCTTCTTCGGCGGCGGGAATGCCATGGCATCGTCTCCTAGGTAGCTTCGGAGTCTACCGCAAACCGGTTTGCGGCCTAGAGTCCGAACGCCGTGCCGAGCCGGCTAGTCATGCGGTGTTCGGCAGACTTTCTCAAGTCATTGCGGAACATGGTGAGAATCCGGTTCGGGTTCTCGTCGCGGAAGTCCTGGTGGATCGAGATGTCTCCGGTGAAGATTTGGGTGACCTTGGGAGCCTTCAACTCGGTGTCCCTACCGAGGAAGTGCAGCATCTTCTTCTTGATCTCGTCGGTGGCACCCTCGAACAGCTCAGCGAATTCGTTCGTAGTGACATTGAGAGTCTGCCCAGCCGACTTGAATGTAGCTGCCACATGACCGGTATTGACAATCAGGTTGGCGATGTACTGCTCCATCGCCTTGTCGTTGCTGTTCACGGCGAAACGGAATGAAGAAGCCAGGGCGTCGATGTCAACTCCACCAACACCGTTCACGGCTTTCGCCGCTTGACCCATGTAGGCTGATTTCTGCTCGTCTGCGGCGTTGGCCATGTCCCGGAGCGTGTTGGCCCACGCATCGCTCATGTGACCAAGCGACATCTCGGTGTTGATGACGTTCTTTAGACGTTGGCTGTTGCCTTCGTGAGCCAAATCGATCTCAGCCTGGACAGCGTTCTTCTTGATGTCCATACCGTCCTTCAACTCGCGATCCAGCTTCGTGAACTGGTCAACCGCAAGGTAGACGGCACCCGCCGCGAGTGCCATGGCGCCCATCGCCTTGCCGGCCGTGAGGAGTGACGTGGTGAGCGTCGCAGCTTCTTTGGACAACCCGGCAGTCCCCGTCATCAGCCCGTCGATGACCTCACCTGCAAGATGAGCTTTCGACTTCAGTCCGTCGAGGCTGAGGTTGAGCTTGGGAACACTGGCAGTGCCGAGGAACTGGAGTGCTCCCCAAGCTGCACTCCCTCCAGTGCCAGCCATCCCAGCAACACTCCCGGCCATCCCGATCGCAGTGGGAGCGACGTGGGCCAGTGACATGGCACCGAGGCCGAACATGATCTCCTTGCGGTGCCCGATGATGAAGTCGAAGACGGACTTGGCGTAGTCCCAGGCTTCCTTGATGTCAGCCTTGATCTCTTCGCCATGTTCTTTCACATAGTCGATGCCCTCTTTGGCAAGCTCCATCCCCTCTTCGACCTTCTTGCCTACGGCCTCACCGACCTCTTCCCACAACGGAGCAAGCTTCGACTCGTTCTCCTCCCACATCTTGTTGAGGAATGCGTAAGGCTTCTGGAGTCCCTTCATGAGGGCATCACCGAGACCTTCCAGCATGACCTCGTGCATGGTCTTGAGTGACTGGACCATCTGAGTACCAGTGAGGCCGATCCCCTTGGCCTTACCGGCAGCCATTTCAATCGCTCGGTTGGCAAGCTCGATCTGTTTCTCCGGCGTCATCTTCATCATCTCTTTAGCCACCTCACGGGCCGAACCGTGCAAGAGGTGGTTAGCGACGATGAGACCAACGATCGCGTTCCTAGGTCGAATGGCCCCAGCAGCCATCGCTTCGTAAGAAGAAGTGATCTCGTTGAGACCACCGGGGACTAGCTTCCCAGCCTTGGTCATTTCTTCGAGCATCCGCTTGTTTTCTTCAAACGAAGCTTGACTACGCTCAGAAATGCCGGTGAAAGCATCGATGATGGTCTTGGTCGAAGCACCCGCTTCGATAGCCATGTCGGCGAATTCATCGTGCAAACCTTCAGCTACGCCAGTCAGTTCTTCCATCGACCGACCGAGCTTGTCGTGCATGGCGAGGACGCCAGCGATGGAGCGAGTCTCGGTCTCGGCGTCCATCGCGGCGTGGATGGCCTCCTCGCCGAACTCCTTGAAGCCCTCCACCCCACGCTCAAGCTCCAAACCGAGGATGTGGCCGAAAGCGTGGCCGACGATCTCCTTGCCGAACTCAAGGAGGTGCTCCGTGGCCTCACCGAACTCGTGGTTCAGGTGGTGGATGCCCTCCTTGATGTGCTCGAAGGCGTGCGAGGCGTGGTCGTCGAGGACTAGCTTCGCGTGGATCTCGGGGTGTTCTGACATGACCGCAAACCGGTTTGCGGTCTAGGAGTCTACTCGCTCACTGCTTCATGGCCTCTGTAAGACCGAACTGACCGCAAGCATCGCATTGCGTCACTTCAGGATTAGCGAAAAGTCCGATGGCTTCTTTGAAGTTGTCGTCCTTCGGGACAGCCGGATGGTCCACAGGGATGAGCCGAAGACTTCCGTTACAGCTAGGGCACTTGAAGAACGGGCGGCGCACACCTTCTGCGTCCGTAGTACCTCTAGCAAACGATTCAGAGAGCTTGTTCAGCAAGCTTCTTCGCATAACTGCCTTATGGGGCGGCACCCTCCTACCAGGATGCCGATTGCTGGCGTTGTGGGGCGTTTTACGGGGCTTTGGAGGGTAGGGGCGGCCCCGTATATGGCTGGGAAGTTGAGGCCCGTAATGAGGCTATAAACGCAAAAGGCCGCGAGGTGTTCAACTCCCTAGCGGCTTGCGTCAAGGTGCGAGCACCACGCAAACGGAAAATACCGCAAACCGGTTTGCGGTGCTACCGCGAATCCTCAGCGTGCGACTGCGAGGCTGACTCGGCTGACATGATGTCAGCCAGAGCGTCGTAGGCCGCGTTGAACTCGCTCAGCGGTTTGTCGTCCCACTGGTAGAAGTTTTGGTGACCGTAGCGGCCTAGCTGCATCTTCTGCTTCACCCTGGCCTTCAGGCGCTCGTCGGGGTCGAACCAGAACAGCAAGTGCCAGAAGCTCTCGAAGAACGGGTGACGCTCCTCGTGCTTCCACTCAGGGTGACAAGGCGGCTTCGGGATGAAGCAGCACAAGTCAGCCAGGGCAGCCTCGATGTCATCGGGATGCCTTGTGTTACCCGCTCCGTCCGTCAGGTCGAGGTCATGAGGACGAAGCAGTCGGCGAAAAAACGATTGCGCTGCTCGTCGGTGAAGCCGTGCGTCTGCTGGAAGATGCCCTGCACGAGCAAGCGACCCTTGGGGCCGATGTCGTCCATGAACTGGCGCACGTTGTTCGACTGGACGAGACCAGCCTTGGCTCCAGTCCAGTTCGCCGGCTCACCATCCACGACTCGGATGGCTGCCATACACAACTCGCGCTGGGCACGTGTCGTGTCACCGCGAGCGCGCTTGAGCGCGATGGTCTCGTCGGCGACGTTGAGAGTCCACATGATGCACTGCTTGTCGCCGTCTCTCGGCTTGTCGCACCACTCGGCGAGGATGCGGACGAAGCTGATCTGCTTGCCGACGGGCATCTTGAACGGCTTGCCGTCGAGGCCGTGCTCGGGGACCTTGGCCCACACGGGAAGAACAGTGGCGACGCCGGCTTCGGTCTCGTCTTCGAGTGGCTCACCGAGGATCTCCTTGTCCTCGGGAGTCAGTTCGTCGCCCTTGTCCTTGAGGACAGCCTCCGTGGCTGCCTTGAGCTTGCCTGTGTCCATCGTTCGCGTGCCTCCGAAGAGAGGCTACCGCAAACCGGTTTGCGGCATTAGCGAGGCATGCCGAACGGTGAAGAACAGGTTCATAAGGAGTAGGCATGCTCGTTGTCGTGCCCGAGGAGTGCAACCTCAAGTCCGAATATCGGCAAGTGTGGGAAGAACACACGGCGATGATCAGCCGGAGACTCATCGCGGGAGAGCGAATCATCGAGCTTCGTGGACCTTGCCCTGCTTGGCTCAGGCCGCTTATCATCTCCGCTTACAGAAGGTTCGGGTGGGAACCCACGTATCGGGCTCAACGGCAAGAGTGGCTGTTCAAGCTCGGAAAGTAGGAGGCCCCCCGGGACGCAGGTAGAAGGCACGCGAATGCAGTCGAACCCTGTGCCCGGGGTGGCCGTGACGTCGCGTGCCTAGGCAGAGTCTACCTCACTACTCTCGCCGTGGTAGATGACCTTGTAGTAGTCCATTTGCCCGCTCATCTGCACTACAGCTTCACCGAACTTGGCGTCCGGCCAAGACAGGTCCACCGACTCACCATTCAATAGGACGGTCGCCGAAACGTTGATCCTGAGCGTGGATTCCTCCCGCGCTCGCTCGACGATAGCTGCGGCTAGAACGACGTGGCCCTCTGAGTATTGCTCGAAAGTGATGTCGAACCCACCTCCCTTGAAGGATTCGTCGTAACGGGCCGTCGACTCTCCTACGAACTCAGCTTCGAGCAGGACGAGCGAGAACAAGGCGACGAACGAGACGACGTCGGTCAAGACCTGTTGGACTTGACCGTTCGCGACGATGGTCAGCGTGACGTCCTGGCCCTTGGCCCGGATAGGCACCGACTACAGTGTCAGGTTCGCGATGCTGCTGGCGCCGAAGTCGGGTTCGGAGCAGGCACCGGAATACTTGCTCTTCATGTAGTCCTTCTGGCTCCCCGTGTTCACCGGGATCTCACCGAAGAAGGCATTGGGCCACGTCCACGTCGGACTGTCGCCGTTGGGAAACACCATCGTCGCGGTGACGTTGATGATTGTGTTGGGGGTGATGCGCCTGGCCCTGTTGATGATGGCCTGGTTGAAGATGATGTTGTCCTGGCTGTGGTGCTGCATCTCGAAGTCGAACTTCGACCCCTTGAAGTATTCGTCGTAACGGGTCGTGGTCTCGCCGAGGAATTGGGCTTCGAGAAGCTCCAGCGCGATCGTACAGTTGAACGAGATGATGTCGGTCAGTTCAGTCTGTACGACGCCATTCGTCACGATGGTGATCGTGACGTCTTGTCCCTTGATCCTGAGCCCGTTAGCCATCGTCTAGTCCTCCACCGCAAACCGGTTTGCGGTCACTGCGTCTGCCCCGGGCCAAGCTCGTCCACCTGAACGGACTCGCCGACAGTGCTCATCAGCACGATGCTGTCGAGGCTGGAGAGGGTGCGAGCGTCGGTACGAATGCGCTGGAGTCCCATCGCCTTCTCCTGCGGGGTCGACTCGTCACGCACCGTGAATCCTGCGATCCGCTGCTCGTTCTGGTTGGTCAACCCCGACAGACCGCTGAGGAAGTTGCGCAGCTCTGAGATGAGGGCATTCCTGTTCTTGGTCGTGGCCAGCGTCTTCACGAACGGTTGGGCGATGGCGGAAAGGGATGACTGGACGAAGTCGCCCATGCGGCGCCGCGCGATGGTCACCAGGCCAGGGTAGAGGAGCGGGTTCACTGACGTGCAACCGCTCTGGTAGAAGGCGTTTCCCTGCGCGTCCATCCGGGGAGCGCAGATGCCGTTGGCCTTGAAGTTCTCGTAGTCCTGCAAGGTGAGGACCCCTTGCAGGGCACTCTCCAGGCCGACGACGGCACCGAGGTAGGGGGTGAGCTGGCCTGGATTCTGCTCGGGAGGAAGCAGGGACATGAGGGCGGCGAGGAAGCCGTCGCTGCCCACGTCGATGACCCCGTTCGCAGTGAAGCCGTAGCCTCCCGCCGTGCCGACTGCCGCCATGTCCGAGATCGTCGTGCTCCACCCGGGATACTCGTAGAAGACTCGCTCGTGCGCGGTGACACCCACACCCGGAGCCACGGTAGCGCTCTCCGCTTGAGCGGTCGTGGTGCCGAGCGGGGGGCGGACGCAGCACACGCGGGGGGTGAGCCCCTGCTGGGTCGCGAGGATGACGTTGGCCTTGAGCCCTGCGCGGACGGCGTTGGACTGACGGGCTGAGTAGAAGATGTTCGCGACCGAGGAGATGCTGTCCGGCGCGAGGGTGGAGGCGATGGCAGCGAGGTAGGCACTGTCGATCGCACCCTCACTGAGGGCCGCGCTCACGGGGAGCAGGTTGATCACGGAGAAGGCGTCGAGCTGGATGGGAGTCGTGATGATGTCGACCGCTCCGGCGATGGCGGAAACACCAGTGCCGTCGTCGAGGGCCGGACGGATCGGGGTGGCGTAGGGACCTGCATTGTTCGCCGCGACAGTGAGGGTCTGCATGGTGACCCACTTCATCCCTCCCGAAGTCTGTACGACCGTACCGGCCGGGATCGTTCCCGCGTTACCGGATGCAGCCGCGTCGGTGACGTTGACGGGGAAGCCGAACGCCGTGGCGGTCATCGCCGTGATGACGAGGGTCGCACCCGTGAGGGCCACCATGCGGGGCTGACCATTGGGGAGGACCTCGACGATGACCTCCGCGTTCGCCGCGTTGACGCGGGTATTCAGCTCTGCGGGAGTGACAGCGGCGATGTTGGCGACCGTGCCAGTGCCGGCCGTTACCGCGGCCGTGAGGCCGAGTCCCGCGAGCCCCTGCGTCCCCGTGTAGCTGACGACAGAGACGGACCCGCCCGTACCCGCCTGCCGGCCAGTGAGCTTGATCTGGCCCGACGAGTCGGTGGCGAACGTGAAGCCCGCGTACTGGTTAATCCTGGCGATGATCGCGGCTTCGGTGACGTCGGTGCTGAGGAATGTCGTGGTGAAGGTGTTGCCGTCGTAGCCGAGGACCACGGTGTCTCCGGCGTTGGTCGTGGTGAAGACGCCCGACGTGCCCGTAACCGTAGCTGCCACCCCCGCGAAGGTGGCCGAGTGAGAGCCCGAGCCGTCATTGAAGGTGATGCTCTCGCCCGTGGTGAGGAGGTAGGTGACCTGAGCCACACCGACGAGGTTGGCAAGCCTGGTGAACTGGACTGTGCCGACCGAGGTGTTGACGCGGACGACCACGAGGGAGGCGTAGGTCTTTCCTGAGACGTTGACGGCGAGGTTACCGTTCCAGGGTTCCGGGTTGACGGCGAAGTCAGCGAAGCGCTTGCGGGCGCAAGGGTTGTTCGCCAGCGTGCCGGAGTACACGTAGCCGAACCTGCCGAACGTGTTCTGGTAGTCCGTGGCCCCGCTGATCTCGTAGGGCGTGTTGAAGGGCCCGTCCTCGGCCTCGCCGATGACGCAGACGACGCCAGTGCCGACTCCCGCGATCGGAGCCTGGGGCGGGAGGTCCTCGACGACCACCCCCTCGATCTGGAGGAGAACGGAGTCAGGTTGGTCAGTCGTGTAGTACCGGTTGAACCCTGCGCCCATGCCGGTGAGTCTACCGCAAACCGGTTTGCGGCATTACGGGCCTACGTCTTCAACTGGAGGTTAGGACATGAGAGTAAGTGGCAGAGTTCTACTCATCTCGCTGTGCGCTGTCTGCGCGTGCGACGCTATCGGTGGCGCCTTCGTCAACGCGGAGAACTTGAGCTGCGCTCACCAGCTCAACTCCGATTCGGCTGTCTGGTACGCATGCAACGTCCGCGCTTCCGCGGCAGGCCAGATGCCGGCGCTCATCCCCGGGATCCTCGACTACCAGCCGCAAGCCACCGACTGCGGTCTTCTCTTCTGCGCCGCTACCGTGAGTGATGCTGAAGCACAAGCGGTGCGAGTTCTCGGGCGTGCCGACGAGGGGCTCCAGTGCGTCGGCACCACGTCGAACATCCTGAACACGATTAACCAGGACCAAGGCAACTCACTCTTTCCCATGTGCCTCGACCCGGGCACGGGGGGTCAAGGGTCGTGGGGAAACATCGGAGACCCGTGCTGGTTCGGCAACGGCTTCGGCGGCGCTATGGCGTTCGGAGGTGGACCCACCTTCCCGATCGTCACGCCTCCGTGCTGCGAGCCGGCGACGTGCGAGCCGGCCGCACCGATCGGCTCCCCCGGCTGGGAGACGAACATCGGCCAGTGCTGCCTCGGGCCCGAGGAGGCGTGCCAGCAGGACTCCGACTGCTGCTCGTTCATCCAGGGACTCCAGGGGTGCCTGAACGGCATGTGCGACTGTTTGCCGAACGGCTCCCCGTGTACAACCGTGACTCAGTGCTGCTCGGACTCGGACTTGTGCAGCGGACCGAACGGGATGGAAGGACCGGATGCCACTTGCTGCTCCGACTTCGGTGAAGGCTGCGTGCAAGACGCCGAGTGCTGTTCCAGGAGTTGCACGCTGAACGCTTGCGACTAGCGCTCATGTTCAACGCGCAGGCTCACCACGGGGATGAGCCGCTCGACAGGCACTAGCCGCACGCTCTCCACCCTCAGTTCGACACGCATCCTCGACACGCGACGACCGCGGATGGTCTGGTCCTCTAGCCGCTGACTAGACTCCGGCGTGAAGATGGCCACGCGGTCGAAGTAGTCGGGCAGTCGGAACCTCACCCCGTAGAACTCGTCACTAGGCACGAGTGCAGCCTGCAAGCCGGCGAGGATGGCGTCGCGCTCTGGCTTCTTCGACGTCCAGATTTCGATGCCGATGAGCTCGACGTGCTCGTGCTCGACCTCAAGCGCTGTTCCAACTCCGTAGCGGTCTCGTGAGGATAGATCCAGTCGAGGGACGAAGCCCTGAGACTGGTACTCCTCGTTCCCCTCCTGAACGAAGACGACACTCGGTAGCGCCATGTCCACATCGTTGTCGGGCTGCTCCACGAACACGTTGGCCAGTGGGACGGTGAACGGGATGGGCTCGTCGCCGTCCTTGTCACCCTCGCGGTAGAAGGTCAGTTCGGCGACGTAGAGGCGGAGTACGTCGAGCGCTGCCTTGCGTGCGCTGCCCAGCTTGTGCCTGGGAGGGACGTCTCGCTTCGGGAAGACTGTGCCGAATAGCCACCCCAGGAGCAGTTCGGTCGCCTTCACGTGGAGAGGCTACCGCAAACCAGTAGGTGAAGCCGGCTGAGGCAGCGAAGCCAAGCTGGCTCAGCACGACGACCCACCACGGCATCACGAAGTGAGCCGTCACGGCGCCCATGACACCCCCGGCAGCCATGCCGAGAGAGATGATGAACTTCTCATACTCGGCCTGCTTGTACCTTCTCATCACTCGGTTAATGCCGCAAACCGGTTTGCGGTAGCCTCTACTCATGTCGCTCGTGCCTTCCCTGCTCACCGACGAGGAGAAGGTGCGGGTGCGCTTCCACACTGGCTATCTCAACGTCAGCGATGCCCAGTCCTTCGCGCTCGGACTTCCCGCGGGGGTGCAGACCCAGTTCCTCATCGAGGGAGCGATGGACAAGCTGATGCCCTCGGGTCTGCCCTTGTTCAGGGAGCACCTCGCCATCCTCGACGGCATCATCGCCCAGATGGTGGGTGACCTGGAACTGCTCGCCGTCGAGTCCATCGCCACCATCAATGTCCGCTTGACGGAACAGAAGGAGCTGACCGAGCGTTACATCTGGTTCAGGTCGGGCCTCTGCAACATGCTCGGCATCCTCCCCAACCCCTACGACATGCGCTTCGGTGGGGGTGGCACGGGTACCGGCATCAACGTGTCGGTGCTCCACTAGGATGCCGATTGCTGGCGTTGTGGGCCCGTTTACGGGGCTTTCGTAGGGTGGGACGGGCTAGTAGGTGGGGGGTGAGTCGGAGCCCGTAATGAGGCTATGCGGGCCTCTAGGTACGAATGGACTCGGCGGCGAGGTAGGTCTCGACGGCCATCTTCGTGAAGTGCGCACGAAGGTCGGGATCGTTGTCAGCGATCTCCGACGCTTTCACTGAGTAGGTGATGCTGAGCATGTAGAGGGCTTTCTGGGCCTTGAGCCCTTCGAGCACCATCTTCGCCCGGACGTCTTCGACGTCGACCTCCACAGGGGGTTCGGCCGGCTTGGGTCCAGGTCTGGTCTTGCGGGGGAGGTCGGTTCGTTGCGTCATGAACGCTTATAGCCCGCAAACCGGTTTGCGGTAGCCTCTCCTGGTGAGCCGCATCCGAGCGCTGAACCCGGGAGAGGCGCAGAACACCATCGCAGCACGTCTAGGCCGCAAGCTCGCGCCTCGCCTGTTCCAGCTCAACACCCGCTTCGGCGTCAGGCCCTACCTCGTCGACCTCGTGTGGTCCAAGTGGACAGGCAAGGAACGTGGTGAAGGTGACGAGAAGCTCATCCGCAAGCTGCCGCTCCTCCCTACTCCGCTCGTCGACCTGAGCGGCATCACCTACGAGGGTTCTCCAGTGGGTCGTGTCCCCACTGGCATGACCACGATGCGTGAGGTGGCGCTCACTTGGGAGGTCGACGTGCTTCAGGGCTTGCGCATTCCCAAGCCGTTCGAGGACGTGCTCCCCGACCCTTACGACTTCTACTACGAGGTCCACACAGACGACCGCACGGGACCGCTACCTCAGCACATGAAGTTCAGGCTGGCCAAGGTGCCGTTCCTCGACGCAGCGAACGTTCAGTGGGTGTTGACGCTGGAACGGATGTCAGAGGACGCAGAGCGGAACGGGCAGAGCCCTTACGCCTAGGCTGTCTCGTCGTTGTCGGGCGAGAACGCCGCGATGAGCATTGCGACGACAAGACCGAACAGTCCCCAACCGATGAGCATGGGCGCCTTCATACCGCAAGCCGGTTTGCGGTAGCCTCATCTCATGGCTGTCTACGATCTCAAGACCGCAGACCAGTGGCTCAACGTGGTCAGCATCACGATGAAGGAGGCTGCTCTCCGCGGACTCAACGCGGCAGCCCAGCGCACGGTGAACCACATCCAGACCGAGGTCATCCCCGCTTGCGTGCCTGAGCCCGTAGCGCGAGGAGTCTACAAGGCTGGATGGCATGTGGTCCAGCTCCACAACGGTGCTGAGGTGGTGAACACTGTCCCCCAGGCTGCCTTCATCGAGTACGGAGTCCGCGCCGAGAACGTGAAGATCGGACGCGGCATGATCGACGCCCTGGCCGAGTGGGTCCGCATGAAGGGCATCGGCGGCAAGGTCACCGTGAGCAAGGGTGGCTTGCGCAAGGTGAAGAAGGCCACCCTCGACGAGGCCAGGGCTATCGCCTGGGCCATCGCCAAGAGCATGCAGAAGAAGGGCATCTTCAACGGCGGTCAAGGCTTCAAGGTCCTTGAGAAGGCCGGGAAGATGATCCCCCGCTTCATCCGCGAGGAAGTGGTGAGGGAGCTGAAGAAGGAGTTCAGCCGGTGATGCTGCGGAGCTGAACGAGGCACTGTTCGTTCGCGTGACGAAGAGCCAGCTTCTCTCCAGGCTCCAGAGGAAGTCCTTGGTCATGTTCTCGTCGGCACTGGGCCAACAAGTTCTGTCGTTGCTCCTCCATCGCTTTCGCCCGTTCGTCTTGCATGCCTCGCTAATGCCGCAAACTGGTTCGGCGGGAAGCCCTACTAGGTCAGCTCGGTCATCTCGATACCCTGCTGCTTCAGGCTCTCGACGTTGTACTCGACGTCGGAGATGACCTTGCCGGGGCGCATGTTCGCGACGGCACCGGAGTTGTAGAAGGGACCACCCTTGGTCACCCGGTACTTCTTGGGGGTGGGAGGGGAGACGTCCTCGCCGGGCTCCTCCTCGACCACCAGGACGGCAGGTTGGGTCTTCCTGATGACCTGTCCGTCGCGGGAGGTGGCCAAGGGTGGTAGAGACTGACCGTCGTTCCCATTGGGGTCGACGTAGCCTTCGGGCCTCGGGGGTTGGTAGGGAGCGCCGAAGACCTTCGGGTTGTCGGGCTTCTTGAGGTCGGCGGGGAGCTTGTTGCGCATCACTCATCCTCCTGTGCAGAGGATGAGTGATACCGCAAACCGGTTTGCCGTCAGGCGGAGACGCTGCCCTGCGCGTGGCGGAGGACGATGGCCCGGCGGTAACGCATCTGGCCGTACATGGCGGTCAGGTCCGTGGGGCACGCGAAGCCCGTGGTGATGTACCACGTGGCGGCGACGCTGTTCTGGAGCCGGTTCGTAGGGGCGCGGAGCACGAGCTGGACGTTCTCCGTGGCGATGGAGAGACCACCGTTGGTCACGTTGAACTCCCCGAGCTTGCCGTTGACCCCTGCCTCGGTGAGGAAGCCGTCGTGGGGGAGGGACCGCTCGTAGAGCACGCCCTCGCCCGTGATGAGGACCTGGCCCACGCTGACGCCGTTCGCGTTGATGATCTCGCTGCCGATGTCGGAGGCGAAGTAGGAGGTGCCGGACGAGGACGTGTCGGTCTCGACGAGGGCGCCGACGTTCGACGTCCCACCCGCCGAGGTGGCGAAGGGCGACTCGTTGTTGAGCCAGAAGCCGACGCCGCTCAGCTCGCCGAGCCAGCCTTCCTTGTAGCGCATGCCGTCCGGAAGGCCCCGGTTGAGGCGCTGGAACACCGGGTCGGCGAAGATCTGCGCGTTCGCCAGCGCACCGATCTGTGCGTGGTAGAGGCCCGTCTCCCGGTGAGGACGGATGTTCTGGCTGCGGAGGATGGCGACGGCGTTGATGATGTCCTGGATGGACAGGATGTCGGCCACGCCAACGCTGTCGATCGTGTTCCCGCCGCCCGAGTAGATGAGGCTCGGACGGTAGGTCGAGAAGACGCCGGCCCTGATGGGCATGCCGGAACCGCCGACCGCGGCCGAGAGCTGGAGCACGCCGGGACCGTTGGGGAAGTTCGGGTCGTTGGGCTCGAAGCCCACGACGTTCCGGGTGATGCTCGTCGCCCCGCTGACCAGCGTCACCTGGAGGGGGTACTGCGGCGAGACCGGCTTCGGCCTGACGTTCTGGCCCTGGATCACCACGTCGGTGAACCCGTTGATGCTAGCGACCTGGAGCTGGGTCGCACCGCTCGTCGCCGTGGCCGTGAGGACCGTGTGGCCGGAGAGGTAGTCGGTGAAGACGCGGTTCCTGGCGAGCCGGTTCAGGCTCATGGCAGCCTGGAGGCCCAGCGCCTTCACGTTGGCGAGGAACTGGTTCGCGATCTGGACCGTGCTGTTCGGCATGTACGTGTCCATGGTCCCTCCGTAGGGCTCCAAGAACATCCCGTACTGCTCGTACGACAGCGCTTGCGGCTCCGGATCCTTGTTGGGCTTCAGGGGCGTGACGATGGCGGGGAGGAGACCCTGCCTCGTGATGAAGACCTCCTGACCGCTGTTCGCCTCCCAGAACTCGTGGGACGCGATCGAGCGGTAGAGGGTGACGTTCGGGAACAGCGGCTCTCCGAACGCACGGTCGAGCAAGCCCTTCTGGACGAGGTCGACCACGAGAGGGGGGACCGGGCTGACTACGCCTTGTCCTTGCTGGGGATCCATTGAGTGCCTCCGAGGGTTGGGTGAACGAGGAGTTCAGCCGATTCGCCCGGAGTCCGCCTGTTGACCGCCGACGTGCGCGTGTTGGGCTGCTGAAGTGGAGAGGAGTCTACCGCAAACCGATTTGCGGTCAGCAGTTGCCGAAACGAACGGCCTCTCCGGGAGTGAGCGGCTTGGTGAGCAAGGGGAGGACGACGGGCTGGACTTCGGGGTTCACCGACTCGATGGCCTTCAGGTCGATCGTCGACATGACGGCGAGCCGCGATACGGCACACCTCGCCTGAGCCTTCTTGTGCATGGCCTCAGCCTCGGAGACCTCTCTGTTCAGGGCTTCGATCTGGAGGCCAACCTCCCTGCGCTTCTCTTCGAGAGCGCAGAAGAGGCGAAGCTCTTCTCGGACGTTGGCGGAGTGGTATTCGATGAGGTGGTCGATGGTGTAGTCCATCGACTAGGTGTACCGCAAACCGGCTTGCGGTCTCAGATGACGTAGCCGGTCGCCCTGCGGATCTCGGCGGGGGAGGCCGTGCGGAAGTCGAGCCCTCCCTTTGCGTCCGCGCCGGGAGCGGGAGGCGTGGTCTTCTCGCCCTTGCCGCCGTTGGTGATGGGGAGCTTCTTGCCCGACTTCTCCTCGTTCTTCGGCTTGGGCTTCTCCTCGGTGGTCTTCTTCGCCCACTTCGGGTGATTCTCCACATAGTCGGTGAGCCACTTCTCCGCGTCACCGTCGTCCACGTCACCACGCTTCACGGCACCAGCGAGCTTGTCGAGCAGGTCCTCGACGTCCTCCTTGTCGCAGAGCGTGAGGGTGTGCGCCTTGAGGTCACCGTAGACCTCGCGCACGGTCGCCCTCGTCTCAGCCTGTTCGGCACGGGCCTCGGCCTCGGCGACCTTCTTCAGGGCGTCGTCCTTTTCGGCCTTGAGGCGCTCGGCCTCCGTCATCTTCTCGCGCTCGACCTTGAGCTTGAAGTCGCGGAGGGTGGGAAGCTCGGTGAGGTCGGCCTTGATCTTCTCGATGTCGTCCGTGCCGAACATGGTCCTGAGGTCCTTCTTCGCCATGCGCTTGACGCGGGCGGTGAAGGTCTTCAAGGACATCTGCTTGAGCATCCCCTTGGCGTCTGCCTTGGGGTCCTCGTCGGGATCGTCGTCCACCTCGACCACCGGAGGAGCGGCTTCGGCTTGAGGCTTCGGCTGCTCCTGCGGCTTCGGAGGATCGCCAGTGGGCTTGGCCTCACCTGGCTTCGGTGTCGGGGTCTCGGGTGCTGCTTCTGTGCTCATCGCGTGCCTTCCTGCGCCGCAAACCGGTTTGCGGCACCTCGGGTGATGGCTCCGTCAGACGTAGGACGAGTTGAGGAGCTGGAGGATGGCGTCGAGGTTCTGGCTCTGCGGGTTGCCGAAGCCGTCGAGGTAGGTGCCGGGGCGAACGAAGATCGTGATGTCCGCGCTGAGCACGGCGTCGGCCGTGTGGAACTGGACCACGGTCTTCGCGGCGTTGAGGTTGGCCTGCTTCGTGGTGCCAGAGGCCGAGCCCGGGGCGACGATGACGTTCTGGCCCGTGGTGGTCCCGGTGTCGGCGATGGCGGTCTGGAGGTAGACGATGCCCTGCGCGACGATGGCGGGCGGAGGGGTCCAGACGTTGGACACGACGGGGGCGGACGGATAGAAGAGGCTGTAGCCGATCTCGGGCCTGTACTCCACGTCCACGTTGGTCTGGGCGTCGGAGGTCAGGACCACGATCCCTCCGTTGGGGGCGACTGCGATCTGGCCCGTCGAAGGCGTCGTGTTGACCGCCTGGTTGGCCAGCTCTCCCGTGGTACCGACCCTGGAGTAGGCGCGCTGTACGCTCGCCGCGGGAGCCTGGACGTCGAGGTTGAAGGAGCTGAGGGTGGAGAGCTGGCTGAGGTCCGCAGCCGGGGCCGCGGTCTGGAGCACGACGTCCTGGCTGCGCATGAACCGGCCGAACAGGATGAGCCGGAGGACGTCGGCGAGACCCTGGGGCGAGGCGACGTCGAGGTACTGACGGATGGTCTGCGGGGTCTCGATCGAGCCCGGCCTCGCCGGGTAGACCGAATCTGCGGGGATGACGGGGAGGACGTACGGCATCGTGGACTCCTGTGTTGAGGGCTAGATCGAGCCCGACACAAGGTACACGATTTGTCCCACGCCCTGGACTTCGAGGAGGTAGAGGTAGCTCGCCTGCGGGATCTCCATGAGCATCCTGCCGCACAGGGGGAAGACGCTGACGGTGGGAGCCGAAGGTACGATCGGGTTGTAGAAGGTCACCCGCGCGAGCACGGGATTCTGGCTCTTGACGTAGAGCGTGTCTCCCTGCGTCACCTGCGAAGTCGGTAGCGTGACGAACGAGGAAGGACTGTTGACGTTGACGGTCGGCATGCCGCTGTCCACCACGCTCGACTTCGGGTCGGGCGTGGTGTGGAGCGGCTCCTTCAGCACGACGGAGTTGAACCCACATTCGGAGACCTCGGGAGGTCCGACCGTGAGCGCACCGTCGATGCGGATGAACTTGGCCACCGATCAGCCCTTGAGGTTCTTGAAGGGCTTGCCGTCGCCGTCGATACCCTTGCCGGCTCCCGCCTGCCCGTTCTGGAACATCGGCTTGTCGGGGAAGACGCTCCGCCCGCCCTTGGGAACGGACTGCTTGTCAGGGTCGGCCTCCTCGGGCTTCTTCGGCGGAGCCATGTTGAGCAAGTCCTGCGGCTTGCTCTTCGAGACCTCGCCTGCCGTGTTCGGCGGACTGGTGTCGCCTTTCGGTCCGTTCGGATTCGCGATGAAGTCGGTGCCCATCTTCGTGCTTGCCTCCTGCGGTGAGGTTACCGCAAACCGGTTTGCGGCATTAGGTCACATGCCTCCCAACAGAGAGAACACGCTCCGCCTCAAGACGGGCAAGTTCGACATCACCATCTACGTGAATGAGGACGCCGAGCAGTTGCTCGCCGAAAACCACGCGATGGCCTTGGGTCAAGCCGAGTTGAACCGACTCCGTGAGGAGAATGCTCAGCTCATGGCTACGAACGCGGCCTACACGGGCATGACCGATTGGATGCACCGCGTCTTCCGCGACGACGTCGTGGCTGAGGAGAGCGGCGCCGACATGGTGGTCCGTCTGCTCAAGCGACTCGCCAGAATCCCGATCTAGCGGCCAAACCGGCTTAGCGGGACTGTCGTCATGCGTGGACGGGGACCTGGGCTCCCCGTCTTCCTGAACATCATGTACCGCTTGAGCACGGCCTCGTCGGTCCTCCACTTCAGGTAAGGAGGCAACGGCCACGAGATACGGTGAGGTACGACCACCTCACGATCGTTGGGCCGATTCGGTGGGCAGATGAATAGCCCCCCTTGCCATTCAAAGGGCTCGTCGGGCCTACGAATCTGGCCGTGGACTTGGTAACTGTCCCAGCCTGTGCGATCGTCGTCAGTCATGGCGAGGATCTTCACCATGTCACCCAACATGGCATCCGAAGCCCTGATTCCTTCCCACGAGGCCCTGTTCAGGCTGCCTTGTGTCTCGGTCCTTGCGATCCGCTCAGCCCAGAACGCAGGGGCAGCCTGAAGGAATGGGCTCGCCTGCGTCAGTTCGTCTCGCATCTCGCCCCACGGCTTCTTCGTGATGAGTCCTTGCTGCAACACTCCCTCGAAGTGCTCGACCGTGGCTTCACCGTAGCGTTCGAGGATGCCCTGCTTCGCGGGGTGCTCAGCTTGGTCCTCGGGTGACGCTGTAGGCTCACCGGATGACGCGAGCCTGTTGAGCACGGATGATCGTGCGCCTGAGTGAGCACGCTCCAACATGAGTGCCTCGTTCAACGCCAGTGGCATGCCAGCGATGCCCGTGAAGTCCCGGTTCGCGGCGCTCATGTACCTGAGTAGGTTCTGCGTGGCTAGATCGGCTGCCTTGCCAGCCTGGTCGACGAGGACCACCCTCAGGTCCTTGGTGAGGGTGCGGGTGACATCCCTCACCTGGGCTAGCGTGAGCTGGAGTTGGTGCGCCGTGTAGCTGTCGGGACCGAGCTTGGAGCCTCGAACCTTGGCTAGTCGTTGGTTGAGGTCTTGCTCAGCCTTCTTCAGGATCGCCCGAGTCTTCGCCACCCCTGCCTTCTGAGCTAGGTCTGCGGCGGCTCGCCGGTTCATGTCGAGTACGTCCTCGGGCTTGGGCACGTGACTGTTCTAGCCTAGTGAAGGCTAGGCTGCACAGGTCACACGAGCAGATGCGACCGAGGAGTGAGCAGTGGTGGGCGATGACCTCGATGCAGTGGTCTGCTACCGCAAACCGGTTTGCGGTCACTCGAAACGGCGACCGTATTCGATACCCGAAGCAGGGTCCGTGACTTTTTCAGCACGGTCTCCGAAGACCGGGATCGTGCCAATGAACTTGCCATCGACGCCGATCATGCTCTCTGCTTCTTCTCGTGAGCCGTACTCAATGACAGCTACGTCAGCATGGGTTTCGGTGATTCTTGCGAGATACCACATAAGCCATGATGAAGCCGAGCTAGGTCTCTTCACCGGGCTTCGGCTTCTTCGGAGGCACTGACGGCAAACCGGTTTGCGGCGGCTGAGGTTGTCCCGGCTTACCAGGTTGACCTGGCATCGGCTGTCCCGGCATCCCAAGCTTACCACCCGGAGGGAACTGCGGAGGAGGCGGACCTGCCTTGTTCGCCAGCAATGGCTCTCCGTCCTTCGGCTCCTCGTGAGTGACGCCCGGAGCCGTACCCTTGTCGGCCTGTGCTGCCGCCGCGAGGACCGCGGCGTGCTTAGCCTTGAACTCGGGGATGGTCAGCTCGCCGTCGGGGTCGTCCTTGCCGTCCTTCATAAGCTTGGACAGGCCGAGCTTGAGGGTGCGGAACTCGTTGACCGAAACGACCGAAGCCATGTCGGACGAGGTGAGCGTGAGGCCGTCGAGGCGGTCACCCACCTTGCCAGCCGGGGCAGGTTCGGCACCGGGGGGTAGCTCGTTC
>Ga0209693_10000201_pt1 | contig 23244 bp, 19 predicted proteins | sample HubBroMetageWRM3_FD_188345 | JGI IMG/M metagenome (GOLD analysis project Ga0209693, IMG submission 188345) | Warmed soil microbial communities from the Hubbard Brook experimental Forest, New Hampshire - Hubbard Brook CCASE Soil Metagenome WRM 3... | ecosystem: Environmental > Terrestrial > Soil... | reverse complement strand
GCTGGGCCCGCCGGTGGGGTTGCCGGCGCCGGTGGCGCCGGCGGGCAAGGTGGCGCCGCCGGCGGTGGCGGCGATTCCCCGGTCGGCGCCGACGGCTTCGTCGGCAGCGCCGGCAATGGTGGCACCGGCGGCCAAGGCGGCACCGGTGGCACCGGCGGGGCTGCCGGCGTGGGCGGCACGGGTGGGACCGGTGGGATGGGTGGCGCGGGCGGCGCTGCCGGTGTGGGCGGCACCGCGCCCGGCCCCACCGGCTTGGGCGGCAACAGTGGTACAGGTGGTGTGGGCGGCAGCGGCGGCCAGGGTGGCGCGGCTACTGACGTCACCGGAACCAACGGCAACGGCGGGGCCGGCGGCGGCGGGGCGGCTGGCGCGCAAGGTGGCAACGGAGGCGTCTTCACCGGCGCCGGCGGCGTCGGCGGCAACGGCGGCAACGGCGGGGCCGCAGGCAACTTCGCCGGCGCCACTGCGGGCACCGACGGCAATGGCGGCAACGCCGGCGTCGGCGGCAACGGCGGCAACGGCGCCGACGGAGGGACCGGCACCGGCGACAGCGGCGGCAACGGCGGCTTCGGCGGCAACGGCGGCCAAGGCGGCAACGCCGGCGGCCCCACCGGCACGAACGGCAACGGCGGCCAGGGCGGTGTCGGTGGCACCGGAGGCCAAGGTGGCTCGGGGACCGCGGACACCGGCAGCGGCGGCGGCAACGGCGGTGCCGGCGGCAACGGGGCCCAAGGTGGCAACGGTGGGTTGGCCGGAACCGGCGGTAGCGGCGGGATCGTGGGCAACGGCGGCAATGCCGGGGCTGCAGGCAACGGCGGCCAAGGGGCCGACGGCCTGGCTAACAGCGGCGACAACGCCGGGGCCGGCGGGGCCGGCGGGGCCGGCGGCCAGGGCGGCTTCGCCGGCGGGAGCGCCGGTTCCGTACCGGGCCCCACCGGCACCTCCGGTAACGGCGCGGCCGGCGGGCTCGGCGGCGACGGCGGCCAAGGTGGCTCAGGTACCGCGGACGCCGGCGCCGGCGGCGGTAACGGTGGCGCCGGCGGCAGTGGCGGCGCCGGCGGGACAGGCGGGCCGTCCGGCACCGGCGCTATCCGCGGCACCACGGGCAGCGCCGGCACCGGGGGCAACGGCGGTTCCGGCGGCGCCGGCGCCACCGGAACCGCCGGGACCGGCGATAGCGGCGGTAACGGCGGGCAGGGCGGCGCCGCCGGGGCCGGCGGCGCAGCTGCCGCTTCAATCGACACCGCCGGCAGCGGCGGCCAGGGCGGAACCGGCGGCACCGGCGGGGCCGGCGGCTCTGGCACCTCGAACACCGGCTCCGGTGGCGTCGGCATGGCCGGCGGCGACGGCGGCAACGGTGGCGCCGGCGGCGCCGGCGGCGCGATTGGTCGGGAGGGCCTCGGCGGCACCGGGGGCACCGGCGGCCAGGGCGGCGACGCTGGGGCCGGCGGCACTGGCGGGGCCGGCGGAAACGAGGGCAGCGGCGGGGCCGGCGGGAGCGGCGGCACCGCGGGCAACGGTGGCGCCGGCGGCGCCGCTACCCACGGCCTCAGCATTGCCGGCAGCGGCGGTAACGGCGGCACCGGCGGGGCCGCCGGATCTGGCGGTACCGCAACCGGCACCGGCACGGGCGGGGCCGGCGGCGTTGGCGGCGCCGGCGGTTCCGGCGGCCAGGGTGGCGCTGGCGGCACCGCGGGCAACGGCGGCAACGGCGGTACCGGCGGTATCGGCGGGGGCACGGTCATCCCCGGTGTCCCCGCTGGTGCGGGCGGCCAGGGCGGCCAAGGTGGCCAGGGCGGCGCCGGCGGCGGCCCGGACGACGGCGCCGGCTACAACGGCGGCCTGGGCGGCCGCGGTGGCCAGGGCGGCACTGGCGGCACCAACACGGTGGGTACCGGCGGGACCGGTGGTACGGGCGGCCAAGGTGGTGTGGGCGGCACTGGCGGCAACGCCGTGTTCGCTTCGTTCCCGGGTGGCACTGGCGGCACTGGCGGTGCCGGGGGCACCGGCGGTACCGGCGGCACCGGCTCGAGCGACCAACCCGGCGACGGCGGCAGCAGCGGCAGCGGCGGCAACGTGGGCTACGCGCCCTCCGGTTCCATCGGCGGCGGCGGCGGCAGTAGGGGGTCGGGCGGCGGCGGCGGCGCCGGTTCGCCTTAGAGCGTGTTGGGAAAGTCTCACGCTGCGGTCGAGGGTTTTTGCCAGGGCTTGGGGTCGCTGTAGTAGTGGATGCTCGAACGCGATGGCTGCGAGATTGTCAACTCCGGCGGCCACCTCGCAAGTTCAGCGAGCGAAACCAGCTGCAGTGGCTGGGGTGCTAGCCGCTCGAGCGTGACGCTGCAGTCACGTTCGGGCTCGAGAGTGACTGCAGCGTCACGCTCGAGGCCTGGGAGCGCTCGGGGCTAGCCGGCGCACTCGATCGTCGTCTGGAGCAGCCGCGGGACCGGCGGGGGATCCAACTGCAGGGCGTCGGACATGTGTAGTTGGCCGGCGTTGGCGACCATGTTGTCCAGGACGGCCTGCAGGTCGTCGCCCTCGACCTCGTAGAGAGCGACGTAGGGGCCGTTGCCGTCAACCGGTCGCAGCCTGCGCGCCGACACGAACCCGTCGAGGGCCACGAGTTCGGGCAGGTGCACTTCGTCGTACCAGGTGTTGTATTCCTGGTCGCGATCGGGCGAACTGGGTCGACTCTCGACGAGAATGATGCCCTTGGCCACCTTGGCCACCTCTCTGTGACTACTACTCGTAGCGCACCGTGATCGAAGCCGTATCGGGCACGCCCTGGCAAGTCAGAATGTAGCCCTCGGCCACTTCGTCTTCTTCGAGCGCGTCATTGACCCGCATGGTCGCGTGGCCCTGGGTGACCTTGGCCATGCAGGTGCCGCAGTTGCCGGCCTCGCAGCTGAAAGGCGGCTCCAGACCGGCCCGCCGCGCGCTTTCCAGCAGCGTCTCGCCGCGGACCTGGGGCACCGAAACCTTCTTCCGGTCGAGATGAATCGTCACCGTGCCGACCTCGGCGCCGTTTGATTCCGGACCTGTCACCCCTGCGATCTCCTCGATGATCGGGGCGGCTGTCACCAGCTTGAATGCTTCCGAGATGGCCAACCCGCGTACTTGCGTTCTTCAGTATAGAGAATACTATTCTCCCTAAGCGATAGGATCTTCTCGAAAGCTGGAGGATGTCGGGTCAGCCCGGCCTGCCAGGGAAGGACGGGACGTGACCGAGCCGGCCGCGCTCGTGTTCGAGGAACGGCGCTTCAGCCTGCCTGAGCTCCACGTGTTGGCTGACGGGCTGGCTGCGACCCTGGCCGCAATCGGTGCTGCTGCAGGAGAGCGTGTTGCCGTAATGGCTTCCAACCGGCCCGAGTTCGTCGCTGTCTTGCTTGCGATCTGGCGGCTGGGTGCCACGGCGGTGCTCATCAGCCCGGCATGGAAGCGCGACGAGGTCGACCACGCGCTGGCGCTGACGAATCCGGCTCACGCTGTCGGTGACCATCCGGTGCTGGCCGGACTGATGCCGATGTTGCACCTCGACGAACCGATCAGGCCGGCCGAGCCACTACCCGGCCCGCCGGCGCGGTCGGACGATGCCGTGCTGGTGTTCAGTTCCGGCACCACCGGCCTGCCGAAGGCAGTTCGGCACACGCACGCGTCGCTGGACGAGTCCGTGCGGCATTGGCGCGACGCGCTGCAGTTGACGGCGCGCGACCGAATTCAGATCGCCACGCCGCCGTCACACATCCTCGGGCTGCTCAACATCCTCACGGCGCTGCGGACCCGCGCCTGGATGCGCCTGCATCCCCGGTTCGACATCGACCGGATGCTGCATCACATCGAAAACGACCGCATCACCATCGAAATGGCGGTCGCGCCTATAGCACTGGCCATCGCCTCGCACCCTGAGCTCGAGTCTTTCGACTTGTCGTCACTGCGCTTCATGATGTGGGGTGCGACCCCGGTCAGTCCCAGCGTTGCCCAGACTGTGACTCGGCGGACCGGCGTCGGATGGGTGCCCGCCTACGGCACCACGGAGCTACCCGTCATCGCCTGCAACCCCCGCGATGGGGCCCGGCTCGACTCGGTCGGACGACCGGTACCGGGTGTGGACCTCAGGGTGGTGTCACTGCAGACCGGCGAACAGGTCCGGCCCGGCGAGGTCGGTGAGATCCAGGCACGGTCGATGTCGCTCATGGCCGGCTACTTGCCCGCTGAGGCAACCGCGGAAGCCTGGTGCGACGGCTGGTACCGGACCGGCGACGTCGGCTGGCTCGACAACGACGGTTGGCTGCGGATCACCGATCGGCTGAAAGAGATGATCAAAGTGCGTGGATTCCAGGTCGCGCCTGCCGAAATCGAGACGGTGCTGTACGGCCATCCGGCGGTCAAAGACTGTGCAGTGTTCGGCATACCCGACGGGATCAACGGGGAAGCGGTCGTTGCCGCAGTTGCGACGCGCACCCCCGTCGACGCCGCCGACTTGACCGCCCGGGTGGACGAGAAGCTGGCGTCCTACAAGCGCGTTAGCCGCGTCGTGTTCGTGGCCGACATTCCCCGACTGCCCTCGGGCAAGGTGCTGCGTCGAGTTCTCAAGGAGCGTTATGGATGTACGTCTGACAGCTGAACAGCAGCAATTACGTGATGCCGCCGCCAAGCTGGCCGACGATCTTGGGCCCGGCTCGGTTCAGGATCTCGACGATGAGAGTCGAATTGCGCGCCTGGACAAGCAGCTGGAGGCGACAGGCTGGAGGTCGCTGCGTTCCGACGGGGCTTCCGGTGTCGAAGTAGCAATTGTTGCAGAGGAATTCGGGCGCCGACTGGTCGACACTCCGTTTCTGGGGCCGGTGCTGGCCGACGATCTGGCCCGCCTCGTCGGTGCCGATCCGCGGGGGACCCTAGCCGTCGACGATCGGGCCATCGACGCTCGCGGCGCTTCGCGGGCGCTGTGGCTCTCCGGGAGCACGGTCCTGGCGGCAGCGCTGGACGCTGGCCGCGGTGGCGCCGATTTGACCAGGACGGAAGCGGCCGTGACCACAGCGCCGGAGACTCTCGGCGAGGTGTCGGCCGAAGCGGCCGCCCGATGGCAGGCGCTGGCGCTGGTGACCACGTCGGCGGACCTGGTCGGAATTGCTCGCGGCGCGCAGGCGCTCGCCTGCGACTATGCAAAAATTCGCGAACAGTACGGCAAACAGATCGGGTCCTACCAAGCCGTCGCGCACCTATTGGCCGAGAGTCTCGCGTTGATCGAAGGTTCGGTGAGCGTGCTGCGGCATGCCGCGTGGGGGGTCGACGAGCTTGCGCCGGACCGAGCCATTCGGGCCGCGCAGGTCGCCAAGATCTACTGTGCGCGCGCCACCCGAACCGTCTGTGAGACGGCCATTCAGGTGCATGGTGGCATCGGCAATACCTGGGAATGCTTGGTACATGTCTACCTGCGCCGTGCCCTGACATCGACGGACCTGTGGCCCGTCACTTTGAAGGAGATCGACTTTGGACTTTCGTGACTCACCCGCCGAAGCTGCTTTCCGGGAGCGGCTGAGATCTTGGCTTTCGCTGCACGCCAAGGAATTTTCCAGTTCTGGTGACGAGTATTGGGCCCGCCAGGCCGAGTGGCATCAGGCCCTGTACCAGGGGGGCTTCTTCGGGTTGTCGTTTCCCCGCGAGTACGGCGGACAGGAGCTGGCGCCGGTGTACGACGTCATCGTCGATGAAGAACTGGCACGTGCCGGGGCTCCGCCGCGCCCCAGCGTGGGCTATCTGATCTACGGCATCGGCCGGCACGCGAGTGACCAACTACGGCAACGTTTCCTGCCCGGCATCATCAACGGCACCGAGCGGTGGTGCCAGGGCTTCAGTGAGCCCGGCGCCGGCTCGGATCTGGCATCGCTGACCACCACCGCCCGCCTCGAGGGCGACACCTACGTGGTGAACGGACATAAAATCTGGACCAGCTACTCTGATGTCGCGGACTGGTGTCTACTGCTGGCGCGCACCGATCCGGAAGCCAAACGCCACCGCGGGCTGTCGGCGTTCGTGCTCGAGATGAAACAGCCTGGCGTGCAACAGCGCCCGCTGCGCATGATCAACGGGGTCACCAACGAATTCGGCCAGGTGTTCTTCGACGGCGCAAAGGTACCGGCAGACCGGATGGTCGGTGCTCCCGGCGACGGCTGGGCAGTTGCCATGACCGTGGTCGGACACGAGCGGGAGCCGTCGACGCTGGGATACGCGGCAAAATACAGCAAGCTGGTCCGAAACATGTTGGCGCGCACCGATGGCCCAGTAACCGAAGACCTCGCATGGGCGGCCATCCAGTCCGAGATGCTGACTCATCACGTACGGCGGCGGCTTTCCGAACAGCTGGACGGGGTGTCGCACGGACCAGAAGGGTCGCTCGACAAGCTGCTCATGACCTGGGTCGAGCAGTCCGTCGGGCACGCTGCACTGGCAGTCGGCGGAACCCGCGACCCAGACCTGCTCAGCGCCTACCTGTACAGCCGCGCGCAAAGCGTCATGGGCGGCACATCACAGATACAGAAGAACATCATCGCTTCGCGAATCTTGGGATTGGGAGTTTGACATGTACGACATGCCTGCAGAAATCGACGTCCGTGCCGAAGGGGCATTGCGGATCATCACCCTGAACCGTCCGGATTCGCTCAACTCGGTCAACGACGACCTGCATTCCGGACTCGCGCGGATATGGCAGCGACTGAGCGACGATCGCACGGCCCGTGCCGCGGTGCTCACCGGGGCCGGTCGGGCATTTTCGGCCGGCGGCGACTTCACGTATCTTCAGGAGTTGGCCGGCGACGCCGACCTGCGCGCCAAGACCATCTCGGACGGACGAGAGATCGTACTGGGCATGGCGCGGTGCCGAATTCCCGTGGTGGCCGCGGTAAATGGCCCGGCGGTCGGGCTTGGCTGCAGCCTGGTCGCACTGAGCGACATCGTCTACATCGCCGAAGACGCCTATCTCGCCGACCCGCATGTGCAGGTAGGCCTGGTGGCCGCCGACGGCGGACCGCTGACCTGGCCGCTGCATATCAGTCTGTTGCTGGCCAAGGAGTATGCGCTGACCGGCACGCGAATTCGCGCGGACCGGGCTGTCGAACTCGGGTTGGCCAACCACAAGGTCGAGGACCCGGTGGCCGAAGCGATCACCTGTGCGAAACGCATCCTGGAACTGCCCCAGCAGGCAGTCGAGAGCACCAAACGGGTGCTCAACATTCATCTGGAGCGCGCCGTGCTCGCCAGCCTGGATTATGCCCTCTCTGCCGAGAACCAGTCCTTCCAAACCGAGGACTTCCGATCGATCGTCACCAAGCTGGCGGCGGGCAAGAACTGAGTCCAGGCCTGGTGATTAGAGGTCGTGGAGCCGCAGGAAGTCACGCATCACATGATCGAACCGGTGCGGCTCCTCGATGAAAGGCATGTGGGCGGTCGAGTCGAACAACTCAAACCGCGAGCCTGCGATACGCTGATGCATCTTCCACATGTGTTCAGGCACGCATTCGTCATACCTGCCGGAAAGCACCAGGGTCGGCACGGCGATCTCGGCTAGGCGGTCCAGCACATCCCAACTCCGTACCGTCCCCACGATGTGGAAATCGCTTGGGCCAAACATGGTCTCGAAGATTTCGGTTCCCATGTTTTGGAACGCGTCCCGGAGTTCTTTGGGCCACGGACGAATACGGCAGAGGTACGTCTCGTTCCAGGTTCGGATGGCGGCCTGGTATTCGGCCGAATAGGTCGTGCCGTCAGCTTCATGACGGTCGATGGCGGATTGCGTTGCCGGGTCCAAATCCGACTTCAATCGGGCCACCATCTCCGAGAATTCGGGTATGGAGGCGATGCTGTTCGAGATGGTGAGGCTAACGGCACCAGACGTCGCGTCAAGCACGTACTGTTGCGCCAGCATCCCGCCCCACGAGTTACCGAAGATATGGAAGCGATCAAGGCCCAGCGCCCGCACCACGGCGTCCATTTCGGCCACCGAGCGTTCCATTGTCCAAAGTTCAGTGTTCGACGGGCGTTCGGAATTTCCGCAACCCAGCTGGTCCCAGAAAATGACGTCACGCTCGTCTGCCAAACGAGCCAGTGAACTTATGTAGTTGTGCGGCAAGCCGGGCCCGCCGTGAACCGCAAGTAAAGGCAGACCCGCCCCGCCACCGACCCGCTTGAACCAGACATTTCCACCTGGAACCGCGATTATTCCCTCCAGCTGAGCCATTGCTAGCTGCGCCTCCTACGTGTTCTAAGCAGTGTTCAGGCCAGGTCAACAGACTTCCCGCTGGCGGCCGCGTGGCCCGCGCGGTAGCCGAATACCATTGCTGGACCGATAGTTCCGCCAGCACCGCCATAGGCCCGTCCGGTCGCGCCTGCCATCGTATTGCCCGCGGCGAACAGACCCGTCATCGGCTTACCGCTCACGTGGAGCACCCGGCCGTCAGTGTCGGTGCGAGGTCCGCCCTTGGTGCCCATGGAGCCTACACAGATCGGCACCGCGTAGTACGGGGGGCTGTCGATCGGGCCGAGGGTCTTCCCGGCGAGCGTGCTGGCGCCCTCGTCGCCCCAATAGCCGTCGTATGCGCTGGACCCGCGCCCGAAGTCAGGATCGGCGCCGGCGGCGACGTGGCGGTTCCATTCCTGGATCGTGCGGGTCAGGCCGTCGGCATCGATGCCGGTCTTGGCGGCCAATTCGGCAAGGTCCGCGGACTCGCAGAACCAGCCCGGAACCGGCTGTCCGGGAGCAATACCCAGAAATCCGTAGCGCTGCAGGTGAACTGAGTCGAAGACCATCCACCCGCGATCGTTGACATATCCGCCCCGAGGATCGAGGTAATGGAAAGCGCCGGCCATCGAGTTGTAATCACACGCCTCGTTGACGAACCGACGGCCAGCCTGGTTGACGATGATGCTCCTGGGGCGAGTTCGCTCCAGCCGTACGCTGCGGCTGCGCTGCTTGCCCTCGATGGTGTCACCGGGGATTCGCACAATGGGCACCCACCATGCTTCGCCCATGTTGGCCAGATCTGCGCCGTGCGCCATTGCCATGCGCAGCCCGTCACCGGTGTTGTTCGGCGGGGAGACCGCACCGTGCATCGGGCCACGCAAGAATGCCTGCACCAAACCCGGATCCCACTCGAAACCGCCGGTGCCCAGGATGACCCCGCGGCGCGCGCGGACGGTCATGCTGTGCGTCGGCAGCGCGATCCGCACTCCGATGATCTCTGCGCCCTCGGTAATGAGTTCTTCGGCCCGCGCATTCGTATGCGGCGGTACCCCGGCATCGAGCAAACCTTTGAGGAGCCCCGCTATCAGTGCGGTGCCGGCTACGCACAGATCACTGGTTCGTTCATCTATGGCGGCGTGCAAGCGAGCCCTGGTTTCCGCGTCGAAACCGACGTTGGACCAATCGGCGGGAAACGAGGTGATCCGGCTACTCCACTCACCCAGTTCGTTGAGGTCGAAGGGAGCCGCACTCAGTGACCGGCCCCCGGTCGGCTGTCCTCCCGGCAGCTCCGGCTGGTAATCGGGAAAGCCCTCCGCGATCTCAAAGCGAAGACCGCTGTGTGCCTCGACGAAATCGAGCATCGCCGGACCGGTTCGCACGAAAGTTTCAACCAGGGCGTCGTCCATCGAACCAAGAGATTGGGCTCGCAGGTATCGCAACGCATCTGCGACCGTCAATTCCCCATCAGGAGAACGCTGATGGGCGGGGATCCACACGATGCCGCCCGACACCGCGGTGGTCCCGCCGACGGTCGCGGCCTTCTCGAACACCTCGACCGAGGCGCCCGCGGCCGCCGCCGTCAATGCGGCCGTGAGCCCGGCGCCACCGCTGCCGAGCACGACGACATCTACTTCATGGTCCCAAGACACGCCCCGGTATCCCTTCAGCTCACCTTCAGCTCACCTTCAGCTCACTCACCTTCAGCTCAATAGTGCCGACAACTGGCTTGCGGCCTTGATGACTGCGTCTCTTCCGCGCATCACGACGTCTTCTCGATGGGAGATGAGGTTGATGCAGGTTGGTGGCGATGGGGCTTGACGGTGGACCGCCACGGCCAGGCCGTAGGTACTCGGTTCGATCTCCCCGTACGTCGTCACCCAACCGCGCTGCCGAGCCCGGGCGACCAGATCCCGTTCTCCCGGGCGCGGCGGCATGCTCGCGAGCAGGGCGATACCGGCGGCACCGCGTTCCAGCGGATAGCGGCTGCCTTCGTGGAACGAAAGTTGATAGGCGACATGACTGGGCACGATCACCGCGACGGCGACTTGCTGGTCGCCCTCTGCGACCAGCAAGGACACGGTGGTGCCGAGTTCGTCGGCCAGCGCGCGCAGCGTCGGCAGACTCAACTGACGGACGTTGCGGTCGAATGAGGCGCCGAGGACCGCGAGTCCCGCCGCCGGCCGGTAACGCCCGTCCTCTCCCTTGGAGATCAACCGGAACTGGGCCAACGTCGACAGTAAGCGATATGCGATGGTTCGGTGCACCCCGACCTGGTCGGCGAGCTGTTGCGCCGTCAGCCCGCTGGGGGCAGCCGCCACCAGTTGCAGCGCAGTGAGCCCCCTGGCCAGCGTTTGCGCGCCGGTTCCCGAACCCGTCATAGCCTTGACAGACCCCCATGCGGACGCCAAGCTCTATATATAACGAACATTGGTGTGCGATATTAGCACAAACATGAGGTTAAAGGCAGGGCGTACCAGAGAGGGATAGTGGCGGAGTTCGAGAGCGTATGGAGTGATCTCCAGGGCGTCGCGTGTGAGCAGGGCTACCTCGACGCCGGGGGAGTTCGGACCCGCTATCTGCGTGCCGGCGATCCCGGCAAGCCGGTCTTGATGCTCTTGCACGGCTCCGGTGGTCACGCCGAGGCCTACGTCCGCAACCTGGCGGCGCACGCGGAGCATTTCTGGACCTGGTCGATAGACATGCTGGGCCATGGGTACACCGACAAGCCGGGTCACCCGCTCGAGATCAGCCACTACGTCGAGCACCTGATGGCCGTGCTGCGCACCATCGGTGTCGATTACGCGTACCTGAGCGGAGAGTCGCTCGGCGGCTGGGTGGCGGCCCGCGCCGCCGTTGATCATCCGCAGGTGGTTGACCGCCTCGTCCTCAACACGGCCGGTGGCTCCCAGGCCGACCCGGTAGTGATGAAGCGGATCATCACGCTGTCCATGGCCGCCGCAGAGAACCCGACATGGGAGACCGTGCAGGCGCGCATCAAGTGGCTGATGGCGGACAAGTCCAAGGATTACGACGATCTGGTCGCCAGCCGTCAACGGATTTATCGCCAACCAGGGTTCGTCGCGGCCATGCGCGACATCATGGCGCTGCAGGATCCCGAGATCCGCGCACGCAACGTTCTCGGCCCGGACGAATACGGCGCCATCACCGCGCCCACGCTGGTGCTCTGGACCAGCGACGACCCGACTGCCGATGTGACCGAGGGACGCCGCATGGCCTCAATGATCCCGGGCGCGCGATTCGAGGTGATGCCAGGCTGTGGTCACTGGCCGCAGTACGAGGACGCCAAGACGTTCAACCGTCTGCATCTCGATTTCCTGCTGGGCCGCTGATGGGCGAAACCCGGAAAAACGCAGCGGTCGACGTTGTCATTGTCGGCGCGGGCCCGGTCGGGTTGACTATAGCGAATATCCTTGGCCTGCAAGGTGTCCGCACACTGATCGTCGAGGAACGGGCTACGCTCATCGACTACCCGCGCGGGGTCGGGCTGGACGACGAAGCGTTGCGCACCTTCCAGTCGATCGGTCTGGTGGATCGCGTCTTGCCACACACCGTGCCCAACCAGATTCTGCGGTTCTTCGACGCCCGGCGCCGGGTCCTTGCCGAAATGGCGCCGCCGGACGCGCGTTTCGGCTGGCCCAAGCGCAACGGCTTCGTGCAGCCGCTGGTCGACGCCGAGTTGCTCAGCGGCTTAGACAGATTCGAGAACGTCCAGCTGCGTTGGGACAGCCCTATGACCTCGTGCGTGCCGGACACCGACGGGGTTACCGTCGAGTTCGGCCCCGAAGGCGACACCTCCTGTGTGCGAGCGCGTTACGTCGTCGGCTGCGACGGTGGCCGCAGTATCACCCGCGGCATGATGGGTGTGTCCTTCGACGGCACGACGTCGCCGACGCGGTGGCTGGTCGTCGACGTCGCCAACGATCCGCTGGGCCACCCGAACAGTGAGGTCGGCGCCGACCCCGATCGCCCTTATGCCTCTATCTCGATCGCGCACGGAATACGCCGGTTCGAATTCATGATTCACGCCGACGAGTCTGACGAGCAGGCCCAGGACGAGGCCTTTCTGACGCAGATGCTGGCGCGGATGGTGCCGCACCCCGACCGGGTCGAGGTGATCCGGCGCCGGGTCTACACGCATCACTCGCGGATTGCCAGCGCGTTTCGCAGCGGCAGGTTGCTGCTGGCCGGAGACGCCGCGCACCTGATGCCGGTCTGGCAGGGGCAGGGCTACAACAGCGGCATCCGGGATGCGGCCAATCTGGGTTGGAAGCTCGCCGCGGTGGTGAGCGGCCGGGCCGACGACGGGTTGCTGGACACCTACGACATCGAGCGGCGCAAGCACGCCCGGGCGATGATCGACCTGTCCACCATGGTGGGCCGCGTCATCTCGCCGACCAACCGCCGGGTCGCCTCCGCACGCGACCTCATCGTGCGATCCGCGTCAATTGTTCCTTCGCTCAAGCGGTATGTGCTGGAAATGCGGTTCAAGCCGATGCCGAGCTACGAGCACGGGGCCGTCGTGCACTCGCTGGATCCTAAAGAGCCACGCCGCACCGAATCGCCGGCCGGCACTTTGTTCATCCAGCCTCGCGTCGACACCCGCACCCGGCAGAATGTTCTTCTGGATGACGTGCTGGGCTCTTGGTTCGCCGTCCTGTGCTGGAACAACAACCCGCGCAAGATCCTGGGTGATGAGGCGTTCGCAAACTGGCAAGCCTTAGGCGCTCGCTTTGTGGCGCTTCGGCCGTCGACTCAGCTGCACTGGTCGGACGCTTCGACTCCTGAAGATCCCGACGTGGTGATCGTGGGTGATCGCACCGGTGGTCTCAAAGCGTGGTTCGACATCCACCAGGAATCGGTGTTGTTCCTGCGCCCCGACCGGTGCATCGCCGGGGCCTGCATCGCCCAGCTCGCGCCCGACTTGAGCGCCTCGCTTCTCGACACCCTCAAGCTCACCCCGGAAGGGGGTGATTTCCAAAGTGCCACTGGCTCTGTGCTGTATGTCGCACAGCCCGCTGCTGAATCTACCGGGGCCGTCGCAGGACCTGCTTGACGATATCGATGGCGCGATCGGGCAGGCGCGACAATTCGTCGACGATTACGACCCCGAACTCGTCGTCATCTTTTCCCCGGATCATTACAACGGGTTCTTCTACAAGTCGATGCCGCCGTTCTGTATCGGTATGAACGCGAGCGGAGTTGGCGATTATGCAACCCACGCCGGCCCGCTCAACGTTCCCGAGGACATCGCGGCCCAGTGTGCCGAAGCCGTCCTCGGATCTGGCGTCGACATCGCGGTATCAGCGAGCATGGACGTGGATCACGGCACCGTCCAGCCGTTGCAGAAACTCTTCGGGGATGCCACCTCGCGTCCGGTCATCCCGATTTTCGTCAACGCGATCGCGGTGCCGCTGGGACCGTTACAGCGCTGCCGGGCACTGGGTACCGCGGTCGGCAGCTTCTTGGCCACCCTGGACAAACGGGTCTTGGTGATCGGATCCGGCGGACTCTCGCACAGTCCCCCGGTGCCAACACTGGCAACTGCTCCCGAGGCGGTGCTGCAGCGGATCGTGCACGGCGTACCGATGACGTCCGAGCAGCGGCAAGCCCGGCAGACCGCCGTGATGGACGCGGCCAGGAACTTCGCCGGCGGCGAGAGCCGACTACAACCCCTCAATCCGGCGTGGGACCTTCGCTTTCTGGAGATCATCGACGCGGGAAGGCTTGCCGAGTTCGATCATTGGTCCAACTCGTTCGTGCTGCACGAAGGCGGCGGCTCAGCGCACGAAATCCGGACCTGGATAGCGGCTTTCGCCGCATTGGCAACCGCAGGGCCGTACTCGACGACTCGGCGCTACTACAGACCGGTTGCCGAACTGATCGCCGGCTTCGCCATCAGAACGGCAGTGTCGAAATGACCGCTGCAGATGTGGACGGCTTCGATCACGTCGTCGATGTGCTGATAGTCGGGTCTGGTGGTGGCGGCATGACCGCTGCCCTGACGGCAAATGCTGCCGGTCTGAGTGTGTTGATCGTGGAGAAGTCCTCCTATTTCGGGGGTTCTACCGCGCTATCGGGCGGCGGCATCTGGGTTCCTGGGGCACCCGCGCAGCGCAGGGCGGGTTACGTCCCTTCTCCGGAAGGCGTTGTCGAGTACCTGCACCAGATCACCAACGGTCTGGTCAGCGATGCGCGAATACGGCAGTACGTCGAGTCATCGCCGAAAATGTTGGAGTCTCTCGAGGAGCTCTCCGGTTGGCTTGAATTCGTCTGGAAGCCAGGATATGCCGATTACTATCCGGAATTGCCCGGCGGCTCCGAACTGGGTAGCACGATCAACGTGCCGCCCATCGATCTGCGGAAATTGGGTGCCGACGAGCACAGACTGCTCAAGCCGTTGGCGCTCGCTCCCAAGGGAATATGGCTCGGCCCCAAAGAGCTCCGATCGTTTTATCGGATCAGGCAGTCGTGGGCCGGGAAGGGCGTCCTACTGAAGTTGATTTCGCGGATGGTCAGGGCGAGAGTGTTCGGCGAGCGGATCGCGGCGATCGGGCAGTCCCTGGCGGCTCGGCTGAGGCTGGCGCTGCGGGAGCAGGGCATCCCACTGTGGCTCGACTCGCCGATGGCTGAACTGCTCACTGACGCCGATGGGTCGGTGACCGGAGCCTCGGTCGAGCGGGACGGAAGGCGCCAGCGTATCGGTGCGCGCCTTGGTGTGATCATGGCCTCCGGAGGCTTCGAGCACGACCTGGCCTGGCGCAAAGAACATCTACCCGTCTTGCAGAGTGCCGGGTCCCAGGACTGGAGCTTCGGTAATCCCGCAGCCATGGGCGATGGCATCCGCGCCGGCGAAAAGGTCGGGGCCGCAACCGACCTGCTCGACGAGGCCTGGTGGTTCCCCGCGATCCAATGGCCGGACGGCCGAATGCAGTTCATGCTCAACGAGCGGATGATGCCGGCACAGTTCATCGTCAACGGCGAAGGCAAACGGTTCATCAACGAGGCTGCGCCGTATATGGACTTCGGTCACGCCATGATCGAAGGACAGAAGTCTGGGGTCACCCATATCCCATGCTGGCTCATCACAGATCACCGGTCCTTCAATCGCTACGTGGTCGCCGGCCATCTGCCGATACCCAAAATACCCGGAGCGCCGGTGCCCACTGGGCGTAAGGTCCCGGCGGCGTGGCTGGAATCGGGCGTTGTCAGAGCGGCCACGACGTGGGACGAGATGGCAACCAAGATCGACGTGCCGGCAGCACAACTCCGCGAGACTGCCCGTCATTTCAACGAACTGGCACACAAGGGTCACGACGACGATTTCAACCGTGGCGACAGCGTTTACGACAACTATTACGGCGATCCGACCTTGCCCAACCCGAACCTGTATCCGCTGGGAGATCCGCCGTACTACGCGTTTCGAATCGTCCTCGGCGACCTCGGGACCTCAGGTGGTCTGCGTACCGACGAGTACGCCCGAGTGCTGCGGTCCGATGACACCGTCGTGCCGGGCCTCTACGCGGTGGGCAACACCGCAGCGCCGGTGATGGGACGCAGCTACGCCGGCGCCGGGGCGACCATAGGCCCGGCGATGACATTTGGTTTTGTCGCAGCGAAACACGCTGCCGCACAGGCCGGCAAAGCCAGCGACAAACAGACTCTCAATTCTCATCGGAGGTAGCAATGAAAATCTCGCTGTTCTACGAATTCGCCCTGCCGCGTCCATGGCAGCCCGATGACGAACGGATATTGCTGCAAGACTGTCTGGACGAGGTTGAGGCCGCCGACAAGGCCGGATTCTCCACCGTCTGGCTTACCGAGCACCACTTCCTCGAGGAATACTGTCATTCCACCGCGCCGGAAATGTTTTTGGCCGCAGCCAGCCAGCGGACCAAGAACATCCGGCTGGGGTTCGGCATCATGCACCTGCCGCCCGCGGTCAATCACCCGGCCCGGGTCGCCGAACGAATCGCCACCCTGGACCTGATCTCCAACGGACGTGTCGAATTCGGCACCGGGGAATCCTCCTCCGTCGGTGAGTTGGGCGGATTCTGCATCGATCCCGCCGATAAGCGCGCGCAGTGGGAAGAGGCTCTCGAGGTCGCGATCCGATGCATGATCGAGGAGCCCTTCTCAGGATTCAAGGGCGAGCACATCGAGATGCCGGCGCGCAACGTGATTCCCAAGCCGATGCAAAAGCCGCATCCACCGGTGTGGGTCGCCTGTACTCGGCCGGCCAGCGTGCAGATGGCGGCCCAAAAGTGCATCGGTGCGTTGAGTTTCGCCTACACCGGGCCTGGGCCGCTGACCGAGCGGGTCAACGGCTACTACAAGGAATTCGAGGAGAACGGTGTCCCGGTCACACCGCAGATCAATCCGAACATCCTGGCCATCGGTGGCGACCTGTCGATGATGATCGCCAAGACCGAAGACCAGGCTCTGCAACGGCTCGGGCACGGCGGCGGATTCTTCTCGTTCGGCATCATGCACTACTACATGACCGGCGTGCACACCCCCGGGCGCACCGGAGTGTGGAAGCGCTATCTCGACGAGGTGGAGAAGGACCCAACGCTGGCGTACGGCCCCGGACGCGGCGCCATCGGCACCCCGGCCACCGTTCGCGAATTCCTGCGTGGTTACGAGGACAGCGGCGTCGATGAGATCATCCTGCTGCTCAACCCGCGCAGCCACGAGGGCACCATGGAGTCCATCGAGCTGATGGGCAAACAGGTGCTGCCAGAGTTCATCGAGCGCGACGAAAAGGCGGTGGCCGACAAAGCCGCGCGGCTGGCACCCGTCATCGAGAAGGTCGAGGCGCGACGCCCTGAATCGACCACACCGCAATTCGATGAAAGCTACTCTTTTGGTGGGCTGCCTACCGGCCGTGGCGGTAAGTTCACCGCCAGCGAGATCCCGGAAGCCATGGCGGAGATCAACGAGGGCCGCGTCCAGGCGGCGCAGCGCGCAAAAGAGGAGCGCAAGTGAGACCGGAAGATCTCTGATTTCACCGAAGATGTTGGGACAAATTGACGAGCTTTGGCGATACGACGGCCGTCGTGCGGTGGTAACCGGGTGTGCGTCGGGCATCGGCGAACATGTGGTGCGACAGCTCACCGAACTCGGGGCCGACGTCGTGGGACTGGACAAACGTCAACCGGCGGTCCAGATCAACGACTTTCGTGAGGTGGACCTCGCTGACCCGGAGTCGATCAATCACGCGGCGGCCTCCATCGGCGGACGCGTTGACGCGCTTTTCAACATTGCCGGCGTCTCCTCGGGGATAGGCGACCCACTGCTCGTTGTCACGATCAACTTCCTGGGCCTGCGGCACTTCACCGAAGCGCTGGTCCCGCGAATGGCCGCGGGTTCGTCGATTGTGAGCGTGTCCTCGCTCGCCGCGATGGGATACCGCGAGCATCTGCGGGCTGTGGCTCCGCTGCTGAATACCGCGACGATGAGCCAGGGTATCGACTGGTGTCAGCGCCACCCGGACGAGCTGGCCGGTGGTGGATACCAATTCTCCAAAGAAGCGATCATCCTCTACACCATGCGAAGCGTTTCGCGCCTCGGCGCCCGAGGGATCCGCATCAACTGCACCGGCCCAGGGGTCACCGAAACGCCGATCCTTGATCAGCTGCGGACGGCGTACGGGCAGGGATTCCTCGACGACATACCCAAGCCGTTGGGCCGCGTTTCCGGTCCCGCTGAGCAGGCGTCGGTTCTGCTCTTTCTGAATAGCCCTGCCGCCAGCTATATATCGGGGCAGGTGGTGTGGGTCGACGGCGGAAACATAGGTGCCGCGATCGCTCGCGAACTCGAGGAAGGAGCCCCGTGGCCGGCTTGACTGACTTCCGGCGGGTCGCGCGTGACGTCTCCAATTGGGGGCGGTGGGGCGATGACGACGAGCTTGGCACGCTGAATTTCATCACGGCCGACAAGGTTGCGCAGGCCGCGAGTCTGGTCAGGCATGGGAAGGTGTTCCCGCTCGGCGTGGACTTCGGGTCGTCAGGACCGCAGGGCGCGTTCGGGTTCCGGCACAATCCCATACATCTCATGACCGTCGACGGCGGGGATGCGAACACGCTGGCGCAATACGGGCCGGTGTGGCCGCAAAACCCGACGGCGAAGCAGATGGGCAAGTACTTCGTCGACAACCTGTTCCGCTTCAACGACGACATGATCATCATGCCGCTGCAGGCGGCGACCCAGTGGGATGCATTGTCCCACGTCTATTACGAGGATCAGCTCTACAATGGTTTCCCGGCGGGGTCGGTGACCAGTCTGGGCGCCTACCACTGCGGCATCGAAAAGGTTGACGTCAAGGGCATCACCTCGCGCGGTGTGCTGCTGGATCTTGTTCGCCATCGTGGCGCGGACGTCTTCCTCGAGCACGGAAACCCGATAACCCCGGAAGAATTGGATGATGTCGTTCGGTCGCAGGGGGTGACGATCGGGCGGGGCGATATCGTGCTGATCCGAACCGGCTGGTGGGCAAGGTTTCTCATGACCCGCAACAAAACGGAACCCTACTCCGGCCTGGACTGGCAGTGCGCTTCGTGGCTGCACGATCACGAGGTCGCCGCGATCGCGGCCGACAATCTCCAGGTCGAAGACCCGGTGTCCGGAGTCGAGGGAGTGTTTCTACCCTTCCACCTACTGACCCTGCGTGACATGGGGCTGACGCTCGGCGAGTACTGGGACCTGACCGCGCTGGCAGCAGATTGCGCCGCCGACGGCGTCTACGAGTTCCAGCTCATCGCGCCACCGCTGAGCATTGTTGGCGCCGTTGGCTCTCCAGTCAATCCTATCGCGATCAAGTAGAGAAGGCGGGCGACGGAGATTCATCGCAGAACGGTGCTGGTCGACGGTCTGGTAACCAGCTATCTGGACGCCGGCGCGGGCGATCCGGTGGTCATGCTTCATGGTGGCGAGTTCGGTGCAAGCGCCGAACTCGGCTGGGAGCGCAACATCGCCGCCCTCGCCGCGCAGTACCGGGTACTGGCGCCGGACCAGTTGGGGTTCGGGCAGTCGGCGAAGGTCATCGACTTCGTCGATGGACGGGGTATGCGGATTCGCCATGTGGCGCGCTTCTGTGAAGTGCTTGGCATTGGCTCGGCACATTTCATCGGCAACTCGATGGGCGCCATAAACCTGCTCACCGACACCACCTCGGATACGCCGCTGCTGCCGGTCCGCACCCTGGCGATCATCTGCGGGGGCGGACAGATCCAGCAAAATCGGCACTTCGACGCGCTCCAGCAGTACGACGCGACCCTGCAGGCGATGCGACGCATCGTCGAGGCGCTGTTCTACAACCCCGGCTATCCGGCCGATGATGATTATGTGCGGCGCCGCTATGAGTCGAGCATCGCTCCCGGGGCATGGGAAGCCGTGGCGGCGGCGCGTTTTCGCCGTCCCGATGCATCTTCGCAGCCGTCCTCAACCCCGTCGACTGCCCGACCCTATGAGCGCATCAATGTGCCAACGCTCGTCGTCGAAGGGGGAGGCGACAAACTCCTTCCCACCGGCTGGGCCGCTGAGATCGCAGAACAGATCGAGGGTGCAAGGTCGGTGGTGGTCGACGAGGCCGGCCACTGTCCGCAGATCGAGCAGTCGGCGGTGGTGAACGGGTTGCTACTGGATTTTTTCGGAAAAGTCTCAGCTCAGAAGATGTAGTCCAGACGGGTCTGCATCCCGGCTGCCTGGTGATAGGTGTTGTGGCAGTGCACCTGCCACAAGCCGGGGTTGTCGGCGACCAGGACCGCGTGGCTTTTCTGCTTGGGCAGCACGACGATGGTGTCCTTGCGGGCCCCGGCACTGCCATCGGCGTTGATCATCTGGAAAGTGTGGCCATGTAGGTGTATTGGGTGATACATCATGGTGGTGTTGTCGAATGTGATGGTCGGCCGCTGGCCCAGTCGCACACGCAATGGATTGGTCCTGTCGTAGGGCTCGCCGTTGATCGTCCATTCGTATCTAGCCATGTTGCCGCCCAATACGACTGGCAACTCGAGGTTGGGCTCAGCCGGGCCCAAGGTGACCGGCGTTGTGGCGGTGAACATCTCGATGGTCCCCACCCGCTTGTTGAGTTCGGCCGGCCGAAATTGCGGGTCGGGTGGGCTGCCGGCCCCGGTGGAGAGCAACGCGCGTGCCACGTCGTTTTTACCTTCAGCAACGGCGACCAGTGGGAAAACGCCGTCGGCGGCGGTCACAGTGACGTCGTAGCGTTCGGCCATGCCGATCAGCAAGGCGTCGACCTGGGTGGGCACCACGGGGTAACCGTCGGTATGGGTGACCGTCATCGAATGGCCGGCCAGCGCGACGCGAAACGCGGTATCGGAGCCGGTGTTGATGAAGCGAATCCTGATCAGCTGGCCCGGTTTCGCGTTGAAGGTGGTGGGAGCATCGGGAATTCGGCCGTTGATCAGATAGTACGGGTAGGCGATATCTCCGGCGTCGCCGCCGAGCAGGTCGCTGGTACCGACGCTGCCCCCTTGAATCTCCGGCATCCCGGCGCTCGGGATCGTACCGGTCGTCCCGCTGGTGTCTGTCGTCCCGGTCGTCGAAGTTGGCGAGGTCGTCGAGGTCGTCGCGGGTGTCGGGGTCGCCCCGGGCGCACTGGATTGAGGGGCGGTCAGCTCGTCGTAGAGTTGTTGCGGAGATTTGCCGACCCCGTCAGTCCAATCATCCATGACGACAATCCATTCCGCGTCGTAGCTGCTCTCGTGCGGATCGTCGATGATGACCGGCAGATACAGCCCCATGTCTTCTTCGAGGCCGACGTGCGGATGACCCCAGTAGGTCCCCGAATCCGGGGCGGAGAACCGGTAAGTGAAGTCCTGGCCGGCATCGATGTTCGGGGTGGCGGGGGCCGCGCCGTCCATGTCGTTACGCAGCGTGATGCCGTGCCAATGCAACGATGTCGGACGATCGAGCCGGTTCGAGACCGTGACCACAAGCTCGTCGCCGATGTTGGCCCGTATCAACGGTCCCGGGATGGTGTTGCCGTAGGCCAGCGTATTGACGATCGGCCCACCCAGGTCGATCTGCACTGGTTGGGCGGTCAAGCTGGCGGTCACGGTGCGCCCGCTGTGTGGCCGGGCTGCCTCGGCCGCGGCGATCGCCGCAGCCAGTTGGGCCGAACTGCTGGTTGCGTTGGTGCTGGATCGGCTGCATCCGGCCAGCGCGAAACCACCGGCAATGCCGGCGGCTATGAAGCCGCGCCTGGTGAGCTGCGCGCTGTCGAAGGGGATCCCGCCTGTGGGCAGCACCGGCATTGACCGCTCCTCACGTTGTCGATCCGTCCCCGAGCGATTTATACCGTGCTCGGGTGCTAAACGGAACGCAAGCGGTGGCGAGGGCACCCGCTAGGTAATTGCCCCAGCGCTCGACACCCTTAAATCAACTGCTTGACTCAACCCCTCCGGCGCCGATTAACTCGTCGGGTGGCCAACGAACTGGATGGCAAAGTAGCCGTAGTGACCGGTGGGGCTTCGGGTCTTGGCCGTGCCACGGCGGAGCGGTTCTTGGCCGAGGGTGCGCGGGTACTCATCGCCGACGTCGAAGACGAGAGGGGTCAGGCTCTGGCAGCAACGCTGGGCCCCAATTCCTTTTTCCGGCGGACGGACGTCTCCGACCCCAACCAGGTTGGGGCGCTGGTGGCCGCCGCGGTTGAGAAGTTCGGCGGCCTGCACGTCATGGTGAACAACGCCGGAGTTTCTGGCACCATGCACCGCCGATTCCTCGACGACGACCTCGCCGATTTCCACCGCATCATGGCGGTCAACGTCCTGGGTGTGATGGCAGGTACCCGAGACGCCGCCCGGCACATGGCCGCCAACGGCGGGGGATCCATCATCAATATGACCTCGATCGGCGGTATTCAGGCCGGCGGCGGCGTCATGACGTACCGCGCGTCGAAAGCCGCGGTCATCCAGTTCACCAAATCCGCGGCAATCGAGTTGGCGTACTACGAGATTCGGGTCAACGCCATCGCGCCGGGCAACATACGCACGCCGTTGCTGGCGACATCGGCGGTGAATATGGATCCCGCGGAGATCGAGCGGTATGAGGCGTCGATCCGCGAGACGATGCGGGCCGACCGGCCGCTGAAGCGCGAGGGCACGCCCGACGACATCGCGGAGGCAGCGCTCTATTTTGCCGGCGACCGGTCGCGCTACGTCACCGGAACCGTATTGCCGGTGGACGGGGGGACGGTCGCGGGCAAGGCGATCCGGTCCAAGAAACGCGAGGGATGACCTTTGAGCAGGTCTCGAACGTGACGCAGCAGTCACGTTCGGGCTCCAGCGTGACTGCTGCGTCACGCTGGAGGGTCAAGAACTGGCGGGTGTACACCGGCAGGCACACAGAATATCCTCAACCGCAGCGGTACTCGCAGATCACCGCTAATGCCCGAAACCAAATGCTAACGAGCGATAAGCGGCCTGCCGAAAACCGTAATAGAACCGAGGGGACCATGGCTAAAGACAACCCGGACGAAGGCGAAGCCCCGATTATCGGCGGTATGGCCGACGCGGCGATGCACATGTACGCCGCCGCGATCGCCGCATTGCCTGACGATGACGACGACGATTTCCGTCCCCGAGTCGAGGTGATTCTCACCGGCTTGCGCAAGCTGCAGAAAACACTGACCGACGCGGCAGCACGAAACAGGCTCACCCCCCGGGTGATCGTTGCGCTCAGCGAAACTCGGCAGCGTTATGACGATTTGATGGAACGTGCCGCGACCGCACCGGGGTCCACGTTGGGCCAGCAGCTGTATGTGGCACGCCGTCGCGCCAAACTATCGGCCAAGGAGACGGCCAACGGAGCCGGATTGCGCGCGGACCTGCTGAACGACTTGGAAGCCGGTGAGATCCCGACCGAGGACGAGACGGTGAAGGTCAAAGGACTGATCGAGGCTCTCAGCGGCGGTTCACCGGAAATCGCTGACGTTGAGCACGAGCGGTTCCACATCGAGTCGTTCGATG
>Ga0209693_10000198_pt1 | contig 23341 bp, 22 predicted proteins | sample HubBroMetageWRM3_FD_188345 | JGI IMG/M metagenome (GOLD analysis project Ga0209693, IMG submission 188345) | Warmed soil microbial communities from the Hubbard Brook experimental Forest, New Hampshire - Hubbard Brook CCASE Soil Metagenome WRM 3... | ecosystem: Environmental > Terrestrial > Soil... | reverse complement strand
GCAGAGCGCAGCGATGAGGAGGAGCGGCGCAGATGGCCCGCGCCGGCGACGATGCAGAGCGCAGCGATGAGGAGGAGCGGCGCAGATGACTGCTGAGACAACCGCCGAGGGCTCGTCGCTTGCCGCACTGAACAAGGGGGAGCTGTTCGCGTCCTTCGACGTCGACGCCTTCGAAGTTCCGCACGGCCGCGACGAGATCTGGCGGTTCACCCCGCTGAAGCGGCTGCGTGGCCTGCACGACGGTTCGGCGCCTGCCACCGGGCGCGCCCGGATCGACGTGAGCGCGCAGCCCGGCGTGCAAGTGGAGGCCGTGCATCGAGGTGACGAGCGGCTGGGGCGCGGCGGTGTTCCCGCTGACCGCGTTGCCGCCCAGGCGTTTTCGTCGTTCAACTCCGCCACCCTGGTCACCATAGGTCCGGACACCGCTGAGCCGGTGAACATCAGCGTCACCGGACCCGGCGAAGGCGCCACAGCTTACGGACACCTGCAGATCAGGGTCTTAGAGCTCGGCGAGGCCGTCGTGGTCATCGACCAGCGGGGGAGCGGGACATACGCGGACAACGTCGAGTTCATCGTCGACGACGCCGCTCGGTTGACCGTGGTGTGGATCGCCGACTGGGCCGACGACATGGTGCACGTCAGCGCTCACCACGCCCGGCTGGGCAAGGACGCGGTGCTGCGGCATGTCACCGTCACGTTGGGCGGCGAAGTGGTGCGGATGTCGGCCACCGTGCGCTACTCGGGCCCCGGCGGTGACGCCGAGCTGCTGGGCCTGTACTTCGCCGACGACGGCCAGCACTTGGAATCGCGGTTGCTGGTCGACCACGCGTACCCTGACTGCAAGTCGAACGTGCTGTACAAGGGTGCGCTGCAAGGAGATCCGGCGTCCGAGCTGCCCGACGCGCACACCGTGTGGGTGGGTGACGTGCTGATCCGGGCTGAAGCCACCGGCACCGACACCTTCGAGGTGAACCGCAATCTGGTGCTCACCGACGGGGCTCGTGCCGACTCGGTGCCCAACTTGGAGATCGAGACCGGGGAGATCGTCGGCGCCGGGCATGCCAGTGCCACCGGGCGCTTCGATGACGAGCAGCTGTTCTACCTGCGCTCCCGCGGCATCCCGGAAGACCAGGCCCGCCGGCTGGTGGTGCGCGGCTTCTTCGGCGGGATCATCTCCCAAATCGCGGTGCCCCATATCCGGGAGCGCCTGACCGCAGCCATCGAACACGAACTAGAAATCACTGAATCGAGAGCAACAGCTTCATGACGACTCTGGAAGTCAAAGACCTGCACGTCAGCATTGAGAACCCCAACGCCGTCGAAGGGGACCGCGAGATCCCCATCCTGCACGGCGTCGACCTGACTGTGAAATCCGGTGAGACGCATGCGTTGATGGGCCCCAATGGCTCCGGCAAGTCCACACTGTCCTACGCCATCGCGGGTCACCCCAAGTACCGGGTGACCTCGGGGTCGATCACGTTGGACGGCGCGAACGTCCTGGACATGACCATCGACGAGCGTGCGCGGGCCGGACTCTTTCTGGCCATGCAGTATCCCGTCGAGGTGCCCGGCGTCTCGGTGTCCAACTTCCTGCGCTCGGCGGCGACTGCCATCCGCGGCGAGGCGCCCAAGCTGCGGCTCTGGGTGAAAGAGTTCAAGGCCGCGATGGCCGCACTCGAGATCGACCCGGCCTTCGCAGAGCGCAACGTCAACGAGGGCTTCTCCGGCGGTGAAAAGAAACGCCACGAGATCCTGCAGCTGGAACTGCTCAAGCCCAAGATCGCGATCCTCGACGAGACCGACTCCGGATTGGACGTCGACGCGTTGCGGGTAGTGAGCGAGGGCGTGAACCGTTACGCCGAATCCGGTTGGGACGATGGCACCGGCGAGCCGGTGCGGGGCGGCATCCTGTTGATCACGCACTACACCCGCATTCTGCGCTACATCCATCCGGAATACGTGCATGTGTTCGTCGGCGGCCGCATCGCCGAATCCGGTGGGTCGGAGCTGGCCGACGAACTCGAGCAGAACGGCTACGTCCGCTTCACCCAAGCAGCTGCCGGAGCCTGAGTATGACCGCGTCGACCCCGCTGGACCTCACGGCAATCCGCGCCGATTTCCCGATCCTGAAGCGCATCATGCGGGGTGGAAATCAGTTGGCGTACCTGGACTCTGGCGCCACGTCGCAGCGCCCGTTGCAGGTGCTCGACGCCGAGCGGGAGTTCCTGCTGACATCCAACGGCGCGGTGCACCGTGGTGCGCATCAGTTGATGGAAGAGGCCACCGATGCCTATGAACAGGGCCGCGCGGAAATCGCGGCGTTCGTCGGTGCGGATGCCGATGAGCTGGTGTTCACCAAGAACGCCACCGAGTCGCTCAACCTGGTGTCGTATGTGCTGGGCGACAATCGGTTCGACCGGGCCGTGGGGCCCGGTGACGTCATCGTCACCACCGAGCTCGAGCATCACGCCAACCTGGTCCCGTGGCAGGAGCTTGCCCGGCGCACCGGCGCCACGTTGCGCTGGTACGGGATCACCGGCGGTGCAAAGGAAGCCGGGCGTATTGACCTGGACTCGCTGCAACTCGACGAGCGCGTCAAAGTCGTTGCATTCAGCCATCACTCCAACGTGACCGGGGCGCTGGCGCCGGTCCGCGAGCTGGTTGCCCGGGCCAAGGCCGTGGGCGCTCTGACGGTGCTCGACGCCTGCCAGTCGGTGCCCCACCAGCCGGTTGATCTGCACGCGCTCGACGTTGACTTTGCCGCGTTCTCCGGACATAAAATGTTGGGCCCCAATGGGATCGGTGTGCTGTACGGCCGGCGCGAGCTGTTGGCCGCCGTGCCCCCATTTCTTACCGGTGGTTCGATGATCGAGACGGTCACCATGGAAGCCACGACTTACGCGCCTCCGCCGCAGCGGTTCGAGGCCGGTACCCCGATGACCTCGCAGGTGGTCGGGCTGGCCGCCGCGGCGCATTACCTGGGCGCGATCGGCATGGACGCAGTCGACGCCCATGAACGCGAGCTGGTCGCCGCGGCCATCGACGGCCTGTCCGGCATCGACGGCGTGCGCATCATCGGTCCGACGTCGATGGAAAGCCGTGGCTCGCCGGTATCCTTCGTCGTCGACGGCGTGCACGCGCACGACGTCGGGCAGGTGCTCGACGACGACGGTGTCGCGGTGCGAGTCGGGCACCACTGCGCGTTGCCGCTGCACCGCAGGTTCGGCGTGGCGGCCACCGCGCGAGCGTCGTTCGCGGTGTACAACACCGCCGACGAGGTCGACCGGTTGGTGGCCGGCGTGCGCCGGTCCCTGGACTTCTTCAGCAGGGCGTGAGCCGTGCGTCTGGAGCAGATCTATCAGGACGTGATCCTCGATCACTACAAGCACCCGCAGCACCGCGGTTTGCGAGAGCCGTTCGGCGCGCAGGTGTCTCACGTCAACCCGATCTGCGGTGACGAGGTGACCCTGCGGGTCGCGTTGTCCGAGGACGGCGAGAGCGTCGCCGACGTTTCCTATGACGGGCAAGGCTGTTCGATCAGCCAGGCGGCCACCTCGGTGCTCACCGAGCAGGTGATCGGTCAGAGCGTCGGCGAGGCGCTGAAGACCATCACCGCTTTCACCGAAATGGTCTCGTCACGAGGGGCCATCGAGGGCGATGAGGATGTCCTGGGCGACGGAGTGGCGTTCGCCGGCGTCGCCAAATACCCGGCGCGAGTGAAATGCGCGTTGCTGGGCTGGATGGCTTTCAAAGACGCACTGGCCCAGGCCAGTGCAGACAAGCACGCACTGGCCCAAGCCGGTGCCGAAAAACCAACCCCAACCAATGGAAGCGATGGATCATGAGTGAAACCAGCGCACCCGATGACGAGACGCTCTTCGATCTCGAGGAGGCGATGCGTGACGTCGTCGACCCGGAATTGGGGATCAATGTCGTCGATCTGGGACTGGTCTACGGCCTGAACATCGAACAGGGCGACGAAGGAACCGTCGCCCTGATCGACATGACGTTGACGTCGGCGGCCTGCCCGCTGACCGACGTCATCGAAGACCAGTCACGCAGCGCGTTGGTCGGCAGTGGTCTGGTCAACGACCTGCGGATCAACTGGGTCTGGAACCCGCCGTGGGGCCCGGACAAGATCACCGAGGACGGGCGCGAACAGCTCCGCGCCCTCGGCTTCACCGTCTAACCGACCGCAGCCCGGCGATCACCCGTGCCGGTGCGGCCCGCCTTCGCCCATGCATTTGCCGTCGTTGGCCGGCCTCAGGTTGATCGTGGTCGCCTGGAGCGTGCCGCTAGTGTCTTGGGTTCCCAACGCGGTCAGGCACTTGCCCGCAGTGATCGCCTGAGTGCTGCCGGCGACTTGCTTGGTGTATCTGGTCTGGTCGGTGACCGTCACCGATGTCTGTGATGTGTTCCCGCCGGCGTCGGTGCTCGTGACCTTGATGGTGTTACCAGCGACCGAAGCCACCGCGCCCTGGACCCCCGGTCGCTTCGCGGGCGCCGTCGTCGGTGCGCCGGAAGGCCCACCCGGCGCGGCTTCCCTGCCGGGCGGGCATTTGCCGTCGACGGCGGGGCTGACGCGCACGGATCCCGCCGTGATCGGTTGGTCGCCCTGGGATCCGCCATGGGCGGGTCGCACGCTTACGCAGCTGCCTGCGGTGACGTCGGTCAGTGCGGCCGGAGTAGCCTCACTGACTTTCGTCGACGCGGTGAAGTCGACCGTGGCGTTGCCGTTTTTCTGGGTGACCTGGGCTGCGTTGCCCGATACCGATGCGATCAGTCCGCTGACGTGCGCTTGGCCGGTTGCTGGTGGCGCCGAGGAAGATGGCGGCGTCGTTGACGGGGGCGCCGCAGTGGCGCCTGGCGAACTGGTGCTTGGTGATGTCGTCGGGCTTGATGTGTTCGACGAACCGCACGCCGCGATGGACAGTGCAGTGACTCCGGTGACCGCGATGATCGCGAATCGGGCCAGCCGGGGTGGGCGGTAACTGACAGATATCAACGTTGCTCCGATCGTGGGTAGGCCTGAAGACGTGGGTAGGCCTGAAGACCAGATTTACCGACTGGAGCTGTGCGCAGTCTGTGCGAAGTTATGTGTTGCTGAAGGATTGATGCTTGCCAAGCTCAGAACGCGTCTTCGGAGAGGCGCATGATCTCATCGTCCATCGACTCGATGACGCCGCGCACCGAGGTCAGTTTCGGAAGCATGTTCTTGGCGAAGAACTCCGCGGTGGTGATCTTGCCTTGATAGAACATCTCGTCGCGCTTCGACGGCGCGTCTCCCAGCGCGGCGCGTGCGACACCGGCTTGCACCAGCAATCGCCAGCCGATCAGCAGGTCGCCGACGGCCAGCAGGTAGCGCACCGATCCGAGGCCAACCTTGTAGATATCCGTGGGCTGTTGCGCGGCGGCCATCAGATACCCGGTCAGTGCGCCCGTCATCGCGGTCACGTCCTCGAGCGCGGTTTGCAGCAGCTGGGCCTGTGATTTCGCCGCGTCAGAACAGTTATCGATGGTTTGACTGATCTGAGCTGTCACAAACTGCAACGCCGAACCGTGGTCGCGGACGATCTTGCGGAAAAAGAAGTCCAGCGCCTGGATCGCGGTAGTGCCTTCGTAGAGCGAGTCGATTTTGGCGTCACGGATGTACTGCTCGAGCGGATAGTCTTGCAAAAATCCTGAGCCACCTAGCGTTTGCAGCGACTCGGTCAGGATTTCGTAGGCCCGCTCCGAGCTCACCCCTTTCACGATCGGCAGCAGCAGATCGTCGACCCGGTGCGCCATGTCGTGATCTGCGCCCGAAACCCGTTGTGCGACATCGTCGTCTTGGTGTGCGGCGGCATACAGATAAAGTGCTCGCAGCCCCTCCGCGTACGCCTTCTGGGTCATCAGGCTGCGGCGCACATCGGGGTGGTGCATGATCGTGACCCGTGGCGCGGCCTTGTCGGTCATCTGGGTCAGATCTGCACCCTGGACGCGCTCCTTGGCATAGGCCAGCGCGTTCAGGTAGCCGGTGGACAACGTCCCCGCGGCCTTGACGCCGATCGTCATCCGGGCGTGCTCGATCACGGTGAACATTTGCGCGATCCCGTTGTGCACGCCGCCGACCAAGTAGCCAACGGCCGGCACGTCGGTGGCGCCAAACGTCAATTCGCATGTCGGGGAGGACTTCAGGCCCATCTTGTGTTCCAGCCCGGTGACGAACACTCCGTTGCGGGAACCGAGTTCAAACGTCTCGGGGTCGAAAAGATAGTTGGGCACGTAGAACAGGCTCAACCCTTTGGTACCCGGACCGGCGCCAACAGGGCGGGCCAGCACCAGATGGAAAATGTTCTCGGCGGTATCGCCGACATCGCCACCGGAGATGAATCTCTTGACGCCCTCGATGTGCCAGGTGCCATCGGGTTGTTCGATGGCTTTGGTGCGGCCCGCACCGACGTCGGAGCCCGCATCGGGTTCGGTGAGCACCATGGTGGCTTGCCAGCCGCGCTCCACGCCCACTGCGGCCCACTGCCGCTGCTCGTCGTTGCCCTCCTCATAAAACGCCTGGGACAGCACCGGGCCCAGGACGAAGAAGGCCGCGGAGGGATTGGCGCAGAAGATCATTTCGTTGACCGCCCAGGTCAGCGGGGGTGGCGCAGGCATGCCGCCGATCTCCTCGGGCAGGCCCAGCCGCCACCACCCGGCCTCCTTGATCGCGTCCACCGTTTTCACCAACTCGGCCGGCACGCTGATGGTGTGCGCTGCCGGGTCGAATACCGGCGGATTGCGGTCCGCAAAGGCGAAGGATTCGGCCACCGGACCTTCTGCCAAGCGAGCGGACTCGGCCAATATCGTTCGAACCGTGTCCTCGTCGAGGTCGCTGTAGCGTCCGGTGCCCAGGACAGCGCCTACATCAAGAACCTCGAACAGGTTGAATTCGAGATCGCGAACGTTGGCGATGTAGTGGCCCAAGGCGATTCCCTCCACTCCGGCTGAAAAGCCCCAAGTCTGTCCGAGTTGGGACCTAAGTCTCGCCGAGTTGCTAAAGCGTACGCAACCGTAACCTGAGGTACGGCATCGTCGGGCGCGAAGAACCGACCGGCCTGGGAACATGACACCAGCTCGGAGCGTTATCGCAGACGTGACTACACGAGACCTCACTGCTGAGCAGTTCAACGAAACACTCGAGAGCAACGACATCGTGCTCATCGATTTTTGGGCGTCGTGGTGCGGACCGTGCCGCCAGTTCGCGCCGGCGTTCCAGGCGTCGTCGGAGAAGCACCCCGACGTCGTGCACGCCAAAGTCGACACCGAAGCCGAACAACAGCTGGCAGCGGCCGCCCAGATCCGGTCCATCCCCACGCTGATGGCGTTCAAAAAGGGCAAGCTGCTGTTCAACCAGGCCGGCGCACTGCCGCCGGCGGCACTAGAGGACCTGGTGCAGCAAGTCAAAGCCTTCGACGTCGAGGCCGCTCAAGTCGATGCCGAGTAAGGCTGAGTCGGCTCGCGTCGAACCTGATCAGACCAGTTGCTGCTGAAAGTTCACGCCATTACGTAGCGGCACCGCTGCGTCACGGCTTTCGGCGACACGGATATAGATGGATTTCAGTGTCGCCATGTAGCGCGTCACCGATTCGCGGGCAATCGGATTGTTCGGGAAAAACACAATCACGTGCGTCTCCTTCTCGTATCGATTCACCCGTAAATCGAATCGAGCCGGAACCCCGCCGTCGTGGTAGATCATCATATTCGACCCGCCCCAGTCAGAGTTGACGAAAGTGGAAAGGGGAGGAATGCTGGCATCGAGGTGAAACAGCAAAGGAACGCGCCGCTGAGGCATCCGCAGCCATGGCGCTAATTCCAGTATGCGATTGAACGGTACATTCGCCAGATGTTTGCCCGAATCGAACGACTCTTGTGCAGCACGGGCGGTATCACCGAAAGACGATGCATTGACCGGGATGGTGATGGGGACAAAGCCCGTGAACCAACCCGTCGTCGTAAATTCCGTTTGAGTGCTACGGGTATCGTGTGCAATTATTCCATAATATGTTTCAGCGCCGGTCAGCTCGTATTGCGCAAGAGCGGCGCAGGCGAACACGCCACCGCTGAAACGGGCACCCGCCGCTAGGCAGGTGGCTTCAAATGCGGCTGTCTGTCGCTCGTCCATAACCTGCACGAACATTAGCTGGCTGTTCCCCGACCCATCGCCGAGTGACACCGGGGTGTCCGGAAGGGTTCCGTCATTTTTCTCGAAGAAGTCGACCCAATCCCGTACCTGCGGGGAGTCCAAGGTCAGAGCGGATGTGTGCTGGTGCTGCCGGACACAGTAATTCTCATAGCTGCCCGCGGGTCGCAGCGGGATAGGCGCTTCGCCCGCCAGCAGGGCGGTATACATCAGATAGAACTCCATGCGCATCGCACCAATGAATTGCGCATCGATATAGAGATGATCAACACTCAAACAGAAGGTGAAGTCCTCCGCACGCTGAATGATGGCGAAACGAAAGCAATCCCACTGCAACGGACTCGGCGTGGCCAATATATGCTCGCGCCAGGCTGCCGGCGTCATCTCACCAAGTTCAATTGGAACACATTGAATATCGGCGGGATCGCGGAATGTGTGCCGGATGAACTGGTCGTTATCCGTGTGCTCAAACCAACTGTGGTAGGTGTCATGCCGACGAAGATGCGCATTGATGACGTAAGTCAGGACCCGGACGTCGCACTGGCCGGGTATGTCCCAACTGCCAATGCAAAGCCGGGACATATCAACTCCACGGGCCGCGTGGTCGCGAAAGTTACGGAGGTGCCGAGCTTGCTGATGGCTGGGTGGCACCGCGCTTACGGGGGCCTCCCGGGCCTGGGCAAGCGAGGTGGGCGAGGGCTGCCACGATATGACCCGACCTGGGTCCGGCACCCAGTCGCTGATGGCCCCGAAGGCCTCCTCTCCCGGGACGAACACATACCCTCCCCAATGATTCACCGCCTGTGTACCAGCGGATTTTTCGAGGTGACCGACACGCCATCGTGACGTTTCCAACGCGGAAGCACAACATTACACAGCTAACCAAGCCGAACACCGGCGATTCACCTACCCAAAACAAGGGCGATCCTCAATATTCATACCCGCGACCCGGTCGTCGAAACCGCGATGTGCACAGCTCGTGGACCGACGGCCGCGCTACCTGCCGATCAATCAGCTTGATGTACGAGCCAACGCCCGGTCGGGGTAGCATCCGCCCATGTGGGGCACGGTGCTGGCGATTGCCCTGGTGGCGGCGGCAGACCCGGTGCGGATCGGGATCGCTGTGCTCTTGTTCTCGCGGTCGCGGCCCGTGTTTCATCTGGTCGCGTTGTGGCTTGGCGGTATGACGGTTGGCGTGGTCCTGGGGATGGGCGTGCTTTTCGGGCTGCACGACGTCGCGCTCGGGGTCATGCAGCGGGTGGAGCTGGCCGCAACAAGCTCCACGGTGGCGCACATTCAGATCGTGGCGGGTGTGCTCGCGCTGCTGGTGGCGGTACCGATCGCGGTTGGCTTTCCGGCACGTCAACACGCTCGAGTGGCAATCCCTGTCGACGATCCGTCGTGTCAGGCCGCGCCGAGCGCATTCTCGCGATTGTCGACGCGCGCCCTGGATGCGCTGCAAGCCGGCCCGCTGTGGATCACGTTCGTCGTCGGAGTTTGCCTCACGACAGACTTCCGCTACTTGGCGGTGCTCACCGCCATCCTGGCTTCGGGAGCCGCTGTGGGCACCCAAGTCAGCGCAGCCGCGGTGTACACGGTCGTGGGACTGGCGTTCGTCGAGATCCCGCTTGCCTGCCAGCTGGCGGCGCCCGCGGGCACTGGCGCGGTGATGTCGCGCGTGCATGACTGGGTGAAGGCTCGCAGGCGGGCGGTTCTCGGCGTCATCGTCGCTTTGCTGGGGGTCTTCCTGATGACCACCGGGGTGGCCCACGTCTGAGCGGTAGCCGCTCGCCGCCAGATCGCCAGTGCCGCCAATAGTCCAGCAAAATGAATCCCGGTGGGATTACGGCGCTGCGCGCCGGGCATCGCATGCGGGTGTGCGCTGCCCTACGCGTTACCTTTCTTGGGTGAATTTGGTACTCGTTGAACATCCGCGACCCGGGGTCGCGTTAATAACCCTCAATCGGCCGGAGCGAATGAATTCCATGGCGTTCGACGTCATGGTTCCGCTTAAACAGGCCCTCGAGAAAGTGACGTATGACAATTCGGTACGAGTGGTGGTGCTGACCGGGGCGGGGCGAGGGTTCTCCTCAGGCGCCGATCACAAGTCGGCGGGCAGCGTGCCGAACGTCGACGGGTTGACCCGCCCGACGTACGCGCTGCGTTCCATGGAGCTTCTCGACGACGTCATCTTGATGCTGCGGCGGCTGCACCAACCGGTGATCGCCGCGGTCAATGGCCCGGCCATCGGAGGTGGTCTGTGTTTGGCGCTGGCCGCCGACATTCGGGTGGCCTCCACCGGCGCCTACTTCCGGGCCGCCGGGATCAACAACGGGCTGACCGCCAGCGAACTGGGGCTGAGCTACCTATTGCCCAGGGCCATCGGCGCGTCTCGAGCGTTCGAGATCATGCTCACCGGCCGCGACGTCACCGCCGAGGAAGCCGAGCGGATCGGGCTGGTGTCATGTCAGGTGCCGGAAGGCCAGCTGCTGGACACCTGCTACGCGCTCGCGGCACGGATCGCAGCGTTCTCCCGCCCGGGAATCGAGTTGACCAAACGCACACTGTGGAGTGGACTAGACGCCGCTAGCCTGGAAGGGCATATGCAAGCCGAAGGCCTGGGACAGCTTTACGTCCGCCTGCTCACTGCCAACTTCGAAGAAGCGGTTGCCGCACGCGCAGCGCGGCGCCCGGCGGCTTTCACCGACGACAAGTAGACAAGTAACAGTCAGTAAGGAGAGCAATCGTGATCACGGCCACGGACCTCGAGGTCCGCGCCGGTGCGCGCATCTTGCTCTCACCCGACGGCCCGGACCTGCGTGTGCAGCCCGGCGACCGGATCGGGCTGGTGGGGCGCAACGGCGCCGGCAAGACCACCACTTTGCGCATCCTGGCGGGGGAGACTGAGCCGTATGCCGGGTCGGTCACCCGCGCCGGCGAAATCGGTTACCTGCCACAGGATCCCAAAGAGGGCGATCTCGAGGTTCTGGCCCGTGACCGAGTGCTGTCGGCCCGCGGACTCGACGTGCTGCTCACCGACCTGGAGAAGCAGCAGGCGTTGATGGCCGAGGTCGCCGACGACGACGCGCGTGACCGCGCGATCCGTCGTTACGGCCAGCTCGAGGAGCGGTTCGTCGCGTTGGGCGGCTACAGCGCGGAAAGTGAAGCCGGCCGGATCTGCGCGAGCCTCGGCCTGCCCGAGCGGGTCCTGACACAGCAATTGCGCACCCTGTCCGGGGGGCAGCGCCGCCGGGTGGAGCTATCGCGCATCCTGTTTGCCGCGTCGGAAGGCGGCGCAGGAGCTTCAGGTTCAGGGACCACGCTGCTGCTCGACGAACCCACCAATCACCTCGACGCGGATTCGCTGGGCTGGTTGCGGGATTTCTTGCGGGGACACACCGGCGGGCTGGTGGTGATCAGCCACAACGTCGACTTGGTCGCCGATGTCGTCAACCGGGTATGGTTCCTGGACGCTGTTCGCGGCGAGGTCGACGTCTACAACATGGGCTGGCAAAAGTACCTGGACGCCAGAGCCACCGACGAGCAGCGTCGCCGACGGGAACGCGCCAACGCCGAACGTAAGGCCGCGGCGCTGCGCACGCAAGCCGCCAAGTTGGGCGCCAAGGCCACCAAAGCCGTTGCGGCCCAGAATATGTTACGTCGTGCCGATCGGATGATGGCCGAACTCGACGCGGAGCGGGCCGCCGACAAGGTGGCCCGGATCAAGTTTCCTACTCCGGCCGCGTGCGGCCGCACACCGCTGGTGGTCAAGGGGCTGAGCAAGTCGTACGGGTCGCTTGAAGTATTCAGCGGCGTCGATCTGGCGATCGACCGCGGCTCCCGCGTGGTCGTGCTGGGGCTCAACGGCGCAGGCAAAACCACAATGCTGCGCTTGCTGGCGGGCACCGAGAAGCCCGACACCGGAGGCCTCGAGCCCGGACACGGTCTGCGGATCGGCTATTTCGCGCAGGAGCACGACACCCTCGACAACGGCGCGACAGTCTGGCAGAACATCCGCCACGCGGCACCAGAATCCGGGGAGCAGGATTTGCGCGGCTTGCTGGGGGCGTTCATGTTCAGCGGTCCGCAGCTCGACCAACTGGCCGGCACGCTGTCCGGTGGGGAGAAGACCCGTCTTGCGCTGGCCGGTCTGGTCGCGTCCACGGCGAACGTGCTGCTGCTCGATGAACCGACCAACAATCTCGATCCCGCGTCCCGCGAACAGGTGCTTGATGCGCTGCGCAGCTATCACGGCGCTGTGGTGCTGGTAACACACGACCCCGGGGCGGCCGAGGCGCTCGACCCGCAACGCGTGGTGCTACTGCCCGACGGCACCGAGGACTACTGGTCCGACGAGTATCGGGACCTCATCGAGCTGGCCTGATCGATCGGATAAGTAGCCGCAGGCGATTTCGGCCAAAGCCTTCCGTCATCCGCAATGGGTTCTTACGCTGATTGGTTGGAATCGTGTTGCAGCGTGGAGGGGCACGTGGGAAAACCAACGAGAAAGACAAAGAAGACGCGAGATCAGTTGTTGGGCGAGTTGCGCGACGAGTACGAGCGGGGGGCCAGTATCCGCAACCTGGCAGCCACCACCGGCAGGTCGTACGGATCCATTCACAGCATGCTGCGCGAGTCGGGTACCGCGATGCGCAGCCGCGGCGGCCCTAACCACACCGCACAGCCCCGGTAATCCCTGCGAGCTGGGGGCGCCACCCGCTTGCCGGGGGGTTAGGCTCGCGGCCCAGAATCATTGCGGCGCACGGAGTTCTCTGCCAAGTCGAGGACGGCGGCAAGTCGCTGCGGGTCTTCGCCGGATGCCAACCGGGCCACCAAACCGTCGAGAACAAGTTCCAGGTAACACTGCAGGACGTCATCAGGGACGTCGTCGCGCACCCGGTGTGCCTCCTTTTGCCTGCGTAGCCTTTCGTGGGTCGCCGCTGCCAGTTCCGCGGAGCGCTCAGCCCATCCTCGGCTGAATGCGGGGTCGTTGCGCAGCTTGCGTGCGATCTCCAACCTGGTGGCAAGCCAGTCGAACTGGTCGGGCGCAGCAAGCATGTCGCGCATGACTTGGATGAGACCCTCGCGGGACGCGACGTCGGCCATCCGCTCCGCGTCCTGATGCGCCAGCGCGAAGAACAGTGCGTCCTTGTCGCGGAAGTGGTGGAAGATCGCGCCGCGCGACAAACCGATCGCCTTTTCCAACCGCCGGACCGTGGCTTTTTCGTAGCCGTATTCGGCAAAGCAACGACGAGCGCCGTCGAGGATCTGACGGCGGCGAGCCGCCAGATGGTCCTCGCTGACCTTGGGCACGGGTGCGCGTTAGCCCGACTTCAGCATGTTGCGCAGCACGTACTGCAGGATGCCGCCGTTGCGGTAGTAATCCGCTTCTCCGGGGGTGTCGATGCGCACCACCGCGTCGAACTCCACCGTGTTTCCAGCGTCTCCGCCGGTACCTTTGCTGGCCTTGACGTGCACCGTCTTTGGTGTCTTGCCGTCGTTCAGCGCGTCGATACCGGTGATGTCGAACACCTCGGTACCGTCCAGTCCCAGCGACGAAGCCGACTCGCCTTCCGGGAACTGTAGCGGGATGACACCCATGCCGATCAGGTTGGAGCGGTGGATGCGCTCGAACGACTCGGTGATCACCGCCCGCACGCCCAGCAACGACGTGCCCTTGGCCGCCCAGTCCCGTGACGAACCGGACCCGTACTCCTTGCCGCCGAGCACCACCAGCGGAATGTTTTCTGCCGCATAGTTTTGCGCCGCGTCGTAGATGAATGCCTGGGGGGCCTTCCCGTTTTCGGGGTCTTGGGTGAAGTCCCGGGTGTACCCGCCGGAAACGTCGTCGAGCAACTGGTTGCGCAACCGGATGTTGGCGAACGTGCCGCGAATCATGACCTCGTGATTGCCGCGCCGCGACCCAAAGGAGTTGTAGTCCTTGCGCTGCACGCCGTGCTCGTCGAGGTACTGCGCTGCCGGGGTGCCCGGCTTGATGCTGCTCGCGGGCGAGATGTGGTCGGTGGTCACCGAATCACCGAGCAGCGCCAGCACGCGGGCGCCGCTGATGTTGCCGACCGGCTCAGGCTCGGCGGACATCCCCTCGAAGTACGGTGGCTTGCGCACGTACGTCGAATCCGCATCCCACTCGAAGGTGTTGCCGCTGGGCGTGGGCAGGTTGCGCCAGCGCTCGTCGCCCTTGAAAACGTCGGCGTAGTTCTTGACGAACATCTCCTGGTTGATCGCCGAGGCGATGGTGTCCGAGACTTCCTTCTGCGACGGCCAGATGTCTTTCAAATAGACATCTTTGCCTTCTTTATCCGTCCCGAGTGGCTGGGTTTCGAAGTCGAAGTCCATGGTCCCAGCCAGTGCATAGGCGATTACCAGCGGTGGCGAAGCCAGGTAGTTCATCTTCACATCGGGGTTGATGCGGCCCTCGAAATTCCGGTTGCCCGACAGCACTGCTGCCACCGAAAGGTCGTTGTCGTTGACCGCCTTTGAAATCTCATCCGGTAATGGGCCGGAGTTGCCGATACAAGTGGTGCAGCCGTAGCCGACCAGATAGAAGCCCAGTTTCTCCAAGTAGGGCCACAGACCGGACCGGTCGTAATAGTCGTTGACCACCTGCGAACCCGGCGCCATGGTGGTTTTCACCCATGGTTTGGAGGCCAGGCCCTTGTCGACGGCATTGCGGGCCAGCAGCGCCGCGCCCAGCATCACCTCGGGGTTGGAGGTGTTGGTGCACGACGTGATCGCGGCGATCACCACCGCACCATGGTCCAGCACGAACTCGCCGAGTTCCGCGCACTTGACCCGCACCGGGTTGCTCACCCGGCCCTTCGAGTGCGCGGCCGCCGATTGCACTGCGGGGGCGTCGTCGGCGTGGCCGTTCGACAGTTCACCCGGGTCGCTGGCCGGGAACGACTCGTCGACCACCTCGTCCAGCCTGGAGTAGTCCTTCTTGCCGGGATCGTCGCCGACGTAGGTGGGAATGGTCTTGCGGAACGTGGATTTGGCGTCAGTCAACGCGATTCGGTCCTGCGGACGCTTCGGGCCGGCGATGGACGGCACCACTTCGGACAGGTCGAGTTCGAGGTATTCCGAGAACGCCGGCTCGTGTTCAGGGTTGTGCCACATACCTTGTTCTTTGGCGTAGGCCTCGACCAGCGCCAGCTGTTCGTCGGAGCGGCCGGTGAACCGCAAATAGTCGATGGTCTCTTCGTCGATCGGGAAAATCGCTGCGGTGGAACCAAATTCAGGGCTCATGTTGCCCAGGGTGGCGCGGTTGGCCAACGGCACCGCGGCCACGCCGTCGCCGTAGAACTCGACGAACTTGCCGACCACTCCGTGCTTGCGCAGCTTCTCGGTGACGGTCAGCACCACGTCGGTGGCAGTGACACCCGGCTGGATCTCGCCGGTCAACTTGAAGCCGACCACCCGTGGGATCAGCATCGACACCGGCTGACCGAGCATTGCGGCCTCTGCTTCGATGCCCCCCACGCCCCAGCCCAGGACACCGAGGCCGTTGACCATCGTGGTGTGCGAATCGGTGCCCACGCAGGTATCCGGATACGCATCCACTGTCCCTCGCGCGTTCGCGCGGGTCATCACCACACTCGCCAGGTATTCGATGTTGACCTGGTGCACGATGCCGGTGCCCGGGGGCACCACCTTGAAGTCGTCGAACGCGCCCTGCCCCCAGCGCAGGAATTGGTAGCGCTCGCCGTTGCGCTGGTACTCGATCTCGACGTTGCGCTCGAATGCGTCGGCCCGGCCGAACAAGTCGGCGATCACCGAGTGGTCGATCACCAGGTCGGCAGGCGCCAACGGGTTGACCTTGTCCGGATTGCCGCCCAGGTCGCCGACCGCCTCCCGCATGGTGGCCAGGTCGACGATGCACGGCACGCCGGTGAAGTCCTGCATCACGACGCGGGCGGGCGTGTACTGGATCTCAATGCTGGGCTCTGCCTTCGGATCCCAGTTCGCGATGGCCTCGATGTGGTCTTTGGTGATATTGCTGCCGTCCTCGTTGCGCAGCAGGTTCTCGGCCAGGACTTTGAGGCTGTAGGGGAGTTTTTCGGTATTGGGGACGGCGTCGAGACGATAGATCTGGTAGCTCTTGTCGCCGACCTCGAGGGTGTCGCGGGCTCCGAACGAGTTCTCCGAATCTTTGCTAGTCACATCAACTCCCGGGGATTAAATTCTCCCGCCGACGGGCCGTGTCGACGGTGCCTTGCCACTTTAACAGTACGCTTGTCCTGCAATACAGCGGTACCCGTATTCCAGTCTTGTCGCACACGGCGCCTGTTGGAACCCCCTGACGCGGAAGTCGCGTACCGTGCCTGTAGCACTTGTGTAGCCCTTGAGGCAGGGAGGCCACACCATGACCGGGCAAGGTCCTTTCGTCCAACTACCCCAGACGATCCCTGCCTTCCAGCCCGTCCTGCCGCTCTACATACCGCAAGACGTCGACGTGACGGCGATCAAGGCCCAGGTCGCCGATGTCGGTGTCAGCGCGCCACCGGCGGCCATGCCCGGGCTGGTCGACGTGGTGAACCACGCGCACGCCGAGGGCATCAACCTCAAGATCGTGCTGCTCGACCACAACCCCCCGAACGACACACCCTTACGCGATATCTCCACCGTGGTCGGCGCCGACTACCCGGACGCCACGGTCCTGACGCTCAGCCCCAACTTCGTCGGCAGCTACAGCACGCATTTCCCGCGCGTCACGCTCGAGGCAGGCGAGGACATCGCCAAGACCGGCAATCCGGTGCTCTCGGCGCAGCATTTTTCGCATGAGCTCAGCACTCCCGAGTTTCCGTGGAGTGGCTTGACCATCGTTCTGCTGATTGGCGTGCTTGCGGCAGCCGTCGGCACCCGGTTCCTGCAGCTACGCGCCAAGAGGTCAGCAACGCCGGCTCAGCCCGCCGAAACGCAGATCGCAGAGCCCACCAGGGGCCTCTGACCACGCGCGTCGGGATCATCCGGTCCTTTCGGGCCGGCCCACGCGATTCTTCACGGCAAACACGGTAGGTCACCGTTCGGTCACATTAAACGCACGTCCAGGGGGCATTTTGCGGCGCGCGCTTCCAGAGCGTCCTATGTGACGTACGGTGCAAATGATGCTCGTGTTGTCTTTGGCGCTTTTCGAGAAAAGTGTGGCCGGCGCCGCCCGTCCTCGTTGAGCCGTAGGAGATCTGAGTCGAATGACAGGTACCCGTCGTCGCTCCTGCGCGCGACCGACCACGAGGCTGGTCCGGGCCGTCATTCCGTCGGTCCTGAGCTTTGCGTTGCTGGTGTCGATGCCTGTTTTGGCTCCCCCTGTGGCAAACGCCGACCCCGCGGCTGACAGCATGGCCACGCTGATCGCGAACGTCGCCAAGGCCAACCAGGGCCTGGAAGACCTGAATGCCGAAATCCAGACGGAGCAGGAAAGCGTCAACAAGGCGATGGTCGACGTGGAGACCGCGCGGGACAACGCCGGGGCGGCCGAACACGACCTGGAAGCCAGCCAGCAGGCGGTCACGGACGCCAACACGGCAATCGCTGCGGCCCAACACCGCTTCAACACCTTCGCGGCGGCCACCTATATGAACGGTCCCTCGGGCAGCTACCTGACCGCGACCAGCCCCGAAGACATCATCGCCACCGAAAGCGCCGCCCAGACACTGACCGCCAGTTCTCAGGCGGTGATGGACAACCTGCAGCGGGCCCGGACCGAGCAGGTGAACAAGGAGTCGGCGGCCCGGCTGGCCAAGCAGAAGGCGGACAAGGCCGCCGCGGACGCAAAAGGCAGTCAGGATGCCGCGGTGGCCGCGCTCACCGATTCCAAGCGCAAGTTCGACGAACAACGGGAAGCGGTCAATCGGGTGGCTGCCGAGCGCGACGAGGCTCAGGCCAAACTCGAGGCCGCGCGGCAATGGTCGGCGGGTAATGGTGGCCCCGGCGTCCCGCCGTCGGGCGACCGGTGGGACACCGGATCGCCGGGCGCGGCCGTGCCGCCCGGCGGGGGCCGCAGGTGGGATGGCGAATGGGACCCCACGCTGCCGGCGGTGCCCAGCGCCAACATCCAGGGCGACCCGGTCGCGGTGATGAACCAGGTGTTGGGCATCTCGGCCACCTCGACGCAGGTGACCGCCAGCATGGGGAAAAGCTTCCTGCAGGGGCTCGGCATCCTCAAGCCCGATGACACCGGCATCACCAACTCCCCTAACGGGGGACGGATTCCGCGGGTTTACGGCCGGCAGGCCTCCGAATACGTGATCCGTCGCGGCATGTCGCAGCTCGGGGTGCCTTATTCCTGGGGTGGCGGCAACGCCGCGGGGCCGAGTCACGGAATCGACTCCGGGGCCGGCATCACCGGCTTCGACTGTTCGGGTCTGGTCTTGTATTCCTTTGCCGGGGTCGGCATCAAGCTGCCGCACTACTCGGGTTCGCAGTACAACCTGGGCCGCAAGATCCCCTCTTCGCAGATGCGCCGCGGTGACGTCATCTTCTACGGCCCGGGTGGCAGCCAGCACGTGACGCTCTATCTCGGCCAAGGCCAGATGCTCGAGGCTCCCGACATCGGTTTGAAGGTTCGCGTTGCGCCGGTGCGCTCCGGCGGCATGACCCCCTACGTGGTCCGCTACATCGAGTACTGAACGAAGACGAGACGTTGCCGGGAGATATGCGAGCACTTATGCGCCACAAGCGATTTCGTTTGGTCAACCTAGCCTGGATCGCCGCATTGGTGACCGGGCTGATGCTCACGGTCGCCAGCCCGGCCACGGCAGACCCGGGCCAGTGGGACCCGACCCTGCCGGCCGCGGCCAGCGCCGGTGCCCCGGGAGATCCGCTCTCCGTCGCCAACGCTTCGCTGCAGGCCACCGCCCAGGCCACCCAGACCACGCTCGATTTGGGTAAACAGTTCCTGGGTGGGCTGGGGATCAACTTGGGCGGCAGTAATTCCCCCGACGCCACCAACACCAGCCCGAGCCGGATCCCGCGGGCCAACGGCCGGCAGGCAATCGAGTACGTGATCAGGCGGATGGGGTCACAGATGGGCGTGCCGTACTCGTGGGGTGGCGGCACGCTGCAGGGCCCCAGCAAGGGGGTCGGCGACGGCGCCAACATCACCGGCTTCGACTGCTCGGGCCTGATGCGGTACGGCTTCGCCGGGGTCGGCGTGCTGATCCCGCGGTTCTCCGGTGACCAGTACAACGCCGGCCGCCACATTCCTCTCAACGAGGCCAGGCGCGGCGACCTGATCTTCTACGGCCCGGGTGGCAGCCAGCACGTCACCATGTACCTGGGCAACGGTCAGATGCTGGAGGCATCCGGCAGTGCCGCCAAAGTCACGGTGAGCCCGGTGCGCAGGCCCGGTATGACGCCGTTCCTGACTAGGATCATCGAGTACTGAGCCAGGTGTGCTGCCCAGTTAGCGGTCCCGGGCGGGAACCGCGACGTCGACGTAATCCCGCAGGCCTGGAATAGTTGGACGCGGTCGGGTTGAGCCTTGTCGGTTGAGCCCTGTCGGTTGAGCCCTAGAAGGTAAGCGGAAGGTAGTAGTTGATGACATCAGCAGGTGGGCCGCCCCCGGGCGCGAGCGGTTACTCGGGCCCCGGCGGCCCGCCGGCACACGCGGCGCCTGCAGGTGGTGCCGATGGGCTGGCCGCGGAGGTACACACCCTGGAGCGGGCCATCTTCGAGGTCAAGCGGATCATCGTGGGCCAGGACCAGCTCGTAGAGCGGATGCTGGTGGGCCTGCTGTCCAAGGGACATGTGCTGCTAGAAGGTGTTCCGGGCGTGGCCAAGACGCTGGCGGTGGAGACCTTCGCGAAGGTGGTGGGCGGCACGTTCTCGCGTATCCAGTTCACCCCGGACCTGGTGCCCACCGACATCATCGGTACCCGCATCTATCGGCAGGGCAAGGAGGAGTTCGACACCGAGCTCGGTCCGGTGGTGGCCAACTTCCTGCTGGCCGACGAGATCAACCGGGCACCGGCGAAGGTTCAGTCGGCGCTGCTGGAGGTGATGGCCGAACGTCAGGTGTCGATCGGTGGCAAGAGATTCCCGCTGCCCAACCCGTTCCTGGTGATGGCGACGCAGAACCCGATCGAGCACGAGGGTGTCTATCAGCTGCCGGAGGCGCAGCGGGACCGTTTCCTGTTCAAGGTCAACGTCGGGTACCCATCGCCGGAGGAGGAGCGCGAGATCATCTACCGGATGGGCGTCAGACCACCGCAGCCCAAGCAGATCCTGAGCCCGGGCGACCTGCTGCGGTTGCAGGACATCGCGGCCAACAGCTTCGTCCACCACGCGCTGGTCGACTATGTGGTCCGCGTCGTCTTCGCCACCCGCGTACCCGAGCAGCTCGGGATGAACGACGTCAAGAGCTGGATCGCGTTCGGCGCGTCCCCGCGCGCCTCGCTGGGCATCATTGCCGCCGCGCGTTCGCTGGCGCTGGTCCGGGGCCGCGACTACGTGATCCCGCAGGACGTCATCGAAGTCATTCCCGACGTACTGCGGCACCGGTTGGTGCTCACCTACGATGCGCTCGCCGACGAGATCTCATCGGAGATCGTCATCAACCGGGTCCTGCAGACGGTCGCCATGCCGCAGGTGAATGCCGTACCCCAGCAAGGTCATTCGGTGCCTCCAGCGATGCAGGCTGCGGCGGCCAGCGGTCGGTGACCGACTCCAAAACGCCGGCCGTCGTCCATCCGCCGTCGATGCTGCGCGGCGAGATCGATGACCCGAAGCTGTCGGCGGCGCTGCGGACGCTCGAGCTGACCGTCCAGCGCAAGCTCGACGGTGTCCTGCATGGCGATCACCTCGGCCTGATCCCGGGGCCGGGCTCCGAGCCGGGGGAGTCGCGCCTCTACCAGCCCGGCGACGACGTCCGCCGGATGGACTGGGCGGTCACCGCGCGCACCACCCACCCGCATGTCCGACAGATGATCGCCGACCGCGAACTGGAGACCTGGCTGGTGGTCGACATGTCGGCCAGCCTGGACTTCGGCACCGCCTTCTGTGAGAAGCGGGACCTGGCGGTAGCCGCCGCGGCGGCCATCACCTACCTCAACAGCGGTGGCGGCAACCGGCTCGGTGCCCTGGTTGCCAACGGCGCCACCATGACCCGGGTGCCGGCGCGCTCCGGACGTCAGCACCAGCAGACGCTGTTGCGCACCATCGCGACCATGCCCAAGGCGCCGGTCGGGGTGCGCGGTGACCTGGCGGTTGCCATCGACGCGCTGCGCCGGCCGGAACGCCGTCGCGGGATGGCGGTGATCATCAGCGATTTCCTGGGCCCGATCAATTGGATGCGTCCGCTGCGGGCGATCGCGGCCCGCCACGAAGTACTGGCCATCGAAGTGCTCGATCCCCGCGATGTCGAACTACCCGACATCGGCGATGTCGTCCTGCAGGACGCCGAATCCGGGGAGACCCGTGAGTTCACCATCGATGCTGCACTGCGGGACGATTTCGCCAGAGCCGCCGCGGCGCACCGCGCCGACGTGGCTCGCACGATTCGCGGTTGCGGGGCACCGATTATGACTCTTCGCACCGATCGTGACTGGATCGGCGACATCGTGCGTTTCGTGGCCTCGCGCCGGCGCGGCGCGCAGGACGGGCGCCGGTGACGAGTGCATCGACGATGACGGGTCAGCGATGACGCTGCCGTTACTCGGGCCGATGTCGCTGTCCGGCTTCGCACACTCGTGGTTTTTGCTGTTCCTGCTGGTCGCCGTGGCACTGGCTGCGCTGTACATCCTGATGCAGTTGACCCGCCACCGTCGCATGCTGCGGTTCGCCAACATGGAGTTGTTGGACAGCGTCGCCCCCAAGCGGCCGTCGCGGTGGCGGCACCTGCCGGCGATCCTGCTGGTGTTGGCGCTGGTGCTGTTCAGCATCGCGATGGCGGGGCCGACGAACGACGTCCGGATACCCCGCAACCGTGCCGTGGTGATGCTGGTCATCGACGTGTCCCAGTCGATGCGTGCCACCGATGTAGCACCCAACCGGATGGCCGCCGCCCAGGAGGCCGCGAAGGCGTTCGCCGCCGAGCTGACTCCCGGGATCAACCTTGGACTGATCGCCTACGCGGGGACCGCGACGGTACTGGTGTCGCCGACGACCAACCGCGATGCGACCAAGGCCGCCCTGGACAAGTTGCAGTTCGCCGACCGTACCGCCACCGGGGAGGGCATCTTCACCGCTCTGCAGGCCATCGCCACCGTCGGCGCGGTGATCGGTGGCGGCGACACACCGCCGCCGGCGCGCATCGTGTTGTTCTCTGACGGCAAGGAGACGATGCCGACCAACCCGGATAACCCCAAGGGCGCCTTCACCGCCGCGCGCACCGCCAAGGACCAGGGTGTGCCGATCTCGACGATCTCGTTCGGCACCCCGTACGGCTACGTCGAGATCAACGACCAGCGTCAGCCGGTGCCCGTCGACGACGAGACGCTCAAGAAGGTCGCCCAGCTCTCGGGTGGAAACGCCTACAACGCCTCGAGCCTGGCAGAGCTGAAGGCCGTCTACGCCTCGCTGCAGCAGCAGATCGGCTACGAGACCATCAAGGGAGATGCCAGCACGGGCTGGCTGCGGCTGGGTGCGGTGGTGCTGGCGCTGGCGGCGCTGGCGGCGCTCCTGATCAACCGCCGGTTGCCGACCTGACTCGCTCTTTGGGCCGCGAGCGTAAGCGCACTGCGAATTTCGGCTCTTCGCGGTGCGGTTACGCTCGGCGCGCTCGTGCCTCGCGTACCCGGCGGATGACGTCGTCGGGATGGTCCTCAGCTACGACCCTGACCACGAGCCACCCGTAGCGATCCAGCATCTCGAGCCGGCGGATGTCCTTCACGTACTGGCGGCGATCCGATCGATGCTGGTCGCCGTCATACTCGACTGCGACTTTGATGTCCTCCCAGCCCATATCCAGGTACGCCTCTCGCCAGCCCCATTCGTTGCGAACCACGATCTGTGTCTGCGGCCGGGGGAACCCGGCGCGCATTAATAGCAGTCGCAACCAGGTTTCCTTCGGGGACTGTGCTCCGCCGTCGACCAGTGCCAGTGCGGCTCGGGCAGCCGTTGCGAGTGAGTGATCTTTAGTGGTCACGCGACTCGCACCCCATCTCGGGGTTGTTCGGCAGCCTTGCGGCTGCGTCCCTTCCGCGCTTCACG
>Ga0209693_10000197_pt1 | contig 23352 bp, 19 predicted proteins | sample HubBroMetageWRM3_FD_188345 | JGI IMG/M metagenome (GOLD analysis project Ga0209693, IMG submission 188345) | Warmed soil microbial communities from the Hubbard Brook experimental Forest, New Hampshire - Hubbard Brook CCASE Soil Metagenome WRM 3... | ecosystem: Environmental > Terrestrial > Soil... | reverse complement strand
ACAGGGAGCAGACTCAGCCATCCCCAGACCAAGGTGGCCCATGACCACAGAACCCCAAATCGAACCGTTGCGGTCACAGGCGGATGCAGGTAAGGCGGATATTTCTCGACAGCTCGCGAGCTTGGCGGAATACAGAGCGTGACGTAAGACGCAGCGTTACTCGGATACGAAACACCGAAATATTTTCGCGCTGTCGTGTTCGGTCGCCGCCGCTTGCGCTGAATACAGATCTGCCATTTACGTGCGTGTTTGACGCTTGCTTATGACGCGTGCGAGCGCGGCCGTGTGTTCAGGAATGACCTCCCCGGTAGGGCACATTTCCAAGCTGGGCTAGGGGTGGCCTGGTGGGATGCCGCGGCTGCCAGTTTGCGTGCTCCAGCAGTGCAAACCTGTTGGGCACGCGGGCTCGGGGTTACTGCCGGACCGCCACGACCGTAGAATCGCTGCACGATCGTAGGTATAACGACTGGGGCGGGCGCATGCATGTCGATACTGATTATCTAGTCGTGGGAGGGGGTGCGACCGGCCTTGCGTTCGTCGACGCGCTGACGGCCGAGGCGGATGTTGAGGTGACTGTGGTCGACCGCCACCGCGCCCCGGGAGGCCATTGGCTGCACGCGTATCCGTTCGTTCGCTTGCATACGCCTTCGGCGTACTACGGGGTTAACTCGCTCGCTCTCGGCGATGACAGGATCGACCAGGCCGGCGAGAACGCCGGGTACTACGAACGGGCGACCGGCAGCGAAGTCCGCGAGTACTTCGCCGAGGCGGCCGCGCGGCTTGCGCGGACGGGGCGGGTCCGGTTGCTCACCGGCCACGAGCACCTGGGCGGCGGAAGTAACGGCGAGCATGTCAGGGACTTGAGGACGGGGGAGCCTCACGATGTCGTGGTGCGCCGCAAGGTTGTCGATGCTCGCTATCTGGAGGCGTCGATCCCGGCCACCCACGCTCGCCCGTTCGAGGTGGCACCGGGCGCACGGGTCATACCTGTCAACGACCTGCCGCAGACAGCAGGATCGGCTTCCTGCTATGCCGTGCTGGGGGCTGGCAAGACGGCTGCGGACGCCTGCAGCTGGCTTCTGGATAACGACGTTGAGCCAGGCCGGATCCGGTGGATCCGGCCCCGTGAGGCGTGGTTCTATGACCGCCGCCACTTTCAGCCGCTGAAGCAGGTGGGCGCGATCATGGAGGGGCTATCCCTCGACGCCGAGGCCGGTGCCAGTGCGGCGAGCATCGAGGACCTCTTCGAGTCGCTCGAGGCCGCAGGAAGGATGGTGCGCATCGACCCCTCGCGGCCGGCGACGATGTTCCGCGGCACGATGCTCAGTGCCCGCGAGCTTGACGCCGTGCGGCAGATCGAAGACGTCGTCAGGCTGGGCCGGGTGCGACGGATTGAGGCCGACCGGATCGTGCTTGAGCGCGGCGAAACCGAAACCGGCCCGGACGTCCTCCACGTGGACTGCACCGCCCTGGGCTTGAACAACGCCCCCGCCACAGCGATTTTCCAGCCCGGGCGGATCGTGCTCCAGCAGGTGCGCTACCTTTCGCCCACTTTCAACGCCGCGCTCATCGGCTTCGTCGAGGCCAACCGTGACGACGACGCAGACAAGAACCGGCTCTGCCCGCCCAACCCCTACCCGAGCACCATCCAGAACTGGCCTCGCATGATGAGCCGTACGTGGAGGACAGAGGCGCGGTGGCTGAGCGAGCCCGACGTCTCGGCGTGGGTGGCCGCCAGTCGGCTCAACCTTCTGCGGGCGCTTCCCGATCACGCGGCCGAGCCGTCCGTGCAGCCGGCGGTCAAGCGCTTTCTCACGCACGTCAATGCGGCGATCGAGCGGCTTAAGCAATTCGCCGAATCGAGCAATTGAGCATCACCAGGTCGAGCCGTGCCGCCGGTCCTGCATTGACCACTGCATGACAGGTCGTCGGCCTTGTCCGCGGCCGTCCCTTGCGCGGAACTCGCGCATCTCCGGGCTGCGCGTCTAAGGCTCGAACCTGACTCACGCCGACCCGCACGGCGCATACGGATTGCAAGGCACAGAATAGCTGGATCTGGATGCCGATACCCTCACCTGCTCTCCAACTGATCCGCACGCAGATCGGCGGCTCGGGGAGCGGGGGCCGGGGCGCGGTCAATAACTATCCGTGGCCATATGGGCGCCGAGCGGACAGGCAGTGGGTCGTTTGGGGGACTGGCCGCCACGATCGTGTTCTCTTCGGGGCCCCTGCCAGGCTGTCCGCACGCCGCGCACCGCCAGGCTTATTGCTCAGCGTCGTGCCCCGCTGTTCTTCACGCGCCCGCCGGCCTGAGCGTGTCGTCGGCGTCTTCCGGGAATTGCCGGCTTGGAGTCGTCTGCGCCGCATGTCCGTGCGCGGCGTCCGCTGCCGCGTGAAGGGCCAGCGCGACATCGAGCATTACCGCGTCGGCCCCTGCGACACCGCCTGATGACCACGCCTTGAGGATCTGCCGCACTGCGGCGTATGAGCGGGTGGGGCCGTTCGCAAGTTCCTGCACGAGGTCAAGGGCCTTGGTCTCGACCTCCTCATCGGGCACGACGAAGCTCGCCAGACCGAGCTCACCTGCCGTCTCGCCGGTCATCGGAAGCGAGAGCATCGCGTAGAGCACCGCACGTGAGCGGCCGATCCGTTCCGCCATCCGCTGCACGCCGCCCGCCATGGGCATGTTCCCCAGAGAGACCTCGATCTGACGGAGAATCGCGTCCCGTGCCGCCACGATGAAATCGCACGACAGTGCCAGCTCGACACCTCCGCCGAACACGCGGCCGCGAACGGCCGCGACGGTCGGCACCTGCAGCGCCTCAAGCGCGCGAAAGCTCTGGTTGTACTCCGTCATGAGGAGGCGGAACGCGGCGGGGGTCAGGCTTGGCAGCACGGCCGGGTCGCCGCCGCCGCAGAAGTTCGGGCCTTCGGCACGGACGAGGACCGCACGGAGATCCTCAGACGTCGCACTGACGACCGCGTCTCGCAGCTCCTGGTAGAACTCCACGTTGAGGAGGTTGTGCGGCGGATTGCACAGGATAATGTGCCCTACCGCGCCGGACTTCTCATACCTGACAGACGGCATCGTCCTCTCCTTTTCTCTGCGCGGGGGCGGTGTCGCTGTGCTGGCCCGTGACCGGGGCGCACCGTCGGCGGGCACAAGCTGTGGTCTGAGCGCGCTCCCCTGGACCGGATGGAGGCCCTGAGGCTCTGCACCCAAGGCAGTGCCTGATTCTCCCAGGACGAGAAGCGCAAAGGGCGCGCTTACTCCAGGCGCGAGCCGCGCTAGCTGCGCGCCGCAACGAGCGCGCTGACGATGTCGGACCTGCCTGCCGGCCCGGTGATCGTCAACGTCGTGAAGTTGCCAAAAGATCCGGCGGCGCCCTGCCCGAATAGCCGTGCGCGGCCAGCTGCGCCGCGGTCGGAGGCGTCCCCTACGGGTATCGAGACACTTAGATCTGGTGCTTCTGGGTGCTGAAACGGGAACGCGTCCAGGAGCGAGAATAGCCCGTGCCCAAAACGCACAGAGTCGAGTTGATCGGCGACCAGCTCCCCGTCGCCAACCGAGGTATAGATGCCGGTGAACGGGACTCCCTGTTTGTCGAGCGGAATCCCGATCTTCTCTACATGCGCGATCAGTTGATGATCAAGGAAGTAGTCGACCCAAGCCTCTCCATCGCGGCGAGTGAGCGCGATGTCAAGGTGATGCCACTGGTCAGCGGGCACCGGGACCTCTCGGATGATCTGCGTGTACATCTTGCTGAGACCGACCTCGGTGGCGGCGCCGCAATCCGGGTTGCCGACGTTCCCGGTGACAACCGTCGGCAGCCGTTCGATCAGTGCGAAGGCCGTGTCAGATGCGATGAACCAGTCGAACACTTGGCCCGTGCAGAAGTCGAGCATGTTCATCACGACGCCAGCCTGCTGTCCCTGCAACCGTCGGGCCGTGTACTCCGGCCGCGCCGGCCGCTTGGCGGGGTCAAGCCAAGATCCGGACGGCCCGTAGACACCGAGCTGGGTCAGCCCGGGCACCGTACCGGGAGTCGAGGCTTTGACGTCCGCCGACAGGACGAGCGTTCCGTCGAGGGGCACCGGAAAGGTGCGCGTTGAGACGGCCAGATACTTCCGATGATCATCGACGCCGACGTCGGATCCCGTCTGGAACGGGACCGCGCTCACGCGGAGGCGCGCGCCGCTGAAGCTGCGCGCATCCTCCACAGCCATCTCTCCCAAACCGTTCGGTGTCATCCACTTCTCGTTGTAATCCGTCAGCGAGTAGCCGGCCTTGCCGAAGTCGTCATATACCTGCAAGCTCATTCCTGCTCCACTTCCCCCGGCCTTCAAACAGGGCTACGGGGTCACCCCTGGCACCCGCGCGGATCCTCACAACGATCAACGGTGGCCGACGGGCAGGTGAGAGGTCATCACCAGATCTCGGTGATCCGCGGGCGAGCGTGAGGCCGATCGCCACCAGCGCCCACCCGGCGCGGTGCCTGACCGAGCGGTGGCCCCGGCGGCGGGGCACATGGGGGCCGTGCCGGCGCGCTGACCTGCGCAGTTCACTCTTGCGCTGGCCGGCGAGTAGTTCGATCATGTACGGGTGCATCGTGTTCACCTATTGAGTGCGGTTGCTGCGGGATGAGCCGGTCAGCTGGGAACGGGCGAGCGCCTTGGCCCGGACCACATCTGGGTCTCGCGGGTCGGGCGGAAGGTCCTCGGGCCAGGGTTGCTCGCGCCGGATCCTCGGCCTGTCGATGCGGATGCGCTTCACTGTCATCTCCTCGGTCAGTCGCCATGTCTGGGGGTCCGTTAACCAGGAATCCCGGCCGTCTTCGGCAACTGTTCTGCGAGGACGGTATGAGCAGGCGTCGCTCAGGGCGTCACCCGAAGGTGGACCTGCTAGGTGGAATCTTCCGCGGCGGAGCTCTGCACGAAGGTGCACCGGTTCGGAGACGGCCGCCGTGCTAGGGGATCAGGGCCGAGTTCTCGTGCTCGGGCGACAGCCTCGGTGCGGTTGGCTGGGCCGAGCTCGCCGAGGACGTGGCTGACGTGCTTTTGACCGTGTCGAGGGCGACCGCGAGTTTCCCCGGCGAAGGCCTGGTTCGGCGTGCCTGCGGCCAGCATCCCCAGCACCTCCAGCTCGCGGCCGGTCAGCTGCTCGGCCAGGCCTGCTGGCCTGCGTAGGCGGTGCCGGGTGGCGAGCGGGGTGGCTGGCTCGCACCCGTTCCGGCCCTGCGGGTGCGCTCGGCGCCTGCCTGCCGGTGTCGTGGCGGTCGGCTCCGGGGACGGGCTCAGCGGCCCGCCGCCTCCGCGCCGCTGAGCCGCGCGTTGATGCTGACCAGTGCGACAACTGCACCGGCTGCGAAGATGATGGCGCCGGCGAGGAGGCCGGCGACGTAGCCGTCGGTCAGCGCGGTCGTGATGGTGTGGCCGGGCAGGTGGGTTCTGGTTACGATCGAGGCGATGGCGGCCAGTGCGGCCACGCCGAGCGCGTTGCCGGTCTGCACGCTGGTGTTGAGTAGGCCGGCCGCGACTCCGCTGTCGCGTGGTTCGACGGCTCGCATGCCGACGGCCGTGCAGCTGATGAAGGTCAGCCCGGCGCCGGTTCCGAAGGCCAGCATGGCCGGGACCATCACCGCCCAGTAGTTCGAGGTGGGGGTCAGCTCGGCCACGTACCACGCGAGCCCGCCGGCGCTCAGGGTCATCCCGGCCGCGATGACGGCCCGGGCGGGCAGCGCGCCGAGCAGCCGTGGCACGAGCCCGCCGGCGGCCAGGAAGCCGGCCACGACGGGCAGGTAGGCCAGTCCGGTGTGCACCGGCGAGTAACCCCGCACTATCTGCATGTAAAGCGTGAGGAGGTAGAACATGGCGAGCATGCCGGTGCCCAGCAGTAGCAGCACCACGTTCGCGCCGGCCCGGTTGCGGTCGCGCACCACCCGGGACGGCAGCATCGGTGCCCGGCTGGCGCGCTCGATGAGCAGGAACGCGGCTAGCAGCACGGCCCCGGCCGTGAAGCAGGCGAGAGTGCCCGCGTCGGTCCAGCCGTTGGTGTTGCCGCGGGTGAGGGCGTAGATGAGCGAGCCGATGCCCAGCGTCGCGGTGACCGCGCCCGGTATGTCGAGCCTGCCGTGCTCGCTGTCGCCCGGGACGAGCACGCTGGTGCCGATCAGCACCCCGACGGCGATGGGGACGTTGATGAACAGCACCCAGCGCCAGCTCAGGTATTCGGTGAGCGTGCCGCCGAGCAGCAGGCCGACCACGGAGCCGAGGCCAGCCATGGCGCCGTAGACGCCGAGTGCCCTGGTCCTGGCCGGCCCGGCCGGGAAGGTGGTGGCCAGCAGGGACAGCGCGCCGGGCGCGGCGAGCGCAGCGCCGCATCCCTGGACGATCCGGGCGGCGACCAGCGCCGTGGCGTCCGGGGCGAACCCGCCGGCCATCGAGGCCAGGGCGAACACGATGATCCCGATGCGGAACACGCGCAGGCGGCCGAACAGGTCCCCGGCCCGTCCGCCGGCCAGCAGCAGCCCGCCGAACGCGAGGGCGTAGAAGCTGGCCACCCAGTTCAGGTGGGGTGTGGCTATGTGCAGTGACCGCTGCATGCTCGGCAGCGCGATGTTCACGATCGTGTCGTCGAGTACCAGCATGAGCTGCGCGGTGGCGATGACCAGCAGCGCAAGGCCGAGTCTGCGGCCGGCGGCGGGGGGCGCCGCGACCTGAGAGCTGGTTTCTGCCCGGTCATGGACTGACATGGTTGTCTCCTTGATCCTTCCGGGCCGTTTGGAGGGCCGGTTCGCCGGCGGCGTTCCAGATGTCCAGTCCGGCGTATTTAGGCCCCCACTGCTCGCGGTAGGCGGTCAGCAGCGGCGGGGGGAACTTGCTGATGATCGCGTTCATGGTCTGCGGGGTTGCGCCGTTGAGCAGCCAGGGCATGTACACCGGCGCGTCTCCGCTGAGCCGCTCGCCGTGGACCTGGGCGAAGTGCTGCCACTCCTGCGGGGTCAGCGAGGCGTCGATCAGGGGCAGCCCGTCGGATTCCTCATGGGCTAGGTGTGCGGTCAGCTTCGTCACCAGCTCGTCGGTGATGTCGCCGAACCGCTGGTAGCCGTAGTCCGGGTCGGCCGCAGCCGCGTCGATGGCCGTCAGCAGCGGCTCGATGACGGCGTGCTCGGCCTCCAGCGCGTCCGCCAGGGCGAGCCGGTCGGGTTGTCCGGCCACGCGGGCGCGCAACGCCGGCCACAGGATGTCGTCTTCAGTCTGGTGGTGGACCAGCAGGAACTTCTTGAACAGCTCCCACCCCAGCGCGGCGTGCAGCAGCGTGCCGGGGCTGTCATCGCGCTGGCCCGCGATCCGGGTGACCTGCACGAGTTCCCGGCGCAGCGCGCCGTGCATCGCGAGCATCATGCTCATGTCGAGCTTGTAATCCATGGTTCCTCCGTGATCCGGGCCTGAGCAGACGCCTCGGCAGGCTGGCTGAGCTGAGCGTCTCGGTATGTCCTGTCTCAAAAATGACGCTCAGTCTTATTTAATGTCAAGTCTTAAAAGAATCTCAGTGTGTTTTGGCTCCGGGTTCCGCCATCGAGTAGGATGACGGGCATGACCACCCACCCGGCCGGGGGCCGCTCCCTGCCGCTGCGCGAGCGCAAGAAGCTGCGGACCCGCCGCGCGCTGGCCGACGCGGCACTGCGGATGTTCACCGAGAACGGCTTCGACGCGATCACGCTGGAGGAGCTCGCCGAGGAGGCCGAGGTCTCCAGGAGCACCTTCTTCCGCTTCTTCCCGGCCAAGGAGGCTGCGGCGATCGAGGCCGAGGCCGAGCTGTGGACGGCCTACCTGGCCGCGCTCGCCGACCGCGAGTTGTCCGGTGCCATTCTCAGCGAGCTGCACCAGACGCTGACCGAGGCGGTGACCGGTCTCGACCCCGGCTGGGACGACCGCTTCGTCGCCACCCGCCGCCTGATAGCAGCCGAGTCACCCCTGCTCAGATACATCGAGCACTACCGCGCCGGGATCAGGGGCCAGGTGGTCGCCTGCCTCGCGGACAAGCTCCGGCTAGACCCCGAAGACCTCCGGCTGCGCGTCCTGGCCGAACTCGCCACCACCGCCTTCAGCCTCGCCGGCCGCCAGTGGGTCCATGACGGCGGGCGGGGCGGCCGCAAAGCGCTCCTCCAACGCCACCAGGACGCGGTCAAGGCCATCCCCGCCAGCCTGGACCTCTCCGCGCCCGCGTAACTGCCCGCCCAACCCAGCCCAGACCGCCAGCACGAGCCAAGGAGACGGAAACCGGCGCCAACCTTGCCGGCCGTCATCGTGGACCTGCAGAACGCCCAGATCAGAAGGGACCCTGCCCCTCATCGGCGTCGAAGCGACGCCCGCGCGGATCGGCGGTTCGCGCGCATGTGTGGCCCGGGGGAAACGCTGGTCTCAGTGGCCGCCACCCTTGCCGACCTTGCCCAGATGACGGGCCAGGGGACCGCTACTCGTCTGTTGTAGGCCGACGGGCGGCGGCCAGGCTGGCGAACTCTGCGATGAGCGGGGACCGGCGTGACGACGGCCAGGCCAGGCATGTCTCCGCGGGCGGGATGTCGCCGATGCGGACGTGGAAGACGCCCGGTTGCTGGTAGTAGCTTGCGGCCGACTGCGGGAGCACGACGATCCCGCGCCCGGCGGCGACGCGCTCAAGCTTCTCCTCCATGGCATGGGTGATCCGCAGCGGCGGGACGTGGCTGCGACCGCGCCATTCGGTCGCGGTGGCGCGCCACTCCGGGACGATGTCGGGGTGCTGCAGGAGGTGCTCGTCGGCCAGGTCGGCGAGGCTGATCGTCTCCTTGCCGGCCAGCCGGTGCCCGGCGGGCAGGACGGCGACGTTCGGCTCGCGCAGCAGGGTCCGCAACTGGAGGCCGTGCCGGTCGACCGGGAGCCGCACATAGCTGACGTCGGCGCGGCCATCGTGCAGGACGGCGGCCTGGTCGGCTCGGCTGGTCCGCAGCACCTCGACGGTGAGCTCGGGATGGGCGTCGCCGAAGGCGCGGACCGGCCCGGTGACGATCAGGCCTGGCATGAACGCGACCGTGAACTGCCCCGCCTTGCGCGCGGCCTGGGCGACCCGGCGGCGCAGCGCCTCCGCCGCGGCGAGCAGTGGCTCTGCCTCAAGCGCGAGCTGCGTACCGGCCGGGGTGAGCTGTGCGCCGTTACGGTCCCTGACGAACAGCACGGCCCCCAGCTCGGACTCCAGCGCCCGTATCTGCCTGGAGAGCACTGGCTGGGCGATGTGCAGCTCCTGCGCGGCGCGGCTGAAGTTCCGCTGGCGCGCCACGGCCGCGAAGTACCGCAGCTTACGCAGGTCGACGTCCATCCCGCCGCCTCCCCGCCCGCCATCTCATGCCTGCAGCATACCCTCCGGGTATGGGGTACGACGAGATAGGTATTAGATATTCACAGGCGACAAGAGCATTATCGAACTGGAGGACAAGCGAGAAAGAGCTGACCGGATTCCAGGTGTTCGAGACCGCGGCTCCGGTTAAATCGGCCGGGCGGCCATCGCGGCACTGCGCCCGGCGGTCATGAGGGCACCGCGGTCGTCGGCAGCGAGTAGGCGGCCCAGGCGGTGGCCGATGGTAAGCCTAGCCAGCCGGCCTGACGCGCCTGTCCCGGTCCCGGCCGCCGTCACCGTCCCGGCCGTGCAGGCCGGCTAGATCGAGGAGACACTGTCATGAGAACTCTCGTGGTAGGAGCCGGGACGACCGGCGGCTTCTTCGGCGCGCGGCTCGCCCAGGCCGGGCATGACTGCTTGCTGGCTAGGCTGGTGCGGTGTCCTGCGCGCTGACACTCCTCCCTTGGAGGCGTCGATGGAGATGGCCGGGAAGCTCACGCCGGGTCGGCAGTCAGGTCACATCAGCGCTGGTCCCACTGTCCGTGATCAAGTGGCCAGGATCGGTAACCGGTCGTCAGGTCTCCCGCATACCCGGCTGGGCGGCCGGGCCGCGGCGTCCTCGTGTTGTCTTGCCGGCATCGTCGCCATAGCCGGCTGGGGTGCTGTGGATGCGTAGTACCGGGCCGAAGGGCGAGGATTCCCATCGGCGGGGCCGCGTGAGCGGGCTGATGAACCGGCGCGGTGAATGCGCGGTGCTGGATCAGCTCGTCAACGCGGTGCGGGCGGGTGGGAGCCGCGTGCTGGTGGTGCGCGGTGAGCCGGGAGTGGGCAAGTCGGTGTTGCTTGACTACCTTGCCGGGGGGGCGTCGGACTGCCGGGTAATGCGGGCGACCGGCGTGGAGTCGGAGATGGAGCTGGCGTTCGCCGGGCTGCACCAGCTCCTTTCACCGGTGCTGGACCTCCTCGACCAGCTGCCGGTACCGCAGCGGGAGGCGCTGCGGACCGCGTTCGGCCTCAGCGCGGGCCCGGCACCGGACCGGTTCCTGGTGGGCCTGGCGGTGCTGGGCCTGTTGTCGGAGGCTGCCGCTGACCGGCCGCTGCTCTGCGTGGTGGATGACGAGCAGTGGCTGGACCGGGCGTCGGTGCAGGCACTGGGCTTCGTGGCGCGGCGGCTGGCGGCCGAGCCGGTCGGCCTGGTGTTCGCGGCCCGGATGGCGGGTGCGGAGCTGGCCGGGCTGCCGGAGCTGGCGGTGGAGGGGCTGGGCGAGGAGGACGCGCGGGCGCTGCTGGATTCGGCGCTCACCGGACCGCTGGATGCGCGGGTCCGGGACCAGATTGTGGCCGAGACGAGAGGGAATCCTCTGGCGTTGCTGGAGTTGCCGCGGGGGCTGGCGCTGGGGGAACTGGCGGGCGGGTTCGGGCTGCCGGGGGCGGTGTCGTTGCCTGGGCGGATCGAGGACAGTTTCGGCCGGCAGCTGGAAGGCCTGCCGGAGCAGACCCGGCTGCTGCTGGCGCTGGCGGCGGCGGATCCCTCGGGTGACCCGCTGCTGGTATGGCGGGCGGCGGGACGGCTGGGAATCCCAGGCGCGGCGGGCGCGCCGAGGCTGGCGGAGTTCGGCGCGGGGGTGCGGTTCCGGCATCCGCTGGCGCGGTCGGCGGCCTACCGGTCGGTGTCGGTACAGCGGAGACAGGAAATACACCGCGCCCTGGCGGAGGCCACCGATCCGGCCGCTGATCCCGACCGGCGGGCCTGGCACCGGGCGCAGGCCGCGGCAGGCCCGGATGAGGAGGTCGCCGCGGAGCTGGAGCGGTCCGCGGGACGAGCGCAGAGCCGCGGGGGGCTGGCCGCGGCGGCCGCGTTCTTGGAGCGGGCGGCGCTGCTGACCCCCGCGCCAGGACGCCGGGCGGAACGGCTGCTGACCGCAGCCAGGGCCAAGCGGGACGCCGGCGAGCTGGATACGGCGCTGAGGCTGCTGGTCGCGGCTGAGGCCGGGCCGCTGGTCCCGCTGCAGACCGCAGAAGCGGAGAGCCTGCGCGGGCAGATCGCGTCTTACCAGGGCCGGGACAGCGACGCGGCACGGCTGCTGCTGCGCGCGGCCCGGTTTTTCGAGCCGCTCGACGTCGCCCTGGCCCGCGAGACGTACCTCGAGGCGATCTGGGCAGCGATGTTCGCCGGTGACCCCGGCCGCGAGAGGGAGGCGGCCGAGGCTGCACGCGCCGCGCCGCCTGCCCCGGACCCGCCGCGCGCGGTGGACGTCGTGCTCGACGCGCTCGCGCTGTGGTTCACCGAGGGACACGCAGCCGCCGCGCCGACGCTGACCCGCGCGCTTGGCCTGCTTGTCAGCCTGGACGCCGGCGTCGGCGAAGCCCGCCGCTCGCTGTGGTCCGCCGGCGGCAGAGCCAGCGCTATCGTCGCCATGGAGCTGTGGGACTTCGAGTCCTGGCATGCCCTGGCCTCCCGCCAGGTTCAGATCGCCCGCGATATGGGCGCCCTCGCCCAATTGCAGTTCGCGCTCGCCCGCCTCGGCCTGTATCACGTGCTCGCCGGCCAGCTGGCCGAGGCGGCGCAGCTGATCGAAGAAGAGCGCCTGATCGCGTACGCGACCGGCAACCCGTCGATTGGGGGGTATGCCGCGATGACCCTCGCGGCCTGGGAAGGCCGGGAGCAGGAGCCCTCCGAGTTGATCGGAGCCACCGTGCCGGGGGCGACCGGACGCGGAGCGGGCAGGCTGGCCGACGTCGCGGCGTACGCGAGCGCGGTGCTGGGCAACGGCCTGGGCCGGTATGACAGCGCACGGGACGCCGCCCGCGAGGTATTCCAGCGTGAAGAGCTGGGGCTCGGCCACGTGGTCGTCGCGGAGCTGGCCGAGGCGGCGGCCAGGACTGGTGACGTGGCGGTCGTCAGGGGTGTGCTGGATTGGCTGTCCGAACGCACCCGAGTGACCCCGACCGAGTGGGCGCTGGGGATCGAGGCCCGCATCCGCGCCCTGCTCAGCGACGGCGAGGCCGCCGACGGGTTCTACCGGGAGTCGGTCGAGCGGCTAGGCCGGACCCGGATCCGCGCCGAACTGGCCCGCTCCCGCCTGCTGTACGGGGAATGGCTGCGCCGGCAGGGCCGCCGCATGGACGCGCGGGAGCAGCTGCGCACCGCCCACCAGATGCTGGAGGAGATGGGCATGGCGGCATTCGCCGAACGGGCCCGCCGCGAGCTGCGGGCTACCGGCGAGACCGCCCGCAAGCGCACCGCCCCGGCCACCCGCACCGCGGCAGCCAGTGCGGCGCTGACCGCCCAGGAGGCCCAGGTCGCCCGGCTGGCCCGGGACGGGCTGTCCAACCCCGAGATCGGCGCCCGGCTGTTCATCAGCCCGCGCACCGCCCAATACCACCTCAGCAGCGTCTTTACCAAGCTCGGCATCAGCTCCCGCAGCCAGCTCGACCGGGTCCTGCCCGCCGACCCGGACACCGCCGGGCCGCGCTAGCGGCGCCGCCAGCTGGCCTGGGCTCGGTCCCCAGTCGGCCAAACCTCGCCCGCGGTCACTAGGACTCCTGCCCATCGGCCGGGAGCCAGCCATCTGGGGGTGCTGGAGTTTGGTGCCGCTAGTTCTGGGTGCTTTCGCAGAGGAACTTGAGGCTGATGTTCCACAGATCGTGGCCGCGGTGCATGTGGCCGGGATTGGTGTCGGCGAGTTTCTTCGGGTTGAGGCCGCTGCCTGTCTCTTCCATGACCACGTAGGTGGTTCCCTCATCGCGCGGCTCGAGCAGCCAGGTGTGGTAGGCCAGCCACTGGTCGGTCTGGCCGTACCAGCCGATGCGGGCGGTGGGCTCGAATTCGTGGACGGTGCTGTGGATGGGCGCGCCGAAGGTGATCCAGTCGAAGGTGACGCCGGCGGCGAGGAGCCTGCTGGGGGCGTTGACCGTGACGTTGCGGGCGTTGGAGTACCAGTCCGGCCAGGCGGTGGCGTGGATGAGATGCTCCCAGATCTTTGCCGCGGGCGCGGCGATCACGATGTCGTTGTGGGCGAAGAGGTCGGCCTGCTCGGGCACGATGCCCTGTGGCCAGTGGATGTGCGCCGAGCGGTGCTGGATGTCCTCAATGATTGACATGATTATGCCCTCCATCAGGTCGTGCAACGAAAGTGCGGTATGGCTGGGCGATGCAGCTCTTGCTGGATGTCCTTGATGTCCAGCCCTTCTCGGGCTTAGCGTGCGGCTTGCTGTGAAGAGAGCGGCTAGGCTTCATCGTGGATCGGGTTGCTCAGCAGCCCGATCCCCTCGATCTCGACTTCACATACATCGCCGGCCTTCATGAACAGCTGGGGGTCTCGTTCAAGGCCGACACCGGGTGGGGTTCCCATCACAAGGACATCGCCTGGATGGAGCGTCATCGCTTCGCTCAGGAACGCGATGACGCTGGCCACGCCGTAGATCATCTCGCTGGTATCAGCTCGCTGGACGATCTGCCCGTTGAGTCGCGTGGTCAGCTGCAGCCCGGAGCCGCCGGCCGGAACCTCGTCGGCCGTGACGAGAAATGGCCCGAAGGCTCCGGTGCTGTCGAAGTTCTTGCCGACGGTCCACTGCGGAGTCTCCATCTGGAAGTCGCGCACCGATCCATCGTTGAAGATCGAGTAGCCGATGACGTGCTCCAGGGCGTCACCCTCGGCGATGTGGCGGCCGCCCTTTCCGATGACCGCGACCAGTTCGCCCTCGTAGTCGAGTTGTTCGGACACCCAGGGGCGGACAAGCGGGGCCCTGTGCCCGGTGAGACTGGTCGGGAACCGCGCGAATACGGTGGGGTGGGGCGGGACGTCATAATGGGTCTCCCTCGCATGCCCACGGTAGTTGATACCCACACAGATGATCTTGCCCGTCTGGCCGAGCAGCGGGAGGTAGGAGACTGACTCAAGGTCTACGGGCTCGGCCGTGGCTAGCACCTCTGCTCCGCGTTGCAGCGCCTGGGGGCCCCTCGACACAAGCTCTGACAGGCCTCCGGGATACCCGGCGTCGGTGTCGAACAGCGCGCGGACGCTATCGCCTTCCGCCAGCGCAATTCCCTCACGGCCATCGCTGACGATGCGAGCAAGTCTCATTCTGATTCTCTCCTTTTGCGGTCTACAGGGCGATGACAGAATCGGCCCGCTGCCCTGCCATCGTCATACAGAGAGGGCGCCGCTCGCCTCCGCCAGTGGACAGGGCAACTGGCCAGGATTGGCCCGGCGGGGCGCCGGGGCTGCCGGGATGTTCCGCCGCGGGGTGCAGCATCCGCGTGCCGAGCAGCCCGGCGACACGTTCCCTGGGCGGAGCCGGGTCGAGGCTCATTCGGTCTCCAGCTCCCGCAGGTTGGTCTTGGCAAGCTCGATGAGCTCGGTTCCCTTGGTGTCACCGGACCTGGGGCGGCGGCACGCCTGCCGGTGCAATCGGCGACATGTTCGAAGCGCATTAGATCACCCCTTGGTAGGTGCCGCCGTCAAGCTGCAGGTTCTGCCCGGAGATGTAGCTGGCCTGGGCGCTGCACAGGAAGGCACAGGCCGCCCCGAACTCCTCCGGCCGGCCGAGGCGCTTGGCGGAGATGCTGTCCGCAATGGCGGCGATCGCCTCGTCAAACGAGATGCCCTGCTGCCTGGCGTCCCGTTCAGCCATGAATCGTGTGCGGTCGGTGTCAAACCGCTCGGGGAGGAGATTGTTGATCGTCACGTTGTCAGCCGCGGCCTCGTGCGAAACTGCTTTTGACATTGCGGTCAGCCCGGAGCGGGCCGCGGTGGAGAGCCCCATCATCGGAAACGGCGCCTTCACCATCGCCGAGGTGATGTTGACGATCCGCCCGAACTTCTGAGCGCGCATCGAAGGCAAGACGGCCCGGATCATGAGCGCCTGCGCCAGCATGTTGGCCTCCAGGCCAGCAATCCAGGCGGCATGATCCCAGTCCTGGATGGACCCTGGTGGCGGGCCGGCGTTGTTGGTCACCAGGATGTTGGGCTCGGGGCACGCCTTCAGCAGCTGAGCGCGTCCGCTGCCGGTGGTTACATCCGCGACCACGGCGGTCGTTGGTGATCCGGTCGCGGCCTCGATCTCGTTCCTGGTGGCCTCGAGCTTTTCTGCGTGACGCCCGTTGACGACGACCTGGCAGCCCTCGGCCGCGAGCGCCAGCGCACAGGCTTTACCGAGACCTTGCGAGGAGGCCATGATGAGGGCCGTGCGTCCGTCGATGCCGAGATTCATTGTGCGCGCGTCCATTCCTGATAGTGGCCGGTGATTTCGGCGCGGGTCGCGAGCCAGATGTCGCTGCGCTCGGCGAGCTTGCTGACGACGTTCTGGTACGCCCACGCGCCTCCCGGACGTCCGTAGTTGTGGGCGTGGGCGGTGACGTCGATGATGAGCGGCTCGTCGCTGGCATGAGACATGTATTCGAGTAGGTCGTCGAACATCTCGATGTACTGGCGAGGGGTGCGGCCGAAGCGCATCGCGTGCGGGAGGTCGTTGATGTCCATGCCGAACGGGATGGCGACGATCGAGCTGTCGCCGAAGGTCTGCTCGTAGGGCAGGTCCGCGTCCATCGCGTCGCTGTGCCAGCGGTAGCCAGCCTCGGCGAGGCCCTGGATGGTGTGCAGACCGGGGGTGCTGCGGGGGCTCGCCCATCCGAAAGGCCGCAGGCCGGTTGCACGTTCGAGGGCAAGCGTCGTCTTCTCGATGTTGGCTTTTTCTTCGGATTCGGTCAGGGATGCCGGCACGAGATCCTGGGAGTAGCTGTGGGCGATGATCTCGTGCCCCCCGTCGGCGATCGCCTGCACATTGGCGGGAAAGCGGTCGGCGAGGATACCGCTGACCATCACGCTGCCGCGAACCTGCGCGCCGGCCAAGATGCGCAAGAGCCGGTGGATGCCATGATCACCGCCGTAGTCACCCCATGATCGGGAGTTGGTGTCAAACGCGCCGGAGGGCAGCGGGTTGCCCATCGGCCCGATTCCGGGTGCGCGGCCATCACCCCAGGCCTCATAGGCGATGTTGACGATGGCGGCGATGCGCCGGTCTCCGGGCCAGCGAAAGGCCCGGGAGCCGGGCGCGCCCGGCAATGAGGTTGTGGTCGGCCTATCAGTCATGCTGCGGACTCCTTTTGCGTGACGGCCGCACGGCGCTCCCCAACCCGAATCGGCGCCGGGCACCGGCGGCGAAAGGGGTAACTCAGTCGAACGCGTCCAGGCCGCCGACGGCCCCGTAGGCGTAGTGGATGTCCTCGGTCCAAGGCTTTGAGGTGACGTTCCCGCTGGCGTCTACGACGTTGTGTGAGGACTCAAGCGGAACTCCCGCCGCTCGGTCATAGAGCCAGTCAGACGCCGTGGAGATCGGCTCGGGCCCTAGGACTCCGGATGAGGCGGCATGGATACCGTGGTTGGCGCCCTCATAGATGATCAGCGTCTTTGGCGCGTTTACCGCGTTGAGGTGGCGGTAGGTGAAGCCGATGTCGCTGAGGTTGTCGTCTTCGCCCGCGACGACAAGATAGGGCCGCGTGATCTTCTCGCTGAGGCCTTCGGTGGTGAGACGTTGCGCGATCCGGTCGACCTCTTCTTCGGTGCTGGCGCCGGTCATGTAGGTAAACCGGAGCTTGAACGTCGGGCTGGCCGTCTCGAAGATCGAAAAGCCGCCGGTCTCAAAGCAGGTCATGACCACGGCGCAGGCGGCAAACCGGCTCTCCGCGGCCGCGAGCTGCGTGGCGAAAAACGAGCCGAAGCTCCGGCCGAACAAAAAGATCTGGTCCGGGTCGAGTTCGTCGTGCCTGGCCAGTGCCTCGTACACAGCCGGGCCAAGCTCTCCGTACGTGTCAGGGTCATACCAGAGCCCTCGGGTCAGCGATTCACCCTGCCCGGGAGTATCGATCGCCAGCACAGCAAAGCCACGGTTGAGGAGGCGATCGCCGTCCATCGCGACTGACATTTCCTTGAAGGCGTCCATGCCGGGGACGGACACGACGCACGGCAGCGTTCCGGGCTTCGCCCCGGCAGGCAGGTGGAGGTAGGCAGGCACGTGGCGCCCGCCGAACGGGATCTCAAGGCGCTGGATGATGCGGCCAGCCTGTCCCATGAACGCGCGGTAGCACTCCGTTTTCTTGCGGTCGAGCAGCAGATTGAATTCAGTGTTGGCTTCGATGGCCCATTGAGCTGCTCCGTAGAGCACCGCAGCCGTGAAATAACTCTCTCGCGCCGATGCCCGGTGGCCTCGGTGCACGGCGTCGCGGGCTAGCACCTCGCGGCGGCGAGCCGCCTTCGAGAACTCGCGAGCCAGGTCGTCGTACTTTCTGATACGCGGCCGCACGGCAGTGAAATCGACCTGGGAGTCCTGACCGCAGGCAGCGGCGTAGTACGCCACCCGGCCCTGGTCCCATTCGGGACCAACCAGGCCGATCACGGCATCCAGCAGCCAGCGCTGGCCCGCCCAGCGTGACGAGCGTTTGATGACATCTACCGGTTGCGACGGCACGATAACCCCTTCCGGATCTGATCATTAAGGCCGGGGCCAGATGACCACCTGTTCGGCGATGCCCCGAGCCGCGTCGACGCCGGGGAACCGGGGTCCCCCGTTGATAGAGACCTGACTGCGTCCAACTCCGGCCTGCGGTCGTGACGCAGCCCGAATACCGCGAGGACCGCCGCAGCGACGAGGAAAAACCCCGCGACAAGAACCGCCACCGCATAGCCATGAGAAAAGGCCTGCTCAGCAGTTGCCCTTTCACCCGCCCCGAGCACCCTGGTCACCGAGCCGATCTGCGCGCTCGCAACGCTGTGAGCTTGCCCGATCGCTGCCTGCCGGGCAGCGCCGGGGAGATGAGCGACGTGACTCCCCCACGCGGACGTCGCGGCGCCTGCCTCGACGGCACCGAGGATCGCGAGGCCTACAGAGGTGCCCACCTGGCGGGACGCGTTGAATACCCCCGACGCGGTGCCCGACAGGCCGGGCGGGACGTCCCGCATGGCCACATTGGCGACCCCGGGAATCCACATCCCGGTTCCGGTACCGAACACCACGTAGCCGATCACGGCGATGACGAACGGCGATGAAGGGGTGAGCGTGCTGAATGTGAAGACGCCCGCCGCGGTCACAAGGCAGCCGCCAGCGACGATCGCACGGGCTGACAGCCGACGGCTGAGGCGTCCCGCGAACTGTGCGACCACGAGGAACGGAACGTTCATGAACAACCAGGACAGCCCGGTACGCAGGGCGGTCCATCCGTCAACGTCCTGGTAGAGCAGCGTGAGGTAGAAATACACCGCCGTCAGCGCCGCGTAGGAGACTAGATAGACGCCGCACGAGGTGGTGAACCTGCGCAGCTTGACCACCTCTGACGGGACCATCGGGAACGGTGCCCGCTGTTCCCACGCCGCGAACGAAGCGAGCAGCACGAAACCTGCGGCGATCGGGGCCCATACCACAGGGGACGTCCAGGAACTCGATGACGACTCGATCAGGCCGAAGGTCAGGGCCAGCAGGCCCGCGGCACTGGTGAGGACGCCAGGAATGTCCAGCGGGCGGCAATCCGGATTTCGTGACTCCGCCACCACGGTGACGGTCAGCGCGATCCCGGCAACGGCGAACGGCAGGTTGACCCAGAAGACGGATGACCACCCGAACACCCCGAGTAGCAGGCCTCCGACCACTGGGCCAAGACCGAAGCCGAGACCCGCACAGGTTGCCCAGATCCCGATCGCGCCGGCCCGGGCTTTCCCGGAGTACGCCTGGCTCAGGATGGACAGCGCCAGCGCCGACATCATGGCGCCCCCGACACCTTGAAACGCCCGTGCCGCGATGAGTTCCACGGCGGATGACGACAGCGCGCACGCCATCGACCCGAGCGCGAACACGACCATGCCAGCCGTGAAGAAGCGCTTGCGCCCGAAACGGTCTCCAAGGCTGCCGCTGAGCGGAATCAGGGCGGCCAGGCTGAGGGCATACGCGCTGATGACCCATTCGAGCTCGCCGGACGACTCGTGCAACTCCCGCTGAATTGACGGCAACGCGACGTTCACGATGGTGACGTCCAGCAAGATCATGCCCTGCGCGATGCACATCGCCACCAGGGTCAGGCGCCTTCGCCAAGCGGAATTCAGTTCAGGTCCTGTGTGAATGGGCACTCGTCCCTCCAGAGCTTTGGTCATCGCTGCTCCTTTCCGCGCCGGTCTGATCTGGCGGGTAGGAGGTGAGGCCCCGCCCAGCGTGTCGGCCGTGAACGCGACAGCCTGGCCGGCCGGGACGAGCGAGCCGTACGAACGACCTGCATCTGGACCCCATGCTCGTCCACGTGCTTGATCCGGTCGTCGCCGATGTCTATATCCAGCTCAAGGGCCTCAAGTAGGGCCGCCATCGTCGGGCGGTGATCATTGCGCGGCTGGGAGGCGGCGTCGGGGGAGACCATCAGGCCTTATCAGGGTGCCTCGCCCAGGACAGCAAGCCGGGCGGCTTTCCCCGTCGCCAGGCCGTCCGCGTCTTCTTCGACGCAGATGATTTTCATATCGGACCCCTAATGACTCATTGCGGTCCGCCGTCCGGCAGACTCGATATCTGCGATTGTCAGCCGGGTATGGCTGCGCTCGCCTCCGCCAGTGCACAGGACAACTGGCCAGGGTTTTGATAGCGGGATGGGCCCGAACCAGGACGACGGAGGGAGCTAGCCCGGCCCGGTGGTATCCGGTTCGGCGGGCGTCAGGCGGTCGAGTTGGCTGCGGGAGCTGATGGCGAGCCTGGTGAACCCGGTCCTGAGGTGGTGTTAGTCATGCGGGCTCATGAAGAGCCAGGCGCAGATCTCCGGGCTGGATAGGCCGCCCGTCCCAGGCTCGCCGCGGATCCGGGTTCGGCCAAGCCACTCGACCGATTCTTGACAGAAGCCACCGGCCACCTCGCCATCACCGGGCGCGGCGCATCACGTCAGCTGGTCCGGCCAAAGCGAGCTCGGCGAACACGGCCGATGGATGAGTCGAGCGGCTGGATTGTGTACCGCATTTCCTGTCCTCCGGCGGTTAAGATAGCCCCTTGCCTGGTTAGGGCTCCTCAGCAGCCCGCGACAACATGGACGCGAGCTCGGCGGGCGCGCTGATCATGGGCCAGTGGCCGGAATCGATATCGAGGAACGAGATGTTCTTGCTCTTCGCCAGCTCGGGGACCTCGCCGTGGTCGATCCATTCCTTGGCCTGGGCCGGGGTGAACTCCGGGCAGACCAGCACCACCGGGACGGCGTAGCGGCGCTCGTCGGCTAGCTTGATCACTCCGCGAATGACCCCTTCCGGGACCGGGATCGCGGCAGACGCGAAGGCCTGCCTCGCGGCGTCGTCCAGGTCGGCGGAGTCCGGTCCTTCGAACTCGCTCCAGCCCGGGAAGGCCATCGCGCCGTCCTGGACGGGGAAGCCGCTGAAGTAGGGTTCGCCATCCGAGGAGGGAAAACCGCCGATGAGGGCAACCTTGCTGATCTTTCCGACGCGGGCGTCGGCGGCGATCCACGCCAGGTTGCAGGCAGCTGAATGCCCCACCACCATGGGCCGCCCCGCAGCTGCATCGACGGCCGCGAGTACCGTGGCCACCTGATCCGCGAGCGTCGCTGATGTATTGCCGTCACCTTGGCCTGGCACGGTAATCGGCACGGCGCGATGACCGCGGGCCTCGAGCTGGGCGGCAACGCTGTCCCAGACGGACCCGTCGAGCCACAGGCCGGCGATTAGCAGAATGTCCATATCAGTTTCCTTCACCGGTGCGATGCAGGTTCCCTGCCGCCCGACGATAGGGGCGGTTCCGGACGATCGGGTTCCTGATTAGGCTGCTTCCGTGAAAGCCGACCTGAGCCCCACCGGGCGAACGCTCCGGGTCCTCGAGTTGTTGCAGGCCCAGCCCGGTATTACCGCCGGCCAGATCGCGGCGCAGCTGGGCGTAACCGAACGAGCCGCGCGCCGCTACTTCGCAATCCTGCGGGAGGCCGGCATCCCCGTGGAGTCGACCCGGGGACCCTACGGCGGCTACCGGCTCGGCCGCGGCATCCGGCTGCCGCCGCTGGTGTTCAGCGCCGCCGAGGCGCTTGGCCTGGTCATGGCCGTGCTCGACGGCAGCCACGCAGCCGCGGATGCCGACGATCCGGTCGGCGCCGCCCTCGGCAAGATCATCCGGGCGCTGCCGGAGAACATCGGCCATCAGGCCGCCACTATGCGCCAGCATGCATCCGCTGCGCCCGACCGCGCGGCTGTGCGGCCGGGCATGGAGACGACGAGCACTCTCGTTACCGCCATCGCGGCCCAGCGCCGGGTGAGCATCGGTTACCGCAGCGAGTCGGGCCGCCAGTGGACGGAGGAGGCTGACCCGTGGGCCGTCATCGTGCGGCATGGCCGCTGGTATCTGCTGTGCCATTCGCATCGCGCCCGCGCAGTCCGCGCCTACCGCATTGACCGGATTCAGTCAGTCGCTGGAGGCGGCGAGCAGTTCCGTGCCCCCAGGGACCTGGACTACGTGGACCTGCTGGAGCAGCACCTGGGCACCGGGTGGCAGTTCGAGACCAAGGTCGTGTTCGATGCTCCATGCGATGAGGCCGCCCGGTATGTCAGGCCGCCGATGGGCCGTCTCAGCTCCATCGACGACGGCGCGCGATCCTTGCTGACCGGTACCACCAGCAATCCGGCCATGTATGCCAGTGAGTGGCTGGCCGCGATCCCGATCCCGTTCCATGTCGCGGGCGGACTTGAACTCCGCGCTGCCGTCGCGGCTGTCACGGAGCGACTGACGGCCGCCCTGGGCGCAGCGCCGGGCAACGAGCGCTTGCCGCGGATGAGATCATCAGCCGACTAGCTTGCCGCCGGGTCTTGCGCACGCGGCGGCACTGCTAAGCCGCCAGGAGAGAGGGATCGAACCCCTGGTCGTATTGCAGTCCCGGCCTGGCATGTCGACACAGACCGCTACACGCAACACCTTTGGGGCCAACGTGCTCCGTACTCCGACTGGCGCGGCAGACAACGAAATGGGCCGCTCCGCCAGCCAAGGACCGGATAGCCAAGTCGAGAAGGCTCCCGGTCATGCCGCGGTCCGGATTGTCTCCGGCGGGCGGTGCGGTCGTTGATGGGCTGGGCAGCGGGCGAAGACGCTGAGAATTGCCGACCTTGGCCTAGCTGCCGCCGTCGGCGTTGAACAGGTGCTGCCCGGCTGCTCCGGGCAGCCACTCCAGTGTCTTCTCGAAGTGCACGGTCGTGCCGTGGCGTTCGTTGCCGGTCAGGTGCATGTTGTCAGTGACCGCATTGATGATCTTCAGACCGCGGCCGTGCTCGGCGGTTGCGGGCACGGGATCGCCGGCAAGCGCGCTCCCGCAAAGCCGTTCCTGGCCGGTCCCGCAACCGCCCTGGACGGTACCGATCCCGTTGCCGGCATTGACCACCTCGATGACGCACTGCCCGTTCCTGGCGCTCACCTGCACCTGATACTCCTCGGCAGGCCCGGCGTGCTGAACGACGTTGGCGCAGGCCTCGCTGAGCGCCAACGCGATGTCGGCGCGCGTATCCGGCGCGACTCCCAGAGTCTCCAGGCATCGGTCCAGAACCCGGCGGGCGACGGTTACGCTCTCGGCATCGCGGGGCAGGTAGAGCGCCATCTTGATTTCCATGCCATCCACCTCCGGCCGGGTACCAGCTACATCGACAGGCCATGGAGCCCGCCTGATCCCTTGTGCCTCGGCCGGGCGCTCCCAAACCCGGTGGCCGGGCCGCCGGCCAGCTCTCATGAACATGCATCGTTTAAACATGCATTGGCGGCAGCGGGAAGAGCGTCCGCCTAATGCCGGGGAGCGGCTAACTGGCCGAGGGATGCCGGGATGGCACTGGGATCCGGTCCAGATCATGAGCCATCACCACCGGCCCACCGAACGCGGTCGCCGCTTGCTCGGCAAGCTGCTGGCCGTCGCCATGCTCATAGCGTTGCGAGAAATGGGTGAGGACGAGCAATCGCGCCCTGGACTCGGCCGCGATGCGGCC
>Ga0209693_10000195_pt1 | contig 23464 bp, 23 predicted proteins | sample HubBroMetageWRM3_FD_188345 | JGI IMG/M metagenome (GOLD analysis project Ga0209693, IMG submission 188345) | Warmed soil microbial communities from the Hubbard Brook experimental Forest, New Hampshire - Hubbard Brook CCASE Soil Metagenome WRM 3... | ecosystem: Environmental > Terrestrial > Soil... | reverse complement strand
CGTCGCCGAAACCACCACTTCGCCTTTCTGCTGATCAATCCGCTGCACTACGGCGATTTCCTGCGTACCGCCCGAGAGAAATCCTCCATTGCGCACTTCTTCCACTTGAATGACTGATGGGTCGTAGTGGATCATCAGCGGAATCGAGAATAGGTCGTTCACATTGGAGATGGCCAAACCCAGCGTCGTCGTGTCGCCGGGTTTCATCGCCATGGTTGCCGGTTCGAAATGAAGCTGTACGGCCGCGCCGGGCTGCTGCGCCGCAGTTGCTGATTCCGCCTGAGCCTGCTGCGCCATCGAAGTGGGAGTCACGCCCGGTGCCGCGGCTGCCGCGTTGGGGCGGGCTGCCTGAGGAACTACTTGAACCTCCGGGTGCGCAGTCGCTGGGGTTTCTACCGTCGCCTCTTCGTGATATACACGCACGTTCGAATCCGTTCCGGCGGCCATCGGTCGCAGATTTTGCGCCGAGACCGACGGCATGCGAAGGACGTGCGGCGTCAGCACGATCAGCGTCTCATCTTCGTTCACCTGATGGTTGTTATCCGAAAACAAATAGCCGAGCCCGGGAACTTCACCGATGCCGGGTATTCCGTTAAGGTTATTTTGCACCGTGCGTTCGAACAAGCCCCCCAATATGTTGACTTCGCCTTCCTTCAGCCGAACGTCATGTTCCACCTTCTTTTGCCCAATGACTGGCTGTTGGATTCCGCCGATATTGCTGGTGGTCAAGATTTGCGATATGTCCACCACTAGTTTCATGCTTACTTCGCCGTCGGGATGAACACGCGGCGTAACTTCAATATTCACGCCGACATCGATGTATTGGAATTGCGTATTCACCAACGGGTTCACAACGCCCGAACTCCCGGTTACGCCCACGCCGACGCCCGCCTGAAAGCTGCCGGTCGCAACAGGAACTCGTGAACCGATTTTCAGCGTAGCTTTCTGTCCATCGGTCACGCGTAGCTCGGGATCTTGAATGATCTTCGAGCGGTCATCGGTGAGGATCGCGTTTGCTTGCGCGCCAGGCAGCGTGATCGCCCAGTCCTGCGTCGAGAGCCTCTTCAGATTGTTCAACGAGACCTGGTTATTCGTAGTTGTCGGAGTTGAACCGCCGCTGCCCGAATTGTTGGAGGAGCTGGTGCTCCCGTTGGGATTCAGCGCCGAGCGCGGCTGAAACGCCACCGAGACGCTCTGGCCCGGCAAAATTCCCAAATCCCGCATGCGCATCACGCTCGCCGTCAAGACCTGTACGTGGATCAAGACTTCCGGCTTGGCTTTGTCGATATCTTTAATGATTTTTGAAGCCAGCATCAACTTGTCCGGCGTGTCGCGGATCACGATCGCATTCTGCGAGTTCACCTGTGACAAGCGATGCAAGTCCAGCAACTGCCGCAGTCCATTCACGATTTCGGTCAGGTCTTGCGGCGTCAGCGTATTCGAAAGATAAAAAGTCTGCACAACTTCATCTTCCAGGTCTTTGCGCTTCTGCGGCTGATCGGGTGCTACGAAGATCACCGTCTGCGTCACGGGCTTCCAGAAAGCTTTGCTCTCGAGCGAAACCGCGTCTAACGCTTGTTCCAGCGTAACGTTCGGCAATTCCGCGGTGATCCGCCGTGAAGTGAAATCGGGGTCGAAAATCACGCTCAGCCCCGCCAGTTTCGCGATGGTCTCGTAAACCACTCTCGCGTCATTCGTCATCTTCAGATTGATCGGTTCGCGCGAAAGGGGTTTCAGTTCCGGAGGCGCTGTCAGAATCTGCTCGTTCGGTGTCGGCTCGGCATTTGTCGTTGGATTGTTCTGCGCCGCGATTAAATCCATCGTTTTCTTTACATGTTGTTCCGCCGCAACATTGGAGGGGTCAATCAGGTAGGCCTTTTGAAACTCACCAAGCGCAAGTTGCAGATCCCCATTTGCCAGGGCCTTTTGGCCTTGATGGACGTGAAACATGCCGGCATCGTATCGCGCCTGGGAGGCGCGCAACTTGTATTCGGCGTTGGTGGGGTCACTGCGGGCGGCTCGCTCGTAGTGAACGAGAGCCGTGTCATAGTCTTGGAGTGCGTTGGCCTTTTGTGCAATCGAAAAATCGTCGTTGCCCTTGGGGCAGCCGGCTAGCAATAAAGCAGCTGCCATCAAAAGGGGCAAGTATCTTGTACGATGCAAAAGTAAGCCTCCGCGCTGGGTATGCTAATTCCCATCGAGTGTAGCATCCGCAGTGTGATGCGGCAACAAATCCGCAAAGTTGTGTTAGACGTATGAAATATCGAATTCTGAGCCCGCCGTGGGTTAAAGTTTTGTAAAATCCAACGCTAAGTGCCGGAAATCCATCGGAATCCATCACTTGCGGCGGCTTGTGCGCGCTGCCTGCGATTCGCGCTATGATAGCTTCGACGTGAAATCCAACTCACAGAAGTCTCAACACGAGGGCGTGAAGATTGTTGCACAGAATCGCGCTGCCTCTTACAACTACCACCTCCTGGACAGTTTGGAAGCTGGACTGGTACTCGTGGGCACCGAGGTCAAGACGCTGCGCGAGGGCAAAGGCACCCTCCGGGAAGCCTATGCCGAGATTCGCCTTGGCGAGGCTTGGCTGGTAAACTGCCACATTCCCGAGTATCTGCCCGGAGGCTTCAGGAACCACGATCCCCTTCGGAAACGGAAGCTGCTGCTCCACCGGCGCGAACTGGACCGCCTGCTCGTTCAGACTCAGCAGAAGGGAATGACCATCGTCCCTACCAAGATTTACTTCCGGGACGGAACCGCCAAATGCGAACTGGCCGTGGCGAAAGGCAAGAAGTTCCACGACCGGCGCGAAGCCGAAAAACAAAAAGAGGCGAAACGGGAAGCCAATGAAGCCATCTACCGCTCCCGTCGCCGCTGAAATTTGACGAAAGCGAAAGGGAGACATGCAGATCCAACTCGATAGCCAGCCGTATTCTTCGATACACGCCGACGCACTCGTAACCTACGTTTTTGATCAGGACAAAAAAATCGAGGGGGTCCTCGCCGAGATTGACGAAAAAATGGACGGCCGCCTCGCGGCTCTCGCAACCGCCGGAGAACTTACCGGGAAGGCTCTCGAACTCGTTTTAGTCCATTTTCCCGAGGGGCTAGACGCCAAGCGCCTGCTGCTCGTCGGGGCAGGGAAGCCCGGAAAGTTTTCTGTCTCGGACCTGCGCAAAATTGCCGGCGCTGCATTGCGTCATCTGAAGTCCCGCGGCGTGAAAAAATTTATCTTTCTCGCCCGGGAAGGCGAGCGTGGCTCCGCTGCAGCGCAAGCTGTCACCGAAGGTCTGATCACCGCCGACTTCGAGTCCGACAAGTACCGCACCGACAAGAAGAATAATCGCGACATCCAGTCCGTTTCGCTCGCCGGCTTCGATTCCGCGCAAAACGGAAGTGTGGCCGACGCCGTGGATCACGGCCGCGTGATCGCCGAATCACAGAATTTCGCGCGCGATTTGATCAACGAGCCGTCGAATCGCCTCACCCCGCGCATCCTGGCCGCCCGCGCCGAAGTCATGGCCAAGGAAGTCGGTCTCGGCATCGAAATTCTTGACGAACGAAAAATCTCCGAATTGAAAATGGGCGCGCTAATCGGCGTCGCGCAAGGTAGCGTCGAACCGCCGCGCGTCATCATCGTCCGCTACACGCCCGATAATCCTCGCCCCGATTCGCCAGTCCTCGGGCTCGTCGGCAAAGCCGTCACCTTCGACACGGGCGGCATCTCGATCAAGCCTGCCGACAACATGGAGAAAATGAAGTACGACATGGGCGGCGGCGCCACCATGCTTGGCGCCATGCGCGCGATCGCCTACCTGAAACCCGCAGTTCCAGTGATTGCCGTCATTCCCTCTACCGAAAATATGCCTGGCGGACGCGCGCAAAAGCCCGGCGACGTGCAAGTCGCCATGTCCGGCAAGACCATCGAAGTGATCAATACCGACGCCGAAGGCCGCATGATCCTTGCCGACGGCGTTTTCTACGCCCGCAAACTCGGCTGCACGCATCTGATTGACGCCGCCACACTGACCGGCGCGATCCAAGTCGCTCTTGCCAGCGTGCATGTCGGCGCCTTCGGCACTCCCCGCGAATATCTCGATCAGTTCCTCGAAAGCGCGAAAGCCGTCGGAGAAAAAATGTGGCCCATGCCCATGGACGATGAATACGAGGAAATGATCAAAAGCAATATCGCGGACATTCGCAACACCGGCAGCGGCAAAGGCGGCGGTGCCATCACCGGTGCCTGGTTCATCAAGGAATTCGCCGAAGACACGCCATGGATCCACCTGGACATAGCAGCCACCTGCTGGGTAGACGAGGGCAAACCCTGGTTAGCCAAAGGCCCCACAGGCGTAGCCATCCGCTCCATAGTAGATTTCGCAATGAAGCTCTGACATCGGACACAATCCAAAATCTCACCCGGCCCTACGTGGAGTGCAGTGGCTTGCCCCCGCGAGGCTTGCCTCGCGGAATCGATCAATCAGCACGTCGCGTCCGCCATCGCCCAATCCTGCCGTGCCATCAAGATTTGCCATTGTAGGGGCCGGTTCTACCGAACCGGGCGCGCAATTGCCTTTGACGTCATCCTGAGCGCAGCGAAGGGCCTCTGTTCGCTTCTTCCTTTCGCATCGCCGCGCCTCACATCTTCTCCGGCGCCGTAATCCCCAAAAGCCCTAAAGTCGTCACCAACTGTTCCCGCACCAAGGCCGTAACCAGCAGCAAAAACGCCCGCTTCTCGGCATCCCCCTCCGAGAGAATATGATGCTGGTGATAAAACACATTAAAAGCTTGCGCCAATTCAAACGCAAACCGCGCCAAAAACGCCGGCTCCTGCGCTGCTACTGCCGTATCCAGCCGCGCATCAAACGACCCCGCCAGCAGCACCAAATCCCAGATGTCATCGAATGTAGGTGCCGCAAGAAAACGCCCGGCATCAATCTCGCCGCTCCGAAGCTTCGCGATATTCGCGGTGTCTCGAACCCCTAGGCTAGGATCCAACTCCGCGCCCTTACGCAAAATTCCGTTCACGCGCACCACCGCATATTGCACATAAGGCCCAGTCTCGCCCTCGAAACTCAACGCATCCTTGAAATCAAAGGCAATCACGGTCGAACGCGTAAAACGCAGCAAAAAATATCGCAACGCCCCAATCGCTACGGCATGCGCAATCGCCGCCCGCTCGCTATCCGGACTATCCGGATGCCGCGCATCCACTTCCTTCCGCGCTCCCCCCTCCAGCTGATCGATCAAATCGTCAGCCTTGACGCCCTGCCCCTTCCTCCCGCTCACTTCGATATAAGGCCGCTTCGCATCCTCCGGAGGAATCTCGTAACCCATCTCCAGCGCGCAACGCGGCGTGAGCGCCACCACGTTGTAGGCAAAATGCTTCAAATGATCCGCTTCGTCGCCATACCCTAACGCCCGCAGCGCCGCCACCACCACTTGCTGCGGATACGCCTGCCGCGAATCAATCACGTTGAAAAGTTCCCGCGCGTGGCCAAACTCCGGCGCGCCAGGGTCGTCACCGTCGCTCGCCGTAACCCATGCCTGATGCCCGTCCGGATGTTTGTAAAACCGCCGGTAATGAAAATCGCGATTCAGTAATCCGAATTTCCAAAGGTGCAGCGCGATATCCTTGCCGACGTAGGTCACCGTTCCGGTCGAGCGCACGATGATCTTGGCCTCGGCCTCTTCCGCCGGCTCCTCGGCGGCATCGCCCTCCACGGCTGACGAGCCCTCGGCGCTCCCCTCAGCGACCACGCGATCCGACGGCAACTGCATCACCCAACACCCAGCGTTCTTTCCCGATGTCGCCAGTTGCACCGCGCCGCGCTCTTTCAGCATCGCAAATGCCGCGTCCCAAAATTTCAAATGCAGAATGTCGCTCTCCTGCGTCAGCAGATCGAAATCGATTCCCAAGCGGTCTAGCGTGTGCAGGTGGCAGTAATTGATCGCCGTCGAAACAATCTCGCCCATCCTCGCCGCGTCGCCGTGACCCTCTTCGATTTCCTTCAGCGTCTGGTTCCGCAACTCGAGCCGCGATTTGTCTTCCGCGAGAAACTGCGTCACACGCGTGTACAAATCCCAGCACAGATAATCGAATTTGGGCGCGGCCGCGAGCGTCCGCACTTCATCGAGCGATTTCTTTTCGAGGTGCAAAAATCCCAGAACAACGTCCGCCACTTGCACGCCCGTGTTGTCGATGTAGTTCTGAATTTCCACGCGCCGCCCGGTGTGCCGGAGCAAACGCCCAAATGTGTCGCCCAGCACCGCATTCCTCAAATGACCGATGTGCGCGGCCTTATTGGGATTGATGCTAGTGTGCTCGACCACCGTCTTGGTCGCATTCGCGCCGGGCGCCGCCCCTGGGCGCCCGGCCTCCTCGCAAGCGGCCCGAAAAAATGTAGCCCGGTCGAAAAACGCGTTCAGGTAGCCGCCCCCGGCCACCTCCACCCGCGCTATGCCCTCGATCGGCTTCAGCGAATTCGCAATTTCCTGCGCCAGCGCACGCGGTGGCTTTTTCAGCCGCTTGGCAAGCTCGAAGCACACAGGCGACGCTGCCTCGCCCATCGCCAACCTCGGCGGCCGCTCCGTAACGATTGGCACATCCGTCTTGTACCGTTCGTGAATGTGGTGCCGCAGCGCCTTGCGAAACCGCTCTTCGACCGCTTTATACACGTGGCTCCTTAAGTGAAATGAATCCGGCGATTATAGAGAAACCCCGGCAGCGGGTCAAAAACCGACGCCATCCTGAGCGGAATTTCTGGTACGCCACGCAGCCCATCGCGTTTTTGACCTGAGCCGAGCTACTCGATACAAACAGGCCATTTCTACTTCGATACAAATCAATGGTGCACCCTGCTATCGGCTAGCGCGTTCTAGGCCCGTTTCAATTTGCCAACCCAGGCGATTAGAAACAACCGTAACTTGCAGAAAACAAACGCCAGCGCAATCCTCCAATCGCCAACTTTCGCGCGTGTCACGACACAAATCGGCGTCCACGTCCATTTGACAGCCTTTCCCGCCCAGACTAGTATCGTTTTTTCGCATTCATCCGTGAGAAATCCAAGAGACCGATGAAAACCCTACGCCACGCCTATCTCGATTGCTTCTCCGGCATCAGCGGTGACATGGTTCTCGGCGCCCTGGTGGATGCCGGCGCGGATCTGCGCGCCATCGAGTCCGAGCTGCGCAAACTGGGCCTGGAAGGATGGACGATTTCCGCCGAGAGAGTAAAGCGGGGCCAGATTTTCGCCACGCACGTAAAAGTCGCATCGACCGAAGGTCATCACCACCGCGGCCTTTCCATCATTCTCGATCGCATCGACAAAGCTCGACTCGCACCGCGCGCCGCCGAACGCGCCCGCAAAATCTTCACGCGTCTCGCCGAAGCCGAGGCCAAGGTTCATCAAATGCCCATCGAACAAGTCCATTTCCACGAGGTAGGCGCCGTGGATTCCATCGTGGACATCGTCGGCGCCGCCATCGGCTTTGAACTTCTCGGCATTGACGAATTCTCGTGCTCGCCTCTCGACGTAGGCGCTGGCCAAGCGAAGACCGCGCACGGTCCGTTGCCGGTCCCCGCTCCCGCCACGGCGGAACTACTCAAAGGCGCGCCAATGTATACCAGCGGCATCGCGAAAGAGTTGGTGACCCCTACCGGCGCGGCCATCGCCACCACGCTAGCGACGCGCTACTCCGAAATCCCGCAAATGGCGCTAAGCGCCATCGGCTACGGCGCGGGCTCAGTAGACTTGACGGAAAAGGCGAATGTCCTGCGCATATTGATCGGCGAAACCGCCGTCAGCGAGCCGGGCGAGCATTGGGATCGACCCATCACCGTGATCGAAACCAACGTGGATGATATGAGTCCGCAAATTTACGGCTATTTCGTCGAGCGTGCTCTGGCGGCTGGCGCCCTCGATGTATTTTCCGCGCCGGTGCAAATGAAGAAAAATCGTCCCGGCTTGCTGGTAACGATTCTGGCCGAGCCGGCAAAAGTGTCACCGCTGATTGATTTGGTGTTTCGCGAAACCACCACACTAGGCGTGCGCACCCACGAAGTCCGCCGCAAGATCCTCGATCGCGAATTCGTCGCGGTCGCAACACCCTTCGGCGAAGTGCAGATGAAAGTCTCAAGCATGAACGGCACGGTGCTGAATGCCACACCTGAATACGAGGACTGTCAGCGCATCGCAGCACAAAAGGGCATCCCGCTGAAACAGGTGATCGCCGCTGCCACTTTTGAATTTCAAAAACAGACCGAGTCGCTACCGCACCGTGCGAAGCCAGCGGGAAGCAAGGGAGCAGCCAATGGCTAACCCGCCAGTAGAATTCGCGGCGACCGCGCGGTCGCTGTACTTCGCTCCGCAGCCCCCCAAAGAGAGTTGTCATCCCGAGGGCGGCGAAGGATCTGCTTTTCTCTCCGATCGCGATCGCGCCGCGCAGAACTTTTCGAGTGCGGCGGCTTGCCGCCGCCTTCCTAAGCGAAGCTTGCTTCGGGTGAGTCGAGTGAATACCAGCCGCAGTAACTGTCTTCCGAGCAGGTCCAAATAATTCATGGACAATCCCAAACCCAAGTATTACCTCACGACGCCCATCTATTACGCCAACTCGCGCCCGCACGTCGGCTCGGCATACACCACCATCGTCTGCGACGTCATCGCCCGCTACAAACGCATGGGCGGCTACGATGTTGCCTACGTCACCGGCACCGACGAGCACGGCGTCAACATCGAACGCGCAGCGGAGGCCGCCGGAATCACACCGCAGCAGCTGGTAGACAAGAACGAGAAAATCTTCCGCGATTTGTGGAAGCTTCTGGGAATCACGATTACGGATTTCATTCGCACCACTTCGCCTGAACACGAACGCGCGGTGCAGACTCTTGTAAAGCGCACACTCGAGCGCGACAAAAATCTGCCGCCCGAGAAGCGTTCCATCTACAAAGCCAAATACGAGGGCCGCTACTGCATCTACGATAATGCTTACGTGAGCGATACGCCGGAGCCAGTGGATTGCCCGACCTGCGGACGGCCCGCGGAATTGATTTCCGAGGAAAATTATTTCTTCCGACTCCGCGATTACAAAGACCGTTTGCTTGAGTTGTATAAGAATAATCCGAAATTCGTGCAGCCGGATTTTCGGATGAATGAAGTGAGGAGTTTCGTTGAAACCGGCCTGAAGGATGTCTCGATCAGCCGTAAGACGATCAAGTGGGGAATCCCATGGCCGGGCGATCCCGAGCATGTGTTTTACGTCTGGTACGACGCTCTAACGAGCTATATGACCGCAGTTGGTTACGGCGACGGCGCAGACGGCGAAGCTAATCCGAGGTTCAAGAGATATTGGCCTGCCGATCTGCACATGGTCGGCAAAGAGATCATCCGCTTTCACGCCGTCTACTGGCCGGCTTTTCTAATGGCCGCGGACCTGCCGCTACCGAAGCAGGTCTTTGCCCATGGCTGGCTGCTCTTCGAACAAGAAAAAATGAGCAAGTCCAAGGGCAACGTAGCCTACGCCGAACCAATCGTGAAAGTTCTAGGCAACGACGCGCTACGCTACTACCTGCTACGTGAAACCGTCTTTGGCCAAGACGGCAATTTTTCGCGCGAAGCACTCATCACACGCTACAACGCGGATTTGGCGAATGGTCTTGGCAATTTGGCGAGCCGCGTCCTCACCATGATTAACCAATACTTTGGTGGGAATGTACCGCTCATCGATGCACCGCAGGGGCATCATTCAGGTGTATGGGACCCCAACGATTTCGGTTACGTACTTGAGCACAAGTACGCGAATGAAGGTATAGAAGCCGCCAAGGCCGCGCTCGAAAAGTTCGATTTTTCTGGAGCTCTAGGTGCGACCTGGTTCATCGTGTCTCAAGTAGATCAGTACCTGACCTTCGGTAAGCCATGGACACTAGCTGGCAAACCTGATGAGCTTTTCCAACTGCAGGCCATTCTCTATCGTGCCGCCGAGGCTCTACGAATTGCGATCGTGCTTGCGCACCCCGTGATCCCGGATGCGACGCAGAAAATTTGGGAACAGCTTGGGCAGGCCGGAAAACTCGAAGATGTGAGAATCAATGAGTTGCAGTGGGGTGGACTTGAACCCGGAACCCGGATCGGGAAGCCCGAAGGGGTGTTTCCGCGCGCTGACAAAAAAGAAGTATTGGAGAAGATCGAAGCCATGGAAAACGAAATACGGAATCCGGGCGCAACAGCGCCCGCCACGAGTCACGAACCACAAGTCACGAGTCAAGCGCCGGCAACCAGTCCCGCTCCCGGAGGCGCGGCAACGGCTGCGGCAGCAGCGGCGGCCGCACCGGCGAAGATCGCAATCGAAGACTTCGCCAAAGTGGAATTGCGTGTCGGCGTGGTGAAATCAGCCGAACGCATTCAGGGCGCGGACAAGCTACTCAAGCTGCTTGTAGACATAGGCGATGAAGTGCGGCAAGTGCTTGCCGGAATCGCGCTGGCGTATGCGCCGGAGGAACTGGTCGGCCGCAAAGTCGTAATCGTCGCAAACCTTGCGCCACGCAAGATGCGCGGCCTGGAGTCGAACGGAATGTTACTTGCCGCGTCGGTCGGGCCAGACGGCAAGCCCGTGCTATGCACATTCGCGGAAGATGTCCCGGCGGGCGCGAAAGTGAAATAGGGACCAGCGCGATGCGGTATGCGATTATCTCTTCGCCGACGGTCGCGCAGGTTGAAAGTCCGGCTTCGGAAGCCTGTGTCAGAACGTAAGAATCTTTGTAGTCCGTAGCTTTAGCTACGGCGCAAGCGCAGCAAAATCAGAGCGGCTTCAGTCGCTGAAGTACCGGTTGCTGACATGAAACTTTTTGGCTGAGGGAGTCGTATACTAGCTGTGAGGGTCGAAGTTTGAGCGCGGCCCGCGGGAGGGGACTATGAATTGCCCGAAATGTCATCGCGACATCGCTGAATATTCGAATTACTGCTACTACTGTGGCGCGCAGCAACACGCCGCGCCTGTCGGCCCTCCGCCGATCCACAAGCGGCTGATGCGGTCTTCAACAGATTGCAAGATTGCCGGAGTTTGCGGCGGCATCGCCGAATACCTGGAAGTTGACTCCACTATCGTGCGGCTAATCTGGGTGCTGCTGGTGATTTTCCCGGTCCCGCTGGTGCCCGCAGTCCTGGGCTACTTCATAGCATGGCTGGTGATGCCGCAGACGCCCAAGCCGTCCCCGGCCGATCTGTCGCCGCAACCCACCTCGCCAACTGCGCCCGATCACGGCTCGACACAGATCGCGTAAAGATTTGCAAGCCTGGAGCGGCGTACGCGAGCGCCGCTCCCGCGCTACCGCATTCGCACCTGCGCGAAGATTGCGCCCTAGCCGCGATCTTTACTTTTAAATTTTCGCGCCGGACCTCTCCCGCCTCCTCCAAAAACCGCCTGATCGAGGGAAATCAATCCCGCGCCAAACGCAGCCAGCGCGAACGATCCGACAGCCATCGCCAACGGAAACTGGTACGCATCCACTTTCATCGGCGCAGAAAGCAATCCGTGAACCTTCACCAGCGCAACCGCCATTTCCCCCGCCAAGAGCAATCCCGCGACGCGCGTAAACAATCCCACGATCAATAAGCAGCCACCAAAGAACTCCAGCACGCCCGCGATGTACACGAAATAAGACGGAAAACCCATGTGCCCAAAGCCCTGCATCGCCTCCTGCGTGTGCGTAAAGAGCTTAGGATATCCATGGAACGCGAAGATAACTCCCAAAGCCACTCTCAGCAGCAAAAGCGCCAAGGGTTTCAGTCCTTCCAAACTCTGCATGCAATTCCTCCTGACGAAAAGATCAGTGAATGATGACTGCGCGGATGGATTGTATCAGAACACAAATATTCCTCGCGCCGGACGATGGAAACTATCCGCATAACGCGCGCAGGGTTGTGCGCGGCGATTAGTGTAAAATCCCTCGGTTACTTTGGAAGCAACCCCGACTATGAGAGAGCAAGCGCGATCAAGCACCCCAATTGCTGCAGGCGGATTCGGAGTCCGCCCGTGATCCGGAAACTGCTGCTGGGATTCGCCGTGGTGCTCGTTGTCGTTGTTGCAGCGTATGTTCGCCTGCGCCACACCACCGTGCCGCTGGAGACGGCGTACTCCGGCAGTCGCGTGGTTGCGGTCTACAGCACATCGGCGCAGGTTCGCGAGCAGATCAGCACGGTCAGTTTCGGCGAACGCCTGGACGTGCTGCAGCGCTTTCAGGATCAAGTGAAGGTACGCACTCCGGACGGCGTTGTCGGCTGGGTCGCCGAGCGCGACTTGCTCTCCGCCGACTTATGGCAGAGGTTGAAGGACCTGGAAACGAAGTCCGAGGGCATGTCGGTGGAGGCGCGCGGGCACACGCGCGTTCTCAGTAACCTGCATTTCGGTCCGGGACGCGATACGACTCGCGTTCGCCAGTTGAACAAGGACGTGCCACTTGAGCTTCTGACGCGCCAACCCGCCGAGATCAAGCCGACAGCAGCAGCGGAGAACGCGGAGCAGGAATCTTCCGTTCCGCCACCGGAAGGGAAGAAAGAGGACTGGTGGTTCGTTCGCGCGCACACAACCGATCAAGGCGCAATGGCAGGTTGGCTGCTAGGCCGCTTCGTCGAACTCGACGTCCCGCAGCCGCTGCCCGATTATGCCAGCGCGGCTGGGATGCGCATAGTTGCCTGGACTGAACTGAACCGCGTGAATGCCGCCTCCGGAAAACCGATGCCACAGTACTTGCTGGTCGGCACGCACGGGCCGGAAGGCCAGCCGTGCGATTTCACCACGATGCGGGTGTACACCTGGGGCAAACAGAGGGAGCGCTACGAAACCGCCTACGTTGAAAGCGACTTTTGCGGTAAATTGCCGATCGCTCGGACGCAAGTACCTGGAACGGCAGGAGACGTCGCCTTTTCGTTCCCAGATCTGAGCGCCGGCGTGGCTGAAACACGTAAGTATGAAATGCACCAGACCATCGTTCGCCGCGTGAGAGAGGGCGGAGCACCGCGGCCACGAAAGCGCCACCGTTAATCACCGCGTTTCATCGTCGAGCATTTCATCTGGCGCGCGGTTCCGGTTGGGATACATTGATTGATATGGAGAATGGCAGTTCGATCGCTGCATGCATTTTACTGCTGGTTTGCTTGGTCTGTACGACTGGATGTTCGCAAGGGCCCCCCATCGCCATGGCGGAGAAGCCCGTCGTTAACGCACCTTCTATTCAATACATCGGCGAGTGGGGCGTGAAGGGCGACGGACCGGGCCAACTCAAGGATCCTTCCGGAATTGCCACCAACTCGCTCGGCGATATCTTTATCGCTGACGCCGGGAGCGCATTCATCTCCAAATTTGCTCCCAGCGGCAAGCCGCTCCTTTCCTTTCAGGAAGATGGACTGAATCATCCGCAATCCATTGCCATCGATTCGGGCGGAGCAATTTACGTAACCGATCCCGTTCGCGACAGTGTCTTCATTTTTCTGCCCAATGGCGATCGCTATCGTGAGCTGCGACTGAGAACCAGGCCAGCAGCGGGGAACGTTCTGAGCGTCGCGGTGGGAGACGACGGCTCGATTCACGTGTTGGATTCGAATGCGGGAAAGGTGTTCACCTACACGTCACGATTGCGCCTGATGCAGACTTGGCAGCCGCGCGAGACTTTCCCAGGCTCGAAACACTTTGGCCCGTTGGTGAAGGGGCCCGATGATTATTTGTATCTCGCGACGCCATCGGGCGGCATCATGAAGCTAACTCGCGAAGGCCACCTGATGACCGAAATAGTTCCGACCACGAAGGATGCGAGTTGGAATCCCAACGCGGGCTTCGCGGTTTGGAGCAATTGCTTGTTCTTGATGGATTCCAATGGCTTGATGCTGCACATCGTAACCACGGACGGCGCTCCCAAGCTCGACATGGACCTCGCACCACAATTGGGCCAAGGAACGCGCAAGGCTCCCGCTCTAGCCGTGAATTCTCACGGCGAGTTGCTGGTCCTCGACGCTCCCGAAGCGCGCGTGCTGCGCTACCGCGTCAGTTTCTGATATTTCCAAACCAGGCGTTATCATGGGGGCTCTTATTTGACGAGGAGCGATTCCGTGGCCCTATTGCTGTCTGAAGCAGACGTTAAGAATATTCTGACCATGCCCGTGGCGCTCGAGGCGGTGGAAGATTGTTTCCGCCGGCTTGCGGATGGCAGCGCGCAGGTCCATTCCCGCCAACGACTGCACATACCCGGAAAGAGCTATCTTCATTACATGGCGGCGGCTGATGCAGCGAGCGGCTACCTGGGCCTGAAGATGTACACGAGCGCGCGAGAAGGACTTCGCTTTCTGGTGCCGTTATTTGAGGCGCAATCCGGAGATCTTGTTGCGTTGATCGAAGCCGATTACCTGGGACAAATGCGGACCGGCGCGGCAAGCGGGGTGGCGACGCGCCTGATGGCTCGCGCGGACGCTAACACGGTGGGGATCATCGGCACTGGCTTGCAGGCGCGCACACAGTTGGTGGCAATCGCAGCGGTGAGGAAAATCGAAAGCGTCCGCGCCTTCAGCCGCAGCGCCGAGCATCGTGAGCAATTCGCAAAAGAAATGACCGAACAGCTGGGGCTGCCGGTGAAAGCGGTCGGGTCGGCCGAAGAAGCGGTGGGCGATGCCCCGATCGTGGTGACTTCGACAAATTCGACGGATCCCGTGCTCGAAGGACGCTGGCTCAAACCCGGCATGCACATCAACGCCATCGGAGCCAATTTCCCGCAGAAGCATGAACTCGACGGGCTAGCCGTGCGCCGCTGCGACATCATTGCGGTGGATTCCCGCGAGCAATCGAAAATCGAAGCCGGCGATTTGATTCAGATGTACGGCGACGATGAGAGGCGCTGGGATAGCGTCAACGAATTGGCGCAAATCGTGGCCGGGAAGATTCCGGGTCGTGCGAATTCCAATCAGATTACGCTTTTCAAATCTAACGGCATCGCAACAGAGGACGTGGTGGCCGCGGGGCGCATTTACGAACTAGCCCGTCAGCGAGGAATGGGACGGCAGATTCCGCTGTGGGAGAAAGACGCTCGTTCCGCGGAAGCGCGAGGAGTTTAGCGCTTCTCCGTGTGGGGATGACCCAGATGCTTGAACAGGGCGTCACGTAGGCGTTGCCGGGTATCTTCCGGCAGGGGAGCGGGTTCGGAGTTGCAGAAAATCTGGACCGTTTTCTTGGTAGTGTCCACGACAATGCGGCAGTCTTCGCAATTCTCAAGATGCTTTTCGATGGAGGACTTTAGCGACGGTTCCAGCCCTTCTTCGAGGTAGTTGGAAAGCTCCTTGACGATGCTCTTGCAGTTCACGAATTCTCACCCTGGCGAAAATAACGGTTCAGTTTCTGGCGCAGTTTCAACCGCGCTCTCAACAACCGTGATTTCACGGCTGGGATTGAAAGCCCCAGCGCTTCCGCCGTCTCCTCAGTAGATAATTCTTCGATGTCGCGAAGTTGAAAAACGATTCTAAAAGGTGGGTCCAGTTCCGCAATTGTGCTGGAAAGTATTTGGCCGAGTTCGGATTGCTCGTAACGATCCTCGGGCGAAGGTCCCCAATCCTCCACTTCCCGCGGCATCGTATCTTCGCCAGTGTCAATCTCTTCGTCGAGGGATACCTGATTGGGGCGGCGCTTGCGGAGCTTCATGAGGGCCTGATTGACGGCGATACGGACCAGCCAAGTGTAAAATCTGGAATTGCCCTGAAACTCGCCGAGGTGCTGATACGATTTCAGGAACGATTCCTGCATCACGTCTTCGGCATCTTCGCGATTCTGGGTGATGTTCTGCGCTAGGCGGAAGATCTTGCGTTCATAGCGCCCAACCAGCGTTTCAAATGCAGAAATGTCGCCTGATTTTGCGGCGGCGACAAGCGAACCTTCATCGTCTTTCACTACCTGCGAGGGTAGCGGCGTGCGCGGCGTCAAGGGATTCAGTTTCGATGCACTCATTGGTGAGCAATTAGGTTAACACAAATCGAGCCTGGCGCGCGCTCCTGCGGGCGGTCCCGCAGCCAATGGTCGCATTTTCAGCAACTTAGGCAGTTGGGGTCGGCGCTGCATACTGATGCTCGGACCTAGAGCAGTGTTAGCAACACGCGCCGCGCCGAACTTGCGGACGGGGCAAGTGCTGACGGATAATCGCACCAACGGATCACACCGCAAACGCATGGGGGAAGTGTATGGCAGCGCCACAGGCGGTTGAACAGAGAAAACTAGTTCATTACGGCGTCGAGGATGGAGTGGCGATCCTCGAATTGGATGATCCTCCCGCAAACACTTACAGCTACGAAATGATGCAGCAGTTGGACGCCGCCATTCTGCGCGCTCGAATGGATGAAAACGTTCATGTGCTGCTCTTGCGCGGCAAGGGCGAGAAGTTCTTCTGCGCCGGCGCGAGCATTCCGATGCTGACGAAGGCGGATCCCTCGTTTAAGTATTATTTCTGCCTGCATGCGAACGAGACGCTATGCCGCCTGGAGCAAACGCCCAAGTTGGTGATCGCTGCTCTTAACGGACACACGGTGGGAGGCGGGCTGGAAGTTGCCCTAGCGTGTGACATTCGACTGGGAAAGAAGAATGGCGGCAAAGTGGGCCTGCCGGAAATAAATCTGGGTGTGCTTCCCGGAACTGGCGGGACGCAACGCTTGGCTCGGCTGATTGGACGCACGAAAGCTATCGAGTTCATGGCCACCGGCCGGACGTTCAGCTTTGAAGAGGCTCTCGAGCACGGCCTCGTGACTCAACTTTGCGAGGCGGACACCTTTGGGGAGGACGCCATGGCCTACGCCAAGCAATTCTGTCCACCCAACAAAGCTTCGCACGCGGTGGGGCTGATGAAGCGAGCCGTGGTGACCGGCTCGGAAGTGGGATTGGCAGAGGCGCTTGGAATCGAACGGGAGCTGCAGCAACTTCTGTTTACCAGCGAAGACGCAAAGGAAGGGCTGAAGGCCTATACCGAAAAGCGTCAGCCCGTATTCAAGGGCAGGTAAGCGAAAGACCTGGCTGCAGTGACGCGCGTGGCCGGGAACCGCAGAAGGCCGAACAGGCTTCGGGGAAGCGAAAAGGACTGAATGCGCACACTGCCTGACTATCTTCGCAAGGGCATGAAAATGATTCTGGTCGGCGCCAATCCCGGCGATCGTTCCGCGCGCGTGGGGCACTATTACGCGGGGCGGGGGAATCAATTCTGGCCGATCATGTACGAATCGGGCGTTATTCCCGAACCGCTGAGCTACGAGGACGACCGGCGAATTTTGGAGTTCGGCATCGGGATGACGGACCTGGTCAAACGCCCGACGCGTGGAATCGATGAAATCGAACGGCAGGAATTTGCCGAGGGCCGCGTGCTGCTAGCGCAGAAGCTGGAAGACTTGCGCCCGCGCGTCGTGGCGTTTAACGGCAAGATGGTTTATGAAAAATTTGCGGGCAGGCCGTGCAAGCTTGGACTGCAGAAGGAAGAATTGTACGGCGCTAAGGTCTTCGTGCTCCCTTCGACCAGTGGGTTAAACGGCGGGACGGAACGCGCGGTAAAAACGCGTTATTTTAAGAAACTTGCGGCGCTGTTGAAGAGTCTGAAGGATTAGGGAGAAACGAGCGAGATGGGAGCCACACAGCCAACAGCCAGTCCGCTGGTAAGTGAAGAACGCGCTGGAGCCGTCGCGACGATTCGTTTGAATCGGCCGGAAAAATTGAATGCGCTGAATACGCAGCTTGCCCACGAGTTGGTGCACGCCTTATTGAACGTGCAGGGAGACAAAGAGATCCGGTGCGTCGTGGTGACAGGAGCCGGGCGGGCGTTCTGCGCCGGGGGCGACCTGGAACTGTTGCGTGACGCCCGCAAACGCAAAGCCACCGACGAAGTGGAAGAACTCGTATTGGCTGGAAAAGAAATAGCGGTAGCCATCGCGACCATGCCGAAAATTGTGATTGCCGCAGTAAATGGTCCGGCAGCCGGGGGCGGGATGAATCTGGCGCTGGCTGCGGATATTCGAATCGCCTCCGACCAGGCGCGTTTTGCGGAATCTTTCGCGCAGATCGGGCTATTCCCGGATTTTGGCGGGACATATTTCTTGCCACGAATTGTCGGTCCAGCGCGGGCCGCCGAATTGTTCTACACGGCACAGATGCTCTCGGCGGAGGATGCGCTGCGCCTGGGAATCGTGACGCGCGTAGTGTCGACGGAACAGTTCGAGGCCGAAACAAAAAAACTTGCCGAAAGCATTGCAAGTGGAGCAGGTCTTGCCCAACGCGATGTGAAGCACAAAATGAGCAGTGAGCTGCGCAAAGAGCTGGAAGCAGCGTTAGATGAAGAAATTCGTTTGCAGAGACATTGTTTTGAATCGCAAGACTGCCTTGAAGGTTTGAACGCGTTCTTCGAAAAGCGCAAGCCGAACTTTCAGGGGCACTGAGCCGCCGGCGCGAATGCAGGCTCGCACTTCGACGCAAAATCTGCCAGAATTCCGCAGCACTAAGCAATTCGTTTAGAGGAGCAATACCATCAGGCATCGGATTTTGTGTGGGCGGACTCGCGTGCAAGTCTTTTTGCGGAAAGTGGATTTCTTGCCATCATGACGGTTCGTTCGGAAGCAAATCTCGCCGCGCGCGGTTACACCTTTAGCGAACTGATGGTGGCGGCAGCGGCTCGTGAAATCGGCGATGGCGAACTGGTTTTCGTCGGCATGCGCCTGCCGATGCTCGCGTTTTTGGTGGCACGCAGAACGCACGCTCCGGGCGCGGTCGGCCTATTCGAAAATGGCGTGATTCGCGAAACACCCGCGACGGAGTTGCTTTATACCATGGGAGACTCGGCAAACCTGCGCGGCGCAACGCAATGCGGAGAGATGACCAGCGTAATGGGCTTGTTGCAGCAAGGGCGTGTTGATGCGGGCTTTCTTGGCGCGGCGGAAGTGGACCGCTTTGGCAATCTCAACACAACCTGGGGTTATCGCAATAAAGAAACGCAGCGCTTGCCGGGGTCGGGAGGCGCGTGCGATATCGCCTGCCTGGCGCGACGAACCGTTGTGATGCTGGTTCACGACCGTGGAAGGCTATGCGATCGTGTTGGACACATCACATCGCCTGGATTTGGAACGGGCAATGGCTGGCGCCGGGCGCAGGGTTTGCCGCAGGCTTCGGGGCCTTCGGCAATCATTACAACTTTGGGTGTGCTGCGCTTTGGGCACGACGGCGAGGCCTATCTCGCGTCGGTTCATCCGGGAGTGAGCGTTGAAGAAGTGCTGGCCAATACGGGCTGGACTTTGCGCGTTGCTGAAGAGCTGGTGGAAACTCCCGCGCCGACAGACGTTGAACTCCGCGTGACCCGTGAGCTTGATCCCCAGCATTTCTGGACCCGCTGACATGGTTGCTGAATCAAAATTGATGACGATGCGCGACGCGATTGCGCGGCACGTGCCGTCCGGCTCGATGGTGCTGCTGGGCGCGCAGCTCGAGCAAATGATTCCGTTCGCAGCGGGGCACGAAATGATCCGCCAGAGCCGGCGCGACCTGACTCTGGTCGGGCCTATTTCAGACATTCTTTTCGACCAGATGATCGGGGCAGGCTGCGTTTCGCGGGTGATGGCAGCGTGGATCGGAAATGTATCGGCTGGAGTAGGCTATTGTTTTCGCCGAGCCGTGGAACGAAACGTTCCGCGACGGCTGGATGTAGTGGATTATTCGAATTTCACGATGGCGATGGCGCTGCACGCGGGGGCGCTAGGAGTGCCATTTCTACCGACGTATGCGACGCTTGGGAGCGACCTGCTGAAGAAAAACGGCAATCTGCGGGAGTTCTCGTCGCCGGTGAGTGAGGAAAAGTTGGTGGCAGTGCGTGCGTTGCGCCCGGATGTGGCAATCTTGCATGTGCAGCGCTCGGATGCGCAGGGTAACGCGCACATCTGGGGCAGCCTGGGGGTCGCGGTAGATGGCGCGCGTGCGGCACGGAAAATAATTCTGGTGGCTGAGGAGATCGTGGGGCCGGAGGTAATCGCGTCGGACCCGAATCGCACGCTCGTGCCTGGATTTTTGGTTGCCGGCGTCGTCCACGAGCCCGGCGGCGCACATCCTTCGCCAGTGCAGGGTTACTATGGCCGCGATCACGCATTCTTTTCGCAGTATCACGAACAGACGCGACGCCTGGAAGATTTTGAGGATTGGCTGGCGCATTGGGTAGTGCACGTTACCGACCGGAAGGAATATTGGAAGCAGCTGGGCGCCGGACGCGTGGAAAGCTTGGCGGTGAAAGAACATGCATATTCAGCGCCGGCGGATTTTGGATATTGATGATGGAAGATTTGCTTTCGAATATCGAAATAGCGCCTCGCGAAGTGAAGGAACTACTCGCGCGCGACGATAAAGTGCTTTTCGTGGATGTCCGTGAGCAGTGGGAACACGATACGGCGCACATCGAAGGCTCGGTGCTGATCCCGCTGGGCGACATCCCGTCGAACCTGGCGCGGCTAGAAAACGCCGAAGAGGTGGTGCTGTTCTGCCACCACGGCATACGCAGCTTCGACGCGGCGGCCTGGCTGCGTTCGCAGGGCGTCGAAGGTGCTCGGTCCATGACGGGCGGGATCGAGCGGTGGTCTGCAGAAATTGATCCGAACGTGCCGCGGTATTGAGGAATAAAACGATGCCAACTAGGAAGCCAGTTCGCAAACCGCGAAGCAAGGCTCGAAGCACTACAAGGAAACGGCGCCAGAAGGTGGTCGAGTTTTTGCAGAAGCCCTCGTGCACGACCTGCCGCAAGGCGCGCACGCATCTTGAGAGGCGGGGATTCGAGTTGCATTTCCGCAATTTGGACAAAGAGCGCTTGAGCGTGGCTGAGCTTGAAAAGCTGATTGGCCCCCGCGACCATGAGGACTTCTTGAATCCGCGCAATGAGCTTTACCGGCGTAAGCATATGAAGGAGAATCCTCCGTCACGCGGGGAAGCGATTCGGATGATGGCCCGCGAGCCGAATCTGATCCGGCGTCCGGTGGTGGTGGCGGGCGGCCGGGTGGTGGTGGGCTTCGATGAAGACGGGTTTGCTCACCTGTAAAGTATTCGCGTCCGTTTCACCGCTTTTTGCCGGAGCGCCGAAGCTTGCCGCCCATCATCGACATCCACATCCATATCAATCCGCATGAGATGGTCCATCCCGCCGCGCTGGACTTAATTCGACGCGGACGCCGCGATTACGACGAAGTTACGAAGTACGCCGCCAGTCCGCATGAATTTCTACGATTCATGGACGACGCGGAAATCGAACGCGCCGGGCTGATTAACTATGTAAGCCCGGACGTGATTGGATTTACCGCCGAAGTAAACGATTGGGTTGCCAAGTATTGTGCGATCGATCCGGAAAGGTTGCTGGCGTTTGGGTCCGTGCACCCCAGATACGTTTCCGACGCTGGTGCGGAAGTAGATCGGCTGAAAAAGATCGGCATTCGAGGATTGAAGGTACATCCCTCGCATCAATTGTTCGCACCAAACCAATATCGCAACGGACTCGGGCCGTTGCGAACAATGTACGAGCGTGCACAGGCAGTCAGCATGCCGGTGATGATTCACACTGGAACTTCGATTTTTCCCGGTGCGCGCAACGCGTATGCGCAGCCCATTCTGGCTGATGATGTGGGCGTGGATTTTCCCGATCTCGTGGTGATCCTCGCGCACGGCGGCAGGCCACTGTGGATGAACGAAGCGTTTTTCCTGGTGCGGCGCCATCCCAATATGTACATGGATATTTCCGGCATTCCGCCTCAGAAGCTGATGGAATATTTCCCGCGAATCGAAGAAATTGCGGATAAAGTGCTGTTCGGAACGGATTGGCCTGGTCCTGGTGTTCCCGGCGTGCGCGGCAACATCGAGAAATTTCGCGCGCTGCCGATTTCCCCGGCGGCCCAGCAGAAAATATTGTACGAGAATGCGGCCCGGCTTTTCCCGCGCCACCAAGACTAGGGGAGTCACCGAATCATGGAAGTAAAGACGATTGGCGTGATTGGGGCTGGCGCGATGGGCCGCGGAATTGCCTATGCGGCGGCTTACGGGGGCTATCGCACGATTCTCGAAGATGTCTCGCCGGAGATGCTGGAGCAGGGTATCGCCTACATACGCCAGAATCTGGAAGAAGGAGTCGCGCGCGGAAAAGTGACGGAGAAGCAAAGGAATATCGCGCTTGCCAATTTAACGACTTCACGCTCGGTGGAAGACCTGTGTCGGGAAGCGGACCTCCTGATTGAAGCTGTTCCCGAAGAAATGGAAGTCAAGCTCGAGATTTTCACTATCTTCGATAAGTTCGCGTTGCCCGCTGCAATTCTGGCAAGCAATACGTCGTCGCTTTCGATCACCGAGCTCGCGGCAATTACGTTTCGCGCGGAGAATTGCATCGGGATGCATTTCTTCAATCCCGTGCCGAAGATGAAGCTGCTGGAGATTGTGCGCGCGCTCGAGACGTCCGAAGCTACGGTGCAAGCTTGCGCCGAAGTGGGACGCCGCATGGGTAAGGAAGTCGTGGTGATTCGCGAATCGCCCGGATTCATCACCAGCCGTATCAATGCGATGATCGGGAACGAAGCGTTTTATATGCTGCAAGAGGGCATCGCGTCGGCAGAAGACATAGACAAAGCGCTCAAGCTGGGGCTCAATCACCCGATGGGGCCGTTTGAGCTGGTGGACCTGGTGGGATTGGATGTGCGGCTGAACATTCTGGAATATCTGCACAAGACGCTGGGCGAAAAATATCGGCCTTCGCCGCTCCTTTCGCAATATGTGAAGGCGGGACGCCTGGGACGAAAATCGGGCCGCGGCGTGTATGATTATCGCGACGATGCGGCCAAGTAGTGATTGGTAGCGACTTGATCGGGGACGCGCTGGCTTTTCATTCCTATGCCATCTAAGACGAACTTTAACGGTCGCGTGGAAATTCTGCAGGGCGATCTAACGGAAATGGACACCGACGCGATCGTCAACGCAGCGAATAATGACTTGCAGCTCGGTGGCGGAGTGGCTGGAGCCATCCGCCGTAAGGGTGGTCCGCAGATTCAAGCCGAGTGCGATGAGATTGGCCCGGTCCCCGTGGGTGGTGCGGCGATTACGTCCGGCGGCAATCTGAAGGCACGCTACGTGATTCATGCCGCGAGCATGCAATTGGGCGGCACGACTTCCGCACAGTCGCTTCGGAGTTCGACGGCACACTCGCTGCGAATTGCGGCGCAGAAGGGGCTGAAAACGATCGCGTTTCCGGCGATCGGTACCGGTACCGCAGCTTTCCCAATCGAGCGATGCGCCCAGGTGATGCTCGAGGAAGTGCGCGCGCATCTCAGCAGTCGGACGACGCTTGAACGAGTGGAGTTTGTGCTCTTCGATCGTCGCTCGCTTGAGGTATTCGAGCGAGTGCTCGCAGACATGCAATAGCTAGTGCGCGGCCATGCCGCCGGCTGGTTGCGCGCGA
>Ga0209693_10000194_pt1 | contig 23493 bp, 24 predicted proteins | sample HubBroMetageWRM3_FD_188345 | JGI IMG/M metagenome (GOLD analysis project Ga0209693, IMG submission 188345) | Warmed soil microbial communities from the Hubbard Brook experimental Forest, New Hampshire - Hubbard Brook CCASE Soil Metagenome WRM 3... | ecosystem: Environmental > Terrestrial > Soil... | reverse complement strand
TGAGGCGAATCAGTATGAGGCGTATCTCTTGAGGCCAATCCGTTGAGAAAAGTCTACCGCGTGCTGCGCAAGTTGTATGCGCGCACGCCGCTCGATGGTGAAGGTGCTTATCTTTACGGCGGGCGCTGGTCGAGTGCGGGAACTCGTCTCGCCTACACCTCCGAGCACCAATCCCTGGCCATGCTCGAATATTTCGTTCATCTCGATCCCGACGACGCTCCGCCGGATCTGGTTCTGGTCACGGCCGAACTTCCCACCGATCTTCCCGCCAAAGTTATCGCAGCCAATGATCTTCCATCTTCCTGGCGGAGTTCCCCGGCGCCCGCTGAACTTGCCCGCATCGGAGACGAATTTGCAGCCGAGGCCAAGCATTGCGTTCTGGTTGTGCCCTCAGCTCTGGCTCCGCATGAAAACAACTGGCTGCTGAATCCGCGCCATCACGACTTCCGCAGAGTGGTTGTGCGCGGAGTCGAGCCCCTAAGCTACGATCCGCGCATGTTTGCCCCGCAACGCCGCAAACCACGCAAGGGCTGAGGTTTTCATACTTATTTCTTTTTCCGCGGCCACCGAGCCACGACCGTCGTCGAGATTCCTCCGCGCGGCCGGAATTCTCCCTTCACCTCAGCCCACACCGGCTTCGCCCACCGCACCACATCTTCCAGCACTCGATTCACGATGTTCTCCTGAAAAATCCCCAGGTTGCGGTAGCAGTGCAGATATTCTTTGTACGATTTCAGTTCCAGGCAAAGTTTATCGGGCTGGTATCGCAGAGTGATCACGCCAAAATCAGGCAGGCCCGTCTTCGGACAAACCGAAGTAAACTCTGGATCGTCAATCACGATCTCATATCCCGGAAACTGATTCGGCCAGGTTTCAATCTCGGGAAACTTGGCATCCAACCCGGCGGCAGCGTGCTCGGGCGTATAGCGGCGCGGTTTAGGCATGGAAGCATTGTAGCGTTTGAAGGCACAGGCGACGCGTCTCTGGGCGGCGCCAAAGCGGAAAGCCAATCCTGACCGCTCCCGCATCCACCCCTCTCTGCCAGCATCTAACCATGCAACGGCTTGGGCCAGACGACATTCTTTCGCGGCGGTCCGAGTGGTAAATTAGTGCTTGCAGTAGTCCTCGCCGCAGCCTAAAAGATAACGAGTTGGCAGGAACCAACCACAATTCGAACGGACGTCCTGCGAGCAAACGCCGTACCTGGCTGAGTCTCGGAGCCATCGCCGTTGCGCTTGCTGTCATCCCGGTCTTCACGCGCCCCGGGCCTTTGCGGGTTCGCACCACCACCGTCGGGCGTGGGCCAATCCGCAGCCTGATTTCCACCAACGGCAAAGTCGAGCCCATTCGCAACTTCGAGGCGCACTCCCCGGCGGCCACCACCGTAAAACATCTGTTCGTAAAGGAAGGCGACCACGTTCGCCAGGGTCAACTGCTGTTGCAGCTCGATGACGCCGACCTGCGGAGCCAGGCCGCCCGCGCCCGGGCCGGGATCAAAGCCGCTCAGGCTGACGAGGCCGACGTCGATACCGGCGGTACGCGCGAAGAAATGCTCACTCTCGATGCCCAACTGGTCAAAGCACGCAGCGCGCGTGACGCCGCCCAGCGCAATCTGGACGCTCTTCACCGCCTTCAGCAGCAGGGCGCCGCTTCCGCCGGTGAGGTTAAGCAGGCCGAAGACGCGCTGCAGCGTGCGCAGGCCGACACCACTCTGCTCGAGCAGAAAAAGAAAGACCGCTACTCCCGGCCCGAGGTCGCCAAGGTTCAGGCGCTCGGAGTGGAAGCCGAGGCCCTCTACGGCGCCGCCGAAGATGCCCTCCGCAAATCGAGCGTGCGCGCTCCCTTCGACGGCATAGTTTACGCACTGCCCATCAAGCAAGGCGCCTACGTGCAAACCGGTGATCTACTGTTGCAGGAAGGCGATCTTTCGCACATGCTGGTGCGCGCCTTCGTCGACGAACCCGATATCGGCCGCCTGGCCCCGGGAGAGAAAATCGAAGTCACCTGGGACGCTCTGCCCGGACGCATCTGGAACGGCGTTGTCGGCACCGTTCCTTCCACCGTGAAACTTCACGGCGCCCGCAACGTAGGCGAAGTCACCTGCACACTCGATAACCACGATCTCCGCCTGTTGCCAAACGTCAATGTCGGAGTCACCGTCATCACCGCCGAGCACAGCGGCGTGCTTACGCTGCTGCGCGAGGCCGTGCGCATGGATGACACCAAACCTTACGTTTACCAGGTCGTCGACGGCCAACTGAAGCGGCGCGAAGTCGAAGTCTCCCTCCAGAACCTTACCCAGGTCGAGATCACCGCCGGCCTTCCCGAGAGATCCGTAGTCGCCCTCTCCTCGGCCGATGCCAACAAACCTTTGGTCGACGGCGCCCGCGTAAAAGTGGTCCCCTAGCCCATGCCGTGGATTGATAACGATTGTCATCCTGACGACCCGTGTCATTCTGAAGACCTTTGTCATGCTGACGAAGACTTTTGTCATTCCGAATCGGGCGACAAGCCCGGTGAGGCTTGCCCTGAGCGGCGCCGAAGGGAACCTGCTTTTAGAAGAGCGCCCGAGACTCGCCTCCTAGTCGTGCTCTTGTCGTTCCTAAGTCTCATTCCCCTCCCTCTCGCCGCCCAGAACCCAGAAGCCCTTCTCGCCACTGGTCGCGTCGATCAAGCTATCCAAACCCTCGAGCAGCAACTCCGAAGCGCTCCCACCGCGGACGCCTACAACCTGCTCTGCCGGGCCCATTTCGAACTCGACGACTGGGACGCCGGCATCTCCGCCTGCGAAAAGGCCGTCGCCTTGGCCCCCTACAACGGCCTCTATCACCTCTGGCTGGGCCGCATCTACGGCGAGAAGGCCGATCACTCCAGCTTTCTCACTGCCATGGGGCTGGCCGGGAAGGTTCGCTCCGAGTTCGAACGGGCTGTTCAGTTCTCTCCCCGCAGTTGGGAGGCCCGCACCGACCTCGCGGAGTTTTATGTGGAAGCTCCCGGAATCGTCGGCGGCGGCAAAGACAAGGCCCGCGCCCAGGCCGAACTGCTCGTCCCGCTCAATCCGTCCATGGCGCACTGGGTCAGGGGACGCATCGCCGAGAAAGAGAAAGACCCGGCCGTGGCGGAGCAGGAATTCCGCGCCGCCGTCACCGCCAGTCAAGGTGGCGCTCGCGCCTGGCTCAATCTTGCCGGTTTCTATCGCCACGCCAACCGCTTCGACGAGATGAAGCAGGCCCTCCACAGCATGGAGTCCAGCCGCCTCGATCATCCCGGGGCATTTGTCGATGGCGCCAGCATGTTATTTCGTGCCGGCCGTGATTATCCGATAGCTATCCAGCTCCTGCGCAGTTATCTCGCCTTTTCCAACACCGTTGAGGAAGCCCCGGTCTTCAAAGCCCACTATCTACTCGGCGAATTGCTCGAGAAACAAGGCGACCATCCCGCCGCCGCCGAAGAGTATCGCGCGGCGCTCTCCATCGCCCACAGCTTCCGCCCGGCCCAGGATGCCCTGAAGCGCGTAACTCGATAGCTGGGTAGTGCGGCAATTTTAAAATCTACGGCGCCGAACTCCTGTGGCGTCATCCCGAAGTCCCGCGTTTTCTCCAGCGGGACGAGAGCCTGCCCTGAGCCAAGCCAAAGGGGACTCCGGTGCGCACACTGCCCCCCCGAAGCTAGTTCCCATCGGAACTCTCAACGCTGGTGCGCACATGCAATTTCGACGCTAGGATTTGTTAGTGCTTCCGGGAGTGATCATCCCCGAAAGGTTGCCGATACTACTGCGGAGTTTGCTCAAAGTCTGGGATGCCAGATTGCCGAGCGGATTTCCTTTCTCTTCGGCATCGCTGAATCCCGCTTTTTCCATTTGCTTGGCGGCCGCGCTAAATCGTTTCGAACTTACCTGGTCCATATCGATGAACCGGAATGCTTGCGCCAGCGGCATCCCATCCGCTCCGCAATGCATGAATTCGATTTGCGCCGTCACTTTGCCGAACACCGTGCCTAAATCCATTTCCCCCATCGTTCCCTCGGGAATAGGACCGCTGGTAAGAACGGCGGAACCTCCTGTGAGCGAGAGCCGCCGGATTACTCCAACATGTTTCTTGGCATCCACGGTGAACAACGCCCGCTCATTATTAGGCACACGAATGCGCGGCGGGCGATTATGCCGGTTGGGTTTCTCGGACTTCTTGGCCATTACAACCAGCATTACAACTGGACCGAGGTCGGTCAATGTTACTTAAGTTCCTGAGAGTAATCTTTCCATCCGGAACCGCCCTTGCAGGCCTCCCGCCTCGCAGGCACAAAGATCGCCAAATGAGAAACTGCAACTCCATGGTCTACCCTCCAGATAACCTGCAATCCGGAGCGAGGTGAATGCCCGGCCCTTAATGCTGGACGTCTTTCCCGCCCGACAAACTGTTTTGACGTTCCAGAAGTATCCGAAAGGCGAGTGCGTGCGTGATGAGCAATAGTGGCACAATCAAAGTCGGGATGAAGTAAGTCGCTCCCAACTGCCCCGCTAGAAGTCCGGCGTGCTTGGCCTGATAGAAGGCGTTCAGCAGATCGGCCGAACCCCAAACATTGAAGATCCATGCCATGACAACGCCAGCCGCGCGTGGCAGCAATAGCAGCGCGAACAACGCGAGGGTGGCTGCAATAACGTCTCCATAGGCCGCGGAATGCGCGAAGGAAGACGGCAAGTCGGGCGACACCACGCCGGGGACCAGGAAAGCCAGCCCCATGAAGCGAAAGCTGTGCAGGCTGAGCAGAGGCCGCAACGCCTCCGCCTGTTGCCGAGGGCGGAGTTTTGGCCAGATGTATCGCGCGGTGACGCTCCCCCACGCAATGAGACTGAATGCGATGCTGACAAAAAAGCAGAGTTGCGAGACCATATGTGCCTCCTTATCGGGATTCCAGCCATCAACCAGTGGCGGCCCTAGTTGCCAGATAGGATTATGCGCATCATCCTATAGATTCAACTTTTTCTTCGGCCAAGTATGGAGAAGGAGAAGTTGCAACGTGAGATGATGGCCAGCATCTTATAATGAGCTATGCGTTACCGGCCCGGGCATAAAGTCGAGATCCATCAGAAGATTGTCAAAGATGCCTCGCGGCGCGTTCGCGCCAAAGGCTTGACCGGCGCCGCGGTTTCGGCCGTTATGCGGGATGCGGGCCTGACCCACGGAGGCTTTTACAAGCATTTCGGGAGCAAGGACAAACTGCTCGTGGAATCGCTCGGTGAGGCTTTCCGGGAGATCACCAGCACACTGCTTCATGTCGCTCGACAGTCGCCCCCTGGTGCTGCATGGAAGGCGATCGTCAAAACCTACCTGAACCCGGAACACTGCGAACATCCTGAGCACGGGTGCCCCATGGCTGCGCTGGCACCCGAATTGACCCGGGCAAATAAGGGAATGAAGCGGCAGTTTGTTGCGGAGTTGGCCAACTACAAAAGCCAGATGCTGCCATTCATGCCGGGACGGCGAACCGTGGATAAAGAACGTGCTTTCTTCGCGATTTTTTCAACCATGATCGGAGCAGTCGAAATCGCTCGCATGCTGCCGGACCCTGCCATGCGGGAAAAAGTGCTGGCCAGCACCAGAGAGTTTCTCCTGCGCAGCTACGGACGTCCTCAATCATGAGACCCATGGAGGAAGGAACGTAGCCGGCACGTGATGCGGATTCCCCGAAACCTCCATGCTATTCGGAAATACTCCGGTTTCCGCGGCCAAATTGGTCCCTCAAAAGTCGGCACAGCGGAGGCGATCCGCACCAGTAATCACGGATCCACGGACCGACGACTGACTCACCCTTATCATTTCTCTCGCAGCAGATTGTCCGTAGAATCTTCCCATGCACGACAATACCGTGGAAGAGCAGCACTTAAGCAGCTTGCCCCGGGCGGAGTTGAATGGGCCGCGTAAGGCGGCAAAATTGGCACGGGCTTCAGCCCCCGTGTTCATTAAGGCGGAGAGCAATGACAATCCAATCATGCAGTAGCGCGAGCATTCATAAACTCCTACTGGCGGTACTCGTCCTCTTGCCCGCTTCCCTGCTGGCCGAGCCGGTCACGCTTCAGCAGGCCGTCGAGCTCGCGCTGAAGCACGCCACCGGCATAAGCATCGCTGCCGAAGACCAACAACACGCTTCCGCCAGCTACCGCGAACTCCGCAATAGCTACATTCCTCAGCTGAATGCGGGAGCTGGAATCGGCTGGTCCGACGGCTTTCCCCTCAGCCTCGAAGGCTCCGCCCCTTCGCTCTTCAACGTAAACGCGCAATCGGCCCTTATCAATCCCGCCTTGAAGGATTTCATTCGCGCCACGCAATCGGACATTGTGGTCAGCACCCTGCAAACCAAAGACCAGCGCAATCAAGTGATTCAGGACACCGTACTGAGCTACGCCGAATTAGCGAAATGGGAACAGCGTTTGAGCCACCTGCGCGAAACCATGGCAGCCGCGGAACAAACGGAAACAGCCGTCGCGCAGCGCGTAAAGGAGGGTGTCGACAGCGAAATCGATGGCAGCAAAGCCCGCTTGTCCGTGGCCCGCCTCCGACTGCGTTTGGCAGAAGCCAGCGGCGCAGCAGACGTTCTCCGCGAGCACCTTTCCAAGCTCACCGGACTGCCAACTGCCTCCGTCGAAATCGACCCGGATTCCGTGCCGTCCCTTCCCACGCCAAAGGTTGAAGAGGATTCCTTGTCCAAGGCCGCGGAAGGGAGCCCAGTAGTTCAGGCCGCCGTCGAACATGCGCGCGCGCAATACTTGCGCGCCAAGGCGGAACACAAGTCGTTATGGCCCAGCGTAGATTTTGCCGCCCAATATGCATTGCTCGCCGACTTCAACAATTACGAGGAGGTCTACAAGAAGACCCAGCCCAACAACGCTACCGTGGGCGTGTCCATCCACTTCCCCTTCCTCAACTATGCCCAGCACGAGCGTGTGAAACAGGCCGAGTCGGAAGCGCGCAAAGCCACAACGCAAGCCGAAGCCGCACGCAACAAAGTATCTGAAGAAACCCTGCGCCTGCAACGCTCTGTCACCCAGATGCAGGCCGCCCGCGACGTGGCCGAACTGGAGTACGAGATCTCCCAGAAAGATATCGAAGCCACTCGCACTCGCATGGATTCCGGCACCGCCAACCTCCATGACCTGGATAACGCCCAGGCTCAAGCCAGCGAGCGCCTGATCACTCTACAAGACGTCACTTTCGAACTGGAACGCAGTCAGGTCGCGCTGATGCGCGCCAACGGAGATCTGGAACGCTGGGCGCTCGGCGCCAAATAGTCAGCCGATGCCTCTTTTCGTCCATTCACTGCATCAAACCCCTTGTTCGACGACGAACCTGCATAAACACTGGTTTTTCAATACATAAGCCGCCTTCGGATGGTAAAATTAAGGCTCACCCAATATGCCTCTTAAAACCTTATTTCTGAATCCGCCTTCTTTTGAAAACTTCGACGGCGGCGCCGGCTCCCGTTGGCCCGCCACCCGCGAGATCGAGAGTTATTGGTATCCGGTGTGGCTGGCTTATCCGGCTGGGATGCTGGAGGGGGCTCGTTTGCTGGATGCGCCTCCGCACTATATTTCGGCTGAGCAGACTATTGAGATTGCCAAGGACTACGAGTTTCTTGTTCTGTTCACCTCGACTCCTGGCTTCCCTGGCGACATTGGGCTGGCGCGCGCCATTAAGGCCGGTAATCCAAAGATCAAGATTGCTTTCGTTGGGCCGCACGTTAGCGTGCTGCCGGAGAAGTCGCTGCGCGATTGTCCGGCGATCGATTTTGTGGCTCGTAAAGAGTTCGATTACGCCGTGGTCGACTACGCCAAGGGCAAGCCGCTGGAAGACATTCCCGGCATTTCCTTCCTTAAGAACGGCGAGGTTGTGCACAATCCTGATGCGCCGCAGATTCAGGATCTGGATGCGCTTCCGCACGTCACCGATGTTTACAAGCGCGATCTCGACGTGTCGCGTTACAACGTGCCGTTCTTGCTGAACCCCTACGTTTCTCTTTACACCACGCGCGGCTGTCCGGCGCAATGCACATTCTGCCTGTGGCCGCAGACTTTGAGCGGACATCCCTGGCGCAAGCGCTCCACCGACGACGTGGCCGCCGAAATGGCAAAGGTCAAGCAATACTGGCCGGAAGTGAAGGAATTCTTTTTCGACGACGATACCTTCAACATCCAGAAGGCGCGGACCATCGAGCTTTGCGCGAAGCTGAAGCCGCTGGGCCTGACGTGGTCCTGCACTTCGCGCGTGACTACCGATTACGAAACGCTGAAGGCGATGAAGGAAGCTGGTTGCCGGCTGCTGATCGTGGGTTATGAATCGGGCGATCAGCAGATTCTGAAGAACATCAAGAAAGGCGCAACCGTTGAGCGCGCGCGCCAGTTCACCAAGGACTGTCACAAGCTGGGACTGGTCATCCACGGCGATTTCATCATGGGGCTGCCGGGCGAGACTCACGAGACCATCAACACCACCATTGCCTTCGCCAAAGAGCTGGACGTTGAAACCATTCAGGTTTCTGTGGCTCACGCCTATCCTGGCACCGAACTTTACGACTACGCAGTAAAGAACGGATTCATGGTCGGCGACAACAAGATGGTAGACGAAGGCGGTCACCAGTTGGCGCACATTCAGTATCCCGGGCTGCCGGCCGATGAGATTCTTTCTGCCGTGCATCGCTTTTACGATGAGTATTATTTCCGGCCGAAGGCGGTGTTCCGCATCCTGAGGAAGGCGGCTTTTGACAGCAACGACCGTAAGCGTCTTTACAAGGAAGCCAAGACCTTCCTGAAGCTGCGGTCGCAGCGCAACAAACTGGTCAAGCAGCACGGCGAAGAAGCTGCTGCCGAACTCGCCAAGGCATAGAGCGACTGATGATGTGCGCCAAACGCGCGAGTTAGCACTCTCGTAAAGAACGCGAGAGCGTTCGCGCGGCGCGCCCAGATCCTTCGCCAAGCAAAGAACGCTTGTCTCAGGATGACAAGCAAGAATTACTACCGTCTAAACCTCCAGTGACCTTTCGCAAGTATCTTGTGCTGGCCGGAGTCACGGTCTTTGCCGCCGCCGGGGACTCCATGCTCTCGCACGGGATGAAGCAGACCGGCAACATTTCCCTCAACCACCTTCAAGGCGTGATCTTTGCCGTGCTCAATCCCTGGGTGGCGATCGGAATTCTTCTTCTGCTTGCGTTTTTTGCCACCTACATGACCGCGCTTTCCTGGGCCGATCTCACTTACGTTCTGCCGGCAACGTCGCTCGGGTATGTGCTGCTCGCCCTGGTTGCCAGATTTGTGCTGCATGAACACGTCAGCCCGCTGCGCTGGCTGGGGATTGCTTTGATCACCGGAGGCGTGGGATTTATTGCTGGGGGGCCGGAGCTAACGAAGCATGGGCAACGCGAACCCGATGCGGTGGAAGCACCTCAGGTTATAGGCACAGCGGTTTCACGCGGGGCGGGGTCATGAAGAGATTTCTTTCGCGCCTCCGGCGCTTTATCACGGCTGACCCGTTCCCCAGGGCTTGCGCCCTGGGCTGCATTCTTTCGCCGCTTCGCGGCTATGGTGCGGTGGCGAATATCCCACAACAGCACAGCGCGTCAGGATCTTCGCTTCACGTTTCCCTTCTTTACACGTGGAGCGCGATCCTTGCGATCGTCTTCGCCTCCGTCGTCGGCGACGTGTTACTCGCCCGCGCCATGAAACAGGTCGGAGACGTCGGCGCGCTATGGCGGCGCGCCGGACTCGGTGTCGTAATCGGACGGACGCTGGGGAATCCCAACTTTCTTTTTGGCGTCACCGCGATGGCCGTGGCCTTCTTCAGCTTGCTGTTCGCGCTCTCCTGGGGAGATGTGAGCCTGGTTGCTCCCGCCGCCGCTTCCCTCACCTTCATCGGCAATGCTGTTGCGGCGAAAATCTTTCTGCATGAAAAAGTCGATCGCCGGCGGTGGATTGCGGCTGGCCTAGTGGCTGCGGGCGTGGCGCTGCTGGCAGGCTGAAGAATCCCCTTCTTTCTGTCATTCCGAATCGGGGCGAAGGCCCTTCGGCTCCGCTCAGGGCAGGCATGCTTTCCTCGTTCGGATAAAATTCGGGGGCTTGGCACGGGCGACTTCTTCGCAGGGAACGCGAAAGGATTATGCACCCGACCGGGTCTCAATGAGTGAAATCGCCTGATTGCGACAATCTCTGAGAGAACGAGGCGTCGCGGCATAGAATGAAACAGCCTGGAGAATAGATGAAGGTCGAGATCGTGCACTGCCCGACATGACAGAGCAACAAGGCCAAGGTCGCGAGTCTCGTGACCCTTATCAAAAAGCGCCTCGACATTGAAGTCGTCATTACGCCTGGAAAGACCGGCCAGTTCGAGGTCATCGCTGACGGCGAGAAGATCGCGGAGCGCGGCGGGAACTGGATCACGCGGAGCTTTGGCGCCGGCTATCCCGATCTCAATGGCCTGGTCGAGCAGCTGCAGCGCCGTTCGACTGAGGCTGCGCGGTAGGCAAAAGCTCATCCAGACGATTTCTGTCGGCCACATCAATGAGCGTAAACGCCTGTTTACAGCAATTGACCCGTGAAAGCGAACCGGACTCTCTTTCCGAATGAAGCCCCCCCAGAGGGCTGGGTCTTTCGTTCTTCCGTGCTGTGACTTCTTATGCAAAATCCTGCATCTTGACGGCCTCGACGGGCGGGGCTAGGTTTTTCTGTGGCGCCTCATCCCTGCTCGTCGCGGAGGTAGCTCTGGCAAGACGGTCTCGACGGCACGCTTGAGACAGAAGAAGAGAAAAACAAGGAGGAATCCAATGTTCACTCTTAGTTGCTGGAAGAATATCGGCGTTTGCCTTCTGTTGCTCGCGATTTCTTCGTCCGCACAGACTTTTACCACGTTGCACACGTTCGACGTTACGGACGGCGCTTTTCCTTTCGGAACGCTGGTGCAGGGCCTGGATGGAAACTTCTATGGCACGACGGCGCAGGGCAATGGGCGCAACCAATGTGCCCTCGGCTGCGGCACCGTCTTCAAAATCACACCCGAGGGCACGCTGACGACGCTGCACAACTTCGATAAGACAGACGGGGCCTACCCGGTCGCGGGATTGGTGCTCGGTACGGATGGGAACTTCTACGGGAGCACTTTCGGTGACGATAGCCCACAGTCTACCAGCGAGCCCTTGCCTAGCTTCATCTTCCAGATTACTCCTGACGGCACCCTGACGAACTTGCCCCAGACCGCCCACGTGGCTTCGCCGTCTGCCCTGATGCAAAATGTGATGAACGGCACCTTTTACGGCACCGCGGGACGTTTTGTGTTTTCCGCAACTGCGGACGGCGAGAGCTTTATTCACACTTTTTGCGGACAGCCTTCCTGCGGGGGTACTGCGCACGGGTATAACCTGCTTGCGCCGCTGATTCAGGGCACGGACCTGTTTATGTACGGGACTACGGAAGCTGGGGGTGAGGCGAGTATCGGGTCTCCTGGCGGTACGGTCTTCAAAATCGGTACTGGCGGAGTAGTAACCACGGTGCACACTTTTCAAGATTCGGAAGGTGTGGGTCCCGTGGGTGCATTGGCAGAAGGCAGCGATGGGAACTTTTATGGAACTACCTCAGGCGGCGGCGAGGACGGCGGCGGCACTGTTTTCGAAATGTCCCCTTCCGGCGAGGTAACTACGCTGTGCCAATTCGCTTCATCCACCGACAGCTTTCACCCCGTGGCGGGCGTGATTCAAGGCACCGACGGCAACTTTTACGGGACAACCGAGTTCGGTGGGGCGTTTGTTTCCTCGGGTAATACGTCGGGCTATGGCACGGTTTTTCAGGTTACTGCAGCCGGTACATTGACCACGCTCCACAGCTTTGACGTGACCGATGGCGTGTATCCGCAAGCTGGGCTGGTGCAAGGCACCGACGGAAATCTCTACGGCGTGACGACCGGTACCGACGCCACGCATGCCTGGGGCACGGTCTTCAAGATATCGATGGGACTTGCGCCGTTCGTGAAGACGGTGCCGGTGGCCGCATATCCCGGAAAGCAGATCTTTATCCTCGGCACCAATCTGACGGGCGCAACCTCGGTCACGTTCGGTGGCACCTCGGCGGCATTCACTGTGGTCTCGGCGACCGAAATCACAGCCACGGTTCCGAAGGGCGCAGCCGCGGGCACGGTTCAGGTCGTAACGCCCAGTGGCACGCTGTCGAGCAACGTGCCATTTCGCGTGTTCTGACTCTGCAACGTTTGCGGCTGGGCTTGTGGCAGCGGGCGTAGCGCTGCTGGCTGGGTAAACTCCTGGCCCGGCGAGGGTGCGCCCGGCCAGCCCTCAATGAGTGAAAACGCCTCGTTACAACGGTGAGCGCTTTCTTGCTATCGCTTTGTATCACACTTGGATTAGCATGGCGTGTTTTCGCGGCACCAAAGCCGATCGTACGAAAACTTTATGTCCAGATCCACTCTACATTTTCTTGTAGCGCTCGCGATCACTTTGGCGGTGCTGTTTCTGTTTCTGAGTCCGATGTTCGCTGGTTTTGGTGGAATTCTATTCCTGATTGGCTGGACCTACACGCGTAACCACAATCTCTATTTCTATCTGACGTTGATGGTTTGTTTCGCCGCCTTCGTCTTTGGGGTGCGAACTGGATACGCGTGGGTTGGGCTCATTGGCATAGTCGTTCTGTTCAATCTCTCGAAGGTTCTGCGCGTGTACGGAAACGCCACGCCCGCCGAATTGCCCCAAGCTGAAACAGATCGCCGTGGTTTCCGTGACATGTTCTTCATAACAATGTGCGGCAACGTTGATGATCTGCGGACTGATTGCGAGATTTCAGATGATTCCGGAGAAACCATAGCGGTTGTATGCGAGGCGCATGACGGATGGCATGTCAGCGTTCTAAGAAGTCTTAGGGCCGAGGAAGCCGATAAGTTCGACGCCAGCGTCGTGACAGCAAAGCAACGCCTTTCCCATTACATAAACCGGCTCGGGGGCAACCCACCGGAGGGGTCGACAGCCGGTGAACTGAGTCTTTGGCTAATGGTAAAGGATGATGGTACTGTCCTAGGAATCAAGCGAAACGAACCCGAATCAGACCATCGGTTGACGTAATCTCGACGTTGCACTCATCGAGCGCCGCACATTTTGCGAAGGATGGGAACCCCGAATGAATCCGTAATGGCTTTGTGCGGAGCGGACGAAACTTCTGCAGGCAGCATCGCTTCCCGCTCTTGCAAACAACGCAAGGACGGGGCACCCTCGATCGTGATGCATGAGCAAAACCCAGACGGGCGATGGAAGCAGTTCCGCGGGAGATCCTTCGCTCCGCCTGAAGAACGGCTGCGCTCAGGATGACGCCGTTACGGACTGTTGCATCCTTCGTTCTTTTTTAAAAACCTGTCAAGACCCTAAAGTGGATGGTTTCTGCGTAAGGCATTCATTCGGAGGGGAATATAAACTTGCCGAAGGTGACACAATTACCCCCTTCAACTTGATATTCTAATAATAGAGGGCAAAAACCGACGGCGCAGGCCTTCCGGCTGGCGCCTCTTATTTTTCTTGTCAAGACCCTAAAGTTGATATTTTCTTCGTAAGTGATTCATTCGGATTGGAATATAAAGTTGCCGAAGGTGGCGGGTTCACCCCCTTTGGTTTGATATTCTGATAATAGAGGGTAAGAAAAAGTGGCGCAGGGCTTCGGCCTTGCGCCATTTTTGTTGGTGGGGACGCGGGGGTGGTGACGGCCGACGTCCCTCAGGGGCTGAAGCCCGACTTATCCTGGGGGTCTTTATCGCAGCGCTGGAAGCGCTGCGCCACCCAAAATCGAAGCGGAGATGGTGCTGACGACACCAGGGTCCCTCACTTCATTCGGGATGACAAGCGGGCGTTAAGGAGATGAGTTGTATGGGCGGGAATCGGAAGAAGCGGGATCAGGGACGGAACAACAGCCAGCATATCGGAGAGATGGCGGAGATGCAGTTCATGCTGGATGCGGCGCGGCGGAGGTTTGGAGTGTCGAGGCCGTTTGGCAATAACGAGCGCTATGACGTGATTCTGGATGCGCCGCGGCGGTTGTGGAGGGTGCAGGTGAAGGCGAGCGGGGCGTCGCATCATCGGGGATTCGCGGTGCGGGCTTGCTGGAGGACTACGAGGAAGCATATGCCTTATACGTCGAGGCAGATCGATTTTCTGGCGGTGGTGGTGCAGGGCCGACGCATGCGGGGACGGAGGATCTGGTATTTGATTCCGGTGCGGGCGCTGGGAGGGCGGTTGACAATCAATCTTTATCCGTTTGGGTGCAGGAAGGATGGCGAGGAGCGGTTTGAGAAATATCGCGATGCCTGGAAGTTGTTGGGGGAGCCGGATTCGCGCGGATGAATGTCACTGGCGGCCGGGTTCTCCACAAAGACTTGGCTTTACAAAACTTTGCTTTCGCCTGCGCTGCTGGTGGCGACTCGCTGCATCCTCCGGTTGGGGCTGCGCATCTGTAGTAGGAACAAGGTCAGTTTCTGAACTGATCGTCTCGTAACTTAAACAATGGTAAATCTATTTCCAAGAATTCTATTTTGAGGAGACTTGCTCAATGAAACTTCGAAACTACGTGGCATTTTTTTCGATTCTCGCAGTGCTGGCCCCGCTCAGCGCGTTCGCACGAGAGAAGAATCAGCATTCAATAGAAATCCTGAATGCTGTGCAGGTCGGGGGAAAGCAACTCGAACCCGGGAGTTACAAAGTGGAATGGCAAGGAGCCGGCCCGGACGTACAAGTGACCTTTCTCCACAATGGGAAGGCGGTGGCGACGGTGCCGGGAACTTTGAAGACGAACGACAGCCAGATAACGGCAGACGCTGTCCAAACTGACTCGGCGAATAATACGCTGAACGAGATCGATTTCCGCCGCGATAAGGAAGCCTTGGTGTTTCAGAGCGGGATGTAAGTCCCTTCATGCTGGCTGCCTCATTCTTCGCGCCGCTCCGGCGAAGAGTGAGGCTTTTTTTTCTGGAGATACCGACAGGATTTTGTGTTGGGCGGCAGCTCACCTTCCGAACAGGCGCATTAGTCCGGCGGCGGGCAGATCAGGAACCATGAAGGAGGAATGCTCTACTGCGGCGGAGCGGGCCAGCGCTTCCGCAGCCAAATATCCGCTGCGGACCGCACCTTCCATGGTGGCGGGCCACCCAGATGCGGTCCAGTCTCCGGCGAGGAAAACTCGGGGCCACGCGGTCGATTGGCGGGGACGGTAGGCGTCAATGCCAGGGCGGGGCGAGTAGGTCGCGTGAACTTCTTTGATCACCGTGGACTTGACCAGATTCGCCGCGCGGGCCTGCGGGAAAAACTCGCGGACTTCTTTCAGAGCGAGGTCGACGATCTCGGCGCGCGACTTGTCGATGAGGCTTTTCGAGGCGCTGACTACGAGCTCGATGTAGCTGCCCTCAGGGGCTGAAACCCCGTTCTTAATCCCAGTGTTACCGGCACCCTTCGGCGCGCTTGGCCTGCTCAGGGCTGGCTCAGAGCTGAAGTCGCGCCCTTCCCGGACTTTATTATCTTTCCGTTCTTCGCTCTGCGCGCGGGTGGACTCCAGGAGCCGCGACTTATGGAACATCCATTGCACAGTCCGGTCGAGGAGGACGGCGTGGTCGAGGTCGGTGATCTGGCGATCGAACCAGAGATGGATGCCGGTGATGGGAGAGGATTCGAAGTGGGTGATCTGGTCGCGGAGGGGGGCCGCTTGCGGGCTTTGAGGCAGGACGCGCTCGAGGGCATCGTAGGGGAGAGCGAGGACCAGGTAGTCGAATGTGATTTCGCTTTTATCGCTCAACTGGATCCGCACTTGCGACGAGTCGGGAGAAAACGATTCGAGTGACGTGCGGAAGCGGATTTCGCCGCCGCGGGCGCGAATGTAATCTCCGGCGTGGTTGTAGAGATCGGTCAGGGGAATGCTGGGCACGCCCATGTGGCGAGCGGCGGGGGACTTCATGGACTCGCGCACGACTTGGGCTGCGGCGGAAATTGAAATCAGGTCGAGATCTTCGCTGAGAGCACTGACCAGGATTGGTTTCCAGAAGCGTTCAATTGCGTTTTGAGTTTGGCCTTGCTGGTTACACCAGTCGAGAAACGAGCGGCCGGTGTCTGGTTGCGCGGTCAGGGTTAGGCTGGCGATGGCGCGCGAAATCGTCAGCTTGTCTTTGGCCGACAGAAATGGAAAACGCAGGAACGATGGTGCGGTGTGGAGCGGCGCGGGCAGCGCTGAAGCGTGCATCACGCTGGTGCGGCCGCCGGGTTCGATGAAAGTCATTTCATCGAACCAGCGAATTTTGTCTTCGACGCCGATGCGGCGGTAAAACTCGACCAGGTTGGTGCAGACGCGGAAAAGGACGTGCTGGCAGTTGTCGACGACCTCGCCGGTGCCGGGATGCTCGTAGGAGGAAGCGCGTCCGCCGAGATAGGGGCGCCGTTCGAAGAGAGTGACGCGGAAGCCGGAGTCGGCGAGGGCGCACGCGGCGGCTAGACCGGCCAGGCCTCCGCCGGCGACGGCTACGGTGGGTTGGGTGGGGGTTGAGGTCATGCGGTTTCTTTTAGCAGCTTCGCGGCAAGATCCTCGGCATCCTGAGAATCCCTCGCATCGCCGGAAGCGCCGCAGGCATGCACGGGGTCCTTCGCTTCGCTCAGGATGACAAACCCGTTTGTGGGCATCAGGTGAGCCGTTGCAGAAAGCCTTTCGCTAGAACGCGCAGTTTTTCGCTGACCGTGAGGCTTACCTTGCCGTTGAAGACGTCGTACTGGCGCTCGGCGATTTTCTCGAGCAGCTTGCGGTAAATGTTAACCAGCACCCAGAGTGCGGGCTGGCTGTCTTCGGAAATGTAGGGAATCAGTTGCTCACCGGCCTGGTAAAGCTGCAGGGCACGGTCGGCTTCGAGCGCGAGCAGCGGACGGAAGCGGGCGGCGTCGGGGGTGGAGAGCAGTTCTGTGGCGGAGAGGCCGAACCTAGCTAGATCTTCTTCCGGCAAATACACGCGGCCCATGGCGGCGTCTTCTTTGACGTCGCGAATAATGTTGGTGAGTTGGAAGGCCAAGCCGCACTGCTCGGCGAGGGGCTCGGCGGCGGGATCGCGATATCCGAAGACGTGGATGCAGACCAGGCCCACGACCGACGCCACCCGGTAGCAATACAGTTTGAGATCGTCGAAGGTTCGATACTGAATGGTCAGGCCTGGAACCGCAGCATTCGCAGCCGGCGCGGTCTGGCTTTCGGCATGGTGATCCGCCACATCCATCGCGGTTCCCAACGCGAGTTCGTCGAGCAGGCCCGCCGGGATGGTGTATCTGCGCTGCGCGTCGGTCAAAGCCAGCAGAATGGGATCGTCGGTGGGTTCGCCTTGTTGCACGCGGTGCAGGGCGTCGAGCCAGGTATCGAGTTTGTAGCGGCGTTCCTCGAGACTGAGGTTGGGGTCGTCGGCAATGTCATCGCAGCGGCGCATGAAAGCGTAGACGGCGCACAGCGCCTGCCTTTTGCGCTTGGGCAGCACGAGAAACGCATAATAGAAATTCTTGGCGTTGGTGCGTGTGATGCCGCGGCACACCGAATATGCCATGGTGAGCTGCGCTGGAGCCGGAGTCCACGGAATGAACACGGGTTGTGCTTCCGCACTCATACTGCGTTCCCCAACGATTTCCCCAGGACCTTCCCGAGGGCAGCGCGCCCTACCAGGGCAAGCTTCCGGGTTTTTGAGATTGCCGGACGGCGGCCGAGCACGGCGAAGTTCTGGCGCTCGATGGCATTGAGAATTTCCTGGCCGCCTCGGCTGAAGAGTTCGATGTCGACCGCTAATCCGCCGTCTACTTTACTGACCAGCGGCAAGCCGCGATCGAACCATTGGCGGGCGCGCTCGACTTCAAATCTCATCATCTCGCGGAAGGCCGGCGTGTTGCGATTGTGCTGGATATCTTCCTCGCTAACCGAGTAACGCCGCAAATCTTCCAGAGGCAAATAGATTCTGCCTTTGGCATAGTCCACGCTGACATCCTGCCAGAAGTTGGCTAATTGCAGCGCAGTGCAGGTGTAGTCGGAAAGCTGCTGACGCTCCGGGTCATGATAGCCGCAGAGATAGAGGACGAGATGCCCTACGGGATTCGCTGAGTAGCGGCAGTAAGCGAGAACATCGTCGAAGGTTTCGAAACGGGTGACGGTCTGGTCCTGGCGGAAAGCGATCAGGAGATCGGAAAACTCGTGCTTGGGAATGTCAAACTTCTTGACGGTTTCGGCTAAGGCCACGAAGACCGGATGGCGGGGATCGCCGGCGTAGCAGGCGTCCAGCTCTGTTTGCCATTCATCCAGCAAGGCCAGGGCAGCGGTGGCGTCTCCTACCTCGTCGCCTAGATCGTCGGAGATGCGGCAATAGGCGTAGACGTTCAGAAAATCCTGACGCAGGTTCCTAGGGAGAAACCAGGTGGCTACGGAGAAATTCTCATAGTGGGTGCGAGCCAGGCGGCGGCAGTATTCGCGCGCGTCTTCGAGAGATGGTGCGGAGTGCGGGATCGCATACTCGGCGGGCAGGCGGCTCCAGCCGAGCGCGGCGGCCGGACTACGGGATTCGGTGCTGGTTGCAGAAGTCATTCAGTTAGAAATCATCCAATTTCAGGAGGGAGTCCGGTACGCCGAGCTCACCTCAGCGGCTAAAGCCACAAGAGTTTCGCGCTACCTACGGCACGAGTGAACTCGTGCCCTTCCCGACCGTTGCCCGAAAGTTCTCTCCACGGCATCGGGTAAAATCTTGAGCGTCGCGAGAACTCCCTGCATCGCCGCGGGAGGCGCCCGCGTGGATGGGGTCCTTCGCTTCGCTCAGGATGACAGTTCATTTTTCTGGCGACCGTCGGAGATCCTGCCGTCCATCAGTGGCCGGGAATGATGGCGGTTTTGATGTCGCCGCCGCGGTTCAGCATGTGCCGCAGCACCTTTTGCAGGCTCGACAGCGGAGCCTCGCCGGTGATGTAGTCGGTGGGGCGAATTTTCTTGGCCGCGATCAGGCCGAAAGCGCGGCGCACCGTTTCCGGCGTGTGGTGGAACGTGGCTTTCAGCGTGATCTCGGAATAGTGCAGGCGATTGGTATCGAGTTGCACTTTGGATCCGCTGGCGCATCCGCCGAAGAAATTCACGGTGCCGCCTTTGCGAACCATCTCCACCGTCCACTCCCAGGCGTCGGGACGACCCACGGCTTCGATCACCACATCGCAGCCGCGCTTCTGCGGAGTCAGCGTGCGCACCGCCTCGATCACATTCGGCACCTTGGTGGTCTGGACGATTTCGTGCGCGCCCATGTGCTTGGCGGCGATTACCTGCTCGTCGCGCTTCACCACCGAGATCACGTTACAGCCGATGGCCCGCGCCACCTGGACAAACATCAATCCAATGGGGCCGCCGCCGATGATAGTAACGGTGTCGCCGATTTCCACGCCAGTTTCGTGCAGGCCGCGGAGCACGCAGGCCAGAGGCTCGGTCATGGCTGCGTCTTCGAAGCTCACGTTGGCGGGGATGACCAGCATATTGGCTTCGACAATACGGCGCGGCACGCGGATGTATTCCGCATAGGCTCCGTTGTTGAAGAGCAGGTCTTCGCAAAGATTTTCCTGGTGCTTGGAGCAATAGAAGCACATCTGGCAGGGGGCGGAATTCAGCGCGACGACGCGCATGCCCTTCTTGAAGCTGTGGACACCCTCGCCGACTTCTTCGATCACTCCAGCCAGTTCGTGTCCAAAGAGCGCCGGGGGAACAATCATGCGGGCGTGGTAGCCGCGCTGATACACCTTCAGATCGGTGCCACAGGTGAGAGCGACCTGAACCTTGACCAGAACCTCGCCCTTTTCCACGCGAGGGATGGGCACTCTTTCGATCTTCAGATCTTCTTTGCCGTACAGGACGGCAGCCGTCATTTTTCCATTCACTGCTTGTTTCCTTCCCGGGACTCACGGTTCCAGGTACTGCCGGGCTGAATCACAATCTTCATCGATGCCGGCTGGGGATGAGCGGCGAGTTGCAACGCCTGCGCACTCTCCTGCAGCGGAAACCGATGGCTGATCAGCTGTTCCAAGTCCATCTCGCGGTTCATCACAAAACGAACTGACTCTTCCTGCAAATCCACCGAGGCGCTATAAGAGCCGACCAGCGCCTTCTCATCCACGCAAATCGCGGCCGGATCCACAACCACTTCCCCGCGCTGCGTTTGCGCAAACAACAGCACCCTGCCACCGGGACGGGCCGCATCCATCGCAGGACGGATCAGGCCATTGCTGCCCACGGCCAAGATTACGGCATCGGCGCCGCGGCCTTCGGTCCGCTCCCGCACACTGCTGACTACATCGTGCTGGGATGCGTCAATTGTAAGCTCAAAACCAAGGCTTTTAGCTATTCTAAGCCTCTCAGGATACAAATCGGAAGTAATAACCGTGGCCCCTGCCTTCCGTGCCAGCACACTCAGAATGATGCCGATGGGGCCTTGCCCGATGGTCAGCACGGTCTCGCCCGGCTCCAGGCGCAGGGCTTCTATCCCTTTCATGCAGGTGTTCACGGGCTCTACAAAGCAGGCCTGCTCAAAGGAGACGGCTTTGGGGATCTTGATTGTTCCTTGGTCGACAATCCAATCCATCACGCGAACGTATTCCGCGAAACCGCCGCCGGAAGGCTCGAAGCCGGCGGTGCAGCCGACTTTCTTGTAGGTTGGACACTGGGCGAACGTTTTATGGCGGCAGTAGTAACACTGGCGGCAGGGGATGTGATGAAAGACTACGACGCGGTCGCCGGGCTCGAACTTGCTCACGCCCGCGCCGACCGCAGCCACTACGCCGGAGGTTTCGTGGCCGAAGATGCGCGGCGCCGAGTGGGAGCCGGAGGCAATCTTTTTCAGGTCAGTGCCGCAGACTCCGCAGGTGTGGACGCGTACGAGCAGTTCTCCGGCGCCGATCTGGGGCACGGGAACGGTCTCGAGGCGGACGTCGTTGACTCCCCGGTAAACCGCCGCCAGCATAGTGGCAGGGATCGACTGGCTTTGGTCTTCGATGGCGACTTGTCCTGCAATTCCCATCTTTATCCTGGTGAACTCCTTGGATGATCTGCTTCGATGAACTCCCCGGGCGAACTCCTTAGATGAACTCCGGCCGCGATAAGCTTCAGGCGGTCCACGGCATTATTTCGCGGAGCCCTCCGTCTGCCTCGGGTCGGTATTCCTGAACTCGACGTGCACCGTCATGGAATCCAGATACGGCGATTCGGGCGGCGTGAAGTGATAGGCCTTCACCTGCAACACAACATAGAAATTATCCACCTTCATGATTCGCCGGGCGCCCACGGGAACCAGCGCAAAGGTCGAAGGCCAGAGCCTGCATGTAGCGTTCTTCGCTTCATTCTTCGGATCATCAGACGGATTCGGCGATATCAAAAGGACGTTGGAGTAAACGGGGTGTAGCAGGTCTGCCATGGTTCCCTGCCAGGATGTGATCTTGGTATCGCCCTCCGGTCCCTGGGGAATAATTGAGAAGGCATAGCGGTCGTTGCCGGCGAGGTCCTTGATGCGCTGGCGGAAAAGCGGATCCTGGGGGGTGAGCTTGATGTCGAAGCTGTCTTCCACAACGCGGGTTGTGCCCTGGCGGAAGCTTTGGGCATAAGCTTCAGTGGCGGCCGACTGCGCGGCCAGAGGCATTGCCGCGCATAGGATCATGAGAAGCAGCCGTTGCAGTTTCACACGTATTCTCATTCACGACCTCCTACGTGCGACCCGCCGGCGGCCGCCGGTTGCGGCTCTGCCGTGGCTGGAGAAGCTGCGACTGGGCTGGGGGACCGGTTTAATTCCTGGCGGTAGTGCTTGAGATGCTCGCTCAGCACTCTTGCTGCCTTGCGACTGTTGGCCGCCAGCGTGGCGGTACGGCGCCACAGCCACGGCCGGAGCGCTACAAAAGCTGCGAAGTTCGCGGTCTTGAAGCGGCCGTTGGCGGCGATGAAGCGGGCCGTCTGGGGCATTTCAAAATTCAGCTCATCGGAAATTACTTTTGTCGCTGCGAATCTGATGCCATGGGCCCGCGCCGCCGCTGCCACGCCGGCCGCTTCCATGTCCACGGCCTGCGCGCCGTAGGCTTTGGCAAGGCTTGCTTTTTGTTGTGCTCCCGCCACTGATGTGAAGGTCACTAGCGAGCTTCGTCCTTGTCTTCCTCGTTCCAGCCCGGGTGCGCCTTCGATTTCGATCCGGCTTCCGTCGCGAGCATCGATCACAATGGCTGGCATGAAGAGATCACCTACTCCCAGACCTGCGTCGAGCGCGCCGGCGAATCCCACTGACTGCAGCAGCGTTGGACTGTACAACGCGATCACTGCTTCGGCGGCGCGACGGGCGGCTTCCACGCCGATTCCGCCGCACACGAGAACTATCTCATCCGCCTCAAAAAAAACAAATCTGCGGCCGTCGTACTGATGTTCGACGCGGCTCAGACTTCTGGTGAGCCCGCTGACTTCGCGCTCGAGTGCGGCAACGATGGCGACTTTAGGCATATCCGTTAGCCCGGAACCACTCGACGGCGCGGCGCAACGCCGCATCCGCGGGGATAGTCTTCCATCCCAATTCCCGCGCGGCCTTGTCGGAGCTGGCCCACATCTTTTTCTTTCCCATGCGCACCGTGTCGACGGTGGCGCGGGGCTCACGGCCCAGCAGTCGGCCTGAGATGGTTTCATCCACGGCGCCCGCTGCGTAGGCGACGAAGTAGGGCAGCTTCACTTTCGGCGAGGGCAAGCCCGCGATCAAGCCCAGCTTGTCGAGAATCTGTTTCAGCGTCAGGTTCTCACCGCCCAGAATGTAGCGCTCGGCGCTCTTACCTTTTTCCAGCGCTGCAATGTGTCCCCGCGCGCATTCCCTTACGTCCACCAGATTCAACCCCGTCTCAACGTAGGCGGGAAACTTTCTTTTGAGAAAATCGACGACGATCCGTCCGGTCGGAGTCGGCTTGACGTCCTGCTCCCCGACTGGCGTTGTCGGATTCACAGTTATCACCCGCATCCCGCTACGTCCCGCTTCCATTGCCAGCTGCTCAGCCATGAACTTCGAGCGCTTGTAGTGACCGATCATGTCGGCCAGGGAAACCGGAGAATCTTCGTCCGCCGGATGCCCGTTGCCGGTGAAGCCCATGGTGGCGACGCTCGAGGTGTAGACCACGCTGCGTACGCCATTTTTCTGCGCCGCGGCCAGAATCGCTCGCGTTCCCTCCACATTCGAGTGGTACATCTCCGCCGGATCCTGCACCCAGAGCCGGTAGTCGGCGGCTACGTGAAAGACTACTTCGCAGCCGGACATCGCTTTTTCCAGGGATGCTGCGTCGCGCAGATCGCCGGTTGCGGTTTCACACTGCAAGCCTTCCAGATTCTTGAGGTTGCTGGTGGGGCGCACCAGCAGCCGCAGATCGGCTCCTTGCTCCGCCAGAGCACGCGCTACGTGGGAGCCTAGAAATCCGGTCGCGCCTGTAAGGAAA
>Ga0209693_10000193_pt1 | contig 23516 bp, 20 predicted proteins | sample HubBroMetageWRM3_FD_188345 | JGI IMG/M metagenome (GOLD analysis project Ga0209693, IMG submission 188345) | Warmed soil microbial communities from the Hubbard Brook experimental Forest, New Hampshire - Hubbard Brook CCASE Soil Metagenome WRM 3... | ecosystem: Environmental > Terrestrial > Soil... | reverse complement strand
GGCGACCCGTTCAAGGACACCGCGGGCCCGGCCATCAACCCGCTGATCAAGGTCATGAACCTGGTCTCGCTGCTGATCGCGACCAGCGTGGTCAAGTACGCGCACAACGACGGGCTGCGGGTCGGCGTGGCCCTCGGCGCCGTGATCATCGTCGTGGGCGCCGTGGTGATCTCCAAGCGCCGGTCCACCAACATCGCCGCGGGCACGCCCGAGGCCGCGGCCGACGCCGCGGCAGGCCCGGGACCGAGCGCCGAGCCCGCCGCCGTCGAGGCGAGCAAGGGCGCGGGCGCCAGTTCGGACGCGGCCAAGGGTGAGGCCGACGCGACCGCAGATGACGACGGCAAGACGGCTGCGGAGACGACCAAGACCACCTAGACCTGGTTGAGGCCCGACCCTGGTTGAGGCCCGGCACCGCACGCGGGTGCCGGGCCTTGCCATGCCGGGCGACGGCCGGGGGTGCCAGTCAGGCGGGCGGCGCCTGGTCCTCGGCGTCGGCGGCCTCGACGTCGTCGCGTGAGATCCCGAGCAGGTGCAAGATCGCGTCCAGATGCGGGACGCTGACCGACGCGTCGGCGGCGTCCCGCACCGCTGGCTTGGCGTTGAACGCGATGCCCAGCCCGGCGGCGGCGATCATGTCCAGGTCGTTCGCGCCGTCACCGACCGCCACGGTCTGGCTCAGCGGAACCCCGGCCCGGGAGGCGAAGTCACGCAGCGCCGTCGCCTTGCCCGCCCGGTCGATGATCGAGCCGGTGACCTGCCCGGTGAGCTTGCCCTCTTTGATTTCCAGGGTGTTGGCCGCGGCGTAGTCGAGGCCGAGATCGGCGGCGAGCGCGTCGGTGAACTGGGTGAAGCCGCCGCTGACGATGCCGCACTTGTAGCCGAGCCGCCGCAGCGTGCGGATAAGCGTCCGGGCGCCGGGTGCCAGCCGCAGTTCGGCGCGGACCTCGTCGATGACCGCGGCGTCGAGCCCGGCGAGCAGGGCAACGCGCTCCCGCAGCGCCGCGGCGAAGTCGAGTTCGCCGCGCATCGTCGCGGCGGTGATCTCGGCTACCTTCGCCGCGGACCCGGCGCGCGCCGCGAGCCGGTCGATGGCCTCGCCGCTGACCAGCGTGGAGTCGACGTCCATCACGACCAGGCGCATGGCCCGCCGGTGCAGGCCGCCGCGCTGCACGGCTACGTCCACGCCTTGCTCGACGGACTCCCTGGCCAGGGCGGTGCGCAGGGTGGCCGGGTCGGCCCCGGAGACGTCGAACTCGATGCAGGTCACCGGGCGGTGCGCCAGCCGGGAGATGCGGTCGATGTTCGCGCCGTTGGCGGCGATCCGCCCGGCGATCGCGGCGATCGCGGCCGGGGGCAGCATGCTGCCGAGGACCGTCACGTGCAGGCTGCCACGGCGCAGCGCCGGCTCGGCCGAGCCCGCGGTGATCTCGGCCTCCAGGCCAAGGTCGGCGGCGACCGCGGTCACCTGACGGTGAATCGCGGTGAGGTCGGGGGCGCCGCCGCAGGACAGCAGCACCCCGAGGACCAGGCGGCCGCGGATCACCACCTGCTCCACGTCGAGCACGCCGAGCTCGTGCCCGGCGAGTACGGAGAACAGCCGTGAGGTGACCCCGGGCCGGTCGCGCCCGGTCACGGTGACGAGCAGCGTCATCTGGTTCGTGGCCATGGCGCTGCCTAACCTACCCGGGAGCGAGAGCGTGCCCGGCCACGCGGGTGACTGCGGCATGGCTGTACCGATGGGCCGCTGGCCAGTCAGGGCAGCAGGAGGTGCAGGTCGCCGAACTCGTGCCAGAGATAGCCGTGGTCGATCGCGGCCTCGTAGCAGCGGCCGAGCAGGTCGAGCCCGGCGAAGGCCGCGAGCATCCGCAGATGCGAGGAACGCGGCTCGTGCAGGCCGGTGACCAGCCCGTCGACGGCCAGCAGCGGGCTGCAGGGCGTCACGATGTGCTCGGTCCAGCCGCCCGTGGGCAGGACCAGGTTCGGGGCCGCTCCGGCTGCCCGCGCGGCGGTCTCGAGCGCGCGCACCACGGTGGTGCCAACGGCGATCACCCGGCCGCCGCTGCGCCGGGTCAGGTTCACCAGCCGGGCCGTGGCCGGCGGGACGTCGAACGGCTCGGGGTAGGGATCTTCGTCGCCCTCCAGCGAGGAGACGCCGGTGTGCAGGGTGATCGGGGCGAACGTGATGCCGCGCGCCACCAGCCTGGCGACGATCTCCGGCGTGAACGGGCGGCTGGCGCTCGGCATTTCCGCGCTGCCCGGGGTGGTGCCGAACACGGTCTGGTATGACTCGATCGGCCACGGCCGCTGCACGTACGAGTACCTGATCGGCGACCCGTGCCGCATCAGGTAGGGCACGACCGCGGTGGACAGCCTGGCCCGCCACAGCCGTGAGGTGAATCGCGAGCCCAGGGTCAGCACCGCCCCGGCGGGCAGGCCAAGTTCCTGCCCGGGCCATCCGCCGTGGTGCGGCGCCGTGCTGCCACCGCGAACTTCGCGCAGCTCGACCAGCCAGTCTCCATCCGGCAGCGAAGTGGAGAAGTGCACGGCGAGCCCGGTGGGCACCGTCCGCCCGGTAAGCCGCGTACCGGCCAGCCGCACGGCCGCTGGCAGCGTGGCCGAGGTGTTGATCACGAGCAGGTCCCCCGGCAGCAGCAGCGACGGCAGCTCGGCGAAGGCGTGGTGGCTGATCTCGCCGGCCGCCCCGCGGCTGACCAGCATGGCCACGCCGTCCCTGGGCACTCCCCTGGCCTCGGGCGGCTCGTGCGCTTCGCGCTCGGGCGGCAGCGTGAACGCGAGGGCGTCGCGCGCGTCGGCCAACTCGGCGACGGCGGTCACGACGCCACCCCCGACGGCATCAGCTCGGCGGCGCGGTACCGGCCGCCCGGCAACCGTTCCGTCACAAGTCTCAGGAACCCCGGGACGACGGTCTCGGGCAGCGGGCGGTCGGAGATGTCTTCCCCGGGGAACGCGTCGGCGTGCATGCGGGTGCGGATGTCGCCCGGATCCACCCACCAGACCCTGACCGCGTTCTCCTCGGCCGCCAGCACGTGACTCGCCTGCTCCAGCGCGGCCTTGGCCGCGCCGTAGCCGCCCCAGCCCGCGTAGGGCTCGACTGCGGCGTCCGAGGTGACGTTCAGCACCGCGCCGCCGCGGCGCCGCAGCGCGGGCAGCAGCAGCTGGGTGAGCGCGAGCGGCGCCAGCACGTTGACCTCGAAGGCCTCCCTGAGCTCCGCGATCGGGTAGTCGGCGATCGCGGGAAGCGGGCTGGCGCCGAGCGTGCCCGCGTTGTTGATCAGCAGGTCGGGGCCACCGAGCTCCTCGGCGGCGGCACGGAGCGCGGCGCGGTGCTCCGGGTCGGTTATGTCGCCGGCGATCTGGGTCACCCGGCCGGACCCGGGCAGGCTGGCCACCGCGTCGTCCAGGGCGCCGGGGTCCCGGGCGTCGATCACGAGCGACCAGCCCGCGGCGGCGAGGCCACGGGCGAGTGCCAGGCCGAGGCCCCGGGACGCGCCGGTGATCACTGCGTTCTTCGTCTCGTTCATGTTTGTCACGCTAGGCAGGCGGCCGCTGCGTAACATCGGGCGCGCGGCCGGACCGGCCTCGTCCGATGGTCCTAGGACCTTCGCCCGGTCCCGCGGGACCGGGCGGCCGGTAGCGTGCGTTATGTGAGCCGGGGACAGGACAGCGGGCAGGCGGACGGAAGGCCCGTGGCGGGCAGCCAGGACGACGTGCTGCAGCAGGTGAGCCACGTCGTGCTCGCGGTCGCCCGGCAGCTGTCCACCCGCGACGTGCTGCAGATGATCGTCAGGTCGGCCCGCTCGCTGGTCAACGCCAAGTACGCGGCCCTGGGCGTGCCCGACGACCAGGGCTCGTTCGCCGAGTTCCTCGTAGACGGCATATCGGAGCGCCAGCAGAAGGCCATCGGGCCGATACCCCGCCAGCACGGCCTGCTCGGCGTGCTGCTGCGCGAGGGAGAGCCGGTGCGGGTCGCCGACATCCGGGCCGATCCCCGGTTCGAGTGGTGGCCGTCGGCTCATCCGGACATGTCGGACTTCCTCGGAGTCCCGATCAAGGACGATCGCGACGTCCTCGGCATCATCTTCGCCGCCTGCAAGCGCGACCCGGGCGGGTTCACCGAGCGCGACGAGCAGCTGCTCGGGCTGTTCGCCTCGCACGCGGCGATCGCGCTGACCAACGCCAGGCTGTACGAGCGCGGCCGTGAGCTCTCCGTCCTGGAGGAGCGCGCCCGGCTGGCCAGGGAGCTGCACGACGCGGTATCGCAGAAGCTGTTCAGCATCCGGGCCAAGGCCCGCGCCGCCGAAGTGCTGGTAGACCGGGATCCGGAACGGGCCGCCGCGGAGATCCAGAGTGTGGCCGCGCTGAGCGGCCAGGCGCACGCCGAGCTGCGCGCGGTTATCGACGGCCTGGCCCCGCCCGACCTGGCCGCCGGGGGGCTGGCCGAGTCGCTGCGCAGCTACACGGTGCTCGCGGGCCGCACCTACGGGGTCGAGGTACGGTTCCACGCGGCCGCGCAGCTGCCCTCGCTCGGGGCGCAGCGGGAGACCGCCGTCTACCGCGTGGCCCAGGAGGCGCTGCACAACGCGCTGCGGCATTCCGGCGCGAGCGAGGTCTGCCTGTCGCTCACGGCCACCCGGCGCCGGGTCATCCTCGAGGTCGTCGACCACGGTCGCGGGTTCGCGGCGCAGGCCCCGCCCCCCGCCCGCCTCCCCGCCCCTCCCCGCTCCTCCTTCACGGCTCCTGACCGCCTCACAGGCGGCCTGGGGCTCGCGTCCATGCGCGAACGGGCGGCAGCGGCTGGGGGGACGCTGACGGTGCGTTCCGGGCCGGGGGAGGGAACTCTGGTGCGACTCGAGCTTCCGGCCGGAACGGAGCGCTCGTGACGCGAATCACCGTGCTCATCGCCGACGATCATCCGGTCGTCCGGCAGGGACTGCAGGTGCTGCTCAGCGTCACCGGCGACATCGAGGTGGTCGGGGAGGCGGCCGACGGCGGCCAGGCGGTGGCGATGGCGGCGGAGCTGAACCCGGACGTGATCCTGCTCGACCTCAAGCTGCCGGTGATGGACGGCATCGCCGTGCTGCGGGAACTGCGGGACTCCGGGCGCGGCGCACGGGCCCTGGTGCTGACCAGCGCGCCCGACCGGACCCTGGTGTCGCTGGCGGTGCAGGCCGGAGCGGCGGGGTTCCTGTACAAGGACGTGGACCCCGACGCCCTGGTCAGGGCCATCCGGTCGGTACACGATGGGCACACGCTGCTCGCGCCCGAGGCGGCCGGGTCGCTGCTGCGCTCCGGCGCCGCGGCACCGGCGGTGCAGGGAATCGGCGCGCTCACGGCCCGCGAGCGCGAGGTCCTCGCGCAGATCGCCGACGGCCGCTCCAACAGGGAGATCGCCAGGCTGCTGCGGGTTTCGGAGAAGACCGTGAAGACCCACGTCAGCTCCGTGCTCGCCAAGCTCGGCGTGGCCGACCGCACTCAGGCGGCGCTCCTTGCCGTGCGGCAGCTTGAGAGATAGTGTGCGCGCGATCCCGATGGAGCCGCGGAAACCGACCGGCGTGGCTTTGATCTGGAGGATGACGGGTAGCGGGAGGGAGCCGCATGTCGGATGAGGTGCTGCGGCTTCGCGGGGTGGGAGTCCGGTACCAGCGGTCGATGCTGCTCCGGGACATCGACTGGACGGTCCGCAGCGACGAGAGCTGGGTGGTGATCGGGCCGAACGGAGCCGGGAAGACGACCCTGCTGCAGGTCGCCGCGGCGCAGCTGGTGCCCACCGAGGGCACCGCCGAGATACTGGGTGAGCGCCTCGAACGGGCGGACGTGCAGGACCTCCGGAGCAGGATCGGATTCGCCAGCGCGATCGTGGCGGACCAGGTAACTGGCTCGGAGAAGGTCATCGACCTGGTGCTGTCGGCCTCCTACGGAATCCTTGGCCGCGACAACGAGGACTACGACTCGTTCGACGTCACCCGCGCGGTGGAACTGCTCGACGCGCTCGGCTGCGCGCACCTGATCAGGCGCAAGTTCCTGACCCTGTCCGAGGGCGAGCGCAAGCGGGTACAGATCGCCCGCTCGATGATGCCGGACCCCGAGTTGCTGCTGCTCGACGAGCCCGCCGCGGGCCTCGACCTGGGCGGCCGGGAGGACCTGCTCGGGCGGGTGTCCGCGCTCGCCGCCGACCCTCAGGCGCCGCTGATCGTTATGGTCACGCATCACGTCGAGGAGGTCCCCGAGGGCTTCACCCACGCGATGCTGCTGCGCCGGGGAGCGGTGCTCGCGGCCGGCCCGGTGCACGAGGTCTTCACCGAGCGCAATCTCTCCAAATGTTTCGGGGTGCCGCTGCTCATCGAGCGCCGGGCCGCCCGGTGGACGGCCCGGGCCGGTCGGCTGCGCTGAGGGTGCTCAGGTCCCCGTCGTCGCCTGCGGCATGACGCGGCCAGGTTCGCGGCAGTCCCGGCGCGAGTGGCGGATGTCACAGGCGCTGCGGCACGTGACGGGCCGCGCTGATAACTACCCTTTGAGGCGTGCGAGGATCATGTGGGCCCGGCTGAGGCTCTCGCGATCCTCGCCGCCGGAACCGCCGCGGGCAGCGTCAACGCCGTGGTTGGCTCTGGATCGCTGATCACCTTCCCCACGCTGCTCGCCTTCGGCGTGCCCCCGGTCGTAGCCAACGTGTCGAACAACGTGGGGCTGGTGCCCGGCAACGTGAGCAGCATGTTCGGCTACCGGCGCGAACTGGCCGGCCAGCGGGGCCGCCTGATCAAGCTTGGCGTGGCCGCCGCCGTCGGCGCTGCGGTCGGCGCCGTCGCTCTGCTCTGGCTGCCCGCGGCCGCGTTTCGGCTCATCGTGCCGGTGCTGATCCTCGTCTCCTGTGCGCTTGTGCTGGTGCAGCCGTGGCTGAGCGCGTGGCTCAGGACGCGGCGGGCGAGCCAGGACCAGGACAAGGCGAGCCCGCTGCTCTCGGCCGGCGTCTGCCTTTCCGGTGTCTACGGCGGCTATTTCGGCGCTGCCCAGGGCGTCCTGGTGATCGGGCTGCTCGGCACCTTCCTCGACGAGACGCTGCAGCGCATCAACGGCGCCAAGAACGTCCTCGTGGGGATGGTCAACGGCACCGCGGCAATCGTGTTCATCCTGGTCGCGCACGTCTCATGGGTAGCCGCGGCGCTGATAGCGGTGGGATCGACGATCGGCGGGCTGGCCGGATCGCGCTTCGGGCGCCGCCTCCCGCCGACCGCGATGCGGCTGTTCGTTGTGGCGGTGGGCGTGATCGCCTCAGTCAAGCTGATCTTCTTCTGAGCCGCCGCGTTGAGCAGCGATGTTCCGGGTACAAACCAGTCATCATGACGTCACGATGGATGGCCGGTCATGCGCGGTGACAAAGTCGAGATCGTCGTCGACGCGGGCGGCGTGACCAAGACCTACGAGGTTGCGGCGACCCGCGCCGGGCGCCGCGTAGAGGTAGTGAACCGGCGCGGGATGATCGAGGTGAGCGAGCTCACCAGGGGCGGCACCGCGGTTCGGACCGCGCGGTTCATGGCCAGCCGGGTGATCGCCCTGGTCGAGCACCCGGCCCCGAGGCGGACCGCCGCCGCGGGGGAGCGCGCCGCGCCAGCGCAAACCGCGCGCACCGCCCCGGCCGATCGCGAACGGACCACGCGCCGCGAGGCCGTCTAGCTCGGGGCCGGAGCGGGGCGAGCAGTCCCTCGCGTACCGCGAGGTCCGTGAGGTCGTCTAGCCGGGAGCAGGCGCGAGCAGGCCGTCCCGCACCGCGTGGTCCACCAGGTCCCTGGCATATCGGCCGAGCGAAGCCGAGCCGTCCTCGATGAGCCGCACCTTCGCCAGCACCCGGTCGGCCGTGATGCCGTGCTCCGTCCAGGTGCCCCCGCCCGCGGTGAGGTTCTCCAGCATGGGCTGCAGCCGGTCCAGGCCGCGCGCGAACCTGGCCTCCGGCGTGCGGCGTTCCTCGAACTCATCCCACAGCCCGCGGAGGCTGGCCGCCTGGTCCGGCGGCAGCAGCGCGAAGATCCGGTCGGCGGCGGCGTGTTCCGCCTCCTCCTGCTTGGCCTGCTGCGCGTCGTCCGCGTAGACGAACAGGTCCCCGGCGTCGATCTCGACGAGGTCGTGCAGCAGCAGCATGGCGGTCACCCGGCCGATGTCCGTGCCCGGCGGGGCGTGCTCGCCCAGCGTGACCGCCATCATGGCGAGATGCCAGGAGTGCTCGGCGGAGTTCTCCCGCCGGCCCGGTCCGGCCAGCATGGTCTGCCGCAGCACGCCCTTCAGCCGGTCGATCTCGCCGACGAACCGCATCTGCTGGTCGAGGCGCTCCATGACCAGCAGGCTAGGTCACGCCGCGCCGTGGCGCTCCTGCAGTGCCTTGCGGTACTCGGCGACGACGATCTCGGTCAGTTCCTCGACCGACGTGTCACGGGACGGCTTGTCGAAGGTGATCTCGCCCTGCTGCACCAGGTTGACCCGGTCGCAGACATCGAACACCTGGCCGTAGTTGTGCGCGATGATGATCACCGATACGTCGCCGCGGCGTTTCAGGTCCCGTACCAGGTCCAGGATCATCGCGCCTTCCTTGACGCCCATCGCGGCCAGCGGCTCGTCCAGCAAGAGGATCTTCGCGTCCTCGAACACCGCCCGCGCCACCGCGATCGCCTGCCGCTGTCCGCCGGACAGCCGGGCCACGCTGACATTGACCGACGGGATGTTAACGCCCATCTCCTCCAGGTGCTCCCTGGCGACCCGGCGCATCTCCCTGTTGTTGAGCAGCGGCCAGTGCAGCTTTTCCCGGTTCAGGAACATGTTGTGGTACACGCTGAGCCCGGGAATGAGCGCGAGGTCCTGGTAGACGATGTCGATGCCGAGCGAGCGGGCGTGCTCGACCGACTTGAGCACGGTCTCCTGGCCGTTGACGATGATCCGGCCGGTGTCCGGCTGCTGGAAGCCGCAGATGGTCTTCATCAGCGTGGACTTGCCCGCGCCGTTGTCGCCGAGCAGGGCCAGCACCTCGCCGCGTTCCAGGTGCAGGTTGATGTCGCGCAGCGCGGTCACCGCACCGAACCGCTTGCTGATGTGCTCGACGCGCAGCACCTCGTCCGGGGCCGGACCGTCGCCGGCAGAGGGCTGGGTTCCGGGATCCTGTGCGGTCATAGTGATCTCCCCGATCCTCGCAGCCGGGCGAGCTGCACGTTTGCGATCATTGCGACCAGAATCGCGCCGCCGAAGATGATCGGCAGCGGGTTCGAGCTGACGCCGATGATGTCGAAGCCGTCGGTCAGGGTGGCCAGCACGATCGCGCCGAGGAACGCGCCGAGGATCGTGCCCGAGCCACCCAGCATCGCCGTGCCGCCGATGACGGCGGCGATCACGGCGTAGAACATCGGCTGGTACCCGCCGGCGCTCGGGTCGACGTTGTTGGTGTAGAGCGCCGTCTGGAGGCCGACCAGCGCCCCCATGAAGCCCGTGATCATGAAGTTGCCGTACTTGATCCGGCCCACGTTGATGCCGGCTTCCCGGGCGCCGAGCAGGTTCCCGCCGGCCGAGATTGTGTACAGGCCGAACCGGGTCCGGGTGAGCACCACGTGGAAGATCAGGACCAGGACCACTGCCCAGACGAACGGCGCCCACTGCCACGGGTTGCCGGGAACACCGAGCCACTTACCGGCGCTCAGCACGGACGGCGGGGTCGGCGACGGCTCGGCGTGCGAGAAGGTCAGGGCCAGCCCCTCCATGACGAATCCGGTGCCGATCGTGGTGATGAACGAGGGGACGCCCAGCGTGACCGTGATGAACCCGTTCACCCAGCCGGCCACCACGCCGGCCAGCAGCCCGAGGATGATGGCCAGGAAGGCGGGCACGTGGTAGTCGTCGACCGCGTACAGCGTCACGAACGGCGCGAGCGTGTAAATGAACCCGACCGACAGGTCGATCTCGCCGCAAATCAGCAGCAGCACCTCGCCGATCGCGATGATCGCGATCGGCGCCATGATCTCGGAGAGCAGGTCGACCGCGTTCGTCTGGGTGACGAACGTCGAGTTGTGCGAGATCCCGAAGTACAGCAGCAGCGCGACCGTGACCACCAGAACAGTGGCCTCGCGCTGCCTGGCGAACACGCCCAAACCGCGCGCCACAAGCTGCCCGCCGCCGTTCCCCTTGCCGCCGCCTCCGCCGTCGGCCCCCAGACCGCCGAGGACCTTGCCGCCTGACTCGACTGTGCCGCTCACGTCACCTCCCGGGGCTTTTGTGCCCGCTCAAACCGGAGACGGGCGACCGGCCTGTCGCCCAGGCACGGTCGCCCGCCGCCGACTTGTCTATTTATACCCAGGACTCTCCCTGGGTCTTTCTCAGGTGCTGGTGGTTGCCGGCGGGTTGCTGATCGCGCCGGAGGGCCGCGGCACGTACTTCTGTGCGGTGGTGGAGCCCTGGTACCTGCTGGCCACGTTGTACTGGGTCAGGTTGCTCTTCGTGATGAAGGACAGGCCAGTGTCGGTGTCGGACGGGACGAGCGTGCCGCCGGAGATGTTGTACAGGTACATGTACAGCGTGGGCAGGAACCCCTGCAGGTACGGGTCCTGGTAGATGGTGAAGCCGGTGGTGCCCGCCTTGATGTTGGTCAGCGTCTGCGGGACCGTGTCGAAGCCGCCGTTCGGGAGGTGCGACAGCCCGGTTTCGGAGAGCGCCTGCGCCAGGAACGAGGTTGACGTCGAGTCCACGGCGAACGCGCCCTTGACGCTCTTGTGCGCGAGCAGGTACGCCTTCTCGTTCGCCAGGATCGTAGCCGGGACCGTGGTCGTCGTGATCTCGGCCACCTTGTAGCCCAGCGGGCTGAGTATCGAGTTGGCGCCGTCAAAGCGGGGCTGGATGTTCGCCGTCCCGGGAGTCTCGATGAAGATCGCCACCTCGCCCGGCGTCGTCAGCGACTTGATCCGCTCCCCAAGCTGCTGGCCAGAGGTGAACAGGGCCTGCCCGACGTAGGCCAGCCGGTTGCAGCCGATGTCCGGCACGCCGCTCTTGCTGACCACCCCGTCGGCGTTATAGCTGAGCACCGGGATGCCTGCGCTCATCGCGTTCGCCACCGGGGTGGTGAACGAGCTGGAGTTGATCAGCGTGGTCGCGATGCCGGCCGCCTTCGCCGACACCGCGGCGTTGATCTGCGCGACCATCTGCGAGGCGACCGAGTTCGTCGAGCCGGTCCACTTCGGCACGGGGATGTCGAGTATCGCGGCGGCGTCGGCGAAGCCGTACTGGGTCGGCGTGAAGAAGGTGTTCGTGGTGACGTGGTTGACGAACCAGAACTGCCACGCTGGCACCTTCGGGAAGTTCCCCGCGGTGTCCTTGGCGGCGGCGTTCGCCGGGCTGCTCGACGAGCTGCACGCCGCCAGCAGCGCGGAGGCCGCCGCGGTGGCGCTGACCAGGCCGGTGCCCTTGAGCAGCTTCCGGCGTGACGGCCCATCTTTCATGTTGAGGGTTTCGATCGCTTCATCGACCTTGGGGTCGACTCTGTCCATCACGGGCCTCCATCATTTCCTTGTGGCGGCGGGAATGCGCCGCCGATTTGCGCCGGGCGGGCACCATGCTCCCCGGTCGCTATGCCTGCTCTCGAGTCCTGAGATCCCTGTTCGAAGGGGGTCCTGCCATAGGCGGAACGGCAGGCAGACGCTCCGATCCCGGGGGATCGCGACGTCGCCCATGCCCACCTGACTCCAGTTCTCAGGGCCGCTCACGTGCGGAGCGGCACGGGTTCGGCGGCCGATGGTTTCGACCGATGTGAGCGCTAACATCCGAGATGCTGTAGCGCCTGACGAGGCCATAAGCTAGAACACGTTGACTTGCCCGTCAATGATCGGCTGATACCAGACGCACAACTGTGATCTGCCTTCGCCCGGTGGTCTGCGGCCTGAACAAGGCGGCAATTCTGCATCGCAGCACTTCAATGGAAACCCCATTCGGGATGCGGTCCGATGCCAGGCCGGCCGCGCGCTGAAAGCTAATGTTGCCGCGCGCGCGTGACCAGATGTGCATGTGTGCACAGTGTGCCCGCTTCTGGGTAGTTAGGCGAGCCTTAGCACCGTAAAGAATGCGTAACGCTGTTCATTGGCCACTCCCTGTTATGTCAGTCGGTTGCACCATCGCCTGCCAGCCCGGATGCGCAACTGGTCTATACGAGGTGTCGTGCATCGTATCTCATATACGACCGCTCCGGGAATAGGGTTAGCCTGGCCGGTTTCGCCCGCCCAGCGCGATTGCTGCGGCCCGCATGCCCGGCGGCCGCGGCCCTGCATGGCCAGCTGCGCCCCGCATGGTCGGCGGCGCGCGTGGCGGTGCTGGGTGCGCTTCAGCCGGCCGGGTGCGGCCGTGCCGGCCGCCGGGTGCGGCCGGGCCGGCCCGGCAGATCTCGCGCTGGAGCCGCGGAAAAGCCGAAATCTTTTGAAAAAAAGCGCCGCCGGGCCTCGTCACGGCCAAGGCCGCGGCGAGACCATCTCCGAGGAGAGCGGGACCGGGCGCGGGCGGGTCAGGCAGTGCTGCGCTCCCGGCGCCGCTCGCTGTGAGGAGGGCTGTGCGCCGCAGCGCCGCCCGCCGTGAGGGAGGCGCGCCATGAGGAGATCCCGCCGGATGATGCTGACGGCGGCGGTCACGGCTCTGCTGCCGGCCGCGGCGTTGCTGAGTTCCGCCTTAACCGCCCCCGCCACCGGGGCGTCGCTGCCGACCCTGGCGCAGGCCTTCAACAACGTGGGCATCACGTCCTCGTCGCACGCTACGGCGGGGAATTATGACGGCATCGGCGACTCGTTCTCCGCCCTCGGCCTGGCTGAGGACGCGCTCCTGCCCGGCCAGTCGCTGCTGCACGACGGCATGACGATCACCTGGCCCGACGTCGCGCCCGGCGACCCGGACAACGTGGTCGCCGACGGCCAGACGATCGCGCTGGCCGGGACCGGTTCCGTGCTCGGCGTCATCGGCGCCTCCGCGTACGGCAGCACCACGGGAACCTTCACCGTCGGCTACTCCGACGGCACCAGCAGCACCGCCACGGTCACGCTCGCCGACTGGGTCGACACCAATGCAGCCTCGGGCACAGACCTGCTGGCCACCACGGCGGGCTGGAATCCCGGCGGCACCACCCCGGTCAGCCTGTCCTACGCGGCGATCCCGCTGACCGCGGGCAAGCGGGTCACCTCAGTCACGCTGCCCACCGTGAGCTCGGGCGTCGGCAAGAACGTCCCGGCGATGCACGTCTTCAGCCTCACGATCGGCTCGCCCGCGGCCGAGGCGGCCGGCGCACCCGGCGCCGCCTCCTACTACGACGAGGCACGCAAGGACTGCGTGGGCACCGCCGCCAACACCGCGTCGAAGGCCTGGTACACGGTCGCGGACGGCACCCTGTCCGACGTCTACGCCCCGACGGTCGACAACACCGACGTCAAGAGCCTGGACCCGATCGTGACCGGGCCCGGCTTCGCGGCGCTGCAGCCGCGCGACATGACGTACACGGTCGCGTCGCTGGATTCCACGGGCATGGCCTGCCAGATCACCGCACTGGACGCGGCGCACGACTTCAAGCTGGTCACCGACTTCATCACCGACCCGAGCGCCGAGGCGGTGGTGATGCGGATCAGCCTGGTGCCGCTGCCCGGCGCCGCGTCCGGGCTGTCCGTCTACCTGCGGTTCAACCCGCTGCTGAACGGGCATGCCGGCGGCGGCACGGACAACGCGGGAGGCGAGTCGGCGACGATCGTCTCCACCCCGCGCGGGCCGATCCCGCTCTCTTACTCGACCAACTCGTTCACCGAGGCCGTGAACCGCAGCTATGCCACGCCGATCTACGCGGCACTGGCCGCCGGTTCCTCGTTCAAGGCTGTCGAAACGGGTTTCGACGGGACCTCGAGCGACGGCCTCACTGAGCTCGATTCGGCCGGAACGCTCAGCTCCGGGGCGCCCGACGCGAGCAACGGGAATGTGGTGCAGACCGTCGAGCTGAACATGTCCGCCGGCTCGGCCACCGTCGCGCTCGGCTTCGGCGGCAACGAGCGCGACGCGGTCGGCACCGCGCTGGCCGCGTCGGCCGCGCCGTTCACCGCGACCTACGCCGCGTATCGGGCGGGCTGGCGGGCCTATGACGCGCGGCTGCTGCCGCCCGGCGGCGCGGGCAAGCACGCGCCGGTGAGCGCCACGGACGCTGGCGCGTACTGGCTGAGCGCGAACGTGCTGAAGGCCAGCGAGGACAAGACGTTCCTGGGCGCCACCGCGGCGGGGCTGGCCAGCCCGTGGGGGCAGGCGGTCCCGGCCGGGCAGACCGCGAGCGACGGGCTCGCGCCGTACTTCGGCTCCTACCGTGAGGTGTTCCCGCGGGACGCGTACGAGACGTTCACCGGGTTCCTCACCGACGGCGACCTGGCCACGGCCCGGCAGATCGTCAACTACATGTTCGATGACATGCAGCTGCCGAACGGCTCGTTCCCGCGCAACGGCTTGCTCAACGGCAAGGCTGCGCCGGACACCGGCGGGCTGCAGCTCGACGAGGCCGCCGACCCGATCCTCGAGGCGTGGCAGGCGGGCCTGGCGGGCGACCGCTCGCTGTACGCCGAGCACATCAGGCCCGCAGCCGACTTCCTGGCCGCGAACGGCCCGGCCGACGGGGTGGAGCGCTGGGAGGAGCAGACCGGGTTCTCGCCGTCGACGATGGCGGACGAGGTGGCCGGCCTGGTTGCGGCGGCCGCGATCGCGAAGGTGCAGGGCGACACCGCGTCGCAGCGGCTGTTCCTGGCCACGGCGGACAACTTCCGGCGGCTGATCCTGACCACGACGGTCACCGACAACGGGCCACTGTCGTCACAGCCGTACTTCATCCGCGTGGACAAGACCGGGAACCCCGACCAGGCGTACGACTACACGCTCGGCAATGGCGACCCGACCAGTTACGACCAGCGAGCCGTGGTGGACCAGGGCTTCCTCGAGCTGGTCCGGCTCGGCGAGCTGCCGGCCAGCTCCCCGCTGGTCACGAACTCGCTGAAGGTGACCGGCGCCACGATCAGCGCGCCGACTCCTTCGGGCACCGGAATCATGCGCTACAACGGCGATGGCTACGGCGACTGCGAGCTCTCGGTGTTCGAGGACTGCCAGGTCAACGGGCAGCCGTGGGCCACGACCGACGAGGGCACCGGGCACCCGTGGCCGGTGCTGTCCGGGGAGAACGGCGAGTACCAGATACTGGCCGGCGACTCCTCGGCGCTCGGCGCGGACCTGGACTTCATGCTGAACTCCTCCTCCGGCGTCGGGCTGGTCCCCGAGCAGGTGTGGAACTACCCGGACGTGCCGGCCTCGCCGTACGGTTCCGACCCCGCGACCGCGTCGATCGGGTTCACCGACGGGCAGGCGGACGGCTCGGCGGCGCCGCTGACCTGGGCGCAGGCGCAGCTGCTGCGGCTGATCTCGGATCAGGCGGCAGGCAAGCTGCTGGAGCAGCCGTCGATCGTCGCCGCGCGGTATCAGTCCAGCCCGCCTGCTGCGGCGCCGCTGACGGTGACCGCGCCGCTGTCGGTGTCCGGCGGGAACGTGCCGGCGAACCTGACCCGGCCCACCGTGGTCGTGAACGGCGCGACCACGACCGTGACCGGCACCACCTCAGCCGGGGCGACGGTGGACGTCGCGGTCAGCGGGACCGCGGCCGGCGCTGCCGCGCCGGCGACGACGATCACGACAGCCACCGCCGGCTCGTCCGGGGCGTTCTCGGTCACGGTCAGCCTGCAGCCGGGCACCGACTCCATCGAGGTCGCGGCCACGGCCGGGCGCGCCACGAACGAGGCCATCCTCAGCGTCGTGTCCGTGCCGGGCACCGTGGTGCTCAGCGCGGCGCCCGCCCCCGGCGGCGGCAATGGCCCGGGCAGCTACGCGTACCCGACCGCGACGAACTCCGATGGCTCGCCGGTGTTCGCGCCGGACTCGTTCCGGCTGAACGGCCTCAGCGTCGTCGAGGGAACCAGCACCGTCACGTTCGAGGTCGGGATCGTGAACCTGCAGTCCACGTTCGGGTCGCTGGACGGCGCGCAGCTCATCGACCTTTACATCCACGCGCCGTCCGGAAGCGTTCCCGCCGGCGAGACGCAGTCGACCGCTGCGGCAGGCGCGTGGAACTACTCGATCGCGCCCGCGGACGCCTGGAACCAGCTCATCGAAGTCGACGGGTTCGGCACCGACGACTGGGTGACCCCGGCCAGCGCGACCTCCGGGCTGTCCGGGTCGTCCAGCGTCGGGACCCCGCAGGTCTCGGTCATCCAGCTTGCGCCCGCCGCGTCCGGCGAGACGCCGGGCCTGGTCACGATCACCGTGCCCACGGCGGAGCTCGGCACCCCCGGTGCTGGGTGGACGTTCACGGTGACGCTCACCGGCCAGGACGGGTTCGGCAACGACGACGCGCGCACGTTCACCGCGACGCCCGGCGACTACACGTTCGGCGTCTGCTCAGCCGCCGTGGCCGCCGAGTCGTCGCCGCCCGCGATCTGCTCCTACAACCCGGCGAACGTGCCGATCGTGATGGATACGATCCCGCCCGCCTCGGTGAACGTGCAGACCGAGCTGGACCCGACCGTGAACACCTCCGGCGTCGCCCTGCAGGGCGTCACGGTGCCCTGAGCAGGCGCCGCGTGCCCAGCGCCACGCCGCGGCGCACTGGCTGGATGGATGTACGAAAAGGCGTGCTCTGGCCCGTCGGATGGTTCATTCATCGGCGGTTGCTGAGCGCGCCCCAAATGACCGTAACGAGCATTTGGCTATGACCGTAACGGTCTTGAAATCGTATCCTTTGCGCGATGTTGCAACTTTCGCCTGCCCGTTATTCTGGCCGGGTCATTGCCCGGCAGGTCTGGTGGCGTGAGCGGTCCGGAGTTGCACGGCCGCGCCAGCCAGGCCGTCGCGGGCACATGGCTGATGGAGTGTGCCGGGCCGGCATTTTCCTCGAGTACCCGGGTAGCGAGCGGGGGCGCCACGTCCGCCGGACGTGGTCGTACACCCACGGAAGTCGTCGGGGACAGGAGGGATACCGGGTTGCCTGATAAGACAGTCATCCTGATCGTGGAAGACGACCAGAACATCGTGGATCTTGTCCGGTCGAACCTGTCCGTTCGCGGCCACGACGTGATCGTCTCGAAGAACGGCGAGTCCATCGAGCGGACACTCGAACTCCGCGTGCCTGACCTCGTGCTGCTCGACCTGATGCTGCCCGACGCCGACGGTTTCGAGCTGTGCCGCGAGATCCGCGAGCTGTCCGACGTCGGCATCATCGTGCTGTCGGCCCGACGGGCCGAGACCGACAAGGTCCGCGCGCTCAACCTGGGCGCCGACGACTACATGACCAAGCCCTTCGGCATCGAGGAGCTCCTGGCCAGGATCAACGCGACGCTCCGCCGGAGCAGGCCCGCGCCGGCCAGCCCGCCCGAGCCCACGGTCGTGACGATCGGGGACGTCGAGATCGACCTCGGCAGGCGCCGGGTCACCAAGGGCGGCCGGCTGGTGCACCTCACCCAGACCGAGTTCGCGCTGCTGCGCCAGTTCGCGGTCAGTCCCGGGGTGCTGCTCACGCATGCGACGCTGCTGCGGCGGGTCTGGGGCCCCGGGTATGAGACGCAGACCGAGTACACCCGGGTCTATGTGGCCCGGCTCCGCGCGAAGCTCGAATCCCCCGGCGGCGAGCAGCTCTTCATTACCGAGCCGCGTTCGGGCTACCGGTTCGCACTGCCGACCGCCGACCGGGTTCCGCTGGCCGCCTCCCGCGGGTCGGCCTGAGGCTGCGCAGGCTACGGCGCCAGACGCGACATCCACGCACCGCGCGCGAGTTGTGCGACACGCCGCGGATCTGGGCACCCGGTGCATCGTCCCAGATGACGGGCATGCGATCATCTATCTGGGGGACCCAAATTGATGATACGGGGGACCGGCTCATCGGGCTCGTCCTGGCGGAGTTCTGCTCGGCCAGGACGAGCTTTCTCGTTTCCGCACACCCTCAGCCCGCGCCCCAGTCCGGCGGGACAGCTCCGGCCCCGGCGCGCGTTCTCTTCACGGGTTCGGTGATCACATTTGGGATATATCCGCCTTGATCATGACTGGAGCCCGTGAAGACTTGCGGCGATCAGGAGTAGCGGGACACGTAGGCTGCGGTGGTGTACCGGAAGACGCAGCAGCCTAAGGCGGAGGCGCTGACCCGGAGGGACAAGCGCGGGATCGCGATTGTCGGCGGGGTCTTGCTGGCCGTGTTCGTTGGGCTGGGGGTGTGGGCGGCCGTTAATCCCGGCGGGTACGGGCGGTCGCACGATGGGTGCGTCACGGTTAACGCGGCGAGTTCCACCGGCGGGGCCCTGCTGCACGCGTGCGGTTCCAGCGCCGTGGTCATGTGCAAGACCGCGTTCGCGCACGATGACAAGCTTTCGCTGCTGACCAGGCCCCAGTGCAGGCTTGCCGGTCTCGGTCCTGCCTCGGTCCCCAAGGCGTCAGCGACGCCGGCCGGCAGCTGACTGCGGCCGAACCAATTGCTGCCGAACCCTGGCCAGGCCGTCGACCCGGCTTATCCCTACCATCGTGCCTGAAAGCCAAAAAGGGATAAAGCGAGTCAATTACCAACGGGCCCGGCGCGCTCGAGTACGCAGCGGGCGATGAAAGCTGGCTGACCGCAGTGACTGACATGGGGCAAGACCTTGTCGGGACGATCGGGAGGGTAACTGTCTCCATCCCGGCCCACGGGCCGGGTGAGGTGCTGCTCCCGGTGCGGGGCGGCACCGAGGCGTTTGCTGCCTGGTCGGACGAGCCGGTGCCCAGGCACAGCAGGGTCGCCGTCGTCGAGTGCATGTCGGCGCGTTCCGTCTTTGTCACGCTTCTGTCCTGATGAGCGACTGGGAGCCGCATATGTTCTTCTGGCACGTACCTGCGCCCAATGAGGCGCTGCTGGTCTCCGGTTCCAAGCACAAGCGGCAAGATGCCCAGTTCCGGATTGTGACCGGCCACGGCTGCTTCGTCATGCCGGTCAAGCAGAGGGCCCGGGTGCTCTCGCTGGCGCTTCAGGAAGCCGAGATCGTCGAGGACTGCATCACGAATCAGGGCATCCGCCTCAACGTCCGCGCCGTCGCGGCGTTCAAGGTCGGCGACGACCCGGCGTCGATCGCGAACGCCGCCCGCCGGTTCCTTTCCGAGCAGGCCCGGATGGAGGTCCTGGTCGGCCGGATTTTCGCCGGGCACCTCAGGTCCATCGTGGGCGGGCTTACGGTCGAGCAGATCGTCAGGGAGCGGGACCGGGTGGCCCAGGAGGTCAAGGACGGCAGCCACGGCGAGATGGAGAAGCTGGGCATCGTCGTGGATGCCCTGGAGATCCAGGAGATCGAGGACTCCTCCGGATACATCAGCAACCTGGCCGCCCCGCACGCCGCGGCGGTAGCAAGCCAGGCGCGCATCGCCCGCGCGCAAGCCGATCAGCAGGCAGCCGAGCAGGAGCAGCAGGCGGCGGCGATGAAGGCGCAATACGAGCGCGACCTGATGATCAAGCAATCCGGGTTCCTGGCCGAGACCGAGCAGGCCAAGGCCCAGGCCGCGCAGGCCGGGCCGCTCGCCGAGGCCCGGGCGTCCCAGGAGGTCATCGAGCAGCAGACCGCGCTGGCCCAGCGTCGGGTGGATCTGGCTGCGCAGCGACTGGAGGCCGAAGTCCGGCGTCCCGCCGACGCCGAGGCATATAAGCAGCGCACTCTGGCTGAGGCCGAACGCGACCATGCCAAGTTCGCCGCCGAGGGGGAGGCATATCGCCGGACAACGCTGGCGACGGCGGGGGCACAGGCCGTGAGGATCCAGGCCGACGCGGACGCCTACGCCGAGCGGACCAGAGCCGAGGCTCAGGCCGCGGCCAACAAGGCGCAGGCCGCTTCGCTCGCCAACGGGAACCAGGAACTGATCGCGGCCAACCGGATTGTCGAGGTGCTGCCCGCGCTTTCAGCATCCGCCGCCCAGGGCATCGCCGGCTCGAACCTGACGATCCTGAACGGCACCGAAGGGGTCAGCCAGGTCGTCGCCGGCATGGTCGGGCAGGGGCTCGCGATTCTGGACACGCTCAGGAAGTCGACCGGCCCGGCCGGTGGCAACGGCCATATCCAGGTGACGTCGGCCGAGATCGGTCCCGCCGGCGGAAGCGTGGCGGGCGACGAGGCGGCCGGCGGCGCTCCGGATGCGATGAACGGTGCCGGAGTGGAGACGGCCAGGACCGACCTCGGTCCGGCCCCGGTACCCGAGGCGAGGGCGACGGCGGCCGGGAACTGAGGACGGCCAGCGCCGTAACGGGTGAGGCCCGGCCGCGCCGGAAGCTGTCGCGTGGCCGGGCGGCGCGCTACGATCCGATCCGGTATGGGAAAGATTAGGGTCGCGCTGGCCGAGGACCACGTGCTCCTCAGGGAGGGAATCTCCCGGCTGGTTGCGTCCAACGAGGATTTCGAGCTGGTCGGGGTGGCTTCCGACCTGCCGCAGCTGCTTGCTGTCGTGGGCGAGCAGGTCCCCGACGTTGTCGTGACCGACATCCGGATGCCGCCCACCGGTACCGACGAGGGCATCAAGGCCGCCGCCTGGATCCGGCAGAACCACCCAGAGACCGGCGTGATCGTGCTGACCCAGTTCACCGCCCCCGGGTACGCGCTTGCCTTGCTCGAGCACGGCTCGGCCGGGCGCGGCTACCTGCTCAAGGAGCGGATCGGCAGCGTGGACGAGCTGGCCAGGGCAATCCGGGTGGTGGCGCAGGGCGGATCGGTGATCGACCCCACGGTCGTCGACGAGCTGGTGCGCGCCCGCGCGCAGGAGCGTCAGTCGGGCCTGTCTTCACTGACCCCGCGGGAAGCCGAGATCCTTGCCGAGATGGCCCAGGGCAAGAGCAACTCCGCGATCGCCGCCACCTTGTTCGTCACCGAGCGCGCCGTGGAGAAGCACACCAACTCGATCTTCGCCAAGCTGGGGCTGTCTGAGGAGAAGGACGTTAACCGCCGGGTCAAGGCGGTGCTGGTCTTCCTCAGCCAGCGGGAGGAACGTTGACGCGGGACGGAATGAGGACGCCGGGAGGACCCGTGACGCGGAGACGAGCGGTGACGCGGGGCGGAACGAGGGCGGCGGCGCTGGTGGCGGCGCCGGGGGGCTGGCCACACCCCCGCTTTGCATGGCAGCACCCTCGGCAGCGGCCGTGGGCCGTGCGAGGCTGATCTTGTGACCAGCCCTCGCTCCGTGCTCGTCGTGGATGACCAGGCGCCGTTCCGCGCGGCCGCCCGCGCCGTGCTGCGCCGCCTCGAGGGCTTCGAGTTCGCGGGTGAGGCGTCCAGCGGCCGGGAGGCGATCGACCTTGTCGACCGGCTGCACCCGGCTCTCGTGCTGATGGACATCAACATGCCGGAGATGAACGGTATCGAGGCCACGCGGCAGATCACGGCGGCTCACCCCGACGTGGTCGTGATCTTGTGCTCGACCTACGACGCGACCGACCTTCCCCCGGCGGCGTCCCAGAGCGGCGCGACAGCCTATGTCAACAAGGAGCGACTGGCTTCGGACACGATCCGCCGACTCTGGGAAGAGCGAAACTCGGGCTCGTTCGCGACCTGCTGACGCGCGGGAAACCGAGGCGAGAACGAATGCTGCAGACCTTGCCGGGTAGCCACGGTGGAATGCACCGCGATTACGTTGGCTTGTTCTCGGGGGTCGCATCAGTGTGCGTGCTGATTGGCTGCCTGATCAGCTTCGGCACGATGACAGATGAGCATGGGCGCCCCGTGTCCGAAGGCGGTCGGGACGTGCGCGAGCGGCTGCGCACCCGGTACCGGGCACACCCAGCGGCCGTCCGGCTGCAAGCTGGGTGCCTCATCGCTGCTCTTGCCTTGCTGGTGGTCGCTGGCGTCAACTTCGCGGTGTACTACAACGTATAGAGGACCGGTCAGAGCAGCGGGATCGTGCCCAGGACCTGGGCGCCGTGGCCGGGCTGTGACTCCCAGCGCACCGTGCCCCCGATAGCGCCGAGCCGGTCGGCCATGTTGACGAACCCGTGGCCCTTGCGGGCGGCGGTGGCGTCGAAACCCGGGCCGTCATCGGTGACCGCGAACAGCAGGCCGCCCGACTCCTCCCAGACCCGTACCTCCACCCTGGCCTGCGGCGCGTGTTTGGCGGCATTCTGCAGCGCCTCCAGGCAGCAGAAGTAGACCGCGGCCTCGATGTCCGGGGTATACCGGCCGATCCCGTCGGCGGTCACGGTGACCGCCAGCGGGCTGCGGTTGGCCGCCGCGCGCAGCGCCTCGCCGAGCCCGCTGTCGGCCAGCAGCGGCGGGTAGATGCCGTGCGCGAGCTCGCGCAGTTCCTGGATCGTGTTCTTGACCTCGTCGGCGAGCATGTCCAGCATCTCGCCGGCCGCGTCCGGGTCTTCGGCCATGATGTCCCGGGTCAGGCGCAGGTTCACCGCCATCGCCACCAGGTGCTGCTGTGCGCCGTCGTGCAGGTTGCGCTCCACCCGGCGGCGCTCGGCGTCGCCGCTGGCCACGATGCGGGCCCGGGACTGGCGCAGTTCTTCGGCCTGCTTGCGCAGCTCGTCCAGAGTGGTCTGCAGCGCGGTGTCCAGCCGCGCGTTGTGCACTGCCAGGCCGACTTGCCGGGCCAGCTCGGTCAGCACCCGGTCGTCCTCGTCGGAGAATGTGTCGGCGGTGGCGGGCCGCTCCGCGATGATCAGGCCGAGCAGCTCACCGGCGTGACTGACCGGCGCGACCCTGATCTGGAACTGGGCCCGCCCGTCCAGCACGCCGGGCAGCCAGACCGAGGCCCAGGCGTTTCCGGAAACCCCGGCCCTGGCCACGACCGTGCGTTCCCGGTCCGTCACCACGACCGACCGTGGTCCGCTGTCCGGCACCGCGGCGACACGTTCCAGCACGTCTCCCTGACCGGTGTAGACCTCGGCGCTGGTCAGGGCCATGGTCTTGCGCAGCGACTCGGCGAGCTGCAGCAGCAGCTCGTCCATGGGGATCGCCCTGGTCAGCCGCGAGCCGAAGGTGCGCAGGGTCTCGTCGGGGGCCTCCTTTGCCCCGTAGACGAAGCGGGTGGCCGACGCCACCAGCCGGTCCCTGGCCGGCAGGTACCCGATCGCGGCGACGGCCGCGGCCAGCATCGACAGCCCGAGGATCTCGCGGTCCGCGGCGTCGCTCGGCCCGCTGCCGATGCCGAGCACGATCACCAGGTAGATGGCGGCGACCACAGTGGTGAACCCGGCGATCGACAGCACCTGGACCAGGACCCGGCCGCCGTAGGACCCGAGCGAGGACAGCTCCCCGGCCATCATGCCGAACGCGAGCAGCGACGCGCACCCTGCCGCCACGGCGGCGACCGGGCCCGGCCAGCCGACGAGCACGTGCAGCACGGCGGCCACCAGCGCCGAATCGGCGGCCAGCACGGCTCCGACGGCCATCCATTGCATCCGCTGCTGGTCCCGCGCGGAAGCAGCCAGGTAGCGCAGCCGC
>Ga0209693_10000192_pt1 | contig 23681 bp, 19 predicted proteins | sample HubBroMetageWRM3_FD_188345 | JGI IMG/M metagenome (GOLD analysis project Ga0209693, IMG submission 188345) | Warmed soil microbial communities from the Hubbard Brook experimental Forest, New Hampshire - Hubbard Brook CCASE Soil Metagenome WRM 3... | ecosystem: Environmental > Terrestrial > Soil... | reverse complement strand
CCGCCGGCGGCCCCTGCTCGGGACGCAGCACGAACACGGTCGTGTTGCCAACGAGTTCTGTCGGCGCCGTGCTCAGTTCGATGTCGATCAGACCGATCGAGAGACCATTGACCTCGACCCGGGCCGATGCGGACGACCGCGTCGACTTGCCCTGCTCCCCGCTCATTGCTGGCCGACCACCGCCGAGGCGGTAAGGGGCCACGCAGCAAGACGACATTCTCGCGCTACCTGCACCCGATGCCCGGAAACACCAGAGCGGTGATCGCGTAGGCCGGCCTGTAGAACTCGGACGCGGGCTGGGTTTGAACTTGAAACGCTGGTCATGTTTCGGCTGCCAATCTGTAATGTGACGTGCTGCGCGACTCGCCGGCCTCAGCGAGAAGAAGAAGAAGAAGAAAATTGTGCCGCTACGCCGGACCGCCTCCGACCGGCCCAGACGACCGTTTGGTCCGGCCGTGGCCGCGGCAGGCCCCGGTGCGAACCGGATATTCGCGGACGTCGGTCCCGATCCTTTGCCGACGCTCGGCCCTTTGGCATGCGAGCCAGCTGATAGCTCGGGGCGCTAACCGGCATCGGGCTAGGGTCCCACGTTGCTGCCTCCTAACAGGCCGACGCGGAGGCGAGCCGCGGCTATCGCGGCGCCTGGAAGCCGCCATACCGGTAGTGTATTGATACACTATCTTACATACGGTTTGTCAATGATCTACGCCTCATGGCCAACTTTTAGTTTCAGGCTTCGAGGGATCGGCGCCGCCACCCGGCGCCGGAGAAGATCCGCTAGACCTGTTATCGGCTGTTGGCTGAAGTCGTCGAGTCGCGCGGGATATCAAGCGTTGCAATTGGATACAGCCCCCAGCCATCGCGACCGTCGCGGGCCAACGCCATGGGCGCATAATTCACCACGTGTGATGCGGCCGGCTTGTGCTGTTGCCAGTCCGCGCAGGCTCGCAACGTGTAATGCCCCGGCGCCAAACCGGCCAGGTCAATGTGAACCGACTCGGTGGACGACTCTGGGACCGCCTCCTCGCGTGATTGGCCGGAGTCGTCGTGTACCAGTGTCTTGAGATTGACCGTTGCCGGTAGCGTTCGGACCACCGCGCCCGAAAAATCCACCAACTTGTAGCCGGGTAACCAATTCTCGGTGGCCGCCGCGGAGCCGTAGTTGGTCCAGACCACAGATATGGTCGCCACCTTTCCCGCTATCGATTGCGATCCCGGCCGCGCTTCCACCGAGTACCGGTAGCCGGCGGAGGCATTGGCTTGCGCCCACAGCAGATACAGCCTGGCATCCATCGCAGTTTTCAAATCCCGGTCCGGGAAGTCGGCACTCGACGTCATCGACACGTGATATCTGACGACATCGTGCAGCGCCTTCTCGTAGTACGGCTGCGGGTCGCTACCGTTCGGCAACTGGCACCACTGCGTGATCACCAGCGCCGAGGTAAGTCGCTGCTTGATCGCGTTGACGACGGCATCGCTGGACCGCACGTACTGAGAGTCACTGGACTCGGCCCAAGCCGGCAGCGGCGCCTGGACACCGAGGCAGTCCGAGCGGATGCCCACCGGCGCGGACAACTTTTTTGTGACATCTTCGGCGAGAAGTTGACGCACGATCTCTGGATTCTGCGGAGCGACCACCAATTGCGTTTGGCGGAACGCGTTTACGTTTGCCGCGACCAGTTGCCGGATGGATGCGACGGTGATGCTCTGATCGCGATATTGGCTGATGTAGCCCAGCGCCGCGCCATTGTCGTCGGGCGCAGCACCCGCCGCGATGTGGTTCTCGCTGGAGTCCCCGTACCCCGAGAACTCGAAAACGCTGAGTCGCTCGTCGCCGTCGTAGCGGCGGCCGAGCGCGGCCACCAGCTGCCCGAATGCGTCCAGATAATTGGGATCATTCCAATTCGGCTCCACCTGCATCACCCCGGGCGTGGCGCTGTTCGGCGGGCTGGGATAGCTGGTGGCAGCAGAGCGCATCCAGTCGGGAATCGCGATGTTCGTGTTGTCCGCGTAGGTGTAGTTACAACAGGAGTTGTACGCGTACACGCGAAGGGTCAGCCTCATGTTTCGGCTGGCCAGCTTGGTCAGCGCGTCGTCGATCACACTGAAGTCGAACTTGCGATCGTCAGGAGCGTCGGGAGGCAGCGTGTGCGGATCGGTGGGCTGCAACTGCCGCCACGAGACACGCAGACTGGCGTCGTATGACGCGGGCCAGGCCGGATACCGCTGCTGCGCGGGATTGCCTTGTGGGAAAAGCGGATTCAGCAGGTCTTCGTACTGGCCACGCAGCGGGTTGGGTATCTCCTGAACGTTGGGCGGTATGGCCGGGCTGACCATCGCAGTCAGCGGCCCGGGGTTAGTGTGACCACCACATCCGCTCAGCAGCAGCGCTGTGCAGACGGCAACGGCCAGCGCACTTTTTTCCAATCGACCCAACATTGTGACCAGTGCTAGATCGCGCCCAACGACAACGCCTCGCGGTCAGCGAGGAACGGCATCGGCATCCAGCGCGCGGCCAGTAACGCTTCCATTTCATTGCCCGGGACCGGGCGCGACAACAAGAATCCCTGCGCCCGGTGACATCCGTGTTGCATCAAAGTCAGTGCCGCGGCAGGTGTCTCGACTCCCTCTGCGACCAGTTGGAGCCCAAAGGCCTCGGCGAGCCCGATGATCGCCCGGACGATGGCCAGGTCACCGGCGTTGGTGCCCAGGTCGCGCACGAACCCGGTGTCGATCTTGAGGATGTCGACCGGGAGGGATTTCAGGTGCGACAGGACCGCGTAGCCGGTACCGAAATCGTCGATGGCGATCTGGACCCCGACCTCCTTGAGCTCCGAGAGCGTCTTGCGGGTGGCTTCGATATCGTGCACCACGGCCCGCTCGGTGATCTCCAGGCATACCGATCCGGCATCGATGCCGAACTCCTCGATGGTGTCGGCGACTCCACGAACGAAGCCGCGGGTGATCAGCTGAATAGGCGACACATTGATGCGCAATACGGCGCTCTGTCCTATCCCGTTGGATCTCCAGCGGCTGAATTCGGCGCAGGCGCTTCGCATCACCCATCGGCCCAGTTCGCCGGCAAGGTTGGTCGTTTCCGCCACGCCGATGAACGAATCCGGCAGCAGCAGCCCCCATATCGGATGCCGCCACCGGACCAGCGCCTCCGTCGCCACGATGGCACCGGTCCACAAGTCGACTTCGGGCAGGTAGTGCAGCAGCAGCGCTTCGCTGTCGATATCGCCCTGCAAATGGAGCTCGATGTCGTTGCGGAAGGCGCTTTTGAGAGACATGTCATCGGTGGACACCGCAATCTGGTTGCCGCCCGCGCGCTTGGCCGTCAACACCGCCTCGTCAGCACGACGCAGTAGATCGGTGCTGTTGTCACGCCCCGGCATGCCCACCGCCAGTCCAATGCTGACGGTACGGGTGATCATGTGGCCGCCGATGGCGAGGCGCTCGCGCAGCATCGCCCCAAGCCGACGGGCGAAAGTCTCTGCGGTCGCGGCAGAAGTCGGCTGGTCGGGAATGACGACGAACTCGTCGCCACCCAGTCGGGCGATCATGCACTGACTTCCCGCGCACACCCGGATGCGCTGCGCGAAGACCCTGATGAACCAGTCGCCTGCAGAGTGGCCCAGGTAATCGTTGATCGGCTTCAGCCGGTCCAGGTCGAGATACAAGACGGCGACGGGTCCGGGGCTGCCCGCTGCGAGCCGCTCAGAAAGATGCGCCACCAGTGCCCGACGGTTGTACAGGCCGGTGAGGTCGTCGTGCTCAGCCAGATAGCGAAGCTTTTCCTCGGCCGCGATACGGGCTTGGAGTTGAGCAAAAAGGGCGGCGACCGCCTCAAGCGTGTTGATCTCTTCTTGCTTCCACCTCCTGGCGCCGAACTTGACGAAGCCGAGCACGCCGGTGGTCAGCTCGCCGGAGACCAGCGGGGCGGCGGCCACCGAGGGCGAGGAGCCCGGCTTGCCCCCGCTTACCCAGCGCTGGAAGGAACGGTTCGTCTGGTCCGGCCGTATCACGACCGGCTTCCTGCCGTGTTCACACTGCGCGAGCACCGGGTCGGCGCTGGTGAAGTGGACAACGGCCATCGGATCCGGATCGGGAACGTCGACTCGCGGCGGCCACTCGGCAACCAGCACCGAGGCCCTGATGTCGTGGTCGTGGTGGCGCAAGAAGCTGGCGTCCACATCGAACTGCTCAACGAGCTGCGCGAGTACCTTTTGGCTCACCTGCGTCGCAGTCGATCCCGTGGCCTCCATCAGCTGAGTTGCGACGGAGGTGACAACGAGGTCCAGACTGCGCGGCACGGGCTCCTCCGATGTGGGCAAATGTCCCATCTGGGCACAGGCCCTATCAGGGGTCGTCGTCAAGATTGCTTTTTCCAATGCAGGCCGGTGCACTAGAGATTCGCATAGTTCGCGTGTCGTCTGGCGTGACCATTCGGCCCGGGGCAGGTCACGAATCGCTACAGCGGAGCCTAACACGCGCGACCTGCGCAGCGCCGTACACATTTCGGACTGACAGCCGCAGCCAGGCTCCGCCGCCCGCCCGGCAAACTGCCAGCTCAGCGAGCATTTTTCGGCCGAGCTCGGCTCGGTCAACGTCGGCGCAGACCGTCGATGCCGTTGTGGCGCCGGGCGCTGGCAGGCTTGTCACCCGCCGCGGCCGCGCACCTCGGCCGGCGTCGACCCGTCTGCGACGAATTCACTTTAGCTGCCGGCCGGCAAGTGAGGTACCTCACAATTGCTGCACGGATTGTCACATCAAGCCTGCCCGCGGTGTCTCCAGGGCACAAGTCCCACGAGAAAAGGAGACAGCAATGACCGAGATGACCCAGCTACGCGGCCAGAGAACTCATGTGGTCGTAGTCGGCGGCGGATACGCCGGAACTCTGGCCGCCAACCACCTACGGCAGCGCCCCGACGTGGATATCACCCTGATAAACGCGCGTAAGGTCTTCGTCGAGCGAATCCGCCTGCACCAATTGGTCGCTGATACCAGTGCCGCGACCGTCGACTACGACACACTGCTTGGCGACGGCATCCAGCTGGTGGTCGACCACGCCGACCACATTGACTCCGGTGCCCGGCGGGTCCTCTTGGCCTCGGGTGGCGAGCTCAACTACGACTACCTGATCTACGCCGTGGGCAGCACCGGCGCGAAGCCCTCGACAGTGCCCGGCGCAGTCGAGTTCGCCCACTCCGTCGCTGACCTGGAAAGCGCGCAGCAGCTGCGCTACGCACTCGCCGATCTGCCGTACAACGTACCCATCACCGTGGTCGGCGGCGGACTGACCGGCATCGAAACGGCTTCCGAGCTGGCCGAGCGAGGACGCCGGGTGACCCTGGTCTGTGGCGGCATCCTCGGACCGTCGCTGAGCAAACGGGGCCGGCGTTCGGTGGCCAAGCGGCTGCACAGGCTCGGCGTGGACGTGCTGGAATCCGTTGCCGCCAGCGAAGTCCGCTGGGACGCTGTGGTATTGGCAGACGGCACGGTGCTGCCCAGCGCCGCGACAGTGTGGACGGCTGGGTTTGCCGTTCCAGATCTGGCCACGCGCAGCGGGCTGCACACCGACGCCTTGGGCCGGCTGCTCACCGATGAAACGCTGACCAGCATCGACGACGACCGCATCGTCGCTGCCGGTGACGCCGTCGCGCCGTCGGGCCAGCCGTTGCGGATGAGCTGCCAAGCCGCCGGACCGTTGGGGGCCCAAGCCGCCAACACCGTGCTCGGCCGCATCGCGGAGAGCACGCCCGCGGTGCTGAACCAGGCGTTCGTCGGTCAGTGCATCAGCCTGGGCCGCACCCACGGCACCATCCAATTGGCACGCACCGACGACACCCCGGTGAACCTGGTCGTGGGCGGCCCAATCGCCGCGTCCGTCAAAGAAGCGATCTGCAAGGGCACGCTGTGGGCCATCCGGCGCGAGGCCGCCAAACCCGGTTCATATCTTTGGCTCAAAGGCGGCAAGCGGCCCGCACAACTGCCGGCCGAGCAGCAGACAGCATTGCAATGACGTCGGGGGCGCCCGGCACTGAGCACGCCGAACGGTTCACCCTGCTGCGTCCGTTGCTGTTCACCATCGCCTACGAAATCCTTGGCTCGGCAACCGAATCCGATGACGTGTTGCAGGACAGCTACTTGCGCTGGGCGGCCGTCGATTTGTCGGTGGTACACGACAGCAAGTCCTACCTGGCCCAGCTGGTCACCCGTCAGGCGCTCAACGCATTGCGTGCCGGGGCCCGGCGCCGTGAGGAGTATGTGGGGCCGTGGCTGCCCGAGCCGATACTGCTCGACGACCAGGACCCATCGGCCGATGTCGTTCTGGCGGAATCGGTCTCGATGGCCATGCTGGTATTGCTGGAAACGCTGAGCCCTGACGAACGTGCGGTGTTCGTGCTGCGAGAGGTATTCGGGTTCGAGTACTCCGAGATCGCTGCAGCGGTGGGCAAACCGGCGCCGACGGTACGACAGGTCGCCCACCGAGCCCGTGAACACATACGGGCACGACGCCAGCGCGTCGGGACCCCAAGGGCATCGATAGACACGCAGCGCAACGCGCAGATCACCGCCCAATTCCTGGCCACGGCGGCCGGCGGCGACGTGGAAGCGCTGATGTCGATGCTCGCCCCGGCTGCCACCTGGACGGCCGACGGTGGCGGCAAGGTGACTGCTGCCCGCAGGCCGGTGGTCGGCGCGGCGAAGGTGGCCGGGGCAATCGTGGGACTGATGCGCAAAGCCCGCGGAACCCTCCGGGTGGAAGCGGTGGTCTGCAACAGCGCTCCGGCAGTGTTGTTCTACCTCGACAATCGTCTCGAGGGGGTGATCACCGTGGATGTCGTAGACGACAAGATCACCAACTTTTACGCAGTACGCAATCCCGACAAACTCGCGGCCTTGACGACCGCCCGAGAGATCAGCCGCGGCTGAGCGATACAGGCCTGGCGTGCGAGAATCCAGCGTTCTGTCAAGCTAGGGCGGTGCGAATAGACCGGCTCGGCGATCTTGGTGGCGCCCCGCGTGTGCTGCGCGCTGTCGGTGACGCCGCCAGCCGCCTGAGCTTGCCGCCGCCGGCAGCGCTGACCGGCGAATGGTTCGGTGCACTGGCGGTGATCGCACCTAGCCTGTCGGTACGTCCAGTGCACGTCGACGACGTATTCGCGGTCTCGCCCGGCACTGATGAAACGCTTACCAGCACTCCCAGAGTCGTCGGCGGCGGCTGGGTTGGCTACCTGTCCTACCCGGACCCTCGCGCCGACGGGCGGCCGAACCGGATCCCCGAAGCTGCCGGCGGCTGGACTGACTGCGTGCTGCGCCGCGACCGCGACGGACAATGGTGGTACGAGAGCCTGTCCGGTGCGCCCATGCCGGACTGGCTCACCGCCGCGCTGGCGGCGCCACCAGCGTCGGCGGGCGATTGCCGGATCGACTGGGGTGCAGCTGACCGAGAAGCACACCGTGGCGGAGTGCTGGCCTGCCTGGAGGCGATCCGCGCCGGCGAGGTCTACCAGGCCTGCGTGTGCACACAATTCGCCGGGACAGTCCGCGGGTCCCCGTTGGACTTCTTCATCGACGGCGTCGCACGCACATCGCCGGCCCGGGCAGCCTATGTCGCGGGACCGTGGGGTGCGGTGGCGTCGCTATCTCCAGAACTCTTCCTGCGCCGCCGTGGCGCCGTCGTGATGTCCAGCCCGATCAAGGGCACCCTGCCGCTGGATGCCTGGCCGTCGGAGCTGCGGGCTTCGGCCAAAGAAGTGGCAGAAAACATCATGATCGTGGACCTGGTCCGCAATGACCTTGGCCGGGTGGCGATCACCGGCACGGTCACCGTCCCCGAACTGTTGGTCGTTCGACGCGCTCCAGGCGTTTGGCACCTGGTGTCCACGGTAGCGGCGCAGGTCCCTGTCGAGCTGTCGACGTCGGCGCTGCTGGACGCCACCTTCCCGCCGGCTTCGGTCACCGGGACTCCAAAACATCGTGCCCGTCAATTGATTTCACAATGGGAGCAGAATCGTCGCGGAATATATTGTGGCACAGTCGGTTTGGCGTCCCCAATCGCCGGGTGCGAACTCAATGTCGCGATCCGCACCGTCGAGTTCGACACAGTAGGTAGCGCGGTGCTGGGGGTCGGCGGCGGCATCACCGCCGACTCTGATCCCGATGCCGAATGGGCAGAATGCCTGCATAAGGCGGCCCCTGTCGTCGGACTGCCGTCCACGGCCATAACGGCTGGTGTCGGTTAGCTGAGCTACCCACCGCGGCGGGCAGTGGAATTTCGCATAACGGCTACACCGCGGGCCGTGCGCACGTAAGCTGTGGCCACCGACGCGTGCCAATCGCGAGTCGACTGCTGGAGGTCCGTCATGAGAGTCGCCGCCATCGGCGCTGCGGCTGCTGCCGTACTCGGGGCAGCGCTAGCGGCTACGCCGGTAAGTTCGGTCTCAACGACGGTGCCGGGCGGAGGAACGTGCGGCGCCGGATGCGAGCGTCTGGCGTCGGTCCTGATGCCCGAGACGCCGAAACCGGCAGCAGCCTCGCCCGAACCGGCGGCGGCGCCCGCCGTTCCCAAGCCGTCTACAGAGTCCGCGGCGAACGTGATAGCGCCCGGCGCGAGTTCCCGGCCGTCAGCCTCACGCGCTGTGGCCGGGTCCGGAACCTCCGGCGGGTCTAACACATCAGGTGGAGGCGCTGCCCCCGGCGGCACGCCCGGAGGCCTGCCCGGCGACCTCGCCGTTCCCGGCGACCCCCTCGCCAGCCTCGGCGGCCTCAGCGGCCTCAACGGCCTAATCGCCGCACCCAACGAGGCGGCGACGGCCTTGTCGGTCGTGTACGGCGTCGTGGGCGTCGGCAGCAGCCTCGTAGGCGTCGGCGAGGGCGTCGTGAGCACTTTTACCGGTCTCGCCCTCACGATTGCTCTTCTCGAAAACGAAGGGATCATTCCGAAAGGCTCGATAGGTATCCCGTCGCTACCGGGGGTCAACCTTGCCTCGCTCCCGACGCAACTGGAGGGGGGACTGCAGGGGGCACTATCCGGCGTTGGTCTCCCCGCGGCATCGGCCGCGGCTCTTCCGGCCGCGGCGGCGGCACTCCCATCGGTGGGTCTACCGTCGGTGGGTCTACCGTCGGTGGGTCTACCGTCGGCGGGTCTCCCCTCGGTGGGTCTGCCGGCGGCACCCGCTTTACCGACGTTGCCCGTTCTTGCGGCAGCACCCGGTTTGTCGGCCCGACCCGCACTTCCGGCCCGACCCGCACTTCCGGTGCGACCCGCACTACCGGTGCGACCCGCTCTACCGGCGGCACCCGCTCTACCGGCGGCACCCGCTTTACCCGCGCTACCGGCTGCGCCAGCACCGCCGCCCATCCCGCACGGGCTGTGCGTAGGCGGATACGGTCCGATTGGGTATTGCACCCCCTGACCTGACGGGCGCCCGGGCATCCGCACTCAGTCGCGGGGTGACCGCAAGACGGCGTCGTAGAGCTGGCGCGAGCGCACGCCCGGATGCGCCGCTGCCACCTCGCCGCAGGCATCCTTGACGCGAACACCCCCCGCGACGAGGTTCTGCACTTGTGCTACCAGGGACGGCAGGTCGGCGCGCGGAGTCGCGCCGGCCAGCACGACGGTGATCTCGCCGAGCACGCCGCCAGACGCCCACGTCGCCAGCTCGTCGAGCGATCCGCGCACCACCTCCTCGTGCACCTTGGTCAGCTCCCGGCAGACCACTGCCGGACGCGCACCGCCCAACTGCTCGACCGCATCGCGCAGGCACTCCCCCAACCGGCGCGGCGATTCGAAGAACACACAGGTGCGGCGCTCGTCGGCCAGTGCAGCCAGCCATGTTCTGCGCGCCGAGCTCTTGCGCGGCGCGAACCCCTCGAAACAGAACTTGTCCGACGGCAAACCCGACACGGCCAGCGCGGTGGTCACCGCGGACGGCCCGGGCAGGCACTGCACCTGCAGGCCGGCATCGACGCACGCCACCACCAGCCGATAGCCGGGGTCGCTGATCACCGGCATTCCGGCATCGCTGACCACCAGCACCGTCGCACCAGCCCTGACCTCAGTAACCAGAGCGGGTGCCCGGGCGGCCTCGACCTGGTCGAACAGGCTGACCACCCGGCCGGTGATGCGAACGCCGAGCGCCTTGGCCAAAGTTCGCACCCGCCGGGTGTCCTCGGCCGCCACCACGTCGGCACCGCCGAGCGCAGCGATGAGCCGTGGTGACGCATCCAAGGGCTGACCCAACGGAGTCGCACCGAGCAATAGGCGACCATCGGTCATGACGGACAGCCTACGATCGACACGATGACCGCCCCACCTCGCGAAACCTCCGTCCTCGTAGAGGAGCGTGTCATACCCGTCGTCAGCCCTGGACCGTTGGTTCCGGTCGCAGATTTCGGGCCGATGGACCACGTGCGCGGCTGGGTCGTGACCGGAGTTGTCACACTGCTGGCAACGGTGACCCGGTTTTTGAACCTGGGCTCGCCCACCGACGCCGGCACACCGGTCTTCGACGAGAAGCACTACGCGCCCCAGGCCTGGCAGGTGGTGCACAACCACGGGGTCGAAGACAACCCCGGATTCGGCCTGGTCGTCCACCCCCCGGTCGGCAAGCAACTGATCGCGGTGGGCGAGGCCATCTTCGGTTACAACGGAGTGGGCTGGCGGTTCACCGGCGCGGTGCTTGGCGTGGTGCTGGTGGCGCTGGTGATGCGGATTGTCCGGCGGATCAGCCGCTCGACACTGATCGGCGCCATCGCCGGGTTGCTGCTCATCTGCGACGGCGTCAGCTTTGTCGCGGCACGAACCGCACTACTCGACGGCTTCCTCACGTTCTTCGTTGTCGCGGCGTTCGGCGCGCTTATCGTCGACCGCGATCAAGTTCGCGAACGGATGCGCGTCGCACTGTTGGAAGGCCGCTCCGCCGAAACCATATGGGGTCCGCGGCTGGGCGTGCGCTGGTGGCGGTTCGGAGCCGGCGTGTTACTCGGATTGGCCTGCGGGACAAAGTGGTCCGGCCTTTACTTCGTGGCGTTCTTCGGTGCGATGTCGTTGGCTTTCGATATCGCGGCACGTCGTCAATACCAAGTGCCCCGACCCTGGCTAGGGGCTTTGCGACGCGACTTGATCCCCACCGGGTATGCGCTGGCGCTCATCCCGTTCGCGGTCTACATGGCCAGCTACGCGCCGTGGTTCGCGTCCGAAACCGCAATCGACCGACACGAGGTCGGCCTGACGATCGGTCGCCACGGGCTTCTCCCGCTGCCCGATGCCATTCGCTCGCTCTGGCACTACACGGTCAAGGCTTTCGAATTCCACGCGGGCCTGACGAATTCCGCCGGCAACTACCACCCGTGGGAATCCAAACCCTGGAGCTGGCCCATGTCGTTGCGGCCGGTGCTCTATGCCATCGACCAGCAGAACGTTCCGGGTTGCGGCGCACAGTCCTGCGTCAAGGCGGAGATGCTGGTCGGCACGCCCGCCATGTGGTGGCTGGCGGTGCCGGTCTTGGTTTACACCTTCTGGCGAATGGTTATTCGCCGGGATTGGCGCTATGCGGTGGTCTGGGTCGGCTACTGCGCTGGGTGGCTGCCCTGGTTCGCCGACATCGACCGCCAGATGTATTTCTTCTACGCGGCGACGATGGCGCCGTTCCTGGTGATGGGCATCGCGCTGATCTGCGGCGATATCCTCTACTCCCCTGGTCGAGGGCGTGCTCAAAGCTCTGAACGACGCACGCTGGGGCTGATCGCGGTCTCCTGCTACGTGGCTCTAGTGGTGACGAACTTCGCCTGGCTCTTCCCGGTGCTCACCGGTCTGCCCATTTCACAGCAGACCTGGAACATGGAGATCTGGCTGCCCAGCTGGCGCTAGTTCGCGGTCTTTCTGCGCCGCAGCTATAAAGCTTCGCGGGCAGCCGGACACGACATGCAGCGCGGACCGCCACGGCCGGTGCCCAATTCGGAGCCCGCGACGGTCAGCACTTCGATGCCCGCGTCCAGCAGGCGAGCGTTGGTCTGGACGTTGCGCTCGTAGGCGACGACGACGCCGGGCTGAAGTGCCAACGTGTTGTTGCCGTCGTCCCACTGTTCGCGTTCGGCGATGACGGGGTCCGGCCCGGTGTCGATCACCCGCAGCTTGTCGATCCCCATCGCCTTGGCCGCGGCCTGGTGAAAGGGCGCCGCGTCGCTGATGGTCACACCGTCGGGGGTGCGCTGAATCGTGAATGCCGAGAGCGTGTCGACGATGTTGGCGTACATCACCACCGTGTCGGTGTCGACCATGGTGCACACCGTGTCCAGGTGCATTTGTGCGCGCTTCTGCGCGATCGGCACCGCTAGCACCGTGTTCGCGAGATCATCGTCAAAAAGGCTGCGCGCCAACGCTTCCGCACCCGCAGGGGCGGTCCGCTCGCCTACCCCGACGGCGATTACACCTGGCGCGAGCAACAGCACATCACCACCTTCGACGGGAGCGGTGCGCGATTCGTAGGCGCGCCGCACGCCGGTGAATCGCGGGTGGTGGGCATAGATGATGTCGGTCAATGACGCCTCGCGGACCCGGGCCCGCAGCGCCAGCGACGGGATCACCACCCGCGGACCGATCCATATCGACGAGTCCCGGGTGAATACCAGGTTAGGCAATGGCTCGATGACGAAATCCGCCCCATGGTGCATGCGAATCACCAACGACACGTCGGCCCGGGTGCCCGACGGCAGCTCGTTGAACGTCATGCCGGCCATCAGCACATGAGCCAGCCGGACCGGGTCGAGTCCCCGCAAGTAGGCCGAAAGTTTTTGTGCCAGAGGCGCTCCGAGCCGGCGCGAATCTACGGCGGCGGCAACCCCCTGCATTCGGGCCGCTCCGCTGTTCAGCGCCTCGGTCAGCAGATCAGACAGCAGCAGGACTTCCACGCCGCGGGAACGCAGCAGCTCGGCAAACTGGTCATGCTCCTCCTGTGCACGTGCGACCCAGGGCAGTCCGTCGAACAACAGCTGGTCATTGTTGCGGGGATTGAGCCGCCGCAGCTCGGCGCCCGGGCGGTGCAGGATGGCCACCCGTAGCGTTCCCACTTCGGAATTGGTGCCCAGCTCGACAACACTCACGGTTAGCACGGTAGCCGCTGATCCGGTCGCTCCCGTCTCGTCGAACGGATGTGCGATAAACTGGCCGGCGTGGGGTTCGCGGTGCAGGGCTCGCTGTTCGAGCACAACGAGCGTAGGCAACTCGGTGACGGCGCCTTCATCGAGATCCGCTCCGGCTGGCTGACGGGTGGCCCGGCAAGGGGCGAAGACCTGCTTGACGGGCTACTGACGACGGTGCCGTGGCGAGCCGAACGCCGCCAGATGTACGACCGGGTCGTCGACGTGCCCCGGCTGGTGAGTTTTCATGATCTGGCCGTCGAAGATCCTCCGCATCCGGCGCTGACGCGGCTGCGACGGCGGCTCAACGACATCTACGCCGGCGAACTGGGTGAACCCTTCACGACCGTCGGATTGTGTTGTTACCGCGACGGCTCCGACAGCGTCGCTTGGCATGGCGACACCATCGGTCGCAGCAGCTCCGAGGACACCATGGTGGCGATCGTCAGCCTCGGCGCCACCCGGGTCTTCGCGCTGCGGCCACGCGGCGGCGGCCCGTCGTTGCGGCTGCCGCTGGCGCACGGCGATCTGCTGGTGATGGGCGGATCGTGCCAGCGCACCTGGGAGCACGCCGTCCCCAAGACGTCGTCGCCCACAGGTCCGCGCGTCAGCATCCAGTTCCGGCCACGCGACGTGCGCTAGCGCTTGACTGCAGCAGGGCCGGCTCGCCTCGAGCGTGACGCTGCAGTCACGCTGGGCTCCGAGCGTGACTGCAGCGTCACGCTCGAGGGGTGAGGCGGGGCAGTCGCGGGCCTAGGGCCGGGCGGTCAACTCCGGACTGCGCTCACCGCCTTGACGAGCAGGTCGCGGGCCCGTTGCGTGTCGACCGGCGCAACCGACTGTTGCGGGATCACCAGCGGATTGGCGATGACGATAACCTGGTAGTCGCCGAACTGAGCGGAGTAGTCGTAGAGCTCGCCGGTGCGGGCTGCCCCGCCGAGGAGGGCCTGCAGCACGCGGTGGATGCCCAGCGTCTGGGCCCCGTCGATCTTCGGCGCATCGACCACCTCGATGCCGCCCCGCATCTGGGGCCCGGCGAATGCCACCTTGGTGCAGTCTTTCCCCGGCTCGTCGAACGGCAAGGCCCGGGAGGTCTCCACGGCGATGACGACAAACCGGTCGCCGTTGCCCTCCGCGGAGACCGCGGCCATATTGCCCTGCAAGCCCGGCGGCATGTCCGGTCCGGTCGCTACCTTCGCGCAGTTCCCCGGATCGAACGTCAGCCCCTCAGGCAGTTTCCGGCCGGAAAAGAACTTGGGATCGATAGCCCTCTCCGAGATGTCGATGACTTTGAACTCGGGTCCGAAGCTTGACTTCACGCCGGCGACCTTACTGATGTCCGCCTTCGCCGAGGAGCCATTCGCACCCGATGAGCAGCCTGCGAGCACGCATACGGATGCGATCGCGACTCCGACCTTCAACACCGTGGTCAATCTACCCAATGCAGATGGTCAGCCGCGCAACGTGGACACCGTTTTGACTAGTAGATCAGCGGCGAATCGGGGCGTCAGCGCCGGCAGCGCTGAGCCTGGGTCGGTGGTCACTGTGGTGAATGCGTAGTAGTTTCCCAGGTACGCGGTGAATGTATATAGCCGCGAATCGATTTCGGTACCCGACTCGACGGATGACTTGACGTCGACCACCATGCCGAGAGTGTCGGCGCCGTCGATGTGCGGTGCGTCGGACAGGCCCACGCTGGCCGTGGTGTGTCCGACCGTCATGGTCCATTGCCGACACTCCGCGACGATGTTGTCATCGAGGTCCACCGGCCCCGGCAACGCGACCACCACCGCGTAGACGACTCCGCCTGAACCTGACGCGGACACACCCTGCGCGGATTGGTCGCGTCCATCGCCGGGATCGGCGAGTTTCGCGCATTGCGGCGGCTTGACCGCTGCATCCGCTATATCCCCGGCAAGATCCCAGATCACCCTGGGAGAAGCTCCGCCGGGGATGCCGGTGGTCACCTCATAGCCGGGCGGCAGCTCGCGAGCAACCCTCTTGATACTGGCGGGATTGACGGTCGTGCCATGAGCCGACGGCGTGGCCGACCGAGACGCCGACGGTGCGGGCGCCGGCGAATGAGCGCATGCGGCTGCCAGAAGCATCACCGCCGTGCCAATCCAGAACGGCCGCATCCCCGTTGATATCACGGCAGCTGGTTCGTCAGCCGACCGCCTCGATCACCTGGCGGGCAACGCGTTTGATCTCGTCAGCCACGTCACGCTTCAAGTGCAGGTCACGCTCCCGGGGCACATCGATGACGGTGGTGATCACCCCGACGTCTTCACGCTGCCACACCGCGCCGTAGCGGTCCAAGATCGCGCGCATCGGCGCATTGTCGGAAAGCATTCGCGCGGTGAATCTTTCGACTCCGTCGACCTCAGCGGCGATGGACAGCGCACCGATCAGAAAACTCCCGATTCCCCGGCCCTGATAGGCATCGCCGACGGTGAACGCGATCTCGGCGACCGTCGGATCGGCCTCGTCACGAACAAAACGCGCGTCGGCCACCGGGTCGCTCCCGTCGGTTACCACCCAGACGAAGTGGTCGACGTAGTCGACTTCGGACAGGTACTGCATCAATGCGGGGGTGGGAACACGTGCCGTCATGAACCGCCGATACAACGTCTCGCTGGAGAATTGGATATGGCCTTGCATGGTCCGCTCGTCGTCACCGGGCAGGACGGGGCGCAGCAGCAGGAGGGTTCCGTCACGAACCCGTATGGCGATCGGCGTGATGAATGCGGCAAGACGCTGGCGCACCGTGCGCAGCAGCCGCGGCATGACCCCAGGGATGTGCACCATTCGGGTGAAGGCGTCGTTGTCGCCGATCCAGCCGGTCAGCCGTTCGGCCGTGGTGACCGTCGCGATCCGCGGGATGCCGCGCAGCAGGGCGATCTCTCCGATGAGCATGCCGGGAGACGCCTGTCCGACTGCCACCACGCCGTCGGCGCCGACGTGTTTGATCTCGGCACTACCCGATGAGATCAGCAGGAACGAAACAGCCTGCTCGCCCTGCTGCATCAGCACCTGGCCGGCGGCGGCGCGAAGGGGCTGAACGCAGGCCGCCAATGGCATCAAGTCCTCGGTGGGGCATCCTTCGAAGATGTCCATGGTCGCGAGTTCTTCTGCTCGCGCGCCGGTCAGTTCGGCCACTGCGATATTCCGTCGGCTGGACCTGCTACCCGCGGTGACCGCTTTGCCATGACCTGCCCGCCTGTTGTCGTCGGATGTTGCTCACGTTATGAGGTGGATTCCGGCCGCGGCAAGGATGTGCAGACCCTGGACTGGTCAGGCGTACTGGTTTGCCGGAGCGTTGATCGGTGTCACGGTGACCGCACGAAGTGTCGGAATCGGCACCGCGTTCGGTTGACGCGCCGCAGGAGTAACCTGCCCTTCCACCCGCAGCCAGGTGTTGTCGGCAAACCGCAAAGCAGCGTCGCCGGCACGAAGATGGATGCGGGCCAGCTGAGCATCGGCGGCACAACAGATGATGACGATGCGAGCAAGGTCTGCGCCGTCGGGTTCGTTGAGGACGAAGCCGGTAATCGTGACCAGCCGGTTGGCCAGTGATCCCGAGGTGTCATTGGCTGAGCGCATCAGCACCTCGGGCAACGAGACCTCAGGAGCTCGCCCCGGCGGCAGCGGTGGAAACGCGCGGCGCAAGACCTCGTTGGGCACCGTTGTCACCGAAGGAGTGACCGCCTGCGGCCGCAACGCCGGAGGTGTGACAAAGATCAAGACTACGACGGGCACGACGAGCAACCACACGACACCGGTGCCGTGGGAATGTCCGTCATCGGGGTCGTGCGCCGGCCCACCGCGACGAATGTCGCCGGCGATCGCCATCAGTGACAGCCCAATCAGTAGGACGGCCGTGACCGCCAGCCAGGGCAGCAGTGCCGGCTTGACGTAGCGGGTAAACGCGCCGGTGAGCGTTATCAGCCCGATACTCAGCCCAACCAGCAGCAGGATGGTGTTTTCGGTTTCGCGGCTCACGCCGAACCACCCAGTAACAGCACCCCGACCAAGGTCGCCGCCGCGATGGCGACCACCAACGTCGCGGGGGCAAACCGGGCTGCGAAGGCCCGCCCAAATGCGCCGGACTGCATCGCGAGCAGCTTCACGTCAACGGCTGGCCCCACAACCATGAACACCAGCCGCGGCACCAGCGGAACCAACGTGACGCTGGAAGCAACGAACGCATCGGCCTCCGAGCACACCGCGAGTGTCACCGCCAACGCGGCCATAACGGTGACGCCAAGAAATAAGTGCGCCCCCACGTGCTCGAAAATTTGAGGCGGCACCAGAACGTGCAACGCGGCCGCGGCGGCCGCACCAACGACCAGGTATGCGGCCGCTTGCAGGAAGTCCTGGCGTGCCACTTCGCAGAACACCAACCACTTGGAGTCGGACACCGGAGGGTGCCGCGCTGGCCGGCGCGTTATCCAGTCGGCACGGCCCCACCGTGACCACAGCCAACCCATCACCACCGCGGTCAGCAATGACGCGACCACCCTGGCCATTACCACCTTCGGCTGACCGGGAAAAGCGACCGCGGTCGCGACCACCACGACCGGATTGATGGCCGGAGCGGCAAGCATGAATGTCAACGCCGCCGCTCCCGCCGCGCCGCCCTCGCCGAACAGGCGTCGCGCCACCGGGACCGAGCCGCACTCGCATCCCGGCAGCGCCGCCCCGGCCAATCCGGCGGCAAGGACCGCCGTCGCACTGCGACGGGGCAGCCACCGCACCAGCCGCTCGGGCGGGACGAACACCGCGATTAGTCCGCTGACCAGCACGCCCAATCCCAGAAAGGGCAGGGCCTGGACAAACACGCCGCAGAACACGGTGCCCGCGGTAGCCAACGCGGCGCTGCCTGTCACGCCCGCACGCAGCCACACCCCCGAGATCGCGAAAGCTACCAAACAAAAGACCAGCACTTCCATGGACCCGATGCGCAGCACTCCCCGCCCAGGGATCATCGCAGCCACCCGGCTAGGTCCATCCCAGGAAGTGTAGTGAAAACGATTATCACTACTGGCATCTTCTCATCCCGGCTGGCGCACCAGCCTAAGTCGCAGCGCGCGGTGCAATCCGTCGCCGCCGGAAAGCCCGGCCAACGGCGACACCGGCTGCTGCTATGAAGCGGCCTGGCAAACGCCGAGGAGCCGGATTACCGGCGTGCCCTCTTCATACTCCAGAACCCACGGGTCGCCGCCATCGACGGCCTCTGAGGCAAGCGTGAACATCACCGGTCGGTCGCTGCGCTGGGACATCTGCGTGCATTCGACCTGGAACAGTCGGTAGTCGCCGTCGCGGTGAATGGCCAGGGAAAAGCCCGGCCGGACGGCTTCCACGGGGACCTTTTGCAGGTAGTACCTGGTGCTCATACTCCGACACTAAGTACATCCCGACACGAAACCCGGGCCGCCACGCTTGTCTTCGGACATTCTCAGCCGATTTTTGGAATCACAACAGAATTCACATTGGATTACTGGCGCCACAGGCGTTGCGAAACTGCCGCAGCCGGAGTAGCCACCTGGCGCCGCACGTAGGCGGCCGGTCAGGAGCCGATCTGCTCGAACATGTTTGGCTGATCACCACCGAGCTGCCGCGCGACGTCACCCGTGTCCCAGTATCAGCCGCTCGACTACCACCGTGTCCTCGTTGGAAATGACCGTTCGGATCTCGCTGCCTTCGACCATGCCCGACGCCAGCTGGTTATGTTTCTCCAGCTCGGCACGCGCCGCGTCACGACCGTAGATAATCGGCGAGAGTGGCACGTTGAGCTGCCATACGAAGTCGTCAGCCATCAATGCGGTCATCGCGTCGACATCCATGTGCTCGCCGTACGCCGCCTGCACGAATTCCAGCACGGTGCGCTCGATCCCAGTTCCCATCGCTGCACTCCCTGGTTTGCTCACCGGATCCTTTTCACAGTCCGCGCGTCAATCTACGCTCGGCGCCACTTTGCCATAGAGCCGCCATTGGAAGCCCACGAGGACGAACCCGGTACTGATGCGGCCCTAACGCAGGCCAGTGGCGCACTCCTGACCTCGAATTATTCAGATCCCCGGAAACTTTCGATCCGAAGCGGGTACTGCGATGCCAGTTCCGCCACCAGAAGAACAACGCGCCGTCCTACGAGCCCACTGTTGCCGATCTCCCCGAGCGACCGTTCCGGCCCAGACCCCAGTCGCGGCTCGCGTCGAAACTCCTGCGGACTGACGGCGGACTGACCAATGTTGTCCCCGTACAAGCGATTACATACTGCGTCGCTGGGCTTTATGTCTATACATGTGGGCATCCGCGTCACGCAGGAGCTGCTGAATGTCGTGGGACGGACCCCATGTCGAGCCCACCGAGGCGCTTAGCGAGAGCGGCCTCGCCCCGATGTCGTAACGCCCAGTTAATGCACCGCGAAGCCGGTTTGCCAGCTCGGCAACATGCTCGTCCGCCTCAGCCTCGGTGGACAGCACAACGAATTCGTCTCCGCCGATGCGATAGACCGAGTCCGGTGCGACCACGATCTGCGCGATGCGCTGAGCAACTTGGATGAGGACGGCGTCGCCGACAGCGTGTCCGTGAGCGTCGTTGATCTGTTTGAACCCGTCGAGGTCGATGAAGACGATGCCGACCGACGCTGTGCGCTCGACCTCACGCTGATTCTGGACGGAGTCGAGGAAAGCCTGTCGATTACCCAGCCCTGTGAGCGGGTCCGTCACCGCCTGCCGCGCGAGTTCAGCTTCGGCCCGCTTGCGCGCGGTGACATCCTGGAACTGCCCGATGATGATGTCGTCGGAGCCATGCGCGCCTGGCACCATCACCGCGTCACGTTGCACCCAGACCGTTCTTCCATCGCGCGCGACAAGTCGGAGTTCCGACACGACGTGTGACTGCGAATTATTCTTGAGCACGTCCAAGTCTGCCTCAGCGGTCGCGATGTCAGCCGGGTGGACGAAAGTGCGAAGGTCGACGCCGATCAACTCTGCGGAGGGATAGCCGAACATCGTGCACAACGCCGGGTTGACGTACAACGCATGTGCGGACGTGTCCACGATGGCTTGACCAATAGGCGCGTTGTCCATGCTGATCTGCAGCAGCCGCACGGCGTCGTCACGGGCGCGTTCGGCCTCAACGCGTGCCGTGACATCCGTGACCTGAACATAAAAACCTCTTACCTCACCGTCGACGATGTCAGGGATGTAGTTCGTCTCGACGTACCGGGTACCGCCGCGCGGATCGATGAGAGTGTGCTCGAACACCTGCTTTTCGCCGGCGAGTACCCCCTTTACGTGAGCGCGGTTGAGCCTGTACAGATTCTCGCCGAGAACCTCACGGAGATGGCGGCCGAAGATCTCGACGGGTGTCTTCCCGAAAAACTCGATGAAGGCCTCGTTGGCGACCACGTTGCACAGCTCGCGATCCCAATAGCTGATCATGGCGGGAACGCTGTCGATCAGCAGCCGCAAGCGGCGCGGGTCCTCGATCGTCATCGATACCTCAGCGGCCGACCATCACGACATGCACCAGGCAGGCGTCAACGGCGGGGTGAACGGTCGCCCCGTCGCGGCCGTTGGCCAACATCGGTAGAGGCAGACCGACCCGCGGCCGGCCAAGAAGTGCCAGTCGATGGCCAGCCGCCAGGGCGTAATGGGTACCGATGTGGACACCTCCCAACCCCCGCGAACGTCCTGACAACCCAATAGCGTAGGCCCAGCATGCACATCGGAAGTGCCGAAGCTAATTATCGACCGCTCGGACAGCACCTGCGCTGCACCGGGTACGGCCTCCGGTTAGGGGTGGTGAGCCACACCGTGGTCGACGGGCAACGGCGGTGTGGGTCCAGCTATCTATCTCTTCGAACTAGTAACGCAGGCGATACCAACATGGGAGGATGCCGTGTATCCGTGGCCATTCAACCGCGGGATCAAGCAGACGCCGCGCGAACACGAATGCCGGCGCCGCGGGACCTTTTGATGTAGGGGACCACATGCAGACAGCCGCATCTTATGCAGACCACTGCGCATGGAAGAGTGCTCCTGGGTCAATGGCTCATCAGTGGGCACACGAGTGGCGGACCGCACAATGACCCTCCGGCAGCTCGATGTCCCGGCGAGTGAGTGGCGCGTCGAAGACATGACTGCAGTGCGCAAGGTTCTGGCCGATGTTGGCGCTGATCCGGCAATGGCCCGAGCCTGGCGCGGATCGGTTGTCCTGAGCTTCGCAGAGGTACAGGAGATCCATCCCTACCTGAATCCGGAGATTGTTGCCTTCTTACAGAATTTGTATTCAGAGTTCCCATATCTCTTGTACTTTTTGAATCCAGACCGGGCGAGGGGTGCGCTCGACAGTTTGTTCGCGTCAATCGGCGCTCTGTGCCAAACCCAAGACGAAGTATGGGTCATCTGGTCCGATGATGTCGCGACGGCGTACTACGGAGCGCTTACCGCGGCTGCCGAGTTTGCTGTCAAGCGAGGCGATGACTGGGTCGCCGTTGTCGAGGGCTACGAGAAACGCCAATCGATCATCGAGGAAATACGCGCGAATCTGATCACTTCTGGAGTGTTAGAGGCGTAACCAACGCGAGGCCAAGCCGGTGTGCGCCGAGCGTCCAGCCTTTGCGGCATGACAGAGCATTGAATGCCGTGTGCGCTGCCCAGTGCGGGCAGCAAACTGGCGGCGAAATCTGACCGGACTCGGCTACGCGGGCTATCACATGCGCTGGCGGTACCACCGGCCTTTGTGTCGAAAGCCGCACCGAGCTGCCCCGGGTCGGGGCATAATCGCTTTCCGACCGTTTCCATCCGTGACCAGGCGAACCCAGGAGCCCGCATCAGTGGACATCGGTGTGCATTGGGAGTAGCGACTTTGAAGACGACCATCTCCTGATTGGGCGACGCGCTCGAATGGGACCCGAATGGGAGATGTGGCCAACATCGGAGGACACCGTGTCGCGCAGTCTGGATCTGGTCGTCAGCTCCGTCGCCGCCCAACTGGTGGATGCGACCGCATCCACCGCTGCCGAGATGAGCCAACAGGTGCTGGCCAACCTGGTCGAGCAGTTCGACGCGGACGCCGGCTTCTTACGCTACAACGATCACAACGTCGGGGCCTCCAAGTTGATCGCGGAATGGCCACCGCGACCGGACCGTCTCGACCCAGATCCCTTGGCGGTTGTCGACTTCGCCAGCGCCGACCCCGTCTTCGCCTACTGCGCGCAGGGCAAGGAACCGATCGTGATCGAGTTGGACCCGACAAACTACGCTTACCGGGCTTACCAGGGTCAGATCGCGGCAAGCCGCCGCGTCGGGTCGCCGTCGGTGGCCGCCGCGCCGCTGGTGTCAAGGGGGGTGACCACCGGCTTGCTGGGCTTCATCAACTTCGGTGGCAGGACGTGGCCGCCGGAGTTGATGAACACGCTTGCGGCGATCGCGCCGATATTCGCCGGGTTCCAGGTCCGCATCGCCACTGAAGAAAAGCTTCGCTATCTGGCTGACCATGACGATTTGACCGGTCTGCACAATCGTCGATCGCTTATTGCGCACCTTACCGACCGGCTCGCGGCGGGACGCCCCGGACCCGTCGCGGTGTTGTATCTCGACCTGGACCGACTGAAGTCGATCAACGATTACTTCGGCCACACCGCGGGCGATCAGTACCTTCGGGTATTCGCCGAGCGGCTTCAGGCGAGCTTGGGAGGGCTGGCCGTGATCGGTCGGCACGGCGGAGACGAGTTCCTCGTCATCCCGGACCGGGCGATGCCCACCCGGAGCGCGGAATCACTTGCGCACCGGCTTCGGACGGCGTTGCACGACACGCTGAAGATCGGCGACGATGTGATCACTCCCTCCGTGAGCATCGGGGTGGCGGTGGGCGTGCCGGGACACGACAGCGCCGCCGACCTACTCCGTCGCGCCGATGGTGCGGTGCTGACGGCTAAGCGCGCGGGCGGTAACCAGGTTGCGCTGTGCACCGATGACATGTCTGTCAAAAGTGTGTTCCGCAACGATATTGAACTTCATCTGCAAGGTGATATCGGCAGCGACGCTTTGCTGCTGCACTATCTGCCCGAGGTCGACTTGTGGACCGGCGAGATCCTGGGGGCCGAGGCGCTGGTCCGTTGGCAGCATCCGATATGGGGGCTGCTGCTACCGGATTCGTTCATCGGCGTCGCTGAATCGACCAACCTGGCCGCAGAGTTGGGCCGGTGGGTGATGCGAAGCGCCTGCGCCGAGTTGAGCCGGTGGCGATCCAACGGGGTGGGGCAAAGTGCCGTATTGCGCATCAATGTGTCCCCCGTTCAACTAATCACCCGCGGCTTCGTCGGTAGTGTGGCCGACACCATCGAGGAGTTCGGCATCGATGCCGGATCGGTATGCCTGGAGATCACCGAGCGGGCCGTGGTGCACGACATCGAAGCCACCCGCAAAACCCTCTCGCAGCTCAAGGAGGTCGGGGTCCAGATCGCCATCGACGACTTCGGCACCGGCTATGCGGTGCTGTCGCACCTGAAGTCCCTTCCG
>Ga0209693_10000191_pt1 | contig 23723 bp, 35 predicted proteins | sample HubBroMetageWRM3_FD_188345 | JGI IMG/M metagenome (GOLD analysis project Ga0209693, IMG submission 188345) | Warmed soil microbial communities from the Hubbard Brook experimental Forest, New Hampshire - Hubbard Brook CCASE Soil Metagenome WRM 3... | ecosystem: Environmental > Terrestrial > Soil... | reverse complement strand
GGGCGAGCCGCCGGAACTCGGGGTCCGCTGCGGCGTGGTCACGCTCCTTGAACATCTTGATGAGGGCGATGGGGTTGCTCGTCCACACGTAGGACGTCGCAGCGCCGATGCCCTGACGCTGGGCCGCCGAACCGAAGATGGCCTTCTTGACGTCGAGCGGCATCTTCGCGGGCACGTTGACGCCGGTCATGTTGTCCATGTGCCATGCGTGGATCTCGGACTCCACATAGTCGAGGTATCTGGCGTAGTCGACCTCGCAGTCTCGACGGTAGGTGAGGAGCGGCTCGATCCTCCCGTGCTCCGAAGAAGTCACGTCTTGAGGATGAGCGACGTAACCGCCGTGGTGGAGGGCGAAGCGGCTCGACTCCTCGCTGGGGCTGCCCTCCTCGTCCTTGGCGTGGCCGATGTAGTTCCTCTGCATCTCACGCGCGACTCGCTTGGAGACGTCGCCGATGAAGAAGGTGATGTGCGTGTGGTAGAAGATGCTCGCGTGGACGGGGTCGCCGGCCTTGTCGGGGACGAGGCAGTGCTTGAGGTAGTCGGCGCTAGTCTTGCGACCAGCCTTGAGGCCGAAGCTCCCGTAGCACGTGCGTCCGGCCAGCTCGGGGAGCAGCTCTGCTCCGGTGAGCTTTCTCCAGTCCCGACCATCGCCGTGAATGACCTCATGCGAGGGACGGAACTCGGCGAACGGGTCTGCGTCGATGCCGTCGTGCGGGAACAGCTCACCGACGATCTGCTCCTCGGAGTGCTTCCCTTCCTCCGGGTTACCGAACGTGTTCTCCGGCAAGCACTCCGGCCGGTTCTCCTTCACCCACCTCGCCATCTCGACGATGCCACTCGGCACGAGGTTGGTCTCGCCGATGACGGCGACGATCGGCGGAGTGGTGATGATGCGGACGGACCTACGTTCCAGATTCATGCGCTGCCTCCTATGAAGGAGGCCGGGCGCCCACGTCGGCGGTAGGACGTCACACCCTCGACACGAACACCCGGCCTAGGAGGCTAATGCCGCAAACCGGTTTGCGGTGACTAGGGCCAAGCCATCAGGGCTCGGATGAGGTTCTGATTCTCTTCCAGCCACTCAGGATCAGCCTCCCAAGTGTCTTCCAGGGCTTGAGCACGCTCACTGCGAGCAGCCTCGATGAGGCGTAGTCTACTGTCTCGCGTCCTCATGAGGTTGTCGAGGATCTCTTCGGACAGTCCTACGTAGCCTGGATATGAGGTGACGTAACCGAAGAGCGTCTCGTGCCAGTGCTCGGCCATCATCTCTGCGTACAGCGTCGATGCCGAGTAGTAGATGGCGAAGACGTCAGCCCACTCTGTCCTCAAGTTGATGCCGTCCAAGAACTCAGCGGCGAGATTGCTCAATGGTTCACTCCGTTCCGCCGCAAACCGGTTTGCGGTTCCTGACACCGAAGGACATGCTTACAAGGTCGCTCCGCACCACGGAACCTGAAGTCGGGGCAGTTGCAGGTCCACACGCCGTCGTGCTCGACGACCAGATACTCCTGCGTCCCCTGCACCTCCCAGACGTGGTGCTCGCTCCTCGGTAGCTGGACGAGAACCTTGCTCCCGTCGTTGGCCTTGGCCTCCAGCTCGTCCCATTCGGTGACCAGTGCCTTGAAGTGCTTCTCGGACATGCCACCGATGACCGACATGAGGGCACCCTGGATCGAGACACCGATCTCAAGGCGCATAGGCTCTCGCGTGCCCTCGATGTCGGCGATGAGTCGCTCGGCCGAGACGACTGCACCGAAGGCACCTCGCCTTGCGGCGTTCTGCACGTGGCGGTAGAGTCGTGTGGTCGCGAGTGCCTTGTTGTTCGGCCTGCTGTCCTCGAACTCCTTGTTGAGGCGAGCGAGTACAATCTGGATCAGATTCTTGCAAGCTACGGTTCCGATGCCTAGACCCGGAAGACGACCGTCGTAGAGCTTCCCAAAGGCGGGATGACCGGCCTCATCTACGAGCGGTCCAGAGGGCGCTCTAGCCAGCGAAATGATTCGATTTTGGGGGATATGGTTGATGACGAGGTTCTCGATGAACGCTTCCCGGTGAGCCTGTTCAGCCGCCGAAACTATCCTCCTGCCAGCAGGGAGGAACTCGTCTCGTGGCGATGATGAGGGGAGGACCCGGCGCATCGACCTAACGTATGCCGCAAACCGGTTTGCGGTCTAGGCTCGACGGAAGCCCTGACGAGTCAACTCGGTACCGATGGCCGAGTCCGGCGGTACCCACCCCTCAGGTTTCTTGGTCTTGCCGTGGGCGTCGACGTCGGGGATCTTGAGCATGTTCGCCGCGTGAACCAACTCTGCAATGGGTTCTCCGTCGATGCCGTACTCCAGTCGAGTACCTTCCACCACGTAGTCGAGGTCTGCCATCCCGTCAGCGACTTGGACCATCTGGTCGAGCGTGTAGTCGGTATCGGGAGACATCGTGTCGAACGCCCCGTTGAGGAGTGCGAGGGCCGCGCTGTAGAGCGAGAGCGGCTCGTCCTTGGGATGGTACCGTTCGATGAACTGACCGACGTTGTCGAATGTCAGACCGTGGTCGGCCCTGTCCGTGTCTGTCATCGCTTGGACGGTCTCTACCGCCTCCTCCGCGATGAGGCGTGCCCGGAGCTTGATGCGTGACAAGTCCGGCTTGGCCGGTCGTGCCTTGACGGGGTGAACGAACCGCACCATGAAGTTCACGACCTGACTGCGGAGCCTAGTGGGCATTGCGGGTAATGCCGCAAACCGGTTTGCGGTCTAGCGCTTGGAGCGACGGTAAGCCTTGATCTGTTCCCAAGCCTTGACCTCTTCGTCGCTCTTGTACTTGAGGCCGAAGAACTTGGCGTGCTGGACTCGGCTCGCGAGCCGCATCACCCAGTCCACCTTCCTGTCGTTGGCTCGCTGGAGGAGGATGGCGTCGACCTGGACGAGACGGTTGTGGGCCCACGTGTCGACCAGTCGCTCGGGCGTGAGGACCACACCGATCGACATGAGGTCTCGGTCCTCGAAGCCGACGCTGTCCAGCCACTCGGTCAACCTAGGCCCGTGGATGCTAGACCACTGCATCGCGTTGTCCATCACGGGTCCTGTGCCGAGTAGAGGAGCGACCAGATGCGCTCGACGTTGGCGATGTGCTGCTTGTCGCCGTCTCCGCCGTAGCGGTGAGCGACCTCGTGGACGAGGACCCTCAGCGTCTCTGCCCTGTCGGCGAGGATGACTCGGGAGAGCTGGATCGTGTCGCCGTAGGTGCCGCGGAGGTTGGGGTCGTGGAAGGTGACGACGTCGAGGCGGGAGCGGACACCCTGCTCGCCGACGCTGTGGAGGAGCTTGCAGGCTCGGTCCACACTGTCCCTCTCCTCGGTGGTGAGCGAGTCCCACTGGTAGACCTGGGCGACACCGTTGGCGAATGACCGCTTGAGCTGGTCAGTGGGGCCGATGACCGTCTCGACGACCCGGGCGTAGGGTTGAGGCACCACGACGCCCTTCTTGCCGAAGTGGCCGACCATGACGGCGTCGGCCGCGTTGAGGACGGGTACGGCGTCAGCCGAGTGATCCTTCTCGAAGTCGGCGGCGACCCGCATGGCTACAGACTTGGGGATGCTGCCGCTCCAGTAGAAGAAGCACTCGACGTCCTTGGCGCCAGCCTTGAGCGCTTCGTTGAAGAGGCGAACGACGGGATGCTCGATGCTAGGCGAAGGCTCGTACTGCCTCAGCACGTGGAGCCAGATGTTGCCAGTGCCAGTGGTCAGGTCGTTGGCGAGGACGAGCTTTCGGTCCCGGTCCGTCTTGGCGTGCTTCAGGTCGTAGCCGTAGGAGAGCTTCGGGTCGTTGGCGACCCAGATGCCCTTGACGAAGAGGTCACCCTGGTTGTGGTCGTCGAGGAGGAGCGTGCCTTGCGAGGTGACGACGCGGGTGCTCTCGTCGGGAGAGGTGTCGAGGAAGAGGAACTTGTCGCGGTAGCAGAGCCAGAAGTCGCGGTCGACGTCCTGGATCTCCACCTTGACGCCTTGCTGGGGACGGCACTTGCGGATGTCGAAGGCGAGGACGTGAGTGCGGGTGACAGAGTGGTCCGCGATGAAGGCGGTCCAGCGCTCGTTCCCGGTGTAGATGGTGACGGGGTGACCGGAGCGGACGCCAGCGAGGCACGCGGCGGGGAGACCCTCGCCGAACTGGCCACGCATGCGGTCGTCGTCGACCTTCGTGGTGTAGCCGATGAGGAGCGCCTTGAGCGGGAGGGAGGCACCAGCGTTGTAGACGGTGAGCGTGGTGCCTTCGAGCGAGACGGAGAGCTTGGAGCCGTGCTGCGTCTCCTCGTCGATGCCGTTCTGGAGTACGTCGCGGATGCACTCCTCGACGCCCCACTCCCGGTAAGCCTCTGCTGCGATCGTGGTCTGGAAGGTGGTCACTTGGTTCTCCTCTGCTTGCGTGGGATCATCTGCGCCCACGTCCACTCGGCCAGCCACTTCGGGGCAATGCCGACGACTGGGCGCAACTTGTAGAGCACGCGGACCTTGCGCATGCCCCGGTTATGTTGCGGCGTGGCTGCCGCAAACCGGTTTGCGGTGCTTTTAGTCGGTGTCGCACGTGTGGTGGTCGTAAGGGCCGGGCTCACCATGCTCCAGCTCGTACTCGCACTCGGGGCACGGTTTCTTCGCTCGTCCACCCGCCTCGCGGCAAGCCTTGACGAGACACTTGCCCGAGTCAGTGTAGGTCGGTCCGTTGCACTTCTGGCACGGACCGCCCAACGCCCACGAGGGAGCCGTGCGGTAGCCATCGCACTTCTTGTTCGAGCACCGTCCCGAGTCGCGGTACTTCGGACTCTGGCATAGACTGCACTTGCCGTCGTAGCGGAGGTCTTGCGGCTTGATCTGTTCTCGGCAGTCTCGATCGATGCAGTTCCCGGAGTCGAGGTAGGTGGGCAGACCGCACTTGGGACACGAGTCCTCACCACACGATCCCTCGGCCTCTTCGATTCGTCCGCTGAGGCGTCGCATCACACCCTCGACGGTCCCAGTACGGTAGACCCTCTGCTCGTGGCCGATGCCCCTGACGTGGCCGTCCGGGTACCTGAACAGGAGGCAGACGCGGATGGCGTCCTCTCCTACTCCGCGGGTCGCATCGGTGGAAGTAGTGGCAGAAGTGTAGACGCGGCAGATGACGTCACCGAGCTTGTCCCAATGCGGACGGACACTCCAATAGAAGCCGAGCCCTTGGTCAACGATGCGGTGATTCTCCTGCTCCCGAGGGGACATGGCCTTGCTATCCTCCTTGGCGTCGAAGTCCTTGAGCCTCAGCGCGAACACGACGCCGGCTACGCAAGCGTCCATATCCTTCGCCTCGACCACCTTGCTCTTGAGGACGCGCTTGTGGTCATCGACGTGCCACTGCTCGACGTCGAACTTACCGGGGATGACGCCACGACACTCACGGATGACCTTGCTGTAGGTCACCTCGACGCGGCCCTCACGGATGGCTGCACTATCGTCTGCCTCGTAGCCGAGTCGGCTGAAGAGGTCGGCGAATGCGTCCAGCGGGACCTCGACGTAGCGACTGCCCTTGCCTGTAGTCTTCCTCACGTCACACCTCCCGCAAACCGGTTTGCGATCACCAATCCACGTCCATGAACGTCTCGTCCCACACGGGATCGTCGAAGAGCTTGTCGTCGGGCTCCTCGACGTCTCGCACCGTCTCTTGTGACAGCACGTCGTAGTCGTCGAGCGGGGGCTTGCCGTAGAGGGCATGCCACTTGTCAACGAACGCCTTGTCCTCGTCGTAGGTGGCGACGCCGGGACGGTGGGCGTTGCCCGACATCCGCTCGCGCTTCCTGCGGAGGTCCATCACGTCCCTGTAGGGACAGGGCGTGGTCCTCATGTGCTCGTCGAGTACGAGGTTCATCCGAGCCTCTTCGCGATGCGCTTAGCCCGTTGACGCTTCCACTTGCGGCCGTTCTCCTTCTGGTCAGCGTTGGCGATCGAGAACTTGGGCTCACCAGAACACTCGGGGTACCTAGCGCACATGGCTGCGTCGAGGTGACAGACGATGCACCCAGGAATGGTGTAAGTCGCGGCCCTATTCTTGCCTCGACGACGTCTTCCCCGCACACTCCCGTGCAGACAGCGGTCAGCACCGTCTTGGGTGATGGTGTGCTGCTTCACGCTGCCCTCTTGGCCCAGCCGGAACGCCACGAGGAGCGCTTCCCGCGCATGAAGTTGCGGCGCGACTTGGCGCCACACTTGCGACAAGCGTTGACAGGAGACCTCTCGCTCAGCTTGCGTGAGCGCCTAGCTGAGCGGGCCGTTGCACGTTTACTGCCCATGCCTTGCTTATGGCCCGCAAACCGGTTTGCGGCGAGGTGTAGGGGGTGGCCCCAGGATGCCGATTGCCGGCGTTTACCGCCCTTTTACGGGGCTTTGGACAGGGGGTACGGGGTAAGGGGTGCCCGGCGTACCGGAGCCCGTAAAACGGCTGCTAGAGGCCATGGCGTCGCGGTGAAGATGCACGAGCGCGAAGCGCGAGACGTGCTGCCGAGGCTGCCCCGAGGTGCAGACCGTGTGCCAGTGGGCAGGGCAAGTGCAGACGTCATGACACTTGCAGTGAGCAGCGCAGACCTCGCACGTGATGTCGACCGTCTGCTGGCCAGTGTCCTCGTCGCGCTCGCCGAACACGCCGTAGACGTGAGGTGCTACGGGTGAGCGGTAGGTCACTTCTGACATGACGAAGCCTTCTTGACGGCGAGCAAGTGCTTCAAGGTCTTGCGGTGTTTGGAGAACGGCTTTCCATCTGGGCGGAGGATGAGGTTGTCCTCGCCGCAGACAGGGCACTTGCCACGCTGCAAGTGGACTAGCGGTACGTCTGCCTCTGGATAGATGAAATCTTCCATAGCCTTGATGCCGTGTTGGGCGCTTCCACCCTTGGTCCCGGCGAGGAGACACGGCACTCCCTCGTCACGGACACTTATGCTGCCGCAAACCGGTTTGCGGTGCTACTCGGGAATGACTGCGTCAGCCCAAGGATTTTTCCTCTTCGATCAGAGGAAGGTCTCCGTTGAGACGACCATCCGGGCATCCTTCGCCGACCCAGCGAGCCGTCCCATAACTCCACCGCCACGCCTCAGCGTAGTTGAACTTCTCGGCCATCCGCTTTGCCGTGTCGACCATGGACAGAGCGGTCGAGTGCCATGCGTACGGGCCTAGAAGTGGAACCCAAGCGTCGTCACGTTTAGCAGTCACTAGGTAGACGGCCCTCGGGTCGAAGTCCTCTCCACACATCCGTTCACCACACGTGCAGATGTCGGAGCATGTCCACTGAACGTGGCCCGATGTCTCAACAGGGACCAAGTTGCTAGCTCGCCGGTAGAGACCGCACGAGCAAGACTCGCAGTGCTCCCACCCGAATCCTGAAGCAAACGAGTGCTCATCCAAAGCACATCCACACAGGCACGGGTCTACCCGACGACGAGCGGGGCACTTGACGAATGACCCAAGCTTCGAGTAGTCCCAAGCCAACGATTCGCAGAAGACATCCCGAGGTTCGGAATCACATGCAAACCGCGTAGAAACCCGCTTGCGCACAGCTACTCGGGAAGGGTGGGGAACGGGGAGCCGATGTCGTGGGCGAGGATCATCTCCTCGATGGCCTGGATGTCGTGCTCGGCTGCCTCCTGCTCCTCGCGGATGAGGCTGACGCCGAGCGTGTTCCTCTGGTGCTCGCGGCTGATGAGGAACGCTCCGACGCGGACGACCACGTAACCGGCGCGGAAGACGGTCCTGGCGAACGAGACGCGCTCGTCCCTGCCGCACAGGGCGACGGACTGGACTGCCTCAGTTAGGGGCCTGAGCAGTCGGGACAGCAACGCTCTGTCGTGCGAACCTGTAGACACGCGACTCCTCCGTGCTCATCCACGAGACGTCCCACCCGCCTCGGGTAGAGAGTAGGTCAGCGGCGAGATACAGCCAGCGAGGCTCGTCCTCAAGCGACACCTGGATGTAGAAGACACCGAAGCGGCGTAGCTTCCGACGGTGAGTCGAGATCAGCCAAGCCGCACACGTGTTCGCGTACCCGCGCATGAGGTCTCGCAGCACCTCGCACGGCGCGTCGGACGGTAGCTGGAAGGCGAGCCAGCTCACTTCTTCCTCAGCTCCGCGTCGATGGCTTCGAGCTTGTTGAAGATTCGAGCCATGGAAGCATCAACACCGTCGAGACCGTCATCAGCAGCAGGCAGAGTCCGCACTGCCGACATGACCTCCCCGACGAGGCGGCCGATGGCCGCAAACCGGTTTGCGGCTTGCTTCAACTCGGCAGCCATCGCCGTACTCACCTTGCGAAGCTCCGCGTTCTCGGCCTCCTGCTTGGCTACCCACTCGCCGTAGAACGTCTGCAACGCGGTGAGTGCGTTGTGAGCGGCGATCTCAGGCTTGGTACTCATCGCCACGGGTTATCGCGCAGGTCGCCCACCACCACACCCTCCAGCCTGGCAGTCTCCGACGGTTGCGGGAAGTCCGCCACCGCGATGCCGAGGTGGTAGACCACGCTCCGCATGCGCTCGTGGAACGCGAGCACGTTGGCCAGGTCCGAGAGAGAGGTGAGGAAACCGTTCTCCGCTGCCCAAGGTTCCCTCGCCTTCCTCAGTGCTCCGGAGATGGCCTCGTCCATGCGGGAGTAGAAGCCGAGGTCGGCCCAATACTCCTCGCCCGCGTGCTTCCCACCCTTCCTCGTGCGGAGTTGCTGGAGCGTGAACTGGCTGTCCACGAGCACGCGAACCCGCTTGTCTGCCGTCAAGAACAGTTCCACCGTTCACCTCAGCGCGTCGAAGTCAGCGTCCGTGAAGTTGTCGAGACACGATTCAGTGACGGCTTCGCCTACAGCGGCGGAAGCCTTCTCCAGCACGGGGACAACACCGTGATAGAAGCGCCTGAGTGCCATGTCGGCCTCGGCCAGTGTCGCTTGCTCAGGAGTTGAGGACATCGTCCACAAGCCCTTGCCCACGAACTGACGTAGGACGAACCGCATCGGCCGAGCCACGCGAGAGCCGATGCCGAAGAGGTGTCCACCTGAGCACTCGTCGACCGTCCTCCACTTGTCACCGAGAACCTGGAGCGCGTAGCCTGGCTCGTCCGTGCCCTCGCTGTGATCGACGGTGGCGACACGGACCGTCCTGAAGAAGTAGAGTTCCATCACGGCGTCTCGAAGTCGAGTTCGGGAGGGATCTCCTCCTTGAGTTTGGGCTCGGGAAAGGGTTCCTCCTCGTCATCGCCAGGCTCCTTGAGGAGGGGGACTTCGAGGTCCGAGTACAGCTCGGGGAGCCACTCCTTGCCCCAGATGTCGAAAGCCTCTTGGAGCTTTCCCACGAAGTCGCTAGCCTCGTCCACGTCCATCTTGTCCAGCGTGGTGATGAGGTCCTTCAACGTGAAGGTGGTCACCTCGACGAACGGTAGGGCCTCGGAGAACGGAGTGGTGTCGTCCTTGCGCCGCATCGTGTTGCCGACGATGACGGCTACGAGCTGGTCGACGCTGAGAGGCTTTGGTGCCTTGACAACGATCCTAGGCATGAGAAGCGCGTGCCTTCCTGCCGCAAACCGGTTTGCGGCGCACGTGCTAATGCCGCACGCCTAGGTGGGGTCTCGCTGAGTAGGAGCAGTTTTCAGAGCGCGAGTCGCACGCTCCAGCGCAGCGACGAGGAGCGTCTTGGCGACACCGAACTTGAGGTTCATCGCCTTGCCGAGGCTTGCACTGCTCTTCACCACGACGTCGAGCGAGCCGACGAGCATGAGGAAGAAGTGGGCTTCCTCGGGCCTCAGTGCGATGAACTCGGACTGTCCCCAAGGCACATCGGGCTTGAACGTAAAGGTGTGGCCCTCCTCAAGTTCGAGGACATAAGACGAGATCGGCTCACCGCTGACACCGCTGTAGCATTGGCCAGGCTCATGCACGTGGGCCACGATGCCGACCACACCAGAGGCCACATGCATCACGAGACCCTTTGTGATGTGCGAGGGAGGCTCAAGCTTGTCGACGAGGAGTTGAGCTTGCCGCTTATGAACAAGCTCAGTGAGCCACTCCAGGTTCGTCATACCTTCTTGTCTCCTCTCATCCTGTCGAACTCGTCCTGCCTTCGCCACTGGTAGTAGTCAGCGGCTTGCTCAGGAGTCATGCTCTCGGGAACGTCTGACTCATGCGGCGGGATGCGCTCGTTGAGGTAGACGTCAGCCGTAGTCGGCCTGCCTGCACTCCACGTCCACTCGTAGTTCTCGTCCGGTGGGGGTAGGAGTTGCACCTCACGCATCGCGTGCTCGTAACCACGAGTGAAGCCGCTACGGTACATCTCGTCACCTAGACCGTACGCGAACTTCAGCCAGTCGAGGCGAGTAGCGTGCGGGTAAAGCGCCATGAACTCGTGTGTGAAGCCGCGGAGCCGGTCAGTGGGACCAGGACCGTCGTAGAGCTTGCCCTGGAGCTTGGCCAAGCCACGGGACAGCCACCTACGCACCTCGCGGGCGAACCCGCGCATGATGGTCATGGTCAGTTTTGTTCGTCGGCCGGCTTCACACCTACACGGTCTGCGAGCTTGTGCATCAACAAGTAGAGCCACGCTTCGAGCACAACCTCTCTGGAGAGGGCGGGCAGCTCTCGGATGCACCTACCTACAACTCGGTCCACGACGGCCGAGGTCGTGATCCGCTGGTTACCCATCCCTTGGATCGCCAACATCTCCGAATGGATGAGAGGCCAAATCGCATTCACCAAGATGGGGTCGACCATAGACGCCTAATGCCGCAAACCGGTTTGCGGTTCAGTTCACGTCGTCCTTACCACCGAGCAAGCGGTAGACGACCTCACCCGGGTGGATACGCTCCTGCTCGGCACGCTTCTTCAGCATCTCCCTCGTCAGGTCCCTGTGCTCGGCCGTCGCGAAGATGAGGCTGCACGAGGGACCCTTGGCGAACGGCTTCGGGTCGGGGTCGGGCTGGAGCGGGTCGTTGAAGGAGAGGTAGTCGGCGAACTGCAACTCGGAGAAGCCCATCAGTTCGCGCTCGTCGGGCATCACGGGGCCTTCCGAGTTGATGTTGATGAGCAGCTCGGCAAGCTTCTTCTGGTCGAAGTCGCCGCCGAGGTTGTTCAAGGCGACGTTGAGCTTCTTGGCAGTGCGCTCGTCTACGTCGAGCAGTACGACGGGGAGCTTGAGCGGGAGCGGCGTGCGGTCCTCGGCGCAGACCTCACGCACTGCCTTGAGCCTCTGGTGTCCACCGATGAGGCCGTTGGTCGCCTTGCGGACGGCGAGCGGCTCGATGAAGCCGTAGGTGCGGATGCTCCGCTTGAGGCCGGCGAACTTGGACGGGGCGATCTTCCTCGGGTTGTATGCAGCCTCGTTGATGAGGCTGATCGAGAGCATCGTCTGTCGGTGAACTACAACGGACGACTTCGTTACGACGACAGGAGTCCTCATTCTTCGCGTGCCTCTAGGCGAGGAGACTACCGCAAACCGGCTTGCGGTCAGACAGCGGCTCCGACGAAGTGCTTGACCACATCGGCAAGCTCGCTGGGGCTCTGCAACGCAGTCAGCACCATGAGGTGAGCAGTGTCGAATGTGGAAGCGAAATTGGCTGCCTTGGTGACTCGGCCCTTGAGCCAAGTCTCGTTCTGGTTGCTGCCTCGCTCGACTCGCCTAGCTGCGAGGACATCAGCAGGAGCTGTCATGTGCAGACAGAGCACCTTGTCGACCACGCTGCGCACATAGGCTAGAGAGTTTCCGTTGCTGAAGCGGTCACCGTCGAAGATGCTGAGTTGCGAGGTGATATGTCGCTTCCAGTGCTCCAACGCTACGGCAGCCCCGTTGTAAGGGACCATGTCGGCGCCGTCGAACGTTTCGCCGAGGTAGTGGCCAGCCGCACACACGAGGCCGTCGTTGCTCACGGTCCACTTCGGCTTGGCGATGGTGTACGTCTCAGGGAAGCCGATCAGCTCGCGCACGAGCGCCGTCTTGCCTACACCCGGGGCACCCACTACGAACAGGGCAGTCCTCATTGCTAGTTCCCCGCGTGCCCGCTGTACTCGCCAGTTGATGGCGAAGCATGCAGGGCCGAGTTGAAAGCGTTCACTAGAGCCAAGCAAGCCCCGTTCGCCGTCTTCCCTGACCCCTTGAACAGCTCTCGTTCACCGAAAGCCACGACGCACGCGAATCCTTCGGGGTCCTTAAGGTTCCGAACCTCGACAGGGACCTTCATCGCGGCGTAAAGCTCGACGATCTCGGTGACTTGACTAACTAGAATCATCGCTTCTCGTGGCTCCAGAGGATCTCTCGCGTGCGCTTGAAGTGGCTCATTCTCAGCTTGTCGATACCGGTCCAGCCACCGAACTCACCTAGGTGCCTGTGCTGATAGACATGCTCCCGAGCCTCCCATAGCTCATGCAGCATCACGCCTCGGTTCATCATCTCCTTCACGAAACGCTCTTGCTGACGATCGATGTTGCGACCCGAGTAGTACAGGCCACGATCCATGATCGACCAGTCGCACAGGATGCTCTCGATCATGCCGATGTCGATACGGCCTTCAGGCATGTAGGAGACTCGCTCATTCACGTTGGCTAGGACCGTCGTGTACGCCTCTTGAGCATAGGCGTCCAGCATCGAGACCTCGTCGCACTTGCCGAATAGACGTTGGATGCCGTCTGCTGGACCAGTTGAACCTTGGTTGGCGATGTCTGTCGGTTCGACCGGAATGTCGTTGACCTTGTGAAGTAGCTCAGCCGTCGTGAACGAGCCCCACCTACCATTCCCGTAGAGGTTCTCCAGCGTAGCTAGCAACTTGCGCCAGTTGCTCACACGGTCATCGGTAAAGCCCCTCGTTACGAAGCCTAAGCATGAGCCGTAGTGCTCGACGTTAGCCCTCAGCGAGGCGATGTGCTGGTGGACCCGCCCACCGTGAAGGTTCCTACGGTTCTTCTCGACTGTGAGGGTTGGGATAGTCTTGAACGGTTCTGAGTGCTGAAAAGCCATCCACCCACTAGCCTCGTTCCAGTGAGCCATGAACAGGAAGCTTAGCCACAAGGCTTGCTCGACATCAAGGCCGTTTACCTTGATGAGGTGCATCAACAACGGGTGAGCACAGTCGAAGTCGCCAGTTGCTAGTTGGATGCCGGCGAACCTGACGAACGGGTGACCAGCGTGCATTCGGGCTGGCCTCGAACGCCAGCTATCTGAATCCGCCTCGTTTGCGACGACAGTCCTCATCACCGCAAACCGGTTTGCGACTTCCACTTCGCCGCTCCGTGGTCCTGTGCTCGCTTCAGCTCGTCTTCGAGCGATAGACACGCAGCCATGTCGGTCCGATAGTAGTAGACGACGGAGATCCTCTCGGCGTCAGGGCTCTCGTCAGTCCGTTCCGTGTTCCCGTGCCAGTCGTGGCTGTTGAAGAAGATGACGTCACCATCCTGTAGGTCAGCCCCTACGCAATACTGAGGGAACACGAGCCAGTGACCCTTGTATGAGCCCCTGCGGATGACGCTGATGACCCCGAAGCCTTCCTTGAAGTCCAACTTGTCTTGGTGAATCGAAGCGACGACGTTGTCGTTCACGGTGAGTGTGGTGAATGGAGTGCCCTCGATGATGAACGTCTGGGTCGTCCTCGCTGCGATGGCTGCCTGCTTCTCGTAGCGCTCGGGGAGATGCTCCTGGAACAAGGAGGCAACCCTCTGGATCATCGGCTGGACTGCGTTCCAGCGTTCGACCTCGTTGGCCGTGAACGCGGTCTGTCGACAGAACGGGATGCGGGGGTAGCGGGGGTAGAAGCCGATGACGCTTGAGTGGACTCCGGTGAAGTAACCTTCCGAGTCTACGGTCCTCGTCTGGAGACTCACTCGGCCATCACGCCGGACAATCCCCTTCTGCATCTTCCCTCCGCCGTAGCTGCCTCGGTTGTCGGTGACCTTGCTCTGTAGCAGTTGACCGTCCTTCGAGCGATGAATGCTGCGCAGCGGCTCGTAAGCCATCTCAAGCTCATCCGGTCGGATGCCACCTCGCAACAAGATGCACAACGGCTGACCATCCGGCCTGTAGACGGCACAATCGCCATTGAGCAAGATAGATACGTCCTGCTCCGTAACCGCTGTCCCTCGACGCTCATGCATCCGCTCGTCTGAGACCTTGGAGCGGAGTTGAACCCTGAGCATCAACCGGCCTTGGTTTGGAGCCGCATCACTTCGAGTACGACCTCGCTGACGGACTTCAAGTTCAGCTTGGCGCCGAGTTCAGCCTTGTACTTGAGGAACTCGCCATGCGTGGCCTCATTGAAGAAGAGCTGGACCATGCGGACGTGTCCTTGTTCCTCAGCAGCCTTCTCCGGGTCCTTCAAGATCGTTTGCTTTTCGAGGCTCTTCTTGCCGACTCCTCGCTTGGCGTCCGGCATCGTCGCGTCGTCGCCGCCTTGCATCCGGTTCGCGTCCTCGGCGAGCATCCCCATGTAAGCCTCGGCGTTGAAGCCAAGCTCCAGCGCTGCGTCCGGCGAGTCGGCGAGGTCGTACTGGATGCTCTGGACGAGTTGCCTGAGGAGCTTCTGGTCGAAGCTCCCCCTCTTCTGGAGCTTAACCGTGAGTGCCTTGGCTTTGGCCTCGCTCAGGTTATCGAGGAAGACCATCGGTGCTTCGGTGAAGCCGACCTTGACCCCGACGGTGTAGCGCTGCTCGCCGTCGATGACGAGCATCTTCCTGACGCCCTGGTCGTCGGTGCGCCAGATGGTGAGGGCTTGGGAGGCGAGCCAGCCGTCAGCCCTGAAGCCCGCGGCGAGGGATTCGTGGTCCCTCGCCGTCATCTTGTTCGGGTTCCACGGATTCGGCTTCACGTCGGCGAGCGAGTGCATGACCGGCATGTCGCCGAGGACGATGAGCTTCTTCTTGATGGGTTCGCGTGCCATGGCGAGAAGCTACCGCAAACCGGTTTGCGGCGTCACCAGAGCGACAGGTCCATGTCGGGGTCGCTGTAGCGCCAAGGACAGATTGAGCAAGCTCGCTTCGTCGGCTGCTTCCTCACTCCGACGACAGCGGAGCCGCACACGGGGCAAGTCTTGGGCGGCTCCAAGTAGGCTTGCGGACTACCGAGGACGAACCTGAGCGGGTGTACGTCGAGGAGTTGCTCACCGAGGAAGCAGACCGGCCACGCTGCTCCGTAGTGAGTGTTCATCAGCTTGTCGTTGAAGACGATGTGAGGTGAGCCTAGGTGGCCCGAGCCAAACCTTGGGACCTTGCAGTGGCACCCGATGTCTACGGGCTCTCGGCACTGGCTGCACATGAACCCTAGGACCGTGTCGACTGACCTGCCTCGGAACAGGGAATCGACGAAGCCCTTGCGGAGTAGCACGTGCCAAGGTCTGCGGTTCTGTCGGAACCAGAGCATCGGCTCACGGTCCTTGAACATCTCGGCCTCAGTCTTGGGGTCTTCGAGACGTACAGCCGTGAGAGCGCTGACCTGCGTCTGCCTCCACCACGACCAGACAGGGCTGGGGCGTCCTTGGGCGAACCTGTCGTAGTCCCACATCTCGCGTCGCTTCACCTCGACGTCGAACGGCCAGAGCTTGGCCGTGGTCATCACGTCGCCAGTGAGCTTGAAGCCTGCTCTGGCTTCTGCGTTGCCACGACCTCCCCACCCGCCTGAGCCGGGCGTCCGCTTGAAGATGGCGTCGGGCTCGACTTGGGTCCACCAGGAGGCCAGCATCTCGGCGACCTCCTGCTCACCCGTCTTGCCCTTGTCTCTGACGTTCACGTGGAGTGATAGAGCGGAAGGAGGCTACCGGGCCAGGACTTTCGTCCATTCATGGCGGACTAGCCTCCCTCCTCAGCACGAGCTAGCTCAACTCGCATACTCCCGTTGTGTCCCTGTCTCGGTTAGCCATGCCGGAGCTTGTGACTACCGGAAGCGCTGTGGATTCTAATGCCGCAAACCGGTTTGCGGCTTGGCGCCTAACTCCGCGTGATAGCATCGGTATCCGTGCATAGCTTGGACGTCGCTGCCCTCATCGCAGCCCTGCTCAGCCACGGAGGCTACGTTGGCGTCCTCGTGGTCGTCCTCCCTTGGCTGACGTACAAGGTCTACCACAGGGGAGGTTGGCTGTCGAAGGCACAAGCTCTGCTCACCTGGCTGAAGAAGACGGTGGAGCGTGTCCTCACGTTGGGTGAGCGCATCGCTGACGCCTTGGAGGGGAAGCGCGATAACGACGGCGGCAGTTCACCTCCGACTACTGAGAGCCAACCCGATGAACCGACTCCTTCCCGTCCTTCTCGCCCTCGCACTCGCCGCCGTGGTCCTGGGGTGTCCTCCCGATCCTCCCGCAGGCACGGGTGGGAGCGCTGGCACGGCCGGCTCCGGTGGGAGTGGCGGCGAGTCTACCGACGCCGGCACAGACTGAACCGCAAACCGGTTTGCGGCATTAACGTCTAAGCCCTGCGGAGGAAAGCCTTTCGAGGTTAGTACCCGCGGGGCTTCTTCGCGTTAATAGCCTCTTTACGGGGTCCGTGTCGCTGGACACACCCTAGGCCGTCCCACCCTACGAAAGGCCCGTAATGAGGCGTACAACGCCAGCAATCGGCATCCTGGTGGCTAGCGCCGGGCCATAAGCAGGCATGCGCCGGATCCTCCGCAGGTACTACTTCGTACTGAATGAAGTGGGCAGGACCGAGTTGCTTCGCAGGCTGCACAACGCGACTTGGAGTGCTGTCGCCGCGAGCGAGCCGCTGGCACGGTTGAAGGTCTGCATCGAACACGGTGAGTGCCACAACGACTACCAAGACGGGAGCGTGGCCGAAGCTTACCTCCAGATGTTCCACCTCGAAGTGAGTGACGGGATCGTGAACCGCAAACCGGTTTGCGGTTAGGCCAAGACCGCGGGGCGGCTGAAACCGCCCTCGCACACGATCTCGATACGTCCTGGCAAGCAAGCCACCGTCTTCGGGTCATGAGAAACGATTAGGCTCTGCTCCATCCCGTACTGACCGCTCAGCATGGTGGCGAGGTGGGTGGCGAACGCCTCACGGTTGGCTTCGTCCAAGGCACCGAACGGCTCGTCGATGAGCGCCACCGACCAAGCACAGGCTCGCACCTTGCGCAGCCACGCTGAGGCCGAGAGCTGGAATGCTCCACCCGCCAGGTCCTCGGCAGCACCAGAGACGGAAGACAGCACGAGGTCGAGCTTGTTCACCATCTTGGGCCCGCGTGGCTCAGCACATCGCGGGCAGACCTTCACCTTGAGGCTGCGGCCGAAGGCGGCTCCGCACGTATCGCAGTTGTCGGCGAGGCCGTTACCCTCCCTCTGCCAGCGTGCCTGGACGGAGAGGTCGATGCCGGAGGTGCGGAGGAGGTCGTTGGCCCCGTCCTCGATCGATGAGAGGGCACGCTCAGCGATGCGCTGACGTGAGCGGCGGAAGACGAGGTGGGCCTCTCGCGCCGTGTCGGCCTCACGCTGTAGGGCCTCGATGGACTTGGACAGCTTGGCTGACTCCTCGTTGAGCTGGCTGACGCGGACGATGGCTGCGTCGATGACCTTCACCTGAGCACGTGCATCGGCGAGACGGTCACGTGCGTTGGCGAGCCGGGTGGTGAGTGTCTCGACGTCGGTGACGTTGCACCCGGCCGCAAACCGGTTCGCGGCTTCACGCATCCGCATGGCTTGCTGCCTCAGCGTCTCAAGCTTGGTGACCGCCGCCTCGGCCTCTCGACACCGCTTGTCGAGTGACGCCTTCTCGCTCTGTGCCTTGCCACTGGCGAGGAAAGCTCTCTCGGCCTTGGCCTTGGCGTCCTGGTGGAGCTTCGTGTTGCGGGTGAGCCCGGCGTTGATGTCGTCCTTGGCGGGGCACTGCATCCCAGCGATGGGGCACTTACCGTCGAACTGACCACGAACCAGGGCTTCCTTCTGTGTGAGGTCCCGGCGAGCCACGTTGTAGGCGTCGGCCGCATCCTTCTCAGACTCGGCCGCGTCGGCACGCTGGCCATTGAGCGTGGGCACATCTACCGCCACCAGCCAAGCCTTGAGCTTGATGCCCTCCTCGACGATGGCCTTGTAGGAGGTGGATGCGTTCTCGTCGGCACGCCACAAGCGGACTCGCTCAGCATCCTCCTCAAGGCGTGCCACATCCGACTCATACGAGGTGGCGAGTCGCGCTTGCTGGTCCCTCAGTTCGGGTAGCGGCTTGGTCCCGTGCTGCTTCACCAGTTCGTCGGCCGCAAACCGGTTTGCGGCAAGCCTCTGCTGGTCCTTAGTGATGAGGTCCATCAGCCGGTTCAGTTCGGCAGTCTGCTTGTCTGAGCATGCGTCTAGCTTCTCCAAGCGGAGCCAACCGACGATGGTGTCCATTCGCTCGGCGGGACGAGCGGTGACGAAGCGGGCCATGCGTTTCTGCTCGACGTAGCAGATGGCCTTGAAGTCCTGTTTATCGAGACCGACTGCCTCGTCGATGATCTGCTGGGCTTCGTCACCCTTGGCGTCTCCGGCGTTGCCCTTGGTGAGGCCGACACACTTGGCGAGGAGCTTGGTAGAGCCTCCTCGCGTGCGAGTACGCTCGACGGTGAGGCCGTTGTCGAAGTCAACCTCGACTCCGCCATCTTCCTCACCGCGCGTGATCCACGAGTCTTCAGTAGGCCATCGGTGCTCACCGTAGAGGGCGAAGAGCACTGACTCCAGCAAGCTCGACTTACCGGACCAGTTCGAGCGCCTGGGGTCGTCCACGGTGCGGGCGACTACCGCGTAGGCGAGCGGTTGCAGCTTCAACTCGTGCTCACCACGGTAGCAGACGAAGTTGCGGAGCCTGAGACCAGAGATCCTCATTTCGCTGCCTCGTAGATCGCGAGCCGATGCTTGATCGCCGACATGGCCTCTTCGTGAGGCATTGGTCTCCACTCGCGGCACTCAAGCACGGCGAGGAGTTCACACGCCGACAGTCCTCCTCGCTCCGACAAGCGAGCTAGCGTCTGCCCTCCGTGATTGCGTTGGGCTCGCTCGTCATAATCGCGAACGAGACCCCATGGCACCAGGAACTCTTCCTGCCGTCTCATCGCTCGGTCGTAAGGCATCTGGACCTGGAACATCAGCGGGTCCGAATGGGCTAGGCACATCGCGCCAGCTTCGGTGTCTACGACTGCTCGCTCGCCGCAGAAGTAACGTGAACAGATGTGGTTAGCGACGACGTGGTTCGCGTCGCTCACAACCCAACTCCCGTCATCGCCTTCTCGACGACAGCCTTGAGAGCCGATGGGTTGGCCGACTTGACGAGGTTGGCCATCACGTAGGCCACGGTCTCGCGGATGGTCTCCACGGATGAGGTCTCATGCGGCACCTCTACGGAAGAGGCTTGGCCCTTCTCGCGTGGCAGCATCCGCACGTGAGCACCCCTGCGTTCTAGCTCGGCACGTACCGCGGCGATCATCTCGTCCGTGGCGTCCGACGGTGGGATGACGCGGTAGATAGCTCCGGTGATGTCTCCGACGAACCACTCTGCGTCGCTCAACTTCTCGCCTTCAGCGAGCCACTCGGCAGCGTTCCAGACTGCCGCGTCCGCCTCGACGGTGTGTAGCTCACGTGAGCCATCGTAGGGGAGGGCGGTCACCGCAAACCGGCTTGCGGTGCTAAGGGGTACTCGCACTGATCGCCTCCAGTGACTCGTCGAGCACCTTCTGCTGTCGCTCCTCGGGAGTGGGCTCGGGAGGTCTGTCCCGCTCGACGCGGCACTTGTGGCGAAGCTCGGTGAGCAACTCGTCGTAAGCGGTTGGATGCGAGGGAGCCCTAGGCATGCGTTCCTTCGTCACCTTGAAGAAATAGTCGGAGCCGAACACTTCACAGAAGAGCTTCTCGTACAGGCCCTCGACGTCCGACACGAGGCGCGAGGCTGCCGTAGCCAACGAGAGGTGGAACATCAGTTCGGGCTTCGTCGCCAAGCCGAGAACGCTGTAACAGAGGTCACCGTTGGCCTTAATGGCCTCTCCCGATGTCACCCTAGCGATCAACTCCTTCGCGTGGAACACGTACATAACCCGATGACACTGCATGAGGAAGCCTGGGCATCTCAGGGCGTCGATCACGGCCTCCTTGTGAGGTGGTTCAGCCACATCGGTAAGGCGTGCTGCGATATCGAACCGCCTGAACGATTCAGCGATGAGACCGAAACCAGGAGCGGCATCGTTCATCTTAGCGATCATGGCCTCGGTGCTTCTAGGCCAGAAGGCTTCCAGCCCCGGAGAACTACCGCAAACCGGTTTGCGGAGGGGGATCCTCATACCTCGACCACCAGATAGCCAGGGTTGAAGTCCTGCTCGCCGAACGTCAGCCTGCCGAGCGCTCCGGGGATGTGAACTCCGCGGAAGGTCTGCTGCTCGTGGAAGTGACCGTTGAGCAAGAGCGCGTTCTTGAACCTGGCACACTCCTCGATGGGAAAGGCGATGCCCCTACCACGGGCGAGGTCCGTAGCCTCGGACCCCTCCTTGACGCCGGGCAGTGAGGTCATGTGGCCTGCGATGACGATGGGGTAGACGTTACCGGGGATGGGAGTGTCTCTCACCTCCTCGGCCGGGTCGTAGGACCTAGCCAGTGATGGATACGGGAGGCCGAGCAGGCGAATGTTCTCGTTGCGCCTGAAGCGATAGACGCCGGGGCTCTCGATGACGTGGACGAGCTTGTGGATTCCACGCATCGGAGTGAGCGTCGTGTTGCCAGTGCCGTCTTCGATGACGTCATGGTTGCCGGCGAGCCAGAAGCTCTCGATGTCCTCGCGGGCGAGTTCCATCGCGACGTTGACAGCCACCTCCAAGCACGCGAATACCTTGCTCCCGCTGTCCGGGTTCATAAGGTCGCCAAGGAAGAGGTAAGCGTCGACCTGATGGGCGACGGCGTAGTGAACGGTCTGCTCGGCGGAACGCTTGAGATCCGACAGCCGGCGTACTCCGGCCGTGGTCCAGTCCAAGTGCCAGTCGCTACACGCGAGCAGCTTCACGGGACCTCTCCTTCTCCAGTGCAACGCGAGCAGCCGCACGCTCATGCTCGGAAGGCGACTGTTCAGCCAAAGTGGCGAGGGCTGCCATCCTCGTCGGTTGTGGAGCCGGCACCACGGGCTTGAACTGTTGGTCGATCCATGCCTTGGCGTCGACCTTGAGGACGATCTCCTTCGGGACGCGGAGCTGCTTGACGACGCCTTCGACCATGTAGACGAACACGAGTTGACCGTCGGAGCGACGGTAGAAGCGGGCCTGGTCAGACGGTCGAGGCTTGCGCTTGGGCGCTTGCTTTGACTTGCGCGGCACCTTGGCTAATGCCGCAAACCGGTTTGCGGTGCTACTCGGGGAAGACGAAGTCGTAGGTCGGTTGCACGTCGTCACGCCATCGCCAGAGTTCGTAGCCTGTCTGGTCGAAGCCGTAGCAAGTCAGGATGCAGTCCTTGGGATAAGGCGCATCAGTGCCGACGAACTGTAGACGTCCATTCAGGAATAGGACTAGAGCTTGTTCGTGAGCACTGTCAGCGAACCAGTTGGAACCGACAGAAGCTGGCGTCAACAACAAGATGCGCAGTCCATAGTTCTTAGAAGTCTCAGCTAGACACTTCCGAGCCCACGGTGCGATGTGACCGAACGGTGGATTGAGCCACGCAAGCATCTCGTCAAAGCCGTAGAGGCCCACCAGTTCACCCCAGGCTAGCGACAGTGAGTCTTCCTCGGGTGTGATGAAGATAGGAGCCTTGGCGTTGTCCTCACGCGCTGCGAGGTCCACGTCTAGTGCTCCGAACCTGTACTCGACCGCTGACATGAAGTCTGCCGGAGACTCGTAGTCCTGCTTCGACCGACCAGGCTTCTGGATCGGCATCCTCATGGGTCACCGCAAACCGGTTTGCGGTTCATGGGCACGACATCTCGATCCGGTCGAAGACCTCGATGCCCGCTTGCTGCAACACGGCGATGCCCTCGGTCGAGCGGTACTCGGTACCGTAGTGGAGCGTCAGCACGCCACCCAGATTCACGAGTCGCTTGGCGCACATGACGCAAGGGTTGTGAGTGCAGAAGACGCGGAGCTTCTGCCCTGCGGGAGCACGGCACTTGATGACGGCGTTGTCCTCGGCGTGGAGGCAGCCACACTTTCCCGGCTCGTCGCTGTCGCAGAGGTTCGGGAAGCCCTTGGCGTTCCCGTTGTATCCGATGCCGTGGACGAACTGGTAGTCATCCGACACGATGACGCAGCCGACCTTGAGCCGAGCGCACGTGCTCCGGCCCATGAGGTTCTGTGCCAGGGTCATGAAGATCATGTCGAAGGTCGGTCTCACGTGAACTCCGCGCTGTCGCCGCTGTCGGTCTCTACGGGCAGAGGATCCTTGTCACCGAACTTGGCCTCGACGTCTGCCGTGAGCATGTCGAAGGCTTGCTTGGACTCGGTGAGCTTCTTGGTGCCTGCGTTGTCGCCCTGCCAGCGACAAGAGCGCCACGTGAGGAAGCTGCCCTTCTGGTCCACGACCTTGTAGAGCTTGGCCAACTCCAGGAGGTCCCTGGCACGGTCGAAGCCGTACGGCGTGAACGAACCGTTGCTCATGTGGAAGTAGGCGACAGCGCCACGGCCCTCCTTCTGGCCTACCTTCGTCTTCTTCACCACGAGCCGGTGTCGCTCGCCGATGATGGGGGCCTCCTTGGAGGAACCGAGCCTGGTGTAGCCAGCAAGCTCGACGCGCACGGTGAAGGAGGAGTCGAAGTTGATGGCCTGTCCGCCCTGTAGCTTGTACTTCGGTGCCCACTGACCACTGGCCCCGACGTTCTCGGACTCGCGGGCAATCGCCATCATGGTCGTCCCAGTCTGGGCGAGTAGTGGCGTCAAGCGGAGTAGCCAGAGGGCATTGAAGTTCGCCTGTAGCTGGCCGAGCCTGCCGTTGAGGCCACCGTCGACCGAGCCCTTCGTCGACTCGGCTGAGAGCTTCATCATCGTCGCCCAGACGTCGGACGGGACGAGCTTCTTCAGCGAGTCCACCACGATGAGGGCTGTCGCATCCGGCTTGAGCAACGGTGGTAGCCACTCACCGTCCGCAGACTTCCTCGGTTGGGTGCCTGCCTCGACGGCCTTCATCAGGGTGTCGCAAGCATCGACGACCTCTTCGTACTTGCTGCAACGCATGGCGACGAAGCCGGGAGAGTCGGCGTGCTCACCCATGAGGGCTTGGGTCCAGTCGAACGGTGTCGTGTGCTCGGCGTCGACCAGACCGAAGAAGTCTCCGCCCATAAGGAAGGACATGCCGAGGCCGAGCGAGAAGCTAGTCTTGCCGTGGCCGGAACTCCCGTGGATGATCCCGAAGCGCTCCAGAGGGTGACCTCCCACACGAGTCACCCGGTTGTACTGGATGAAGATCGTCTTCTTGGCCCGGACCACGTTGAGGACCTGTGAAGCCGGCTTCCACGAGTTGAAGCCGCCTACGATGGAGAGCATGTTGCGGCGGCGCTGCTCGTCCTCGCTCACCGGGAATGCGAAGTCCGGCTCCTCGTCTGCCGAGAGAGGCTCATCGAACGTAGTGGAGTTGATGTCGGGGATCGCCCCGTTGGAGCGACGAAGAGGGGTCCGCATGTGGACCGGTTATGCAGCGTGAGCCGCAAGCCGGTTTGCGGTCAGTAGAGACGACGGAGCATGGGGTCGAGGCTCATCGCCGATGAAGCGAACGGAATGTCGGCTTCGAGCGAGGGGTCGACTTCCGTCTCGCCACCACCAGGAGTGCCCTTTGCCGGCGTCCCGGGGCTCG
>Ga0209693_10000190_pt1 | contig 23745 bp, 23 predicted proteins | sample HubBroMetageWRM3_FD_188345 | JGI IMG/M metagenome (GOLD analysis project Ga0209693, IMG submission 188345) | Warmed soil microbial communities from the Hubbard Brook experimental Forest, New Hampshire - Hubbard Brook CCASE Soil Metagenome WRM 3... | ecosystem: Environmental > Terrestrial > Soil... | reverse complement strand
GAGCACGAGCTATACAAAACCGCCCACAATTTCGACGGCACAATTCAAAATCCGCAGTGGCTCGACTAACTAACCTCCGCTGCCGCCGCGAATCAGACGTATCGCTTCGGGCAGCGCTGCAGCTTCTGTTGGCGAACCGCCACCTGGGCCGCCGCGCGGCGCGGTGCCATTTCCATCCTGTCCATCCGCAGATCCGTCGCCGCCTTCACCCGGCGCGAGAAACAAATTCGATTCCAGCCCGTGCTGCTTCGTGTACAAATCAAAATACCGCCCGCGCGCCGCGTACAACGTCGCATGCGTGCCGCGCTCGATAATTCGCCCAGCCTCCAGCACCAGAATCTGGTCCGCGCGCCGCACCGTGGACAGTCGGTGCGCGATCACAAACGTAGTCCGCCCCCGCATCAGGTAACGCAGACCTTCCTGGATGAACGCTTCCGATTCGGAATCCAGACTTGAAGTCGCTTCGTCCAAAATCAAAATGCGCGGATCCGCCAGAATCGCGCGCGCAATGGAAACGCGCTGGCGCTGCCCGCCGGAAAGTTTCACGCCGCGCTCGCCCACCACCGTGTCGTATTTTTTCTCGAAGCCCTCCGCGAATTCATCCACGCGCGCGATGCGGCAAGCCGCCAGAATTTCTTCCTCCGTCGCATTCGGTCGCGAAAATCCCACATTCTCGCGAATCGAGCCGTCGAAGAGAAAAGTTTCCTGCAGCACCACACCCAACTGCGTGCGGTAGGAATCCAGGCGCACCTTCGCCAGGTCCACGCCGTCCACCAGGACGCGCCCGGCCGTCGGCACGTAAAACGCGGCAATCAATCCGATCACTGTGGATTTTCCCGCGCCCGAAGGACCAACGAGTGCCGTCACCGTTCCCGACTGCGAATTAAATCCGATCTCATGCAACACTTCCTTGCCAGTGTCATAAGAGAAACTCACATCCTCGAAAATCACTTCGCCGCGAATGCGCTCCAGCGATTCCCGCCGATTAGGATCTTCGTCTTCCGGATTCTCGCTCAACACTTCGCGCGTGCGCTCCAGCCCCGCCAGGGCCTCGGTGATCTGCGGCCCGATCGCCACAATCTGGAAAACCGGCGCGATCAGAAATCCCAGAAACAATGTGTACGAAAAGAAAGTTCCAGGGGTCATGGTCCCAGCGAGAATCTGCCGCGCTCCCAGGAACATAATCATTGCGCTGACGATTCCCATCAGGCTGGTGGCCGAAAGGCTCATCAAAGAGGTGGCTGTAAGCGTTTGCAGTACATTGTCGAGCAACCGCTGCACTCCCTCGCCAAAAACTTTCTCCTCGCGAGCTTCCGCGTGATACCCCTTCACCACGCGCACGCCGCCGATGGACTCGGTCAGCCGGCCGGTCACTTCAGCGTTGATTTTCGGACGCGCGCGAAAAATCGGCCGAATGGTCTTGAACGCCCGGTTCAGCGTCACTCCAAAAATAAAAAGTATGACGAACGCGAGCGCCGTCATGCTCACGCTGGTGCGCAACAGGTACACCATCGCGAACACTGCCGTTAGAATGCCGCCCGCGAATTCCACCAGCCCCGTGCCGATCAGATTGCGTACGCCTTCCACGTCGCTCATAATGCGCGATATCAGCACTCCGGTCTTGTTCGCGTCGTAAAACGAAACCGGCAGCCGCCCGATGTGCGCCTGTACCTTTTCGCGAAGCTCAGAAATCATGCGCCACGAAGATTTGGAGAGCAGTTGCGTCAGCGCGTAGGAAGTGAGGCCCTGAATCACCGTGGCCGTCACCACCACCAGGACGATCACCGGCAGCAGGTGCGCTTGGCGTTTCAGAATTACGTCGTCGAGGAAATATTTTGTAGAGGCCGGCAGCACGAGGCCGGAAACCCGGTTGATCACCATCAGACCGAAGCCTGCAGCCAGCACCCAGCGCCTCGGCTTGATCAGCGCCAGCACGTCCGGCAGCAGCTTCCAGTCGAATTTCGCTTTCGCAGGCTTGCCGTCGCCGCTATTCTTCTTTTCCTGGCGCTCCATACGATTTCCCATGCGTTCCACGCCAGGACTGGTTTGTCTTCCAAGCATCCCTAACTATACCTTGAAATTCTTTTCACCGCCTGCGGCGCTAAACCTTCGCCCGAATCGCTTTGTCTATGTTCTCCACCGTTCTATGAGCGCTCGATGTTAAATCTTTTGAGGTTGCCACCAAGCCTCGCCCCAGTTGTTCGGCCCAAGCACGGATGATAGACTCACCGCATGGCCAAGAAAAAACCCACACACAAAAAGAAATCCGCGAAGAAACCAGCTCGCCCCAAAAAGAAAATAATCCTGAAGAAAAAGTTTGCGCCGGCAAAGAGCGCCCCCAAAAAGAAGCCCGCACGCGTCAAGAAACCCGCGCGCCGCACGCCCGCCGACGTTTCCAATACGATTTCCTCGCCCAGGGGCCGCGGCCTGGGCCCAGGCGCCGGCGGACAATCCGGCGACAACCAAGGCCTCTCGCGCCGAGAAGTAGCAGACTCCGAAAGCGTGGAAGAATTGTCGGAAGAAGGTCAGGAGTTTGAAGCAGAAGTGATCAGCGGCGTGGAGAACGCTCCGGATCCCGACCAGGGTGAAGTGACTACCAAGCAAGTTCCCGAAGACGACGTGCCCAGCGAATACGACGACCAGGACCAATAGGGAAGACAAGTAACGAACGTCAATAACGAAGCCTAACTACAAAGTTCAAAAGCCAATCCGCAAGCCCTCGATCCGGCGAAACCGCAACAATACTGCGATGACTCCGCCGCTCGGCCCAACACCACGGGCAATCCTGGGTCGCCCGCAGCGCTGGGTCGAGTCGTACGAAGTCATCTTTGGCCGCGCCGTAGGCGCTCAGCCACTTCCTCCAGCTTAGTTCCCTCCCGCCGTATGGCTCCGCGCGCGTCCGCCGCGCTCCTCGCCGTACGCTTCATCCGGGTCCCGAATATTGTGCGCTGGTTGTTCGTTGAATGTCCTCATGAACGCGTCTACTTCCTCGGAAGCCTTCTCCTTGGCGACGCCGTAGCGCTCCTGTATGCGCCCGATCAACTTGTCGCGTTTGCCGCCGATCACTTGCAGGTCGTCGTCGGTCAAATGTCCCCATTTTTCGCGCACTCGTCCCTTGTACTGTTTCCACTTCCCTTCTAATTGTTCGAAGTTCATAGATGGTCTTCCCCTTTGCGACCTGATTTGCGCCCGCTCGCCCCTCGCGAGCCACTTCCCATGATCGCGTTTGAACGTCCACAGCGTACCCACGCAATGCGCTTGCCAGCGCCTCCGCCAATCTTGAAGTTGAGCCGGGAGAGCGACATCCGTCGCTCCGCAGGCTTGCCGTGCATTCAGGCGTCCAGCGAGCCGCCGTGTAATTTTGCCGCAGCTTCGCCCGTTTTTCCCCGGTGCGTCGCCAGACTCTAAAAATAGGCTTTCCCTGCGGCCACAATCGCCGCGCCTTGCCGGACCGCAACGGCCCGTACCTTTTCGGCGTCTTCACTTGTTAGAAATTTGTCACATCGGATTGGCCCAGGTAACCTTGCTTGCTACGATCGCATCTGCTACACATGCGGCAAGCCAAGCTCTAATCTTTTTCACTTTAATTTCGCATCAAAAGCTCGCGGCTCGGGTTTGCAGACGGTAAGGCATAGAATTCCCCGGTGCGGTCACGCCGGATAGCTGTTTGGCCGATAGAAGAACTGAATGGTAGCTACCACGGGTGAATTCCACTTCTGATTGAAGGGATAATTCCATGATTAAGCGTGCCTGTCTGCTGAGTATCGTGGTGGTAGCCGCAGCCATGACGATAGTGTCCTGCGGTGGCGGTGGTGGTAGCACTCCGCCGCCGGCCACAGTTACTGTGTCCATCACTACGAACGTCATGAACATCGAGACGTTCCAGACCGTGCAGTTCGCCGCCACCGTGACCGGCACTACGAATACCGCGGTCACATGGCAGCTCAGTTGCAATACGACGCCGGCCTCGGCTTGCGGCACGATGTCCGCCAGCGGCCTTTACGTCGCGCCAAATACTGTCCCGACGCTTGCAACCGCCGACAGCACCGATCCCGCCGAATTGATCGTCACCGCCACTTCGCAAGCCGACTCCAGCGCTTCCGCTACTACCGGGACGTTCACCATTGATTCGCTCAACATGCAGCCTCTCACCGCGCCCGTGCAGCTCGGCTCGTCCGGTTCGAATGTGGACGCGATCTGCCTAACCCCCGCGCCCGGATTTTGCTTCGGCGGAACGCTAGGCTCCTTGGTTACCGGAGGCGGGAAAACCTACGTCCTGTCGAATAATCACGTCCTTGGTCTCAGCGACGGCGGCGCCAACGGCCAAGCGGTGACGCAACCCGGCGTCATCGAAACGAATTGCTCGACCACCGGAACGATCACCGTCGCGAACGTATCGAACATCATCAATCTGCAGACGCAACCGATCCCGGCGTTCCCCGTGGACGTCACCACCGCGCAAATCATCAGTGGACAAGTGAACGCCAACGACGACATTTTGGAATTAGGCACGCTCAGCACGGTCAACGGCGTGCAGGTGCCACAGCCCGCTCCTCCAGCCTCGGGTTCGGGAATGGCTGCGACCGTCGGCCAATTGTTGGCCAAGAGCGGACGCACCACCGGCCTCACTTGCGCGGCGGTCGAGGCGATCGATGCGTCAATGATCGAGGTCGGATATTCGATCGGCTGCGCAACCACCACTTCCTTCAACGTCACTTACAACGACGAAGTCGTGGTCGGCAACATGACCAACGGCCAAAACTTCATCGGCGACGGCGATTCTGGCTCGCTCGCTGTGGACGCAGCTACCGCGCAACCTGTGGCGCTCATGTTCGCGGGCAGCGACACCGACGCCGTTGGCAATCCCGTGGGCGACGTTCTCAACGCGCTGAAGAGCACCACTGGAGGAGCGACGTTCACATTTGTCGGCGGGGGCGCCCACACTGTGCCTGGCTGCTCGTTGCCGGGCCTTAGCTCAGTGAAAGTCACGCCACAATCGGCAGCCGCGAGTCTTCCCAACAGCGCCTCGCAGCGCGCGCAAACAGCCGCCACCAGCAATAGCACCCAAATCATGAATACGCAGGGCGTCTCCGCCTACGGACAAAGCGGCAGCCTCGATGCCCCGCAAGAGCCGGCGGTGATGATCGTCGTCGCGCCCGGAGCATCGCACGCCGGGATACCCGCGACGATCGACGGAGTGCGTACGCGCCTCATCGAATCGAACTCCCCAACCGCGCACGGCCCGTTGACTCCGCAACAGACAGCGCAACTCGCAATGCAATCGGCGCAGGCGCAAACCATTACCATCTCCGACGCCGCGATCATGCAAACCAAATCCATCAAAGAGCAGCATGCGGCGGACCTGATGAGCGATCCCGCGGTAATCGGCGTGGGCGTCAGCGCTAGCCTTGATAGCCCCGGCGATCCGGCCCTGATAATTTACGTGCTGAAAGGCAAAGCACCCCGCGCCATCCCCGCAACAATTGACGGCGTGCGCACGCGCATAAAAGAAACCGGCCCGTTCCGCGCCAACGTAGCCCATCCGCTGAAGTCCATCACCACCGCGGCCGGCTGCCGCGTGCCAAAGACCGCGCCAGCCACCACGCTGAACGCCGCGCCATTCGCGCCAGCGTCGCGTAACACAGGTGAGTAGTTTCTTTTGATCCTATAGCGTCCATCCCGTCCCGCAGTCGCGGGACGGGATGGACGTATTTGCGCTGGCCTTTCGCTGGCAGCACTGCGTCGGAATCCGTTTCGATTTCCCAGCTTCGAAATGAAATCGCTCGCCGCTTCCATCCGCCGCAACTAGTGATATCCTCCACCTCGACCTGACATGGCGCCCCGGAAGCCACCCACTCTGCAGTACGTCTGCCTCGCGATCCTTTTCGCGCTCGTCTGCGCCTACCAAGTCCGCGCGATGCTCTACGACTTCCCCGAATTGTTTCACCAGGGCGCCGGCTGGCCCTTCGTTCCCGCATATAACGCCGGCGAGCCGCACCTCAATTTTGTGCAATCCAACGCGCGTGACGCTGGAATAAAGGCGAACGATGTCCTGGTCGCCGTCAATGGACGACCCGTCACCGGCACAGCCGTGTTCGGCGAAGCAATCGCACGCGCTAAAACAGGCGATACGATGCAAGTAACCGTCCGGACGCCCGGCGACGCCACCCCGCGCGACGTCAACCTGACCATTCAGCCTCACCACCTCGATATGAGCAGTGCCGTCACGGTGACGGCTGTAATGCTGAAGATTGTCCTGCCGGTGTTTTGCATTCTGCTGGCATTCTGGGTGGCGGCGGTGCGCCCGCGCGATCCATCGGCGTGGCTATTGCTGCCGGTGCTGCTGTTTCTCTCCACGCTCTACGGTGCTGGAATCGAAAGCTGGGGCCGCGGGATTCGCGACCTGGCGACGATCTACCGCGTCGCACTCAACTCCGGGTGGCCGCTCTCGATGTTCCTATTCGGCCTGTATTTCCCGGAGCGCGCGCCCGAGCGGGAAGATCCTCGCTGGTGGCGCTGGACCGTCGCAATTTATATTCCCACCATGATTGTGGTCGCGATACTGACGACCATCGAGCAGCTCGGTGAAGTCGAGAATTTCGCGGTGGTTGCGCGCCTCAGCGCGTTCTTGGAGAGTATGAGCCCGCTGCTTTTCGGGCTCACATTTGTCGGCGTCGGCAGTTTCTTCGCGTCCATGAAAATCAAATCGGGCCGGGCGGCATCAAGCGACGTCAAGCGCCGCTACAATCTGATTTACGCCGGCACGACGGCCGCACTGACGCCGCTTTTCATCCTTTCCCTCGTTCAGTCCATCAAGAACCGGCCGCTGGAGCAGATTTTTCCGGGGTGGCTGGTGCTGGGCTGCCTGCTGATGCTGCTGTTCTTCCCGGTGACACTGGCGTACGCGATCGTGGTGCAGCGCGCGATGGACGTGCGCGTCGTCATTCGTCAGGGTCTGCAATATGCGCTGGCGCGGCGCGGCGTCCTGTTTCTGCAGATCATTCTCACCAGCATCATCGTCACCGCGGCGGTCACCCTGGAAAGCGGCGCCGAGCGCAGTCGGCCGCAGAAGATCGTAATCATTTCCCTCAGTTTCGTCGCCATCTTGTGGCTGCGGCGGTTATCGGTTTCTGTCCGCGCGTGGGTTGACCGCCGCTTCTTCCGCGACGCCTACAACGCCGAACAGATTCTTGCCGGCCTCAGCGACGAGGTCCGTTCGATCGTGGAGACCAAGCCGCTGCTAGAACGCGTGGCGCAGCGCATCGCTGAATCGCTGCACGTGCCGCGCGTCGCTGTGCTGCTGGAAGATGGCGGCTGGTATCGGCCCGCCTACGCGATGGGCTATGCGTCCCCACCCGAAGACGGTCTGCCGGATTCCGCCGCCACCATTCAGCACCTGCGGCGCGATTCCGAACCCACGCGGATTTACTTGGACGATCGGGATTCTTGGGTCAATTCCGCTGCCGTTTCGGAAGACGAGCGGCGCACGCTTACCGCCCTCCACCCGCAGTTGCTGCTGCCGCTTTCGATGAAAGAAAGGCTTCTGGGTCTGATCGCGCTCGGCGAGAAACGTTCTGAAGAGCCGTACTCCGGCAGCGATCTGCGCTTGCTGAAATCCGTGGCCACGCAAACGGGCCTCGCGCTTGCCAATGCGCAACTAACCACCGCAATCGCTGTGGAAGTAGGCCGCCGCGAAAAAATGAATCGCGAAATCGAAATCGCCCGCGAAGTTCAGGAGCGCCTGTTCCCGCAGAAGTTGCCGCCGGTTGGCGGAGTGGATTATTGCGGGCGCTGCCGCACGGCGCTGGGCGTCGGCGGCGATTACTACGATTTTCTGGCGCTACCGGGCGGAATGCTTGGCGTCGCTCTCGGTGATATTTCTGGCAAAGGCATTCCCGCCGCGCTGATGATGGCCAGCCTGCAGGCTTCGCTGCGCGCCGAAGCCATGCGCGCCGGCAACGAGATAGCCGCGCTGATGGCGCGCGTCAATCAGGCTTTGTACGAAGCTTCCTCGGCGGATCGCTACGCCACTTTTTTCTACGCGCAGTTCGATCCCGCGTCGCGCCGGCTCACCTATGTGAACGGCGGCCATTGCGCCCCGTTGCTTTTTCGCGCCGATACCGGCGCGGGAGCCGCCGGACCCGCCGGAATCGAGCGCCTCGGCAGCAAGAAAATCGAACGGCTCGACGAGGGTGGCCCAGTCATCGGATTGATTCCGGAGTGCACCTACCTGCAAGCAGAGCTTACGCTCGCTGCCGGCGATCTAATGGTGATTTTCACCGACGGTGTCAGCGAAGCTATGAATCCCACGTTGGAAGAATGGGGCGAAGATCGCCTGATCGCCACGGTGCGCGCCACTCAAGACTGCGACGCCTGCGAAATCATCACCCGTATCATGCAAGCAGCCGATCAATTCGCCGCCGGCGCCCCGCAGCACGACGACATGACTCTGATCGTTCTGCGCTTCTGACGATCCGACGAGCATCGTCACCCTGCCTGCCCTGAGTGATGTTGCGAAGGGAGGCCCGCGCCTTCGTTTCTGGCCGGCGAAGGGTCTGTCCTGCAGCCGGTACTCTTTCTCGCACGCCCCCGAATTCCCAGGTTTTCTTCGCCTATTCCCATGTATACGGCATAGATTTACCTTCTCTCCGCCGCAACACGTAAACTCCATGTCAATTCGCTCGCGATTCTCTGCGCCCTCCGCGTCTCTGCGGCAATGTTCTCCGCTCCCTCTCGCCCCCAAACATTCCCAGTTGCTTTTCCCGCCCAGCCGCATCTATAAGTGAGTGAAGCCAGCCCAAACTAGAGAGGTCCATACGATGAAAATCCAGACCGCAATTTTTGCCATAGCTCTCTGCAGCACCATCGCGCTACCATCCGCCTTCGCGCGCACCACGCCGACCACGCCACAAAAATCATCCGCGCAAACGGCCCAATCCGCGCACGCGGACATCGTCAACGCCACCGGCCAGAAAATTGGCACGGCCACATTTTCCCCAACCCCTGGCGGCGTACGCGTTGATGTGGACGTGAACCAGCTCCCTCCCGGCACGCACGGCATCCACATCCACGCAGTGGGAAAATGCGAGGGCCCCGATTTCAAGACAGCGGGCGGCCACTTCAATCCAGCGGGGAAAAAACACGGCAAGGACAATCCGGACGGCGCGCACAACGGTGATCTTCTGAATCTGGAAATTGGCGCCGACGGCCACGGCACTGCGTCTCTGCTGGACGCGAACGTCACGCTCGGCGACGGCCCCACTTCTCTCTTCCAGCCCGGCGGCACAGCGGTCGTCATTCACGCCAGCGCCGACGATTACAAAACCGACCCAGCAGGAAATTCCGGCGCGCGCATCGCCTGCGGCGTAATTCAAAAATGACGGTCCAGAAGCAACGGTCCAAAATAATTCGTCGGGCGCAGCGGGGAGGGGTTTTAGAGAATTACTGCGTCTCAATCGTGCGCAGCGCCGTCTGTTCATCCGGAAAATCGGTGAACACCGTGTGCAGATTCGTCATGTGGAGAATTTCGCGCGCGCGTGGGCTCAAATCCACGGCATGCAATTCCGCATTATTCTTGCGCGCCGAATACAGTCCGCGAATCAACTGCCCGATTCCCGAGCTATCGAGATAGGACACGTCGCGAAAATTCAGCAGCACGCGCTTGCGTCCATCCTCGAACAGATCCAGCAGCAGTTCGTGGACCGCTTCGCCCTCGATCAGCGTAAATCTTCCGCGCACATCCACCACCGTGACGCTACCCAATTGACGGGTACTAGCACTGAACCCCACTAATGGCCTCCGCACAGATGCAGGCCGTCATCTTACAGCAAGCGCCGGCAAAACCTGAAATCGCCGCAACGGCCAGCAGCGGGTCAGTTTAAGGAATTCGTCGAGTTATTCTGCCGGATCACTTCCTCGACGATCACGGGCCACTGGAAATGATTTGGAAGTCCGACTCGTCCTACTCTTTGATCTGTCGCTGAGGAGAGGGTTTAGTTTCACAGCCGTCGGAAACACGCGCACCGATGGGGCTGTTTCCCGTAAAGCGCTAGCGCCACACTGAGTCATCCTTACCAGAAAGAACTCTGTCCAGATATGTCGCGGTGCTGATCAGAGCTAGATGTGTGAATGCTTGTGGGAAGTTGCCGAGGTGTTGCCCGCTTGGACCAATTTGCTCGGAGTAGAGCCCAAGATGATTCGCGTATCCCAAAAGTTTCTCAAACAACAATTGAGCCTTTTCCAGCTCTCCAGCGCGCGCCAAGCACTCGATGTACCAAAACGAGCATGCAGTGAAGCTGCCCTCGGCGCCTGGAAGCCCGTCCACATGGGTGCGTTCCGGCTCGTAACGACGGACAAGGGTATCTTCGACTAGCCGTGCTTCAATCGCTTTCATTGTCGAGCGCCACATCGGATCGACCGGGCTGATAAACCGCATCAGTGGCATGAGCAGGACCGATGCATCCAGGTCCCTGCCCCCCTTCGACTGTACAAACGACTGCAAATCGTCATTCCAGAAGTTCGCAAAGATGTCCTCTCGAATCGCGTCGCGCGTTCGCAGCCAAGCGTCGAATGGCCCGGACAGGGAGCGTTTCTGCGCAAGCCGCAAGGCTCGATCGAAAGCTACCCAGCACATCAGGCGGGAGTGTAGAAATTCTCGCGCATCGCCGCGAACTTCCCATATGCCTCTATCGGGCCGTTGCCAGTTCTTGCCCAGCCACTCCAATATGCGCTGAACATCCCGCCAACCGGCGGTCGAAATTGAGTCTCCGTATTTGTTTGCGAGATAGATGGCGTCCATCATTTCGCCATAAATATCCAGCTGCAACTGCTGATAAGCCGCGTTCCCGATTCGCACGGGCCCCGAATGTTCATACCCCTGCAGATGATCAAGCGTCATCTCGTCAAGCTTCTGCCTGCCGTCAATCCCGTACATCACCTGTAACGGTCCGCGTTCCGCATCGTCGCCGAGCCGCCCCTTCAGCCAGTCTATGAACGCCTCAGTTTCTTCGACAAAACCTAATCGGATCAGCGCGTAGAGCGTAAATGTCGCGTCTCGTAACCATGTGAACCGATAATCCCAATTGCGCACTCCGCCAATTTGTTCTGGCAGCGAAAATGTCGGCGCTGCAATCAATGATCCATGCTCCCGGCTGATCAGCAACTTCAACATTAAGGCCGACCGGTTGATCATCTCGCGCCAGCGACCCCGGTACTTGGATTTCGCGATCCATTCCTTCCAGAAACGTGATGTCTCTTGGAAACGTTGTTCCACGAACTCCATTTCGGGTTGTTGTTCTTGGGGGCGAACTCCACCAAAGACAAACGTCGCGTTCTCGCCGGCTCGAAGTCTGAATTCGGACGTTACATCCTGGGAGTGTCGTCGCAGGGCAACGGTGCCGTACAACGCCAGCGGCGCGCAACTATCGCTCGCCGGCGAGAAAATCGCGTACTGCTCTTCGATCTTCACAGTGTGGCCACACATCCCGTAGTTAAATCGTGGCTGGCACCGCATTTTGAAATCCACCTCGCCCCTGATGACAGTTAGGGTACGGACAATCTCATTCGGTTCTTCCCCGTCGGTTCCGATGGGCATGTAGTCAGTCAGCTCGGCCACGCCCTCCTCCGCAAGAAATCGCGTGAGCAGAATGTTCGTATCGGGGAAATACAGCTGTCGAACCTGCGTTTTTCTGAGTAGCGGCTGAATCTGAAAACAGCCACCTCTTTCATCATCGAGCATCGCTGCAAACACGGTGGGAGAATCAAAATTTGGATAGCAGAGAAAATCGATTGAACCGTTTACGCCGACAAGCGCAATCGAGCGCATATTGCCAATCACGCCATAGCTCTCAATCGGTTCGAAGCTCATCGGTGTGGGTCAGATCCGGAGTGAATTCTAGCTGATCCGGGGCAAGTCGTTCAAACCGTGAACTTCACCGGCTCTGGTGGTGGCATCGCGCCCGAGTGACGTGCTATTCGGAAGTTAACGTGGGGGGATCGCTACTGCGAAACGCGCTTGTGTTTACCGATTGAATTCCATTTGCCCGGTTAATCGCGCTACTCTCCATATCAAGTAGCACTTCACCTTTCAGGTCTCCGCGTTACGTCGGCGCTATGACGAGAACGCAGCTCGAACGCGCGGTGTCCCGCAAATTATTTCGACGCTGGGCGAGGAGCACGCCAGCGACGCGCCAGCGCGGGAACGATCACGCCGCCGAGATTGGCGAGATTGGCGTCAGGGAAAGGAGCGCGCTCTGCTCGGGGATTCAGCGAGCGGAATAGGGTTTTCAAGAACCGCCCGAACGCCTGAAGTTTCTCCCGTAAACTGAAATGCAGCGTGCGGCCATTGGCGCGCACGACGAGCAAGGTTACATCGTCGGCTGCCAGATTTTGCGGGAATCGTTCGCCGATTTCCTGCAGCAGCGCAGGGATTAGTTTCTCCCCAGGGACGTTTCCCAGCAGATTAGCGATGCGCAGCAGTCCTTCTTCGCCCAACATCTCGCCGTCGGCATCGCACGATTCCATCAGCGCGTCGGTGTAACTGACCAGGCAGTCGCCGGGATCGAGTTCGACATCAAGCTGCTCGTAATCGGCGATCTGAAACATTCCCAGCGGAATGTTGCTCAGCGCTTTCTTCTCCGGGTGGTCGTGGCCATGACCGAGAAGCGACCAGCGGCCCTCGATCGCGCTAAAGAGAAGCGGGCGCGGATGGCCCGCGTTGCAAAGTGAGAGCCGGCGAGTGGGCGCGAAAAAAGTAGTAAGAACAGCGGTGGCAAAACTACCGTGGCGAGAAAGCGCCGTGAACTGCTCGTTCAGAAGGCGCACGACTTCTTTCTGATCCAGGCGGTTCACGAAGCGGCGCATCAGCGTGCGCAGGTCCGCTGCCGTGGAAGCGACGGATTGCCCGTGGCCGGAAACGTCGGCAAGAAGCAAACGGCTGATGCGGCCGGAGGCGCAACTGGAAACGTAATAGACATCCCCGCCACGCTGCGCCTCGCCGAATGGCTTGCTGTAAACCCACACATCCAGCCCACCCAACTCGACACCGCTCGACGTAAGTTGGCTGCCGCCCCATACCTCCATGCACTGCATGTGCTGCGCCGGCGAATCCGTCATGCAAACATTATAACGGTTGAGAGGAAACCAACCAGGTTCAATGTTTTCGTCAGAAATCGCACGATTCTACGATTGGCGGGTTGATCACGAGTTGGGAACGACCTCCGCACTGATGTAGACTTGGAACCCCGAAACGATTCCGGACTGCCAGCCGACAGTTTCGTCAGAGGACTTACAACATGCGACGAAAGGCTTTGTGCGTCATAGCGTTTATCTTGCTTTCCTCTGCGAGCCGTGCACAGGCTCCGGCGGATGTTCCCGTTTTCGAAGTCACACCACCCGCAGGCGGTTTCAAGATTACTTTCAACGTGAAGGCGTCCGTACCTATCGAGGGAGTTTTCGAGAAGTGGGAAGCCACCCTGAAATTCACGTCTCCGGATGTCACCACCGGCGCCCTGGACATCAAGGTTGACGCCGCCAGTGTGAATACCGGCAGCGGGCTGAAGGACGGCAAGCTGAAGGGCAAAGATTTCTTTGACGCAAAAGACAATCCGTACATCACCTTTCATTCTTCCAAGATTGAACAGACCGGCCCCACCACCTTTGATATTCCCGGCACGTTCACAATTCGCGGAGTGTCGAAACCAGAGACGCTAAGCCTGACGTTGTCCGGCAAGGGTACGGGCACCGGCAATATCAAAGGCTCGATGGCCTTTGATCGCAAGGAGTACGGCATGAACAGCGGTATTCCCTTCATAAAAATTGCCGACCGCGTTGAAGTTGATGTCGCCCTACAAGCAAAGCAAATTAGCGGACCTCGCGTAGTTTATAAGCAGTAGGCGATTCAAGCGTCGTCCCGGCGTCCGCTTCACTCGCAACGCGCGTTTTCGAACTTTGCGGCCGCCGCGTGCGCCCGACCTCCTCTTGACAATGGGAATGACCTGAGTAAAAGTCGCAGCCGCTCGGGTCAAATAGACTATATCCTCCGCGCCGTCTTCGGCATCCCAACCGATGAACCGAACCTTAAACAAAAACTCCCAAGGCCTACTAGCGATGGCCATGAACGCAATGTAACGACCCCACTCCGGAGGCAATTATGAGCACGAACGCAGCACCTGGCATCAACCCCACCGCCGCGACAGGCAACATGAAGTTCGAAATCGTCGTCATCCCCGTCTCAAATGCCGACCGCGCGAAGGCGTTCTACGCGAAGCTCGGGTGGCGGCTCGATGCCGACTACGACAGCGGGAAAGGCTTTCGCGTGATCCAGTTCACGCCTCCTGGCTCCGCCTGCTCGGTCATCTTCGGCCAGAACGTCTCCCCAGCGGCACCCGGCTCGGCCCAGGGCCTGTACCTAATTGTTTCCGACCTCCAGGCCACCCGCAAAAACCTGCTCGGTCGCGGCGTCCAGGTCAGCGATGTCTTCCACAACGCAGGCGTGTACACGGGCAAGGACGAGACCTACCTGTTTGGAAGCGTCCGCGTCAGCGGCCCGGATCCCGAACATCGCAGCTACCGCTCGTTCGCTTCATTCAAAGATCCAGATGGCAACGGCTGGCTGCTCCAGGAAATCACCACGCGCCTGCCCGGTCGCATTGATGCCGCGGTCACAACCTTCGCGTCCGCAAACGATCTGGCGAACGCCATGCGCCGCGCCGAGGCCGCGCACGGCGAGCACGAGAAGCGCATCGGCACGGCCGATCCGAACTGGCCCGACTGGTACGCCAGATATATGGTTGCGGAACAAGCCGGAACAGAGCTCCCGAAGTGAACGAACGCTTAACTGCGCAGGCCAAAAGGTGGTGCCCAATATTTTAAACGGAGGAACACTATGAAACGGATCGTTTTCTTTTTGCTCGCAGCTGCAACTCTGCCCGCCATTGCCTCCTCCACGGCCCCAGCGTCTGGACAGGACGATGGTCAGGCCGTGCCGATCTTCGGAATCAAAATCTATCCAGGATATCGCGATTGGAGGTTGATCTCTGTGGCCCATGAAGCAGGCAAGCTCAACGATATCCGCGCCATTTTAGGAAACGATGCAGCGATCAAGGCCTACCGTGAAGCAAAGCTTCCTTTCCCGGACGGCACAGTCATTGCCAGAATTTCCTGGAGTTACGTCCCGTCCGAGGAAAACAACAAAGTCTTCGGTCGTGATCAATCCTTCGTTCCCGGGTCGGCACCGGATTGGTATCTCCAGTTCATGGTCAAGGACTCAAAAAAATACGCCGCGACGGGCGGCTGGGGCTACGCTCAATTTAATAAAGATGGCAAACCTGCCGAAGAGGCGCCGCTCAAGACCTGCTATCCCTGTCATGCACCCGCGAAAGATCACGACTATGTCTTCACCCATTACGCGCCTTGATACCGCAAACACAATGCTTGCACCTGTGCCAGAATCCAGCTAGAAGCGAGCTTGGATTCACGCACGCATATCAAAAGTACGGAAGGAGACTCACATGAAAACGGCTCGAATCTTAGCAGCGGCGTTGCTGATCGTCGCCGGCGGTTTGGCGCTGCGCGTGGCGCGCTCGCAGCAGGCTGCGATCAAGCGCACCGAACTCCAGCGGCACGATCTCAGCATCCCCGGACGCGAAGCCATCCAGGTGCGCGGAGATTTTCCCGCGGGGGCGGCGGTCCCCAGGCACACGCATCCCGGCGAAGAGATCGTTTATGTCCTGGAAGGCACGCTGGAGTTTCAGCTCGAAGGCCAGCCGCCCGTAACGCTGAAGCCCGGCGAGGTATTGTTCGTCCCGGCTGGAACGATCCACACGGCGAAGAACGTCAGCAGCGGCAACAGCGCGGTGCTGTCCACCTACATCGTCGAAAAAGGCAAACCGCTCCTCACGTTGGTCAAGTAAGCGCTCAACGGCCCAACAATTGCCCTAGAGCTGAGTCCTGAGTGGTCGCGCAATCGGAAACTGAGGGTGAGTTACCGGCAAGACGTCAACCAGGCGTGTGGATTACTTGCGATTGGACGCGCACGAAGTCGCTGTCCGCGCCAAACCCGGCAGCTACGTTCACGTTCGATGTCGCGCTGGACTTCTCGCCAGGCGACATCGAACGATGTCAGCTGCCACTAAGCACTAGCAGCAGCTGCTTCTTCAGCAACCTTATTGCAAACGATCGTCAACCCGTTCTTGTTGGCGTCGAATCGTTCTTTCCGATCCAAGCTCTTCAAGAATTCTCTGGTGGCCTTGCCGATCGCCGCGGCCATCGAACCAGTGTCAACCTGTATCGTTCGTCCTTGCGGGCCATTCGTTCGGTGCTGATATTCCAGTTTCACTGCGTACATGTTTTCTCCCTCCGCTTATAGAATAACCGAACATTGCTACCGGTGTTTCACTTTTCCAGCAAGGGCGCCAGTCAGGAGTTTTACGCCGTACGAATCGGCGCTGGCGGCACAACGACCTCAACAAGTCCGGTCGCCACGTCATACACCAAGCCTGATATCAGCCACGCGCCCGGAAATGCGCGAATCGCCCGGAGCGCAGCGACGTCGCCGGCAACCGCCGCTCGCGGATCGGTGACCGTTTTAGTCTTGAGCTCGCCTTCCGGAATTTGAAAATAGTGCGCCAGCAAGGCGGCGTCGCCGGCCAAGAGAGTCATTCCGCAATCGGTGTGCTGCATCACGATGAGGTGAAACTCCCCGCCGCCTCCCGGAGCCGCTCCGGCAACCGCACCGATTCGTCCAAGCAGAGCCAACTCCTCAAGCGCCGCTGGAGTGAAGCGTCCGCCAATGTTGCGTAGCACGGCGGCCTCGCCCGGTTTAATTCCCAGGACATGAACCGGATCCGCGCGCATATCAGCACAACTGATGATGATAGCCTTTACGTTGCTCATCGCCCGCTGAAACGAGGGCGTGAGTGTACCTGCGGCAGACTGCTGAGCAGCCAATTCTTTGTTGCGTTGCAGCAAGTTATCTAGATTATTCATGCTGATTCTCCGTGAGATTGGTTCCCACTGAGGAATTGTAAGGCATGGCGGGTCACAATAGAAATTCAATCGAGGTAGAGTTAAGTTGAAGTCCCGCAAGTCGCGCGATGGGAAACTGACTCACCAACTGGCGGGTGCAGCACAACCTGCTCGCTGCAAATAAAATTGATGCCGGGAAACTACGAGGATATTTCAGCCAGCCAGGTATCCAGCAGCTGCAACTGTTCCGGTGCTGGATTGACGAACGTCACGCCCATCCCCATGCCGTGTTGCACGTAAACGATCTTGCCCTTCGTCTCGAAGACGCCCTGGTCGCGCGAAATGCGCACGTCCAGGCCGGTGCCCTCCGGCAATGTGATCAGCACGTCCACGTAACATCCCTTGCGGCTGATCTCCGAAATCCGCCCGGAGATGCGCGTATCGGTATGCGGTTCGCGCAATTCGATGCTGGCGATCAGCGTGAAGCGCGGTACTTCGCGGTGCTCGCGATAGGGTCCGCCAGGGTTAACAGGTGCACCGGAGAATCCGCCCATGAACTTTTCTCCCACCGTGCCTTAGCCAATTCCAGAACTCATACCCACACTCGTACTAAGACCAGTGCCAGAGTGGCACAGCCCCGCCAGCCCTTCCACCCTTCTCTCTCCCGCCTGACGCCAAAAATGAACCCTCGCTTTCTGTTCGCCTTCTCAAATTATCAGAGAGCCGGATGATCAGCGAACCAGAATAGTGTCGCTCCACCGCCCGCGTTTCGCCATGCGCCGCAGCCGCTCCCCCAACTCGACGAACAACCTGTTATATCGTGATACTATTACCAAAGCGTAACTTCGTATTATTTTTTCGGACCTCCGTACTTATACCGATGCGCGCCACGGCTGTTTTCGCCTTCCTAACGCCTGCCTATTGGCTCTATCTTGGACCTGCGATAACCTATGGGCCAGGCAGGTGGATTCGCTGCTGCCGCGCCGCGGCAGCTTTTGGGGCTGCGGATTCTCCATGATTTCGGAAGAATATTCTGCGCGAAAGGAAAACTGCTTCCAATTGAAAGCAAGCTTTCGTGTTTTCCGATTTTCGCCGGTGTTTGCACATTCCGAGGGCGAAAAAAGTCAAGCCACCGCGGACCGTTGCGCATGTCCCGTGGCCATTACGGTTCACAGCGTTGTTCAGCAGGCGGGCAGCTTCATCCCGCCGCACCTTTAGGCTGCCGGAACCCGCCGAGTTCCGGAGAGAGGTCGCGCAAATGGAGCCAGCAACCCGTTCAGGAAACCAGCTTCGGGAACTTCGTAGCCGCCTGGGCGTAACCACGCGGGAAGTGGAAGAACTGAGCAAGAAGATTGCCCTCGAGTCGGAAAACGAGGAGTTCTACATCTCCAACGCCTGGCTGACGCAGATCGAGAACCGCAACTCCGTCCCCAGCATCTATAAATTATTCAGTCTTAGTGTGATCTACCGCACTAAATTCACTGATCTGCTCGCCGCCTTCGGTGTCCTGTTGGACGAAACGATGCGTTATCAGCTCTCCACGCCCTTGCAGAACACGCACTTGGCCACGCTGGAGGCACCCGCCAACGGCAACGTCGTGAACTTCCCGGTGCGTTTTGACCGCGGTTTCAACCTGGAAAAGACTAACTTGCTCTCGCGGATGGTGGAGCTGTGGGGCGAAGTTCCGATTTCGTTCCTGCAGAAGCTGGATCTGCGCCACTGCCAGTACGGATATATTGGCACCGACGATTCTTCGATGTATCCGCTGCTTCGTCCCGGCTCGTTCGTGCAGATTGATAGCCATGTGACCCGCACGCACCCCTCCCGCTGGCGCACGGAATTCGATCGACCCATTTATTTCATCGAATTGCGCGATAGCTATGCTTGTTCGTGGGTGGAATTGCGTGGTTCCGAACTCACCTTGATTCCGCACCCTCTTTCCGGTTCGGCCATCCGGCAATTCCCCTACCCGGATGAAGCGGAGATTATTGGACAGGTAACGGGTGTAGCGATGCGCCTGGTTTCGGCCGAGCCATCAGACGCTCCTCCAAAATAGCCAGGGCCACTTTCAGGTTGGAAAATACCAGTTCGCTGGATAATGAATCGATTCCCACTGGAACCGCCACGCGGTACGGTTCCAGTCCCTTCCAAGCCACGATGAAATCGCCAGCCGCCACGCGCGTGCTCTTCAAATAGGCTTCCAGCTCATACACCAATTCTTCCAGCGAGGCGGCCACCAATTCCTCGAACGCTTCGCGGTGGCAATCCGCCAGCGCTTCGCACGCGGCTTCTTCTGAAAAACGCAGCGCGAGTCCCTGGTGATAGTACAGACCGGTATTGTAATCGCGTGTGGAAGCCAGGTAGATCAACCGCCCGAGCGGCTGGGTCATATCCGCCAGTGTGCGGCGGCGCAGATCGTCGGCGGCAGCCAGCACATCGGTGTGTTTCGCCGGCGTGTTCATCAGCTAAATCGCCGCCCCGTGCCCGGCCGAATCGCGGCGGAACGAATCCAGCGCCGGGGTATTCAGAAATGCCAGCGACTTTTCCGAAGCCGCGCATACGCGTCCCGCGGTAGCCGTCAGCACACGCACCATGCTTCGCGCGCCATACGGTCCGCGCAAGTACAGAAGAATCCGCATCGCCCGGCACGCCATTAGCAATAAAGCGAAATCCAGCGCCAGCCGGATTTCCGTCAGCAGGCTCAGCTTCGCGTGCAATCGTGAATAGGCCAGATGGAAATGCATCAGATTGCGTATTTCGCTGCGCACCCGCCGCACCCACATCAATGAAATCCTGGTGCGCTCCTGCAAGAACAATTCGCCAATTTCCCCCGAGCTCGCCGCCGTCACGTAGCGAAAGTCTTCCGGATCAAATATTCGCTCGATCAAATTTTCGGGCAGCAATCCGAATTGCAGCGTTCGCAAAGCTTGCCGCGCCTCCACGAACTGTCGCCCGCACCCTTCCACCGGCGCGCCTTTCCTGCGCGCCAGCGCCCACAAAAAGACCAGCAGCCCTACAGCCAGAGCCAAATAGAGGAGTAGCCCGACCATTAGCGCGCCACCCCGCCCAATTGCGACCGCACCGATTCCAAGCGCGCCCGTGTGCCGTCCACCAGCGCGTCGTATTCCCCTCCGCCGCCACCCCCTCCGGGAGGATCCGGGTTCGGGCTGTAAGTCCATAGCGCGACCGTCCACACGACCAAAGCAAAGAAATATGATCCCGTTTGCAAATTGCCCCAGCTGGCGTTGAAGCGCGGTCCCACAAACGACCGCAGCGCCAGGCTCGCCACACTTACGCCCACGTACGCGCCAAAACCCACAATCATGCCGGTGACGTTCTTGCCCAGCTCAATTCGATAGTAGGAAACGATCGCCATCACGGTGGCCAGCACCAGCGCTTCGATCACCCGCAGATCACGCTCCAGCTCCACCGTTGCGTTCGACGTGGACCATGCCGTCCGCCGCGCCACGTGCCATTCCACGTAACAGAATGTCGCCGCGAACACCACCCAGCTTGCCACCCGCGCAAATCGCTCTGCTCCGGGATAAGCAGCCAGCGCTTGCCGCACGATTTCCAGCACCACTGCGCAGCCCATCGCCAGCGTGGCAAACTGCGTCGGCCAATACCATGCTTCGTAAAATTCCAGCCTCGAGTGCCCGATGAACAGCCCCGCCGACACAACGAAGACACAGGAAATGTATGCGTAAAAATAGATATACTTGGTGAAGGTCTTGGTCTGAACGGAACGCACCAGCAGCAGCAATTCGATCAACAATCCGGCCGGCCACAGCAGCAAACTTAACATGTGTGTCACTGGCGCAAATCGTAGCACAAAACCGGGAGGAGAATTACCGCTTTCTCCCCCCGATCAGCGCCTTTCTTTCCGCCATTTACTCCACCGGCACTGCATCGAACCCTCGCTCAGACTGCCGCCGCCACAGCCTTGGGAGGCACCGGCGGTTGCGTTCCATCGAACATCCAGGCGAACGTGCCGCTCATCTTGGGCGGCACCGGCCGCTGCGTCCCGTCCGTCTTCCCGGCGAACGTGCCCGTCATCTTGGGGGGAACTGGCGGTTGCGTTCCATCGAGCATCCGCGCAAACACTGCCATTGCTTTGGGCGGGACTGGAGGCTGCGTGCCATCGAGAAACGCCGCCTTGGGCGGAACCGGCGGCTGCGTCCCATCAAGCATAGCCGTCAACGTATTGTGGGAAGACAAGTTACTGGGCGCCAAGCTCACCGCGAGGCCAAGAATCACAAGCAGAGATACCACTGCTCTAGCTGTCGGGTTCATTGCGATCTCCTCTTTTTTGGTTTCAGGCGCGTTTAAGCGCGCTGCGACCGTACAGGGGAGGCGCGGCTAGAGCGTCGCGCGGCGGGAAATGCTTGGAATGCAAAGCAGGAATCGCGGCAATACGTGAATCGGGCGGGAAGTATCGGCACAACCAAGAACGGTTAACCGCTGCGTCACCTCCGTGGCGCTAGCGACTGGCCCGTAGTTCCTACGGACCAACCTAGGTTACTACTGTCGTTACTAGGCCATTATGCCGTTACCACAATGGAACCCCCGCGGCACATACGTATATCCACCCCTTTCCGCCTCTGGCATCCTGTGTCGAGTTATTCACCAGTGAGGACCTATGCCGGATATTCATGCTCACGCCGAGGCGCCGACGGATCGTCCGGCCGTCCCTCAGTTTGAGCCGGAGCTGATCCGCGAGCATTTGCATCTTCTGGATCGCAAGCAATGGTGGCTGTGGTCCACCACCGTCGCCGTGATTCTGTTGCTGACGCTCGCCGTGGCGTCCTTCGCTTTCCCGGCGATCCTCAGCCACGAAGAATCCACTTACTCGTTTTATTTAAATCAAGCGGTTCGCGCCCTGGTGGGCCTCGTTCTGGTGTTCAGCGTCTATTTGATCTATCAACAGGTGCAGCTCAGTCGGCTTCGTCACGAGGTGGCTGATCAAATGCAGTCACTTGCCAAGGTGGAAACTCTCGCTTCGGAGGTTTACAAGCTCGCGGCTCTCGATCAGCTTACCGGCCTTTACAATCGCCGTTCCGGCGAACAGCGCCTCGCTCAGGAAATCAGCCGAGCGCAACGCCACGGCCGCCCTCTTACCGTTCTCCTGATGGATCTCGACGGCCTGAAACAAATTAATGACCGCCACGGCCACGCCGCCGGCGACACCGTGCTAAAGGGTTTTGCCGATCGCCTGCAACGCGCCATTCGCGGTTCCGACCTCGCCGTGCGTCTGGGCGGTGATGAATTCATGGCACTGCTTCCGGAGTGTCGCGCCGAAGAAGTCCGGCACGTCCTGGCCCGCCTCGAAGGCCTCGAATTCGAATTCGATGATCAGAAGCTGCGTTTGCAGTATTCCCGCGGCTGGACCGACTATGCCCCAGGTGAAACACCACAGGAACTCTTGAAACGCGCCGATGGCGCTCTCTACGAGAACAAACGCGCCGGAAAGCGCCGGGTGGTCGCACCGCTGCAAACTCCGGTCACGCAGTCCTCGGTTTAGCAGCAAGGACGGCATCTGAACAGCACGTCCGTGCAATCTGGACCAAACTCCTGTTCAGCGCGCGGCAATTTTGTTTGCGAAAACGTGCAACCAGATGTCGTCCGCGCACGTTTTATCGCAAGAATGTTCCTGTGAGGAACAATATTCGAAATATCTCTTGCGCCGTTTCGAGGGTTACTCGTAAGATACGCCCTAGTTAGAGGAAAGATACCATGCCCAAAGAGAAACCAAAGGTTAACATCGGGGAAGTGATCAAGTCCTATCGCGCCGACCGCGGCTTATCGCAAGGCGATATCGAACGCCGCACCGGCCTGCTCCGTTGTTACCTCTCGCGCGTCGAGAACGGCCACACCGTTCCCTCGCTCGAAACCCTCGCCAAAATTGCCGAGGCCATGGAGATCTCCCTCGCCGACTTTTTCCCCGGCAGCGATACGCCCGGAGACCGCGAAACCCGCAAAATGCTCGGCGAACTTTCCGAAGAAGAAATCCGCTTCCTCGCCGACATCAAGAAATATTCCACCACTTTATCCGACGATGACAAGAAGCTAGTCCTGGCCATGATCCGCAAAATGGCCACCATCACCCCGCCCCCGTCACGCGTAAACGGCAAGTCGGCCAACATCGGCCGCCGCCCCGAGTATTAGATCAAACTCGCGACGACTCTATCTGCCATCGTCTTATCATCTGCCTTTATCAGTGCTCATCTGCATCCATCTGTGGCGCCGTTGATTTCCGCTCTTAGCTGACGCCCCGGTCAATTTCCGCTTTTCTCTTTCCCATTTTCGCTTCTGCCTCTATCTGTGTTCATCTGCTTTCATCCGTGGTGATTTTGAACTCCCTAACACCTCGCACACCCGCCACTAGCAACAAACCTCGCCAATTCGATACAATGGTGAAGACATGACACAGAAGCGTCAGAAAACCGTAGGCGTAAAAGTCGGCAAAATCCAAGTCGGCGGCGGCGCACCCGTAGTGGTCCAGTCCATGACCAACACCGACACCGTGGACATCGCCTCTACCACCCAGCAATGCCTGGAACTAGCGCAAGCCGGCTCCGAACTAGTCCGCATCACCGTAAATATTCCCGAAGCGGCAGCCGCAGTCCCCGAAATCAAAAAGCGCCTGCTCGATGCCGGCTGCGACGTTCCGCTCATCGGCGACTTCCATTACAACGGCCACGTGCTGCTCACCAAATATCCCGACTGCGCCAGCGCGCTCGATAAATTGCGCATCAATCCCGGCAACGTCGGCGCCGGCCA
>Ga0209693_10000189_pt1 | contig 23832 bp, 22 predicted proteins | sample HubBroMetageWRM3_FD_188345 | JGI IMG/M metagenome (GOLD analysis project Ga0209693, IMG submission 188345) | Warmed soil microbial communities from the Hubbard Brook experimental Forest, New Hampshire - Hubbard Brook CCASE Soil Metagenome WRM 3... | ecosystem: Environmental > Terrestrial > Soil... | reverse complement strand
ATCTTCAGGCTTGGGGGCGAGGCCGGCCTTGGGGAAATTGTCGGCGATATAGGCGATGATCGCGGCGGTCTCGGTCACCACCACGCCGCGATGCACGATGGTCGGCAGCTTGCCCATCGGATTGATCGCCAGGAAAGCGGGGGCCTTGTGCTCGCCCTTCTCGAAGTTGATCGGCACGATGCGGTAGGGCGCACCGGCCTCCTCGAGCATCCAGTGCACCATCTGCGCCCGCGAGCGCGGATTGTGATAGAAGACGATCTCTTCCGTCATGACAATGATCCCTCGGATGTCGGAAACGGCGTCTGCTTACACCCCGGCGTCGGGGCTGTCAGGTCGTGTGCTGCGGACAAGCGTCGCCCCGCCGCGGGCCCTTACAGGATTCCATTCATTTGGGGAATCCGTGTGGCACAGCCGACCGCTCGCCAATCTGCCTTCATTGGCGATGCCAAATTGGCGACGCTAGATATAGACGGCCTTCATGCCCGCTTCGGGGTAGCGCGTGCCCGCAGCTACACCGGGTGGCAGTGCTGCCGAGATCCGCGCGACGTCGTCGGCCGACAGCATGACATCGAGCGCCGACAGGTTTTCGTCGATGCGCTCGGCGCGCTTGGTGCCCGGGATCGGCACGATGTCGGGTCCCTGCGCCAGAAGCCAGGCGAGTGCTACCTGTCCCGGCTTGAAGCCCTTCTCGCTCGCAACGGCTTCGATGGCAGCGACCTGCGCCAGGTTGCGCGCCAGGTTCTCGGCGGCGAAGCGCGGATGGCGGCCGCGGCCATCGCCTTCGGGGATGTCGGAGACCTGCCGCACTGCGCCGGTCAAGAGGCTGCGGCCGAGCGGCGAATAGGCGACGAAGGAGATGCCGAGCGCCCGCGTCGTCTTGAGCGTCTCTTCGGCATCGACGCGATAGAGCAGCGAGTACTCGCTCTGCACGGCCGCGAGCGGATGCACCTTATGCGCGCGGCGGATGGTTTCCGGCTTGGCCTCGCTCAGGCCGAGCGCCCGCACCTTGCCCGCCTTCACCAGTTCGCCCATCGCACCCACCGTTTCCTCGATCGGCACCGAGGGATCGACACGGTGCTGGTAGTAGAGATCGATCACGTCGACCCCCAGCCTCTTGAGGCTCGCCTCGCAGGCGGCCTTCACGTAAGCCGGGCTGCCGTCGACGCCGTTGGCGCCGCCCGGCTTCTGCGTCTGGCCGAACTTGGTGGCCAGCACGACCTTGGCGCGCCGGCCGCCTGACAGCGCCTTGCCGAGTAGCGTCTCGTTGTGGCCCCAGCCGTACATGTCGGAGCTGTCGAGAAAGTTGACGCCGCGATCGAGCGCGTGATGGATGACGCGGATCGCCTCGGCGTCATCGCTCTTGCCGTAGGCGCCGGAAAACGACATGCAGCCGAGCCCGATGGGGAAAACGGAGAGCTTGCTGTTGCCGAGGGTGCGGGGCTTGGCGTGCGTGATGGCGGTCATGGATACCTCCTTGCTTCGAGTATAGAAGATCACCCCAGGCGTTTCCGGGCAAATGCAAGTTGCCGGTTAGCACGCAATTTGCTCATTCGTCGTTGATCGAGCTGCGATAGGCAAATGAAATTCCCTCGCGCTATCCTCCTCGCCCTGCTTTTGGCCGCCATCGTTGGCTCGCTCGCCCACGCCCAGGAGAGACGTCCGTCCTCTTCCTCTGCCAAGGTACCCGATTGTGTCGCGACCATGGGCGCGCTGCCAAAGCCCTTCGACGGAGTGGCCTTCGCCGTCACCGGCGACACGCTGGCCATCGTCGGCCTGAAGCCTCACGTCCGCCTCTGGGGCATCCAGGCGCCGGAACTGCGCGACAAGGACAAGCAGGAGACCGTACCCGGCATGCGCGCCCGTGCCGCGCTCGACGACCTGTTGACGCCGGCGGATCACAAGATCCATTGCAATCCCGACAAATGGGACCGCGACTGTCGGATCGTGGCGTTATGCGTGGCGAAGACCACCGACATCGGCGGCCGGATGATCGACAACGGCATGGCCTACGGTTTCGATCTCGACGATGTGGGCAAGGCCGACGTCCCGCTGAGCCTGAGCTATGCCGAGTCGGAGGCCGCCGCCCGCAAGGAGATGCGCGGGCTGTGGCCGGAATGGCTGGGCAGGAAGTGAGGCGGCGCGAAGCGGCTTCAGACTGGCAGTCTTAGCTGCGTGACTGTCTTCTCGACCAGAGGCTCAGTGACAAGAGTCCGTTGCGCCTCGCAATGGACGACAGCAGGAACAACCATAGAGCAGAGACCGCGGTCGGATTTCGTCTCATGGGACAGCCCTCCCGACGTTAACTCATAGGCGCTTTCCATGGTTGCGGATGTTCGAATTGGAACACTGCCGCCAATGGGCTGAGTCGCTGGGGGTGTGGGCAAACTCACAGATGCCTTGGGGCGTGCTGCTACCGTGTTGGGGTAAGGTAGGAGCGCAACATGCTCTGGCAATCCCGGTCCTGGCCTGGCTCCGTGGCGCAACTTGCAGCCCGTCGAATGTTGACTGCATGCTCGGTTTGGCGCTGGCGCTGATGTGCGGCGACTATCGCGTCATTGTAACCGCCAACGACTCCGAGAAAGCCGATAGCTCCGCCCTCGATCGGCTTCTCGCTCTGCGGGGACTCTATGGCTCCGATTTTCCGGCGTGCCAGCACCTGCAGCAAATCGGCTCCTCCGGCGCACTCACGACCTTCAAGGCGAGGCGGATCGAAGGCGGCTACTCTCTTGCCGTTCCGAAATGACGACGTCGATGACTTGCGTCACACGCCAATGTTTTTGTCCTTTTTTGCCGCCTGACCTGAATCGCCGCCTCACCTTCCGCACGCTCGCTCGACCTCCATGCGGCCCTTGCCCTCCGCGGCCTTCTGACGCTGTATGCGGCGTGCGCAGAGGCGTTGTTTCCAGCGGCGGCTACGCTAAATCCTTCGCACGGAAACTCGTGCCGTCTGAAACCTGTTCGGTGACGCTCTTGGTGTCCCGTCCTCGCGATTTTTAGGATGGAATGAACTTCACGGAACTCGTCGAAAGCCATCCCGAGATCATGCGGGACCGGCACGACCTCTCCTTCTCGGAACAGCGCCGTCCCGCCGATATCGCGGTCGCCTTCGCGCGGTCTGGCGTCATCATGTTGAAAGGCGCGCTGGCACCCGCGACGCTCGCGACGTGTGCCGAGGCTTTCCGGCGCTTCGTCCATTCGTCCGAAGCCAAAGAAGGCGTGGCCCGCGCCGGGCGGCGCCTGCAAACGGGCGACGGCGAACCCCGTGCCGGCAGCTGGCACAGTCCCTGGGCGGTGCGGTATCAGGATGGCTTCCCCGCCGCCGTCATCATCTCGGCGCTTCTCAAATCCTGGACATGGGATGTCGTCGAAGAGATCTGCGGCTCGTCGCATATCGCCATCGTGCTCAAGTTCTGCACCGCGCGGCATGGCCTTGACGTGCCGCTTGGCGTCGGTGCGCATCAAGACGCAAGAGTCGTGGCTTCTGATCTTCCCTTGTCGATCTGGATTCCGTTTCATCAGATCGTGCCCCATCTGAACTCCGGCCTTGGCTTCGTCGTACCGGCCCCCAGCCGCCTGCTGCCGACGCTGCCGCATAACGACGTCGGTCCGGAATATGTCCTGGAGGATCCCGCGAGGCTGTGGATTCCGCCCTACGCCGCCGGCGACCTCACCATTCATTCCAAGTTCTCGCCTCACTTCACGACAGGCTACGGAACACTCTCCGATCGCTTCAGCCTCGAAATCCGCGCCACGCCCCGCAGCGCCCTCCCCCCGATGCACGAAGATCCGGTGATTTGCGTATCGCGACGAAGCGGCATTCCGACCATCGTGGAAGCGAGAAGTTCGGCCGGCAGCGCCGCTCAGCAGTTTCTCGATTGTGCGGAACTCGGCCGCGCAGCTTCCAAGGACCTGCGCAAGGTCCGTATCTGAGCCGGGTGCCGATTGAGAAGGTTCCCGTGTGGATCGCGATGCGGGCTTTTAGCCCGATGGGGGTCCGCTGAGTGCCAATAGCGACGAACGACAGCGGGCTATTTTCTTCTCGACCAGAGGCTTAGTGACAAGAGCCTGTTGCGCTTCGCCATAGACGATAACAAGCCCAACCATGGGACAGCCTGCCGACATTGAACGCCGGTCGCTACTGCGTCAGTCCACCCGGCGTTGGTACGGTCCCGGCGACCGGCCACTCGCCAGATGACGACTTGCGGCTTGTGGCGCTTATCGCCTTCGGCGTGGCCGAGCGGATCCGATCCCATTCCAAGCATCTCGCGCATCACGCCATCTCGGCGCTCTATCGCTTGCGCAAATGCCGACCGATTTTCGGTTTTGGATCTCTCCATGGTCTTGCTCCCTCTCAGATGGGGCAGCAGGACTCATAGGCGCTTTGTATGGTTGCAGATGTTCAAATTGGAACATGGCGCCATGCGGGATACCCCGCGCGCAAATCGTGGAGGTTCCCCAGCATCTCGCCCATGTTCGGCCGCCGCCCCGGCCATCGCAGATTTGTATGTCGGGTAACTCTTCGTCACTTCGGCCAAGGCCTGTAGTCAGCAGCGAAAGCAGGCACACGAGGCAACGCAACGACCAAAGCCGGGCACTCTCATGGCTTCCCCCAAATCGGTCGTATTATGCGAGAATAGTACCACCGAACTTTGCAGGGCCTCGATGAATCTTCGACCGATGTGCTGGTTGATCGTCGGCCTATTTGGCCTATCGCCGGTAACGTCTTTCGCGGTGCTGACAGCGCGCGCTCAGTCGGCGCCTCCTGAAATCGCCCACTTCTGGAACGCGAGCGCTGGCTCAATGACAAGTGTCGAGGTGGATCCGCCGACGATCCCGCGACGGCCGACTACTGCGCCGTCCGTGATCGGGCCGACGAAGAGCTGAAGGCGCTGGGTTGGTGTTGGGGGCCGCCGGAGCAAGTCGAGGCCCTCAAGGAATGGCACCCCTGCAAGGTTGCGTCTGGACCTGCGGCCTGCGTCGCCGCCATCGATAGGCATCAACGTGCCGTCGCCATCGCACTCGTGGCAACGATCTGCCAACTCCGAGATGATCGGTACCAGGCACTTTTCAAGCAGGCGCGCGATAGCGCCTATTTTTCCGCTCCTTCCTGTGTTCAATTATCCGCCGCTGAAAGCGCGCGGGTCGATGCGGAGCTGGTGCGCATCGTCGTTGATGAGCAATCGAAGATCGGCCTCCGAGAAGGCGAGTTGTCGCGGACATATGCCCACGCGTGTGAGGTTTTGCAAAAGGGCCATACCCTATCGGATCTCGACCGGCAGGCGCGACCCACTATAGGGAAGTAGCCGTGGCCTCTGTTTAGACTTCTCGGCCGACGACGTGAAGACATGCCAGCATTCTGCTGTCATCGCGCGCGAGGATGGCCCTCCTCATGGTGTTCGACCGACCCTCGCCGCTCTCCCGCACCCTCTATGCCGGTACGCAAGTATTATTCTGCCCGGCGATGACGCTGTGCGCTTGACAGAATTGAGCAATGTTGTGGCGTATGTCTAGCGACCTTCAAGGAAAGAGGATCGGCGCCATGGCCTTCTCTGGACACCCCCAGCCGGCGACCAACGTTTCGGCCATCAGCGTTTTTCGCCGCCCAAAAGGGGTGCGGGAACTGCGGAAATGCATTCTTCGGCGGAAATGGCGGAGAGGGTGGGATTCGAACCCACGGTACGCTTGCACGCACAACGGTTTTCGAGACCGTCCCGATCGACCACTCTGGCACCTCTCCGGGGCACCGCTTATAGGGGGCCGGTTTTGTCGGGGCAACTCGGTGGTTGGACGTGCCAATCTTCCCCTTTTCAGCCCGGAATCAGGGGTTTCCGGCGTTGACTTGGGGGACTTCCTGCGTATATTCCGCCCTCCTCCGGCGGGTCATTCAGGCCCGCCGCGCTCTTTCGTGCTTTCCGGCACTATGGGCACGGATCCGGCCAATCCCCCTATCTGTTGTGAGGTGGATGGTAGGGTCCGCTCAGCCGGGAAGGCTTTTAGTCAGGTGTCAGCATGATCGCCGTTATCCGCACGGGTGGAAAACAATACACCGTCGCCCCTGACGACACGCTCACGATCGAGCGCATCGCGGGCGAGGCCGGCGCCCAGGTCGAGTTCACCGACGTGCTGATGGTGGACGACAAGGTCGGCGCGCCGACGGTTGCCGGCGCCAAGGTTTTGGGCTCGATCGTCAAGCAGGCGCGCGGGCCGCACCTGATCGTCTTCAAGAAGCGCCGCCGCCAGAACTCGCGGCGCAAGAACGGTCATCGTCAGGACCTGACGGTGGTCAAGATCGAACAGATCGTCGCCTGATAGAGCGACCGGAGCAGTACGATGGCACACAAAAAGGCAGGCGGCTCCTCGCGCAACGGCCGCGATTCCGCGGGTAAGCGGCTGGGCGTAAAACGCTTCGGCGGCCAGAAGGTCCTGTCGGGCAACATCCTGGTCCGCCAGCGCGGCACCAAGATGAACCCCGGCGAGAATGTCGGCGTCGGCCGCGACCACACCCTCTTCGCCACCATCGACGGCGTCGTCTCGTTCCGCAAGCGGACGGGCGGCAAGGTCGAGGTGAACGTGCTCCCGGCGCCGGCCCCTCCTCCGGCCAAGATGGCTGCCGAATAGCCGTTCCCGTCCGATCGGAGTTTTCTAGGGGGAACGGTCTGCCGTTCCCCCTTTTCATTTTGGACCCACCGCCATGAAGTTCCTCGACCAGGCCAAGATCTACGTCCGCTCCGGCAACGGCGGCGCGGGGTCGGCGGGCTTTCGCCGCGAGAAGTTCATCGAGTTCGGCGGGCCCGACGGCGGCGACGGCGGCAAGGGCGGCGACGTGATCCTCGAATGCGTCGATGGGCTGAACACGCTGATCGACTACCGTTATTCCCAGCACTTCAAGGCCGAGACCGGCCATCACGGCATGGGCAGCCAGCGCACCGGCGGCGCGGGTAAGGACGTCGTGCTGCGCCTGCCGCGCGGCACCCAAGTCTTCGCCGAGGACAACGAGACCCTGCTGGTCGACCTCACCGAGCTTGGCCAGAGGGTGGTGCTGGCCAAGGGCGGCGACGGTGGCTACGGCAACCTGCACTACAAGAGCTCGACCAACCGCGCGCCGCGCCGCGCCGACAAAGGCTGGCCGGGCGAGGAGCGCTGGGTGTGGCTCAGGCTGAAGCTGATCGCCGACATCGGCCTGGTCGGGCTGCCCAACGCCGGCAAGTCGACGTTCCTTGCCGCCACCTCCAACGCGCGACCCAAGATCGCGGGCTACCCCTTCACCACCCTGCATCCCGGGCTGGGCGTGGTGAAAGCCGGCGACCGCGAGTTCGTGATGGCCGACATCCCGGGCCTCATCGAAGGCGCCCACGAGGGCGCGGGGCTGGGCACGCGCTTCCTCGGCCATGTCGAGCGCTGCCGCGCGCTCCTGCACCTGGTCGACGGCACCGGGGACGACGTGGTCGACGCCTATCGCACGGTGCGCGGCGAACTCAAGGCCTATGGCGGCAATCTCGTGCGCAAGAAGGAACTTGTGGCGCTCAATAAGGTCGACGCCATGACGGCCGAGGACATCGAGGCAAAGCGCGCGCTGCTCGCCAAAGCCAGCCGCAAGTCGGTGTACGTGATTTCCGGCGTCTCCGGCCAGGGCGTGCAGCCGTTGCTGCACGAATTGCTGAAGCTGGTCGAGAAGCAGCGGGATCCCGCCAAGGAAGCCGCGTGACACCGCTCGAGGGAGCACGCCGGCTGGTCGTCAAGATCGGCTCCTCGATCCTGGTCGACGAGACCGGGGGCGAGATCAGGCGCGACTGGCTGGAGACCCTGAGCGACGACGTGGCGCGCCTGCACAAAGGCGGCTGCGAGGTGGTGGTGGTCTCGTCCGGCGCCATCCGGCTCGGCCGCACCCATTTCAAGCTGGCGCCCGGCCCGCTGAAGCTCGAGGAGAGCCAGGCCGCCGCCGCCACCGGCCAGATCCAGCTCGCCCATGCCTATCAGGAGGCATTGGCGCGGCACGGCATCACCGTGGCGCAGGTCCTGCTGACGCTCGACGATTCGGAGGAGCGCCGGCGCTACCTCAACGCCCGCCAGACCATGGCCACCCTGCTGGCGATGAAGGCCGTGCCCGTGATCAACGAGAACGACACGGTGGCGACCGACGAGATCCGCTTCGGCGACAACGACCGGCTTTCAGCGCGCGTCGCCGAGATGATATCCGCCGACACGCTGGTGCTGCTGTCCGACATCGACGGGCTCTACACCGGCGATCCGCGCCTCGACGCGTCGGCCAGGTTCATTCCCGAGATCCGCGAGATCACGCCCGTCATCGAGGCGATGGGCGGCAGCGCCGCCTCCGAGTTGTCCAACGGCGGCATGGCGACCAAGCTTTTGGCCGGCCGCATCGCCATGGCCGCCGGCTGCCGCATGGCGATCGCCGACGGCCGCGCGGTGGGAGCGCTGGGCGCCCTTTTGGACGGCAAGGCGCGCTGCAGCTGGTTCCTGCCCGAGGGCTCGCCATTGTCGGCCCGCAAGAAATGGATCAAGGGTTCGCTCAAGACAGCGGGCGCGCTCATGGTCGATGACGGCGCGATGCGCGCGCTGTCGGCCGGCAAGAGCCTGCTGCCCGCCGGCGTCACCGCCGTCGAGGGCGAGTTCAAGCGCGGCGATGTCGTCGACGTGAAGGACCGCGCCGGACGGGTGCTGGCGCGCGGCCTGGTGGCCTACGCCGCCGACGACGCCCGCCGCATCGCCGGGCGCAAGAGCGCGGAGATCGAGCATTTGTTGGGTTTCCGCGGTCGCGACGAGATGGTCCATCGCGACGACCTCGTGGTCGAGTGAGTGCGGGAACGGCTATACTGGAGCGGCCGATGAACGTTCAGTCCAAGCCTGCCGAAGATACCGCCGCCCTCGTGGCGGAGCTGGGCCGGCGCGCCCGCGAAGCCGCCATCGACCTGCGCAATGCCTCGACCGAGGCCAAGAACCGCGCGCTTGGCGAAGCGGCCCGCCTGATCCGCAGCGAGAAGGTCGCGATCCTGGCCGCCAACGCCAAGGACATCGACGCCGCCAAGCTTGCCGGCATGAGTGCCGCGCTGCAGGACCGCCTGCTGCTGAACGAAGCGCGGGTCGAGGCGATGGCGAGGGGGCTCGACGATATCGTCACCCTGCCCGACCCGGTGGGGGTCCTGATCGAGCAATGGACGCGCCCCAACGGTCTGGTGATCAGCCGCGTGCGGGTTCCGATCGGCATCATCGGCGTGATCTACGAGGCCCGACCCAACGTTACCGCCGACGCCGGTGCGCTTTGCATCAAGTCGGGCAATACGGTGGTGCTGCGTGGCGGCTCCGACAGCTTCCATTCCTCGCGTGCCATCGTCGAGCTGCTGCGCCGTGCACTCAAGGCCGCCGGCCTGCCCGAGGATTGCGTGCAGCTCGTGCCGACCACCGATCGCGCGGCCGTGGGCGAGCTGTTGCGCGCGACTGGCTGGCTCGACCTCATCGTGCCGCGCGGCGGGCGCTCGCTGATCGACCGGGTCACCGACGAAAGCCGGGTGCCGGTGCTGCGCCACTATGACGGCATCTGCCACGTCTATATCGATCGCGACGCCGACATCGCCATGGCGCGCGACATCGTGGCCAACGCCAAGATGCGCCGCGTCAGCGTCTGCGGCGCCGCCGAGACCCTGCTGGTCGATCGCACCGCGCTCGACACGCATCTGATGCCGGTGCTGGCCAGGCTGCACGAGCTCGGCTGCGAGGTGCGCGGCGACGGCGAGGTGCAGAAGCGCGATCCCCAGGCGCTGGCCGCCACCGACAAGGACTGGCGCACCGAGTACCTGGCGCCGGTCATCTCGGTCGCTGCGGTCGACGGCGTCGGCGGCGCCATCCGCCACATCGCGCGCTGGGGCAGCCAGCACACCGAGTCGATCGTGACCGACAACACGGCGACGGCCCAGCGCTTCCTCGCCGAGGTCGACAGCGCGATCGTCATGCACAATGCCAGCACGCAGTTCGCCGACGGCGCCGAGTTCGGCCTCGGCGCGGAGATCGGCATTTCGACCAACCGTATGCATGCGCGCGGCCCCGTCGGCCTGGTCGAGCTCACGACCTACAAGAACATCGTGCGCGGCAAGGGCACCTTGCGTCCATGAGCGCTGCGGCGTGATATCGGCGCATCATCCGATGCCGGGCGTGCCGCGCGACACGACGCGCCGCATCGGCCTGCTCGGCGGCTCGTTCAACCCCGCCCACGACGGCCATCGCCATGTCAGTCTCGAGGCGCTGCGGCGGCTCGGCCTCGACGAGGTGTGGTGGCTGGTCTCGCCGCAGAACCCGCTCAAGGCCGGCGACGGCATGGAGCCGCTGGCCACGCGCCTGGCGCGCGCCAAGCAGATCGCCCACCATCCGCGCATCCGGGTCGAGGCGCCCGAGCTGCTGCTCGGCACGCGCTACACGCTCGACACGGTGCGGGCGCTCAACCGGCTCTATCCCAGAGCGCGGTTCGTGTGGCTGATGGGCTCGGACATCCTGCCCCAGCTCGTCCACTGGGCGGGCTGGCGCGAGTTGTTCGCCGCTATCCCGATCGCCGCCTTCGCCCGTCCGGGCTGGAGCTATGGGGCGCTGGCCTCGGCAGCCCCGCGCGCCTTCGCGCGTTATCGGATAGACGCCGGCCAGGCGCGCGCGCTTGCCTCCTGCCAGCCGCCGGCCTGGTGCTTCATCCCAAGCCGGCTCGACAGCCACTCCGCCACCGCCATCCGCGCCGTGCGGCCGCGGCGGACCAAAGGGAAAGGAACGACCATCGCAGATCAGGGTTTATCCGAACGGGGCCGCCAGCTTCCCGACCGGAGCCGCGACACCGACGCGCTGCTCGCGCTGGTGCGCCGTTCACTGGACGATGACAAGGCCGAGGACGTCATCGTCATCGATCTCAAGGGCAAGTCGTCCTTCGCCGATTACATGGTGATCGCCTCGGGCCGGTCGAACCGCCAGGTGGTGGCAATTGCCGAGCATCTCGCCGACAGGCTGAAGCAGGCGGGGCACGGTTATATCCCGGTCGAGGGCAAGCAGACCGGCGACTGGGTGCTGGCCGACGCCGGCGACGTGATCGTCCACATCTTCCGCCCCGAACCGCGCGCTTTCTATGGGCTGGAAAAGATGTGGGCGCTCGAGACCGAGGCGATCGCGGTGAAATCCAAGCCGGCCAAGACGGCCCGCCCGCGCCGCGCCAAGAAGCCCGCGTGAGACTCCTGATCGCCTGTATTGGCCGCGCCAGCCGCGGACCCGAACGCGATCTCTACGAACACTACGCCGACCGCATCCGCTGGCCGCTCGCGCTGCGCGAGCTGGAGGAAAAGCGCAAGCTGCCGCCCGCGCAGATGATCCTGCGTGAGGGCGAGTTGCTGCTGGGCGCCGTGCCGGCCAAGTCGGTGATGGTGGCGCTCGACCGTCGCGGCAAAGTTTTGGACAGCGAGGGCTTTGCCGGCCGGCTGGCGCGCTGGCGTGACAATTCGGTGTCAGACGTGGCTTTCCTGATCGGCGGCGCCGACGGCCATGGCGAGCCGTTGTTGAAAAAAGCGGCACTCGTGCTGTCGTTCGGGGCCATGACCTGGCCTCACCTGCTGGCCCGCGCGATGCTGGCCGAGCAGATTTACCGGGCACAGCAGCTCCTGGCCGGACATCCCTACCATCGGGTGTGAAAATGGCAGCGATTTTTGCCTCTGTTCTGACGAAAAACCGGGGCTACATTGCGTCCATGCGCGTACCTCCCTGGCGGCTCCTGGCTGCCATCACCACCCTTGCCCTGACGGCCGGTTCCGCCGCTGTCTCCGCCCAGACCGCGCCGGCGGAGAAGCCGGCGGTAAAATCCGTGCGCAGCATCCCCTATGTGTCGATCACTGCCGACGACGGCCGCCAGCGGCACTACGAGACCAATGCCATCCCGCTGCTGTTCAACCGCGCCTGCTTCGGCTGGCGCATGTATCTCGGCGGACCGAACCGCGTCGTGTCGCTGAAGGAGGTGCTGACCACCTCCCAGCCGGCCGAGCAGGTGATCGCCGGCCCCGAGACCGAAGTCAGCACCGACAAGACCCGCGCCACCACGCGCATGTTCGAGACCGTGCAGGACGGCGTGCTGCAACGCTCGTGGTGCATCATCCCGGGAGATCCGCCGGGCACCTACACCTACGACATCACGATCGACGGCGAGCCGCGCGGCGAGTTCGTGTTCTGCGCCATCGAAGTGCCGAACCAGGATCCCAACACCGATCCGCGCGACCTCTCCTGCCCCAACAAGTTCAACTCCGTCGAGCGCGGCAATCGGCGCCCCTGGTCGCACTCTGGGCCGCGTCAGGGCACAGCGTCCTGATGCCTTCGCCTAGCCGTCCGCGGCCCGCCGTTCTGTGCATTCTCGATGGTTGGGGGCATCGTCCCGACCCGCGCTACAACGCCATCCTCGACGCGCGCACGCCCAACTACGACCGGCTGATTGCGACGTGCCCGCAAGGCCTGATCGATGCCTCGGAGACCTTCGTCGGCCTGCCCAAGGGCCAGATGGGCAATTCCGAGGTCGGCCACATGAATCTCGGCGCCGGTCGGGTGGCGGTGCCCGACCTGCCGCGCATCGACACGGCCATCGCCGACGGCTCGCTGGCCAAGAACCCGATCCTGGTCGAGCTGATCGCCACCCTGAAGAAAAACGGCGGCGCCTGCCACCTGATGGGCCTCGCCTCACCGGGCGGCGTGCATGCCCACCAGGACCATCTCATCGTGCTGGCCAACCTGATCGCGGGCGCCGGCGTGGCGGTGTGGATCCACGCCTTCCTCGACGGCAGGGACATGCCGCCGCGCAGCGCGCATGAGTGCCTGAAACACATCCAGGCCGGCCTGAAAGCGGGCCTGCCCATCCATTTTGCGACGGTGGCCGGCCGCTACTATCCCATGGACCGCGACAAGCGCTGGGAGCGCGTGGCCCTGGGCTACGACGCCATGGTCGATGCCAAAGGCGAGCACGCCAAGGCACCCGATGGGGCCGTCGACAAGGGCTACGAAGCGGGTTTGGACGACGAGTTCGTGCGGCCGACCGTCATCGACGGCTACGCGGGCATGAAGGACGGCGATGGCGTCCTGATGTTCAACTACCGGTCCGACCGCGCCCGCCAGATCCTGACCGCCCTGCTCGATCCCCGGTTCGACGGCTTCAACCGGGCGCGCGTTGTGAAGTTCGCCGAAGCCGTCGGCATGGTCGAATACTCGGCCGCGCTCAACCCGTTCCTCAAGACGCTGTTCCCGCCCGAGGTCATCAAGATGGGGCTGGGCGAAACGATTTCGAAAGCGGGTCTCAAGCAATTGCGCATCGCCGAGACGGAGAAGTACGCGCACGTCACCTTCTTCTTCAACGGCGGCGAGGAGCGCGTGTTCGACGGCGAGGAGCGCATTCTCGTGCCCTCGCCCAAGGTCCCGACCTACGACCTCAAGCCCGAGATGAGTGCGCCGGAAGTTACCGACAAGCTTGTCGAAGCGATCGGCTCGGGCAGGTTCGACCTGATCGTCGCGAACTACGCCAATAGCGACATGGTGGGCCACTCCGGCGATCTTGCAGCCGCCGTGAAGGCCGTCGAGGCGGTCGATGCCTGCCTCGGCCGCCTCATGGAGGCCGTCAAGCAGGCGGGCGGGGTGCTGCTGGTCACGGCCGACCATGGCAATGCCGAGCAGATGTATGACGAAACAACCCACCAGAAACACACCCAGCACACGCTCAATCGCGTGCCCGCGCTGCTGTTCAACGCCCCGGCCGACATCCATTCACTGGCCGACGGCAAGCTGGCCGACGTCGCCCCCACCATGCTGGCGCTGATGGGCGTCCCGCAGCCCCGGGAAATGACCGGCCATTCGCTGCTTTCCGAGGCTTCGCGGTCCCACGTCCTCGCCGCGCCGCGCGCAGTCGCCGCGGCTTCCGCTTGACTTGTGAAGGGCCGTGAGCCCACGTCGCCTTGATCCTGCCAAAGAGCCCCCTGTAAAAGAGCCCCTGTATCTTCGCCCCGACCGCTCGAAACCCCCGACTAGCCGGCCACTGACGGTCCGGCATCCTGTGAAGGCACCACAATGACCCGTTTGCGCATCGCTTCCGCCGTCGCGATCATGGCGTTCCTGGCCGTACCCGTCGGCATGACCGCCTGGTCGCAGGACAAGGCCGACCCCAAGGCCGCCGGTGGCGACAAGAGCGAACTCTACCAGCAGCTCAATCTGTTCGGCGATGTGCTCGAACGCGTCCGCCGCGACTACGTCGAGCCGGTCGACGAGAAGACCCTGATCGAGAACGCCATCAACGGCATGCTGTCGGCGCTCGACCCGCATTCGAGCTACATGAATCCCAAGACCTACAAGGACATGCAGATCCAGACCAAGGGCGAGTTCGGCGGACTCGGCATCGAGGTCACGATGGAGAACGGCGTCATCAAGGTGGTGTCGCCGATCGACGACACGCCCGCCTCCAAGGCCGGCCTGCAGTCCGGCGACCTGATCTTCGCGCTCGACGGCGAGCCGGTGCAGGGCATGACCCTGCAGGACGCGGTCGAGAAGATGCGCGGCAAGGTCGGCACGCCGATCAAGATCTCGGTGCGGCGCGCCGGCAAGGACCCGTTCGACGTCTCGCTGACCCGCGAGACGATCAAGGTGAAGGCTGTGCGCTACCACCTCGAGGGCGGCGACATCGGCTACATCCGCGTCACCTCCTTCACCGAGCAAAGCACCTCGGGCGTTCTCGACGCCGTCGAGAAGCTCAAGAAGGAGGCCGGCAACAAGCTCAAGGGCTACATCCTCGACCTGCGCAACAACCCGGGCGGCCTGCTCGACCAGGCGATCGCCATGTCCGACGCCTTCCTCGACAAGGGCGAGATCGTCTCGGTCAAGGCGCGCAAGAGCGAGGACGTGCAGCGCTGGAACGCCAAGCCGGGCGACGTCGCCAATGGCCTGCCGATCGTCGTGCTGATGAATGGCGGCTCGGCCTCGGCCTCGGAGATCGTGGCCGGCGCCCTGCAGGATCATAAGCGCGCGATCATTCTCGGCACGCGCTCGTTCGGCAAGGGCTCGGTGCAGACCATCATGCAGGTGACGGGCGGCGGCGCCATCCGTCTCACCACGGCGCTCTACTTCACGCCGTCGGGCCGCTCGATCCAGAAGGAAGGCATCAAGCCCGACATCGAGGTCGAGCCAGCCAAGATCGAGAACCTCCAGGCACGCGCCGGCTTCCGCGAGGAGAACCTGCGCCGCTCGATCACCAACCCGAACGACAAGCCGGCCGATGCCAAGCCCGCCGACAAGCCGGCCGACGTCAAGCCGGAAGGCGCCAAGCCGGGCGACGCCAAGCCCGAGGCCGCCAAGCCCGGCGACAAGAAGGACGACAAGGCGGCGGCGAGCCAGGCCACCCCGTCGGGTGATCCGGACGAGCCGCCGAAGGACGCCGTGGCCGACTACCAGCTGCTGCGCGCGGCCGACCTGATCCGCGGCATCTCGCTCTACAGCAGCCGCGGCAACTGAGCGGCCTCTAGTGGAATGACGTCGTGGCCGGAACGGGACAGCGGCGCGGCGGCCTGATCGCCGCCTACCTGCTCGTTCTTGGCCTGATCGCAGCCAGCGCGGCGTTCGTCTTCGGCGTCGAAGGCGAGACGCCGCGCGTCGCCGACCGGGCAGCGGCGGCTGCAGCGCCCGTCACGACCGGTTCGCTGGCGCTGCCGCCCAAAGCCGCGCCGCCCGAGCCCGCGCCGATCAAACCGGCACTCTTCCGCGGCTTTGCGCCGGCCGAACTCCGCGCAATGATCGAGGTCACCGAGGAGGGGCAGCGGCTGCCCCGCATCTCGCCGTCGGGCTGGATGCCGTGGATCGCCTATGCACGGCGCTTCGATCCTGCCGGTCCGCCCGCGCGTGTCGGCGTGCTGATAATCAATCTCGGCGCCAGCGAGGCGCTGATGAAGCGCGCCATCGACGAATTGCCGGGCGAGGTGAGCCTGGCCTTCCTGGCCGGCACACCCGACCTGCCGCGCCGGCTCCGCGAGGCGCGCGAGCATGGCCATGAGGCCTTTCTCATGTTGCCCCTCGAGGATCCGAACGGCCCCGCGGAGCGCGGCATCCGGCCAATCCAGGCATCGGCCGAGCCGATCGAGAACCTGCGCCGACTGCGCGCCGCGATGGCTCGCGGCGAGGGCTACGTCGGCTTCGTGATCGCCTCCGCCGGCCCGATCTCGCAGTCCGAGGGCGCCGTGCGGCCACTCCTGAAGGAAATCGCCGACCGCGGCCTCGCGCTGATCGAGATCAACCCGACGCCGGCCACGGCCGCCGTCCATCGGCTGACCGAGGAACTGGGCGCGGGCTATGCGCGCACCGCCGACGTGCTCGACTACAAGCTGGCCGACGGTGGCGTCGCGGGCAATCTCGATCGCCTGGTCGCCTGGGCCGGCGAGACCACGCCCGAGCAGCCGCCACGCCACGGCTTCGGCGTGATGCAGGCCAATGACGAGGCAATCGACGCCCTCCTGGCGTGGTTCAGGCGCCAACCCGAGCGGCCGGCCGCCTCGTTCGTGCCGATCATCGGCCACTTCGAATGCCGCGACGCCTGCATGGCGAGGATGCGCGCCCAGCCGGCGCAGCTCCGCCCATGATTCGCAGCCGTCCCGAATTCTACCGCCGCAATGTCGGCCTGATGCTGATCGCCGCCGACCGGCGGATCTTCGTCGGACGGCGCGCCAAGCAGCCCGACGCCTGGCAGATGCCGCAAGGTGGCATCGACGCGGGCGAGACAGAAGTCGAAGCCGCCTGCCGCGAGCTGTGGGAGGAAGTCGGGACGACCAAGGCGCTGCTGTTGCGCGAAAGCGCCAAGTGGATCACCTACGACGTGCCGGAGGCGCTGCGCCCGGTTCACTGGAAGGGACGCTGGCACGGCCAGGCGCAGAAATGGTTCGCGTTGGCCTTCACCGGCTGCGACGCCGACATCGATATCGCCGCCCACGACCGCGAGTTCGACGCCTGGCAGTGGCAGGCCGCGCGCGACATGCTCGACCACATCGTGCCGTTCAAGCGCCCGGTCTACGAAGCCGTGCTGAAGGAATTCGGCGATCTGGTGAAGTGAGGCCCGCGGTCCGCTTGAGAGCTTATGCCCCCTGCTCGGCGAGCCTGGCGGCGTTGCGGCTCAAGAACCACAGGCCGATGCGGGTCATCAGGCCGTTCAGCCAGCCCTGCGGCTGCAGGCCGATCGCCTTCAGCACCATGGCCATGGCGCGCTGCACGTGGGTTTGCCGGTAGAGCGGATAGGCGCGCCTTGCATAGGCCTGCATGCTGCGCTTGCGGTCGTAGACCGCGTCGGTGGGTTCGTTGGCGGCGAAGTAGGCGTAGGCGAGTTCGTCGTCCTCGCTCTCAGCGAGGCGGCCCCAGCCGATGCGCAGCCTGCTCCAGCGGCTGAGGCGATCGCGCTTCAGGCAGCGCCGCAGGTGTGAGTAGAAAAGCTTGTAGTGGCGGAACTCATCGGCGGCGATCTTGGCGCAGACCTGCTTCAGAACGGGCTCCTCTGCCGCGTCCTTGAGCGCGCTGTAGTAGGAGCTGGTACCGGTCTCGACGATGCAGCGGGCCATCATCTCGCCGGCCTGGCTGCCGCGCACCGAGCCGTTCGCCTCGAGCGGCACCTTGTAGCCGGCGCGGAAGCGGGCGAACGCCGAGTCGAAATCCCAGCCCGGGTCGGCGAGTTGCGCCCAGCGGCCCAACGCCATGCCGTGCTGGATCTCTTCGGCGACCCAGCCATTCACCGATTCCCTGAAAGCGGCATCGTCGGCAAAGACGCGACCGAGATAGACGCCATAATCTTCGGCGTTCCGCTCCACCAAGGCCGCGGCCTTGATGTTGCGCAGGATCTCCGGATCCACTTTCGACGCGTCGAACCGATCCCACCAGATCGTTTCGAGTGTCCAGCTCCCCATGATCGAGAACCCTCGGCGACTTGTCGCTCAAGCGTAATAAAGCGGGCTATGGCCCGGCTTTCAATGGCCCGGCCACACTGATTTAGAAAGAAAATTTCGCGTAGGGTATGAAGTCAGCGGCTGGCGTAATAGGCTTGGGCTCGCCGGAGGTCCTTGGCCACCGCCAGGTCTTTCTGGGCGGCGACCTTTTCAGCGTCGGTGGCAGCGTCGACCAGCTCGCGCTCGGCCGCCTGCTCGCGCTCGGCGAGCTGCTCAGCCGTCACCTCTTCGAACGGCATCACCTCGTCGGCCAGCACGGTGCAGCGCTCGGGCGTCACCTCGGCAAAACCGCCGACCACCAGGAAACGCTGCTCGGCCTTGTTGCCCTGGAAGACTTCCAGCACGCCCGGCCGGACGGTCGAGATCAATGGCGCATGGCCATGCAGGACGCCGAAGTCGCCTTCGCTGCCCGGCACCACGACCATGTCGGCCTCGGTCGCGAGCACCTCGCGCTCGGGCATGACCAGCTGGAAGGCGACTTTGGCCATCGGCTTAGGCCGCCTCGGCGGCGAGCTTCTTGGCCTTGGCGACGGCCTCGTCGATGGTGCCGACCATGTAGAAGGCGGCTTCCGGCAACTCGTCGTAGTCGCCCGCGACGATGCCCTTGAACGCCTTGATCGTGTCCTCGAGCTTCACGAACACGCCAGGCGTGCCGGTGAAAACCTCGGCCACGTGGAACGGCTGGCTCAGGAACTTCTGCATCTTGCGGGCGCGCGAGACGACCAGCTTGTCCTCTTCCGAGAGCTCATCCATGCCCAGGATGGCGATGATGTCCTGCAGCGACTTGTACTGCTGCAGCACGCGCTGGACGGACAGCGCCACGGTGTAGTGCTCCTCGCCAACGATGCGCGGATCGAGCATGCGCGAGGTCGAGTCGAGCGGATCGACGGCCGGGAAGATCGCCATCTCGGCGATCGATCGGCTGAGCACCGTGGTCGCATCCAAGTGGGCGAACGAGGTGGCGGGCGCCGGGTCGGTCAAGTCGTCGGCTGGCACATAGATCGCCTGCACCGAGGTGATCGAGCCCTTCTTGGTCGAGGTGATGCGCTCCTGCAGCGCACCCATGTCGGTCGACAGCGTCGGCTGATAGCCCACCGCCGAGGGAATACGGCCGAGCAACGCCGACACTTCCGAGCCGGCTTGAGTGAAACGGAAGATGTTGTCGACGAAGAACAGCACATCCTGGCCTTCGGCATCGCGGAAGTATTCGGCGACGGTGAGGCCCGACAGGCCGACGCGCGCGCGGGCGCCCGGCGGCTCGTTCATCTGGCCATAGACCAGCGCCACCTTGGAGCCCGGCCCGTCGAGCTTGATGACGCCCGATTCGATCATCTCGTGATAGAGGTCGTTGCCTTCGCGGGTACGCTCGCCGACGCCGGCGAACACCGACACGCCGCCATGCGCCTTGGCGACGTTGTTGATGAGCTCCATGATCATCACGGTCTTGCCGACGCCGGCGCCGCCGAACAGGCCGATCTTGCCGCCCTTGGCGTAGGGCGCCAGCAGGTCGACGACCTTGATGCCGGTGGCCAGGATCTGGGCTTCCGTCGACTGATCGACGAACTCCGGCGCATTGCGATGGATCGGCAGGGTCAGCTTGTGGCCGACCGGGCCGCGTTCGTCGACCGGATCGCCGATCACGTTCAGGATGCGGCCGAGCGTCTCGGGACCGACCGGCATGGCGATCGGGCTGCCGGTGTCGACCGCCTTCTCGCCACGCACCAGGCCGTCGGTGGTGTCCATGGCGATGGTGCGGACCTCTGATTCACCCAGGTGCTGGGCGACCTCGAGCACGATCAGGCGATTGTCGGCGTTGACGTGCAGGGCGTTCAGGATGTTCGGCAGATCGGCGTCGAAGCGCACGTCGACGACCGCGCCCGTGATCTGGGTGATCGTGCCGATGTTGTTGGTGGCCATGACGGATCCCTTTCCTTCGATTGCGCGGCAGCCGGCCTAGATGGCCTCGGCGCCCGAGATGATCTCGATGAGTTCCTTGGTGATGGAGGCCTGCCGCGAACGGTTCATCTGCAGGGTCAGTTCCTTGATCACGTCGCCCGCGTTGCGCGATGCGCTGTCCATCGCCGTCATCTGCGAGCCGAAGAAGCTCGCCGCATTCTCCAGCAGCACGCGGAAGATCTGGACGGTGAGGTTGCGCGGCAGCAGGTCGGCCAGGATGTCCGCCTCGTCCGGCTCGAACTCGTAGACCGCGCCGCCCACCGTGGCGGGGGCCGCGGTTCCGGCGCCCTCGGGGGCCGGCGGCGGGATGAGCTGCTGGCGCGTGACGATCTGGGTCATCGCCGACTTGAAGCGGTTGAAGATCACCGAGGCGACGTCGAACTCGCCGGCCGCGAACATCTCCATGACCCGCGCCGTCACCTTCTGCGCGTCGCCAAACGACAGGCGCGGCCGGCCAAGGTCGCTGATCGTCTCGACTATGTAGCTGCCAAAGTCGCGCCGCAGCTGATCGCGGCCCTTGCGCCCGACCGCCAGCACCTTGACCGTCTTGCCTTCGGCCACCAGCGCGCGGATGGTCCGCCGCGCCTCGCGCACGATGGAACTGTTGAAGGCGCCGCACAGACCGCGGTCGGAGGTGGCGACGATCAGCAGATGGACCTGGTCGGAGCCGGTGCCGGCCAGCAGGCGCGGGCCGGTGCCTTTGAAGCTTTGTCCCAGCGAGGCCAGGATCTTGTCCATGGCCTCGGCATAGGGACGAGCCGCCATCGCCTGCTCCTGCGCGCGTCGCAGCTTGGCTGCGGCCACCATCTTCATGGCCTTGGTGATCTTTTGCGTCGACTGGACGCTGCGGATCCGGAGGCGGAAGGTTTTGAGACTGGGCATCGAGACCTGCGAGAGCTCAGGCGAACTTCTTGATGAAGTCGGTGAAGAACGCCTTCAGCGTGTCGTCGGTCTCCTTGACGATCTCGCGCTTGTCACGGATCGAGGCGAGGATCGAGCCCTCGGCGCGCAGTGCGTCGAGCGCCTGGCGCTCGAAGTCGCCGATGCGCGCGACCGGCAGGCCATCGAGGAAGCCGCGCGTGCCGGCGTAGATCGAGACGACCTGCTCCTCGACCGGCATGGGCGCATACTGGCCCTGCTTCAGGAGCTCGGTCAGGCGCTGGCCGCGCGCCAGCAGGCGCTGCGTCGAGGCGTCGAGATCCGAGGCGAACTGCGCGAAGGCCGCCATCTCGCGGTACTGCGCCAGGTCGAGCTTCATGGTGCCGGCGACCTGCTTCATCGCCTTGATCTGGGCCGCCGAGCCGACGCGGCTGACCGACAGGCCGACGTTGATCGCTGGCTTGACGCCGGCGTAGAACAGCTCAGCCTCGAGGTAGATCTGGCCGTCGGTGATCGAGATCACGTTGGTCGGGATATAGGCCGAGACGTCGCCGGCCTGGGTCTCGATGACCGGCAGCGCCGTCAGCGAGCCCGAGCCGTTCTTCTCGTTGAGCTTGGCGGCGCGCTCGAGCAGGCGCGAATGCAGGTAGAACACGTCGCCCGGATAGGCTTCGCGGCCCGGCGGGCGGCGCAGCAACAGCGACATCTGGCGGTAGGAGACGGCCTGCTTGGAAAGGTCGTCGTACACGATCACGGCGTGCATGCCGTTGTCGCGAAAATACTCGCCCATGGCGCAGCCGGTATAGGGCGCCAGGAACTGCATCGGCGCCGGATCCGACGCCGTGGCGGCGACGATGATGGAATATTCCATCGCGCCGTTGTCTTCGAGCGTCTTGGCGATCTGGGCGACGGTCGAGCGCTTCTGGCCGATGGCGACATAGATGCAGTAGAGCTTGCGGCTCTCGTCGGTGCCCTGGTTGATCGTCTTCTGGTTGAGGAAGGTGTCGATTGCCACGGCCGTCTTGCCGGTCTGGCGGTCGCCGATGATCAGCTCGCGCTGGCCGCGTCCGACCGGCACCAGCGAATCGAGGGCCTTGAGGCCGGTCTGCATCGGCTCGCTCACCGACTTGCGCGGAATGATGCCCGGCGCCTTCACCTCGACCAGGCGACGCTCGGTCGTGGCGAGCGGGCCCTTGCCGTCGATCGGGTTGCCGAGACCGTCGACCACGCGGCCGAGCAGCCCCTTGCCGACCGGCACGTCGACGATCGCGCCGGTGCGCTTGACGACGTCGCCTTCGCGGATGGTGCGGTCTTCGCCGAAGATCACGACGCCGACATTGTCGCTCTCGAGGTTGAGCGCCATGCCCTTGATGCCGCCCGGGAACTCGACCATCTCGCCGGCCTTGACGCTGTCGAGGCCGTAGACGCGGGCGATACCGTCACCGACCGAGAGCACCTGGCCGACCTCGGCCACTTCGGCCTCGGTGCCGAAATTGGCGATCTGCTGCTTGAGAATGGCCGAGATTTCGGCGGCACGGATATCCATTTAAGCAACCCCCTTCATGGCAAGCTGCAGGCGCTGCAGCTTGCTGCGGATGGACGAATCGAACAGGCGCGAGCCGACCTTGACGACCAGGCCGCCCAGGATCTCAGGCTCCACGCGCGCGTCGATGGAAATCTTGTTGCTGCCCAGCACGGAACGCAGCGCGTCGTTGAGCTGCTGGAGCTGGGCAGGTGCCAGCGGCACCGCCGACGTGACGGCGACCGTGGTCTCGCCGCGACGGCTGGCCAGCTCGGCGAGGAAGGCCGTCGCCATGGCGACCAGCTCGCGAGCACGGCCGTTTGCCGCCACCGCGCCGATGAAGTTGCGCGTCAGGCCTGTGATGCCGGCGGCGTCGAGCACGGCCAGCAGCGCTTGGCCCTGCAGAGCACGGCCGATCACGGGGCTGGCGAGCAGGCGGGCGAGGTCGGGACTCGAGCCGACCATCGTGCGGAATGTGGTCAGATCCTGTGCAACCTGGTCGAGCGACCTGGCACTGTCCGCCAGTTCGAACAGGGCGCTGGCATAGCGTCCGGCAACGCCGGCCGTGGCGGAGGTAGCGGAAGACACAGTGAAAGCCTCTCCATTGCCCGTTGGGTCCGGCCGGTAATTCCCTGATCCGGCAGGACTTTTCCCAGGGGTAACGTGCCGCGCTGCCCTCGCCCCACCCCGGAAAAGCGCGCGTTGCTACCATGCGGTTTTCCCAGGCGCAAGATTGCTAAAGCCCCGTATTACCGCGCTTTTTCAGCGCGCTATGTCACAGGAAGGAATACGGATCGACGTCGATCTGCAGGCGCACTGAACCGGGCAGGCCGATCCTCTCCAGCCAGCTCCGCAACAATGGTTGCACCGCAATATCGCGCGACGTCTTGAGCAGGAACCGGCGACGATGGCGACCGCGCAGCAAAGCGAGCGGTGCGGTCGAGGGACCGAGCACGGTGATGCCGTCCTGGTGCGGCGCGCGACGCGCCAGCGCGCCGCAGACATTGTCGACGGCGGCGGGATCGGGACCGGAGATGATCAGCGACGCCAGGCGACCGTACGGCGGCATGCCGGCGGCTTGGCGGTCGGCCAATTCGGCCGCGACGAAGCGATCGCGATCGCCCGACACCAGCGCCTGCATCACCGGATGCTCGGGCACATGGGTCTGCACCAGCGCCTGGCCGGGCCGGTCTTCACGGCCGGCGCGGCCGGCGACCTGATAGAGAAGCTGGAAGGTGCGCTCGGCCGCACGCAGGTCGCCGCCGTTCAGGCCGAGATCGGCGTCGACCACCGCGACCAGCGTCAGATTTGGGAAGTGATGGCCCTTCGCCGCCATCTGCGTGCCGATCAGGATGTCGATCTCGCCCGCGACCATGCGATCGATCGCGGCGGATGCCTCGTCGCGGTTCATCAGGCTGTCGGAGGTGAAGAGCTCCAGCCGCGCCTCGGGAAACAGTTCCAGCGCCTCCTCGGCCAGGCGCTCGACGCCCGGCCCGCAGG